>Ga0208490_100140_pt1 | contig 57537 bp, 53 predicted proteins | sample SubbioAug_CSWold_FD_184818 | JGI IMG/M metagenome (GOLD analysis project Ga0208490, IMG submission 184818) | Serpentinite rock and fluid subsurface biosphere microbial communities from McLaughlin Reserve, California, USA - CR11Aug_CSWold (SPAdes) | ecosystem: Environmental > Terrestrial > Deep...
GTTTCCTGCCCGCTGATCGCGTCACTACAGGGTGGAGCAAGCTTGGCAGGTTCGGCTATGCCTTAGCGTGCTTTATTTTCCGTTTTCTGAGACGACCCCCAGAAGACCATTCGAGGCTTTGACTTTTGTCAATCGAACGCGCAGCGGGGTCTGGCCAAGTGCGCCAGCCCAGCCATGGGGTCGTTCAGCCGGTTATGGAGCCGGTGGTTCAGCAGGTCGCTCAAGGTTTTGTTCCGCGGGCACATCGCGGTAGTCGCCCACTGCGGCCTGGATCACCTCACGGGCGGCCACGGTCTCGCGCTCGTTGCGGGCCTGAACGACCAGCACGTACTGACCGTTGGCAATGGCGTCGGCCACCAGGTTGGACAACCAGCCTTGTTTGGTGTCGTCCCCTATCTTGTCGCCCGCTTTGGCGCCGACAGCGGCGCCCACCACAGCGCCAATGCCAGCGCCCCAGCCCATCATGGCCAGGGGTGCGAGCAGCGGGCTGGCAATGAACAGGCTCACATTTCCCGCTACCAGCGCCACCTGCGCCAGCGCACCCAGGCCCGTGCCCACGGCAGTGCCCACCGCGCCGTCCACCACCACGTCTTTCAGCACGGCCTGGCTGTCGGACGCGGGTACCGGCTCGGCCGGTGGCGAGTCACTCGCGTAAATCTGCAGCTGGGCGGGCGGCAGTCCGCGTTGCAGCAACTTGTCGCGCGCGCCCTCGGCGTCGGCACGCGTGGCAAAAAAACCGGACACATGGTGGGGCTGAGGCTGCATGAAAATCTCCCGGAGATGCGACGTGATGCTGTGGTGTGGTGCCATGTCATGCTTTGTGCTGCGGCGGTGCGCAGTAGGGGCATGGCATGCCAGCATCCGACGCGGCAGGAAACGCGTCTGTGCGATGCCGGACGCAGCGCGCGCCGGCAGCCAAGCTCAGCGCAATGTCGGGGCCAGCGCGAAATGCCAGCGTCTGTTCAGTGCGCACCCCACCAGAGCGCTGCCGTCTTCATGCCCAGCACGGTCAGCGCCAGCGAGCCGAACAGGTGCAGCGCGGCGTTGCCCGAGGCGAGCAGCCAGCGGCCGTGCTGCAGCATGGCCACGACTTCGACCGAGAAGGTGGAAAACGTGGTCAGCGCACCGAGGAAGCCGGTGACGATGGCCAGGCGCCAGGCCGGGTCCATCTGCGTCTGGCTCTGAAAAAATACCACCGCCAGGCCCACCAGGTAGGCCCCGGCCCAGTTGGCGCTGAGCGTGCCCCAGGGCAGCAGCGCACCGCCCTGGTTCAGCCACAGGCCCAGCTGCCAGCGCAGCAGCGCACCGGTGCTGGCGCCCAGGCAGATGGCGATGACGGTGAGCACGGGTGGCGGGGTCGGGTCGGGGCCGGGGGGTGCGTCAGAACGGTGGCTCGTCGTCGCCGACCGCGGTCACGGCTTCGTGCCGCTTGCCGGTGCCGCCCGTGCCCGCAGCCGCTGTGGGACCCGCGGCTGGCGTGCCGTCCGCCGCCGCCAGGCCCAGTTCCATCTCGCCGCCGAGTGCTTCCAGCAGCTCGGGCAGCAGGCGCTGGAGCTCGCCGGTGCTCAGGGCCACGTCGGTGTCGAAGCCGCCGTCCCCTTCCTCGGGACGGCCGTCGAACACGCCTTCCAGGAAGGCGAGCTTCTTCAGCTGCAGGGATTCGGTGAGCGTGAAGCCGATGCGCCCCTCCCAGCTCATGGCCAGGCGGGTGGGCAGCTTGCCCTCGGTGATGTGCTGGCGCACCTCGTCGGTGGCCAGGTTGTGGCGGGTGAATTTCACCACCGACTTTTCTTCGTCGCCCGACTTCAGCTCGCATTCGCGCTCGACGCTGAAGCCGCCCGGCCATTCGTCGGGCGTGGTGGCCGAGAGCCACTGCGTCATGGCGGTCTGCGGCGTCACCTGGGTCTGCAGCAGCGTGATGGCCAGGCCGTCGAACACCTTCACCAGCGCGGTCACGAGTTCGTCGAGCTTGCCCTGGCTGCTGGCGTCGGTGACGAGCCAGCGGTTGTCCAGGTCGATCCACACCCACGAGGGGCTGCGGCGGGCAAAGGCCTGCGGCAGCAGGGCCAGCAGCGCGTCTTCGCGCAGCGCCTTGGTTTCCTTCTTGCCGGGCTTGCGGCCGGTGGTAGCTTCGATGTGGTCGGCTTCTTCCTGCGCCTTCTCGCGCACCACGGAGCCGGGCACGGCCTTGGTTTCCATCTGCAGCTTCAGGATGCGCTGCCCCGCCACCGATTCCACCAGCGGGCCGTGGGCCTCGCCGCGCGGCTCCACCCAGCCCACCGATTTGTCCTGCGTGGCGCCACAGGGCACGAAGCGCATGCTGTCCAGCGCCGTTTCCATGGCTTCCAGCGTGGGCGCCCAGCCGGGCGCGATGCGGTAGATCGTCACATTCTTGAACACGTCATTCCTTCACAAACACAAAACCCGGGCGCAACCGGTGCGGCCGGGTCTGCATCTTAGCCGCGGCAGCCCGACGGCTCCGGGCGACCGCTACATGCGGGAGGGCAGCCAGGTGACCAGCCCGGGGAACCACCACAGCAGGGCCAGGGCCAGCGCCATGAGGAAAAAATAGGGCATGCAGACGCGGGCGATCCAGGTGATGTCGCGTTGCGTCATGCCCTGCAGCACGAACAGGTTGAAGCCCACGGGCGGCGTGATCTGCGCCATCTCGACCACGATGACCACGAAGATGCCGAACCAGATCAGGTCGATGCCGGCCGCGGTCACGGTGGGCAGGATCACCCCCATGGTGAGCACGATCATGGAAATGCCGTCGAGGAAGCAACCCAGCAGCATGTAGAACAGCGCCAGCGCGATCAGCAGCACCACCGGTGACAGATTCAGCCCGGTGACGAACTCGGCCAGGTGGCGCGGCAGGCCGATGTAGCCCATGGACAGCGTGAGGAAGGCCGCGCCCGCCAGGATCAGCGCGATCATGCAGTACAGGCGGGTGGCGCCCAGCAGCGAGTCGCGAAAGGTCTGCCGGTTCAGCGAGCCCTGCGCGGCCGAGAGCAGCAGCGCGCCCACCACGCCCACCGCGGCGGCCTCGGTGGCCGTGGCGATGCCGGTGTAGATGCTGCCGATCACCCCGCCGATCAGCAGCAGCACCGGGATGAGGTGGCGCGACTCGTGCAGCTTCTGCTTCAGCGTCAGGTTCCCGTCGGCGCGTGGCACCTGTGTCGGGTTCATCAGCGCCCAGATCATCAGGTAGCCGCTGAACAGCGCCGCCAGCAGCAGGCCGGGAATGACGCCGGCCACGAACAGCCGGGCAATGGACACCTCGGCGGCCACGCCGTACACGATCATGATGATGGAGGGCGGAATCAGCAACCCCAGCGTGCTGGCGCCGCCCAGCGAGCCCACGATCTTCTCGGCCGGATAGCCGCGTTTGCTGAGTTCCGGGATGCTCATCTTGCCGATGGTGGCGCAGGTGGCGGCCGACGAGCCCGACACGGCCGCAAAGATGGTGCTGCCCAGGATGTTGGTGTGCAGCAGCCGCCCGGGCAGGGCGTTCACCCAGGGCGCCAGGCCGCGGAACATGCTCTCCGAGAGCTTGGTGCGGAACAGGATTTCCCCCATCCACACAAACAGGGGCAGGGCGGTCAGCGTCCAGCTGCTGGCGGCGCCCCAGATGGTGATGGCCATGGCGTCGCCTGCCGGGCGGGACGAGAAAAGCTCCATGCCGATCCAGGCCACCCCGGCCAGCGTGAGGCCGATCCACACCCCGCTGCCCAGCAGGGCGAAGAGGGCGAGGATCAGCAGGGCGGTGATGGCCATGTCATTCATGACGGGTCCCCGTTTGCGGGTGCGGGCGCAGGCCGCGCCATTCGAGCACCCATTCGTCGAGCAGGGCGATCAGCAGCACGGTGGTGCCCACACCCATGAGGATCTGCGGTATCCACAGCGGCGTGGCGTCGCTGCCCATGGAAATGTCGTGGAACTGGTGCGACTGCCAGGCCAGCCGCCAGGCATAGGCCGCCAGCAGCCCCGCGAGCAGCACCGCCACCGTGAGCGACCACAGCTCCAGCGCGCGGCGTGCCGCGCCCCTCAGCCGCCCGATGACCAGCGTCACGCGGATGTGCTCGTTCGACTTCAGCGTGTGCGCCAGCGCCAGGAAGCCGGCGCCCGCCATGGCGTAGCCGGCATAGGCGTCAGTACCCGGCACATGGAAATGCAGGAGCCGCCCCACGATGGAGAGCAGCACCATGGCCAGCACGCCGACCATGGAGAGCGCGGCCAGCCAGGCCGAGCTGGTGTAGAGGGCATCAAGCGTCTTGCGCATGGGAAGGGGTCCACTTCAGGCGACGGGAGGCCAGGCCCGCAACAGTCTAGGCGGCGGCGACCGCCGGCCGGCCGTGCCGGACGGTGGTCGCTGCCAACTGGGGGCGCGCGAAGGATGGCAGGGGTGCTTACTTGCGGTAGGCGTCGAGCATGGCCTGGCCCTCGGGGCCGGCCTTGTCGAGCCATTCCTTGAGCATGGTCTCGCCCACCTTCTGCAGGTCGGCCTTGAGCTGGGCCGAGGGTGGCAGCACCGACATGCCGTTGGCCTTGAGCTTCTCCAGGGTGTCGGTGTTGACCTTGCGGGATTCGGCCCATCCACGGGCTTCGGCATCCGCGGCGGCCTTGCGCACAGCGTCCTGCGTCGGTTTGTCCAGCGCGTCGAAGGCACGCTTGTTGGCGATGATTGCGTTCTTGGGCAGCCAGGCCTGCACGTCGTAGTAGAACTTCAGGTGCTCGTAGAGCTTGCTGTCCACACCGGTGGCGCCCGAGGTCATGTTGGTTTCCACCACGCCGGTGGCCAGCGCCTGCGAAAGTTCGGCCGCCTGCACGGTGACGGGCTGCGCACCCACCAGTTCGGCGATGCGCGAGGTGGCGGGGCTGTAGGCGCGCCACTTGCTGCCCTTGAGGTCGGCGGCGCTGTTGATCGGCTTCTTGCTGTAGATGCCCTGCGGCGGCCAGGCCACGGTGTAGAGCAGCGTCATGCCCTGCTCGGCCAGCTTCTTCTCCAGGATGGGCTTCTGCGCGGCGTAGAGCTTCTGCGATTCCTCGTAGCTGGTGGCCAGGAAGGGCAGGCCGTCGGCGCCGAACATCTGCCACTCGTTCTGGTAGGCGGCCAGCAGGATCTCGCCCACCTGGGCCTGCCCGCCCTGCACGGCGCGCTTGATCTCGGGCGCCTTGAACAGCGAGGCGCCAGGGTGCACCGTGATCTTGAGCTTGCCGCCGCTGGCCTTGTCGATGTCGGCCGCGAACTGCGCCAGATTGACCGAGTGGAAGTTGGTGGCCGGGTAGGCGGCGGGCAGGTCCCATTTGGTCTGGGCCGCGGCCGGGAGGCTCAGCGCCAGCGCGGCACTGGCCAGGGTGAGACTGAAAAGACGACGCTTCATGGGGACGACTCCGGTGGGGTTGAGGACTCGACAGGGCCATGCAATTTGCAGGCCACGCGGCAGCAGGTCCAGCAGGTGCGCCGGCTCTGGGACGTCTGGCACTCTACCTGTGGTGTCACAAAGTGTGCTTGGTGTTTTCCCTGTATGTCAATAATTTGATGGCAAATCGTCATTGAAATACATAAACTGGCGCCAGGCTTTCATCCCGCTGCCCCGTCTGGAACCGCCATGGCCCCTGCCTCTCCCCGCTCTTCTGCACGTTCCCGTGCCTCCGCCAAAGCCGCCGCGGCGCCTGCCGGCCAGCCCATCGTGTCGTCGGCCCACCTCGTGTCCCCGCACAGCGCCGAGATGAGCGAGTTCGAGTTCGGCCTGATCGTGGCGGGCAACGCCTTTCACCGCTGGGTGACGCACTGCATGAGTGCGGCCGGTCTGAAAGACCTCACCGCGCTGGACGTGCTGGTGCTGCACCATGTGTCGCACCGGGCACGCGACAAGCGCCTGTCCGACATCGCCTTCATCATGAACGTGGAAGACACCCACCTCATCAACTACGCGCTCAAGAAGCTGCAGGCGCTGGGCGTGGTGGAGTCGAGCAAGAACGGCAAGGAAGTGACCTACGGGCCCACGGAGGCGGGCAAGGCCTTTGTGGCGCGCTACCGCGAGATCCGCGAGTCCTGCCTGATCCACGCGCTGCGGGCCGATGATGCGCTGAACCACGACATCGGCGAACTCGCGCGTCTGCTGCGCGTGCTCTCCGGCATCTACGACCAGGCCGCGCGGTCGGCGGCCTCGCTGTGAGCGCACCTTCCGCACGGCTCACCGGTGATGGCCGGATTTCCCTTATCTGATCTGGAGTGAATGGCATGAGCGCAATCGCAGACAACCGGTGGCAGTTCTGGATCGACCGGGGGGGCACCTTCACCGACATCGTGGCCCGCCGGCCCGACGGCTCTTTGCTCACCCACAAGCTGCTGTCGGAGAACCCCGAGCAATACGCCGATGCGGCGGTGGCCGGCATCCGCCACCTGCTGGGCCTGCAGGCGGGCGAGCCGATCACGCCCGAGCGCGTGGCCTGCGTGAAGATGGGCACCACCGTGGCCACCAATGCGCTGCTGGAGCGCAAGGGCGAGCCCACGCTGCTGGTCACCACGCAGGGATTCCGTGATGCGTTGCGCATCGCCTACCAGAACCGCCCGCGCCTCTTCGACCGGCACATCGTGCTGCCCGAGCTGCTGTACGAGCGCGTGATCGAGGCGCAGGAGCGCATGGGCGCGCACGGCGACACCGTGTTGCCGCTGGACGAGGATCACCTTCGCGAACGCCTGTGGGCCGCATTCGACGCCGGCCTGCGCAGCGTGGCCATCGTCTTCCTGCACGGCTACCGCTACACCGCGCACGAACAGGCCGCCGCGCGGCTGGCGCGCGAGGTCGGCTTCACGCAGGTGAGCACCTCGCACGGCACCAGCCCCATGATGAAGTTCGTCAGCCGCGGCGACACCACCGTGGTCGATGCCTACCTCTCACCCATCCTGCGGCGCTATGTGGAGCAGGTCGGGGCCGAGATGCCCGGCGTGCCGCTGTTCTTCATGCAGTCCTCGGGCGGCCTCACCGACGCGCACGCCTTCCAGGGCAAGGACGCGATCCTCTCCGGCCCGGCCGGCGGCATCGTCGGCATGGCGCGCACCGCCGAGCTTGCCTTTGCCGAAGAGGCGTCATCGGCCGGCACCGTGAAGGTGATCGGCTTCGACATGGGCGGCACCTCCACCGACGTGTCGCACTACGCGGGCGAGTTCGAGCGCGAATTCGAAACCCAGGTGGCCGGCGTGCGCATGCGCGCGCCCATGATGAGCATCTACACCGTGGCGGCGGGAGGTGGCTCCATCCTCTCCTTCGATGGTTCGCGCTTCCGCGTCGGCCCGCAGAGCGCGGGTGCCAACCCGGGCCCGGCCAGCTACCGGCGCGGCGGCCCGCTGGCCGTGACCGACGCCAACGTGATGCTGGGCAAGATCCAGCCGCGGCATTTTCCCCAGGTGTTCGGTCCCGCGGCCAACGAGGCGCTCAGCCACGCCGCCGCGGCCGAACAGTTCGACGCGCTGGCCCGCGAGACCGGGCGCAGCGCCGAAGACGTGGCCGAAGGCTTCATCCAGATCGCCGTGCAGCAGATGGCCAACGCCATCAAGAAGATTTCGGTGGCCCGCGGCTACGACGTGACGCGCTACACCCTGCAGTGCTTCGGCGGCGCGGGCGGCCAGCACGCCTGCCTGGTGGCGGACGCGCTGGGCATGACCCGCGTGCTGGTGCATCCGCTGGCCGGCGTGCTCAGTGCCTACGGCATGGGGCTGGCCGACCAGAACGTGATCCGCGAGCAATCGGTCGAGCTGCCGCTGGAGGCCGCGTCCCTGCCCGCCATTGCGCAGGCGCTCGACGCGCTGGCCGAGGCGGCGCAGAGCGAGCTGCAGCGCCAGCCACTCGGTGCGGGCACCCCCACCGTGCACCGGCGCGTGCACGTGCGCTACGAGGGCAGCGATGCCTCGCTGGTGGTGGCCGACGGCGATCTGGCCTACATCACGGCCGGTTTTGAAGCCGCCTACCGCCAGCGCTTCGCCTTCCTCATGCAGGGCAAGCGCCTGATTGTGGAAGCGGTGTCGGTGGAAGCGGTGGTGGCGGGCGACGCGCCCGCCGAGGCGCGCCAGGCCACCCACCCGCCGCGCGAAGTGCCCCGCCGCGAAACCGTGCGCGTGTACACCGGCGGGCAATGGCACGACGCCGCGCTGGTGGTGCGCGAAGACCTGCGCCCGGGCGATGTGCTGGCCGGCCCGGCCATCATTGCCGAGAAAAACGCCACCACCGTGCTGGAGCCGGGCTGGGAAGCGCGGCTGACGGCGCTCGACCACCTGGTGCTGGAGCGCCGCACCGCACGCACGCTGACCTACGCCGCCGGCACCACCGCCGATCCGGTGCTGCTGGAGGTGTTCAACAACCTGTTCATGAACATCGCCGAGCAGATGGGCCTGCAGCTGCAGAACACCGCCTATTCGGTGAACATCAAGGAGCGGCTGGACTTCAGCTGCGCGCTGTTCGACGCGGCCGGCAACCTGATTGCCAACGCGCCCCATATGCCGGTGCACCTCGGCAGCATGGGCGAGAGCATCAAGACCGTGATCCGCGAGAACGCGGGGCGCATGGCGCCGGGCGACGTGTTCGTGCTGAACGACCCCTACCACGGCGGCACGCACCTGCCCGACATCACCGTCATCACGCCGGTCTACCTGTCGGGTGATGCCGAGCCCACCTTCTACGTGGGCTCCCGCGGCCATCATGCCGACGTGGGCGGCACCACGCCGGGCTCCATGCCGCCGTTTTCCACGCGCATCGAAGAGGAGGGCGTGCAGATCGACAACGTGAAGCTGGTCTGTCGGGGCGTGCTGCGCGAGGCCGAGATGCTCGCGCTGCTGGGCAGCGGCGCCCATCCGTCGCGCAACCCGGCGCAGAACATGGCCGACCTGAAAGCCCAGATCGCGGCGAACCAGAAGGGTGCGCAGGAACTGCACAAGATGGTGCAGCAGTTCGGGCTGGACGTGGTGCAGGCCTACATGGGCCATGTGCAGGACAACGCCGAGGAGTCGGTGCGCCGCGCCATCGCCCGGCTGGGCACGCGCCTGAAAGACGGGCGCTTCACCCTGCCGCTGGACAACGGCGCACAGATCCAGGTGGCGGTGCAGATCAACGCCGCCGAGCGCAGTGCCCGCATCGACTTCAGCGGCACCTCGGCCCAGCTGGCCAACAACTTCAATGCCCCCACCGCGGTGTGCATGGCGGCGGTGCTCTACGTGTTCCGCTCGCTGGTGGACGACGACATCCCGCTCAACGCGGGCTGCCTCAAGCCGATCGAGGTGATCATCCCGCCCGGCTCCATGCTCAACCCGCTGCCGCCCGCCTCGGTGGTGGCCGGCAATGTGGAAACCTCCACCTGCATCACCAATGCGTTGTTCGGCGCACTGGGCGTCATGGCCGGCTCGCAGCCGACCATGAACAACTTCACCTTTGGCGATGCCCAGCGCCAGTACTACGAGACCATCTCGGGCGGCAGCGGGGCCGGCGGTGTGTTCGACGACGGGGGTGCCTGCGTGGGCGGCTTCCCCGGCACCAGCGTGGTCCAGACCCACATGACGAATTCGCGGCTCACCGACCCTGAAGTGCTCGAATTCCGCTTCCCGGTGCGCCTGCTGGGCTACGCCATCCGCAAGGGCTCCGGCGGGGCCGGTCGCTGGCGCGGGGGCGACGGTGGCGTGCGACGCATCGAGTTCCTGGAACCCATGACGGCCAGCATCCTGTCCAACGGCCGGGTGCATCCCGCTTTCGGTATGGCGGGTGGTGAGCCCGGTCAAGCCGGTATCAATCGGGTGCGGCGAGCCGGCGGCCGCGTGGAAGACGTGGCGCACATCGGCCAGGTCGAAGTGCAGCCGGGTGATGTGTTCGAGATCCATACCCCCGGCGGAGGGGGTTTCGGAACACCGGAAAACGCTTGAGATAGAGGGGCATCCCAACCGTGACGCGTTGAAGCCGGCTCCACCGGACCGCCTGTGTTGTCACCATCGGGGTTGCACGCCCGCACGCGGGGCGCGCCGGGGTGCTCAGCCGCGAAGCGCTGAGGTGTTTAACCGTGCGATGAAGGCGAAGCGCTGAGGTGTTTGCCGTGCGCAGGTCGCGCGGGCGCTTCACGTTCTGACGTCCCGCGCGGTGCGGGCTGCGTCAGAGCTCTTCCACGCGCCGGGCCGGGTAACTGTCCCAGCTCTGGCAGCCGGGGCATTGCCAGAAGTGCTGGCGTGCCTCGAATCCGCAGGCCGCGCAGCGGTATCGCTTGAGCGGGGCACTGGCTTGTTCAAGTGCGGCTTGTATGTGGGGCTGGGCGACGGGGTCTGACAGGGTCTCGCCCACCAGCCACTGGCTGGCCATCACCAGCGAGGTTTCGGTCTGCAGGTGGTTCAGGTATCGCGCGCGCGCTTCGTTCGGGTTCGCACTCAGGGAGGCCAGCGCTTCGGTAACGTCCAGAGAAGGGGCGCGCGCGTGGCACGCTTCCAGCATGGCCACCGCTTCGCCCACGCGCCCGGTCTGTCGGGCCAGCTCGGCCAGCGAGCGCGCGGCCAGGGGCATGCTTTGAGGCGCGTGTTCGATCAGTTTCAGCAGCGTCTGGAAGGCCCCGGCTGCGTCGCCCGCCTGGGCTTGCAACGTGGACAGAGCCATCCAGCCGCGCCCCAGTTGTGGCGCCATGCGCACCGCGCGGTCCAGCAGCTGCTGGGCCTGCTCCGTCTGGCCCGCGCGCAGCGCCTGGTCGGCTTCTTCGCACAGGTAGTGCGCCAGCCGTGTCGTGAAGCTGCCCTGTTCGGCTGCCTCCAGCTGCTCGGCCACGCGCTGGGCCTGCGGCCAGTCGCGCGAGCGTTCGTAGATCGCCAGCAGGGCCAGCATGGCCTCGGCATCGAAGGCCGAGCCTTTGAGCTTGTGCAGTGCGGCTTCGGCCCGGTCGAGCAGGCCGGCTTTCAGGAAATCGAGTGCCAGCGCGTGCTGCGCGCGGTCGCGGTCCTTGCGGCTGATGTCGGCGCGCGCCAGCAGGTGCTCGTGCACGCGCACCGCCCGGTCGTAGTCGCCGCGACGGCGAAACAGGTTGCCCAGCGCGAAATGCAGTTCGGCGGTGTCGGGATCGCCTTGCACCGCCTCGATGAAGGCGTCGATCGCTTGGTCCTGCTGCTCGTTGAGCAGGTAGTTCAGTCCGCGGAAGTAGGCCTTGGGTGCCCGGCGGCCTTCGATACGCCACTGTCGCAGGTCCAGGCGAGAGGCCACCCAGCCGAGCACAAAGGCCAGCGGCAGGCCCCAGAGCAGCCAGGTGAAATCAAAGTCCATGGCGGGGGTCGTCGGCGCGCGGCATCAGCGTGGTGTCGGTCTCGAAGGCGGTGCTCTGCTCCGTTCCCACCTCTGCTTGCCGGCTGCGCAGCTTCTTGGCCCGCAGCCAGAGCGGCAGCATCACGGCCACGCCCAGGAACACACCGAGCACCAGCGCCATCAGCAGGATCAGCACCAGCGGGGCCTCCCAGCGGGCACCGAAGAACAGGTGCAGCGTCACGGGCGCCTGGTTGTTCAGCGCGAAGGCGAACAGAACAAAAAAAATGGCTGCATTGAGCAGCCACATCAGGTATTTCAAATCATTCCCTCTGTGGAGGGCCGATTGTAGCGATCAGGTCGCTTGGTGGGGCTCGCGTCCCAGTATCTCGGCGGTCTTGGCGTCCACCTGCTCGCGCAGGGCCTTGCCCGGCTTGAAATGGGGCACGCGCTTCTCCGGGATCATGACGCTCTCGCCCGAACGCGGGTTGCGTCCCACGCGAGGTGAGCGGCGGTTGACGGAAAAACTGCCAAAACCCCGGATCTCGATCCGATGTCCCTTGACCAAGGCATCGCCCATGGCGTCGAGGATCGTCTTGACGGCGAACTCCGCATCGCGGTGGGTGAGCTGGGCAAATCGGCCGGCAAGGGCTTCAACAAGGTCGCTTCGGGTCATGTCGGGGGAGTCACTCGATCGGTCGGTCGGGCTGCACCGGACCGGCATCCCGAAGGACGCCGGCCCGTGTTCAGTCGGCTCAGTTGTTGTTGTCGAGCTTGGCGCGCAGCAGGGCGCCCAGGCTGGTGGTGCCGGCGTTTTCGCGCGAAGACTGCTGGCTCAGGGTGGCCATGGCTTCGTTCTGATCCGCCATGTCCTTGGCCTTGATCGACAGCTGGATGTTGCGGGTCTTGCGGTCGATGTTCACCACCACGGTGGTGACTTCGTCGCCTTCTTTCAGCACGTTGCGCGCGTCTTCCACGCGGTCACGGCTGATCTCAGAAGCACGCAGGTAACCCAGCACGTCTTCACCCAGGTCGATCTCGGCACCCTTGGCGTCCACGGTCTTGACCTTGCCGGTCACGACGGAACCCTTGTCGTTCACCGACACGAAGGTTGTGAACGGGTCACCGTCGAGCTGCTTGATGCCCAGGGAAATGCGCTCGCGTTCCACGTCGATCGCCAGCACGATGGCTTCGACTTCCTGGCCCTTCTTGAAGTTGCGCACGGCGGCTTCGCCGGTTTCGTTCCAGGACAGGTCGGACAGGTGCACCAGGCCGTCGATGCCGGCAGCCAGACCCACGAACACGCCGAAGTCGGTGATCGACTTGATCGGGCCCTTGACGCGGTCGCCACGCTTGGTCTGCTCGGCGAACTCGTGCCAGGGGTTGGCACGGCACTGCTTCATGCCCAGCGAGATGCGGCGCTTGTCTTCGTCGATGTCGAGCACCATGACTTCGACTTCGTCGCCCAGCGACACCAGCTTGGAAGGCGCCACGTTCTTGTTGGTCCAGTCCATTTCGGACACGTGCACCAGACCTTCGATGCCTGGCTCCAGCTCAACAAATGCGCCGTAGTCGGCGATGTTGGTGATCTTGCCGAACATGCGGGTGCCCTGTGGGTAGCGGCGCGAAACGCCCATCCACGGGTCGTCGCCCATCTGCTTCAGACCCAGCGAGACGCGGTGCTTCTCGGTGTCGAACTTCAGGATCTTGGCGGTGATTTCCTGGCCAGCCGTCACCACTTCGCTCGGGTGACGGACGCGGCGCCATGCCATGTCGGTGATGTGCAGCAGGCCGTCGATACCGCCCAGGTCCACGAACGCACCGTATTCGGTGATGTTCTTGACCACGCCGTGCACGATGGCGCCTTCTTTCAGGGTGTCCATCAGCTTGGCGCGCTCTTCGCCCATGGAGGCTTCCACCACGGCGCGGCGGCTCAGCACCACGTTGTTGCGCTTGCGGTCGAGCTTGATGACCTTGAATTCCAGGGTCTTGTTCTCGTAGGGGGTCAGGTCCTTCGTCGGACGGCTGTCCACCAGCGAACCCGGCAGGAAGGCGCTGATGCCGTTGACCATGACCTTCAGGCCGCCCTTGACCTTGCTGGAGGTCGTGCCGGTGACGAATTCGCCGGACTCGAGTGCTTTCTCCAGCGACATCCACGACGCCAGGCGCTTGGCCTTGTCGCGCGACAGCAGCGTGTCACCGAAGCCGTTTTCCACGGAGTCGATGGCCACGGACACGAAATCGCCAACCTCGACTTCGAGTTCACCCTGGTCGTTCTTGAACTCGGCGAGCGGCACATAGGCTTCCGACTTCAGACCGGCGTTGACCACCACGTGGCTGTGTTCGATGCGAACGACTTCAGCGGTGATGACTTCGCCCGAGCGCATTTCAGCGCGTTTCAGGGATTCTTCGAAAAGGGCGGCAAAAGATTCAGACATTGAATTTCCTAAAACCACTCAGCCCATCGGGGCGCGACCACACATGCAGGCGCATGCACAACGCACGGAAATCGACGGATGGGTGGTGTTGACATTGCGGTGCGAGACACCGCGGGGTTAAGTGAAAGAACCATCGGGCCTGCGGGCTGGGAACGCCCGGCGGTGCCGTCTGGGCCATCAGGACGGTGTGCTCAGCTCCCCGAGAACACCGTTTTTTCTTGCCACCAGTTCAACACCTGCGTCATCGATTGCTCGACGTTCAGCTGTGAATTGTCCAGTTGCAAGGCATCTTCGGCCGGTTTGAGAGGCGCATGTGTGCGGGATGAGTCCCGCAAATCACGCATCTCCAAGTCGGCCAGAAGGTTGTCGATGTTAGCAGCAATACCCTTTGAAATCAATTGCTTATACCGCCGTTCGGCGCGCTGGCGGGCGCTCGCGGTCAGGAATACCTTGAGCGGGGCATCCGGGAAGATGACGGTGCCCATGTCACGGCCGTCCGCCACCAGCCCGGGCAGCTGGCGGAAACTGTGCTGCAGACCCAGCAAGGCCTCACGCACCTGCGGCACCGCCGACACGCGCGATGCAGCCATGCCGGCGATCTCGCTGCGCAGGGCGTCGGTCACGTCCACCCCTTCGAGCAGGATGTGCGAGCCGGTGAAGCGCACCTGGAGCCCGGCGGCCACATCGCCCAGGCGTTGCGCCTGCTCAGGGTCTTGCAGGTCTTCCAGGGTGGTGGACAGGCCCGCCTTGCCGGCCGCCAGGCCCACCAGGCGGTACAGCGCGCCTGAATCCAGCAGGTGATAGCCCAGGCGGTTCGCCACTTCAGCCGACAGCGTGCCCTTGCCGGAAGCGGTCGGGCCGTCCACGCAGATCACCGGGATGTGGGCCGGGTCGGCCCGGCAGACGTCGAACAGCGTCTCGAAATAATCGGGAAAGGTCTTGCCCACGCACTTGGGGTCTTCGATGCGCACGGGCAGGCCGGCCGCGTTGAAGGCGGCCAGCGAGAAACACATGGCGACGCGGTGGTCGTCGTAGGTGTGGATGCTGCCCGTGGTCCAGTGGGTGGGCGGCGTGATGCGGATGAAGTCCGCGCCTTCTTCCACCGTGGCGCCGAACTTGCGGCACTCGGCCGCCATGGCTTGGATGCGGTCGGTTTCCTTCACGCGCCAGCTGGCGATGTTGCGCAGCGTGGTGGTGCCGTCGGCGTACAGTGCCATCACGGCCAGCGTCATGGCCGCGTCGGGGATGTGGTTGCAGTCGAGGTCGATGGCCTTCAGGGGCCAGGCTCCGCGTCGGATGTGCAGGCGGTTGGCTTCGCCCGTGATCTCGGCGCCCATGAGGCGTGCGGCCTCGACAAAGCGGATGTCGCCCTGGATGGAGGCCAGGCCCACGCCTTCGATGGTGATGCCCTCCAAGCTGGGCGTTGGCGGGGCGATCGCGCCCAGCGCAATGAAGTAGCTGGCCGACGAGGCATCGCCTTCCACCGGGATGCGCCCGGGCGAGGTGTAGCGGCTGCCCGCCGGGATGGTGAAGCGCTGCCAGCCCTCGCGCTGCACCCGCACGCCGAAGCGCTCCAGCAGATTCAGCGTGATCTCGATGTAGGGGCGCGAAATGAGTTCGCCCACGACGTCGATGGTGATCGCCTGCTGTTCCGACACCAGGGGCAGGGCGAGCAGCAGGGCCGTGAGGAACTGGCTGGACACGTCGCCGCGCACGCGGATCGGGGCGCCCAGCGAGAGCGGCACGGGCTGGCCTGTTCCCAGCCGCAGCGGCGGGTAGCCTTCGGTGCCCAGGCATTGCACCGCGCAGCCCAGCTGGCGCAGGGCGTCCACCAGGTCACCGATCGGGCGCTCGTGCATGCGGGCGATGCCGCTGAGCTCGAAGCAGCCCCCGTCGCGCGCCGCCAGCAGCGCCAGAGCGGCGGTGAGCGGTCGCATGGCGGTTCCTGCGTTGCCTAGGAACAGCTGACCTTCACTCACACGCAGCTGGCCGCCCAGTCCTTCGACGCGCAGCACGCCATCGGGCCGTTTCTCGATCTGGCAACCCAGCTGGGCCAATGCCGTCAGCATCACCTGGGTGTCGTCCGAATCGAGCAGATCGACGATGTCGGTGTGGCCCACGCTGAGCGCGGCGAGCAGCAGCACCCGGTTGGAAATGCTCTTGGAGCCCGGCAGCTGAACCGTGCCGCCCGCGGTGGCGAGTGGCGGGATGTCGAGGTGGTCGATGGAGAACATGCAATGGGGGAGGAGGGGGCGTCCGTGGACGCGATCAGCTCTGCGGCTTGATGGCGGTCATGCGCCAGTGCGCACGCGTGCTGCTGGCCTGGTCGATCAGCGCTTCCAGCGCGTCGGGGTTGCCCGCCTTGATGGCCACTTCAAACGCGTGCAGGGCACGCTGGAAGTGTTTGGACTGCGCCAGCAGCTCTTCCTTGTTGGACACCAGGATGTCGCGCCAGATGCTCGGGTCGCTGGCCGCGATGCGGGAGAAGTCGCGGAACCCGGGTCCCGCGAGTGACAGGAATTCGTCCCCTTGCGGCTGACTTTTGATCGCGTTGACCAAGGCAAACGCAATCATGTGGGGCAGGTGGCTCACCGCGGCGTAAGCGGCGTCGTGCGCTTCCGGCGACATTTGCTTCACATGGCAGCCGAGTGCCGTCCACACCGCTTGCGCCTTGTTCAGCTGCACGGTGAGCGTGCGCTCGATGGGGGTGAGGATGACCTGGCGACCGGCGTACAGGTTGGGATCTGCGTGCTCGACGCCCGCCAGCTCCTTGCCAGCGATGGGGTGCGCGGGGACGAACATGCCCACCTGGTCGCGCAGCACCCGCCGGGCGGCGTCGATCACTTCGCGTTTGGTCGAGCCCACGTCCATGATGAGCGTGTCGCCGCGCACCAGGTGGCGGATGGCTTTGAAGGTGGGTTCGGTGGCGGCCACCGGCACGGCCAGCAGCACCAGATCGGCGCCCGACACCGCCAGCAGCGCCGAGGGGGCCTCGACGTCGATCACGCCCATCTGCCGGGCGCGCTCGGTCGTGGACGGCGACTTGCTGTAGCCCACCACCCGTTTGACCAGCCCGGCTTTCTTCAGTGCCAGTGCAAAAGATCCACCCATCAAACCGCAGCCGATCAGGCCAAGTTGTTCAAACATAAGCACCCATCCAGATCGCCGCTGCGTCGGCGCCCGGCGCGACCCTGTCGGGTTGCGCGGAATGTGAAACGAAAAACACCGCCTTCATTCACTGACCGGGTACGCACCCAGCACCTTGTAGAACGCGCACAGGCCCTTCAGTTCGTTCAGGGCCGCGGCCACGTGGGGCTGCGAGGGGTGGCCGGCGATGTCGATGTAGAAGTAATACTCCCATTGACCCGACTTGGCGGGGCGTGACTCGAAACGGGTCATCGACACGCCGTTGTTTTTCAGTGGCACCAGCAGGTCGTGCACAGCGCCCGGACGGTTGGGCACCGACACCACGAGGCTGGTGCAATCGCGCGACGATGCGGGTGGCATGGCCAGCGTCTGGGGCAGGCAGATCACGGCAAAACGGGTGCGGTTGTAGGCCTCGTCCTGGATGGCATGGGCCACGATGTGCAGCCCGAACTGCGCGGCCGCCCGTTCGCTGGCGAGTGCCGCCCAGGTCGGTTGGGTGGCGGCCAGGCGCGCGCCCTCGGCGTTGCTGGACACGGCCCGGCGCTCCGCGTTCGGCAGGTGCTGGGTCAGCCAGTTCTGGCATTGGGCCAGCGCTTGCGGATGGGCCATCACCACCTCGATCTCGTCCAGACTGTTCACCTGGCGCAGCAGGTTGTGGCGGATGAGCAGGCTCACCTCGCCCACCACATGCACCGGTGAGCGCAGGAACAGGTCGAGCGAGCGGGCCACCACGCCTTCGGTGGAGTTTTCCATGCCCACCACGCCGTACTGGGCTGTGCCCGCGGCGGTGGCGTGGAAGACCTCGTCGAAGTTGGCGCAGTAGATCAGGTTGGCCGCACTGCCGAAAAATTCCACGGCGGCCTGTTCGCAGAAAGTGCCCTGCGGCCCCAGCACGGCCACGCGCTGCGGTGCTTCCAGTGCCAGGCAGGCCGACATGATCTCGCGCCAGATGGCGGCCACGTGCTGGTTCAGCAGCGGGCCCTGGTTGGCGTTCTGGATCTTGTCGATGACCTGCGCCACCCGGTCAGGGCGAAAGAAGGGCGAGCCTTCCTGGCGCTTGATCTCGCCCACTTGTTCGGCCACGAGGGCACGCTGATTGAGCAGGGAGAGCAGCTGCTGGTCGAGCGCGTCGATCTGCACGCGCAGGGCGCCCAGATCGGCGGACTGTTGGGGAGCATTCATGGGTCAGGCCTGTGTTTGTTCGAAGTCGCGCATGTAGTCCACCAGCGCCTGCACGCCCGCCAGTGGCAACGCGTTGTACAGGCTGGCACGCATGCCACCGACCGACTTGTGGCCCTTGAGCTGCAGCAACCCGCGCGCCTGCGCGCCTGCCAGGAAAGCGTCGTTGCGGCTCTCATCGCGCAGGAAGAAGGGCACGTTCATGCGCGAACGGCAGTTGGGAGCCACCTTGTTCAGGTACAGCTGCGACTGGTCGATGAAGCCGTAGAGCAGCTCGGCCTTGGCGGTGTTGCGCTGCTCCATCGCTGCCACGCCGCTCAGCGCACCTTCGCGCTGGCGTTTGAGCCACTGGAACGTGAGCCCGGCCATGTAGATGGCGTAGGTGGGCGGCGTGTTGTACATCGACCCGTTCTCGGCCACGGTCTTGTAGTCAAACGCGCTGGGGCAGATGGCGAGTGCATGGCCCAGCAGGTCTTCGCGCACCACCACCAGCGTGAGGCCGGCCGGGCCGAGGTTCTTCTGTGCGCCACCGAAGGCCAGGCCCACGCGCGACCAGTCCACACTGCGAGAGGCCACATGCGAGGAAAAGTCGATCACCAGCGGTGCCTCACTGCCCAACGCGCGCAGATCCGGCAGTTCGTGCACCTCGATACCATGGATGGTTTCGTTGCTGCACAGGTGCACGTACTGCGCCTCCTGGCGCAGCTGCCAGGCGGCCGGAGCGGGCAGGGTGGTGTGGCCGTCGGCCTCGTTGCTGGCGACCACTTGCGGCATCGCGTACTTGCGCGCTTCCTTGAATGACTTCTGGCTCCATCCACCGGTGACCACGAAGTCGACTGCGCCGCCGCGCGACAGGTTCAGCGGCACGATGGCGTTCTCGGCCAGCCCGCCACCCTGCATTAACAGGATGCGGAAGTGTTCCGGCACTGCCAGCAGTTCGCGCAAGTCGGCCTCGGCGGCCGCGATGATGGACATGAAGGCCTTGCCCCGGTGGCTCATCTCCATCACGCCCATGCCGGTGCCTTGCCAGTTCAGCATCTCGGCTGCAGCCTGCTGCAGCACCTCTTCAGGCATGGCGGCCGGGCCGGCGGAAAAGTTGTAGGGACGGTTCATGTCAGCGGTCGTGTCGGGCGGTTGAAACCGCCGGGCGGCGGTTGGAAGGGCGCTGGCGGTACCGGTCAGCAGCGCCGGCGTTGGCGTTCAGGCCGTGGGCGGGGTCTCGGGCGCGGCGTCGTCACCGTTGGGTTCGGTGGGCAAGTCGCTTCCCTCCAGGGCGCCGTTGGCGTCGTTTTCGACGATGCGTTGCAGGCCCGACAGTTCGGAGCCGTCATCCAGCGCAATCAGCGTCACACCCTGCGTGGCACGACCCATTTCACGGATTTCCGATACGCGGGTGCGCACCAGTACGCCCTTGTCGGTGATCAGCATGATCTCGTCGTCCGTGTGCACCAGTGTGGCGGCCACCACCTTGCCGTTGCGCTCGCTCTGCTGGATGGCGATCATGCCCTTGGTGCCGCGGCCGTGGCGGGTGTACTCGTTGATGGGGGTGCGTTTGCCGTAGCCGTTGATGGTGGCGGTCAGCACACTCAGGCGCGTGGCTTCGGCCGCTTCACCGGGTTCGTCGTCGCGTTCGGCCACCAGCATGGCGATCACGCTCTGGCTTTCCTCGATCATCATGCCGCGCACGCCGCGGGCGTTGCGGCCCATCGGGCGCACGTCGTTCTCGTCAAAGCGCACCGCCTTGCCGCCATCGCTGAACAGCATCACATCGTGCTGGCCGTCGGTGAGGGCGGCACCAATCAGGAAATCGCCCTCGTCCAGATCCACGGCGATGATGCCGGCCTTGCGCGGGTTGCTGAATTCGTCCAATGCCGTTTTCTTCACCGTGCCCATGCTGGTTGCCATGAACACATAGCGGTCTTCGGGGAAGCTGCGGGCCGCGCCGGTGAGGGGCAGCACCACGTTGATCTTCTCGCCTTCCTGCAGCGGGAACATGTTGACGATGGGGCGCCCGCGCGAACCGCGCGAACCTGCGGGGACTTCCCACACCTTCAGCCAGTACAGGCGGCCGCGGTTGGAGAAGCACAGAATGTAGTCGTGCGTGTTGGCGATGAAGAGCTGGTCGATCCAGTCGTCTTCCTTGGTGGCGGTGGCCTGCTTGCCACGGCCGCCGCGCTTCTGCGAGCGGTATTCGCTCAGCGGCTGGCTCTTGATATAGCCACTGTGGCTGAGCGTGACCACCATGTCGGTGGGGGTGATCAGGTCTTCGGTGCTCAGGTCCTGTGCGCTGTGCTCGATCTCGCTGCGGCGGGCACCCAGCTTGGTCTGGCCGAATTCCTGGCGCACCTCGCCTAGCTCTTCGCCGATGATGGCCGACACGCGCTCCGGGCGGGCCAGGATGTCCAGCAGATCGTCGATCTCGCCCATCACCTCTCGGTATTCGGCCACGATCTTGTCCTGCTCCAGGCCGGTCAGGCGCTGCAGGCGCATCTGCAGGATTTCCTGTGCCTGCGTCTCGGACAGTCGGTACAGGCCGTCGCTGCCCATGCCGAAAGCTTTCTCCAGGCCGTCAGGGCGGTAGTCGTCCGCGTTGATGGTGCCGCCGTCGGCGCGGCTGCGGGTGAGCATCTCGCGCACCAGCGCGCTGTCCCATGGGCGAGACATCAACTCGGCCTTGGCCACCGGCGGGGTGGGGCTCTCGCGGATGATGCGGATGAAATCGTCGATGTTGGCCAGCGCCACCGCCAGGCCTTCCAGCACGTGGCCGCGCTCGCGCGCCTTGCGCAGGTTGAATACCGTGCGCCGCGTCACCACCTCGCGGCGGTGCTCCAGGAACACCTGGATCAGTTCGCGCAGGTTGCACAGACGGGGCTGCCCGTCGATCAGCGCCACCATGTTGATGCCGAAGGTGTCCTGCAGCTGCGTCTGCTTGTACAGGTTGTTGAGCACCACCTCGGGCACTTCGCCGCGCTTGAGTTCGATCACCAGGCGCATGCCCGACTTGTCGGACTCGTCCTGGATGTGGCTGATGCCCTCGATCTTCTTTTCGTGCACCAGCTCGGCAATGCGCTCCTGCAGCGTCTTCTTGTTCACCTGGTAGGGCAGCTCGTCCACGATGATGGACTGACGCTGGCCCCGGTCGATGTCTTCAAAGTGGCATTTGGCGCGCATCACCACGCGGCCGCGACCGGTGCGGTAGCCGTCCTTCACGCCCGTCACGCCGTAGATGATGCCGGCGGTGGGGAAGTCCGGCGCCGGGATGATCTCCATCAGCTCGTCGATGGTGGCTTCTGGGTGCTTGAGCAGGTGCAGGCAGGCGTCCACCACCTCATTGAGGTTGTGCGGCGGGATGTTGGTGGCCATGCCCACCGCAATGCCCGAGGAGCCATTGACCAGCAGGTTGGGCAGGCGCGAAGGCAGCACCAGCGGCTCTTTTTCGGAACCGTCGTAGTTGGGACCGAAGTTGACGGTTTCCTTGTCGATGTCGGCCAGCATCTCGTGCGCGATCTTGGAGAGGCGGATCTCCGTGTAGCGCATGGCGGCCGCGTTGTCACCGTCCACCGAGCCGAAGTTGCCTTGGCCGTCCACCAGCATGTGGCGCAGCGAAAAGTCCTGCGCCATGCGAACAATGGTGTCGTACACGGCACTGTCGCCGTGAGGGTGGTACTTACCGATGACGTCGCCGACGATGCGGGCCGACTTCTTGTACGGCCTGTTCCAGTCGTTGTTCAGCTCGTGCATGGCGAACAGCACCCGGCGGTGCACCGGCTTGAGACCGTCACGCGCGTCGGGCAGGGCGCGACCCACGATCACGCTCATGGCGTAATCCAGGTAACTGCGGCGCATTTCCTCTTCGAGGCTGATCGGCAAGGTCTCTTTGGCAAACTGAGTCATGAGCGGGGGCAAGGTCCATGTAGGGGCCAAAAGGCAACCTCACATTTTAGTAGCGTCTAAATGCGGCGCCCTGTTTGGTTTTCTGTGGTGCCCCAACAACGAACGGTCGATGGATGCCGAAAGGGAGGCCTCCGGGTCCCCGAAGGGCGGGCATGCGGCTCACATGCTTGTGGCACAATAATTTCAGCGTTTCGAGTGGTGGTCACTTCGGACGTCATCGATTACGCAGTCTGTCTGCGGTTTACCTAGAGGAATACCATGAAAAAACTGAACAAAGTGGCAATGCTGTTTGCAACTGCCGCCATGGCAACGGCCGCTGGCGCCCAGACCATCGACAACTGGCGTGCAGCTGACGGCACCGTCTGGAAGAACGGCACCAACGAACTGTGCTGGCGTGATGCCAACTGGACGCCTGCCACGGCAGCTCAGGGTTGCGACGGCGCCATCGTGCCGGCCGCTGCACCAGCACCGGCACCAGCGCCCGCACCAGCACCGGCTCCTGCACCGGCTCCGGCGCCTGCACCCGCTCCAGCACCCGCACCCGCACCCGCACCAGCGCCCGCCGCTGCCAAGGTGACCTACGCTGCTGACGCCTTCTTCGACTTTGACCGTGCAGTCCTCAAGACCGAAGGCAAAGCCAAGCTGGACGACCTGGCCAGCAAGGTCGGTGGCATCAACCTGGAAGTCGTGATCGCCGTTGGCCACACCGACTCGACCGGCCCTGCCGGTTACAACCAGGCTCTGTCGGTGCGCCGTGCTGAAGCCGTGAAGGCCTATCTGGTGAGCAAAGGCATTGAAAGCAACCGCATCTACACCGAAGGCAAGGGCCTGACCCAGCCGGTTGCTGACAACAGCACCCGCGAAGGCCGTGCCAAGAACCGCCGCGTGGAAGTGGAAGTGGTTGGCACCCGCGCCAACTGATCGCCTCAGTTCAGGTTCAGAAACCGCGCTTCGGCGCGGTTTTTTTATGGAGTGGCGATAATCGCTTCATGAACTCAAACGTCAATGCAGATCCGGCCGAATTGGCCAAGTTTTCCGACCTGGCCCATCGCTGGTGGGATCCAGAAAGCGAATTTCGTCCTTTGCACCAGATCAATCCGCTGCGCTTGGACTGGATTGATGGTCTGGCGTCGCTGAAGGGCAAAGCCGTGCTGGACATCGGTTGTGGCGGCGGCATTTTGTCCGACTCGATGGCTCGAAGGGGTGCTCAGGTCACGGGCATCGACCTCTCGGTGAAAGCCCTGCGTGTGGCGCAACTGCATGCGCTGGAAGCTGGCACGGACCAGGTGGAGTACCGCGAGATCAGCGCTGAAAGCCTGGCCGCAGCCCAGCCCGAGAGTTTCGATGTGGTCACCTGCATGGAAATGCTCGAGCACGTGCCCGACCCTGCCTCGGTGGTGAAGGCTTGCCAGGCGCTTGTCAAGCCAGGCGGCTGGGTGTTTTTCTCCACCATCAACCGCAATCCGAAGTCTTTTCTCTTCGCCATCATCGGTGCCGAGTACATCCTGCAGATGCTCCCCAAGGGCACGCATGAGTACGCCAAGATGATCAAGCCCAGCGAGCTCGCCAGCTATTGCAGGGCGGCGGGACTGGACTTGGCGGCGACCCGTGGCATGGAGTACAACCCGCTGACGCGACGCTACTGGCTGAGTGCCGATACGAGCGTCAATTACCTGTTTGCGACCCGCAAGCCATGAGTGCGGCGCTGTTTCGCGGCGTGCGTGCGATTCTGTTCGATCTGGATGGCACCCTGATCGACAGCGCCCCCGATCTGGGCTGGGCGGCGGATCAGATGCGAACGCGTCGCGGACTGCCGTCCCTGCCGCTGGAATGTTACCGTTCTCGCGCCGGTTCGGGGGCTCGCGGTATGCTTCAGGTGGCGTTTGGCATCGACAGCCAGCACGAGGAATACGAAACCCTCAAGGAAGAGTTTTTCCTGAGTTACGAAAGCTGCCTCACCAGGGTCACTCAGCCGTTTCCGGAAGTGGATGCGTTGCTGGAGCAGCTGCAGAGCCGAGGGCTGAGCTGGGGTATCGTCACCAACAAGTCGCAGCGCTTCACTGTACCGCTCTCGCGCGACCTGGCCGTTTTCCGCCAGGCCTCGACGCTGATCAGCGGTGACACTACCCCGCACGCCAAGCCCCATCCTGCGCCACTCCTGGAGGCGGCCCGCGAGCTGAACCTGTTGCCTTCGCAATGTGTGTATGTGGGGGACGACGAACGCGACATCGTGGCCGGCCGTGCTGCGGGCATGCGCACCGTGGCGGCCTGTTATGGCTACCTGGGTGCCGACGCGGATGTGAACAGCTGGCGTGCAGATGCCGAAGTATCTTCACCCCTTGGGCTCTTGAAATGGCTCGATCTGCCTTAAAATGAGTGCTCAGGGGCTGCACTGGTTTCGACGTGGGTTCGGACGCGCAGCAGGGCATGTCGAGGTTCTGTCACCTCGTAAAACCGCAGAAAAAAACTAACTGCAAACGACGAACGTTTCGCACTCGCCGCTTAATTGCCGGTGAGCTTTGCAACAGCAGGCCTATGTGCTGGGCAAGGGTTCAAGCAGCGCAAGCTGTGCGAGTCCAGGCTGCAAAGATAATTCAATAGGCTGGTTGTGCGCTGGGTAACTTAGCGTGCAATAAGACAATAGGTTGCTGGCGTCTTGCATAGCGTGCCACTGCGCGATGCAAGAAGTGAGATCCAAACAGACGGCTACACATGTAGAACTGCTCGAAGAAGGCTTGCGGACGGGGGTTCAAATCCCCCCAGCTCCACCATAACAACGTCCAAGGGCGTTCACCAACATCCGGTGAACGCCCTTTTTCTTTGTAAATCAAATATTTTCTATCGGTTGTGGTCTGTTCGCCGCTTGGGAGTGCCGGTCATGCTGACCGACAAGCAGTGCAAGAGCGCCACCCACGAACCCGACAGAAAGCGTGCCCGCTTTACCGGCGCGCGCGGGCTCTGTCGGGAGATGGCTTTTGATGGCGGCTGTCTGGTCGTGAGCCAGGCTCGGAAGTGGATGTGAAAAAGGGGAATGGACCGGAGACAATTCGGTTGCTTTTTTGCTAGGATTTGGCGTTTCTGCGGGCTCCAGCGCCTCTTTCAATGAACCCCCGGCTGATGGTGGGGGCTTTTTCTGGTCGTTTCGGTTGGCGGCGGTGTCCCAGCATCCATTCCTCATCTGCCCCGTTTGTCAATCCGGCGGGAGTGCACACTTCATGCGGGCCGAGCCATACGATTACTGGCGATGCCGCCATTGCGAAGCGACGTTTGTCGAGCCCGCCCAGTTGCCCAGCCGGAAGCTTGAGCACGCGGAATACCGGCTGCACCGCAACGATGTGGATGACGCGCGCTACCGACGCTTCCTGGCTCGCTTGGCGACCCCTTTGCTGGCGCGGCTGGGCCCCGGGTTGTGTGGTCTGGATTACGGTTGTGGCCCTGGTCCTGCTCTGGCCGCGATGTTGGCGGAGGCTGGTCACCGGATGGCGGTCTACGATCCGCTGTTTTTTGATCACCCTCAGCGGCTCGACGAGGTCTATGATTTCGTCACGTGCAGTGAGGTCGTCGAGCACTTTCATCATCCTCTGCGGGAGTTCGTTCGGCTCGACCGTCTGATGAAGCCGGGCGGCTGGCTGGCGGTGATGACCACGTTTCAGACCGATGACGCGGCCTTTGCACACTGGCACTACCGTCGCGATCGCACGCATGTGGTGTTCTACCGTGAAGCAACATTTCGCTTTCTAGCGGCACGGCTGGGCTGGCGTTGCGAAATTCCCTGTCCCAACGTGGCCTTGCTGCAGAAGGGCTGGGGGTGATGCGGCTGCGCACCGCGGGCGCGGGCATGGGCCAGCCACGGGCGCCATCCCAGATCGAACAGGCAACAAAAAACCGCCCGAGGGCGGTTTCTTGCTTTTTGCTGGCAGCGCACCGTTTTCAAACGGCAGGCTGCTGTGCAGCCCGGGCTGGTGGCCTGGTGAAACCAGGCCAGGGTTCAGGCAGCGGCTGCTGCGAGACCCTTGACTTTTGCCGACAGGCGGCTCTTGTCGCGAGCGGCTTTGTTCTTGTGGAAGATGCCCTTGTCGGCGACCGTGTCGACGACTTTCTGCATCTTGGCGAACAGCTCGGTTGCCTTGTCTTTGTCGCCGGCCAGAACGGCTTTTTCAACGTTCTTGACGACGGTGCGGTATTTGGAACGCAGCGAGGTGTTGGCTGCGTTGATCTTGATGTCCTGGCGGACGCGCTTGCGGCCCGAGGCCAGACGGGGGTTCTTTTTCTTCGGCTTGGTTGCCATGATGTATTTCCTTCAGTTGTTTGGGGATGATGCCAGCAAAGCCTGCGATTTTAGCACGGACGACAGATTGATCCATCAGCACGCCTGCGGCCAGCCCCGGCAGGGCGTCGGCGGCGCTCGTTACACTGCTGAGCGTGTCACTGTTCAAATCCGCCTCGCTCGTCTCCCTGCTCACGTTGGCATCCCGCATCACAGGGCTCGTTCGCGAACTGCTGATGGCGGCTACGTTTGGCGCCAGCGCCCTGACCGACGCCTTCAACGTGGCGTTCCGCATCCCCAATCTGTTGCGCCGACTCTTCGCTGAAGGCGCCTTCAGCCAGGCGTTTGTGCCGGTGCTGGCCGGCGTGCGGGCCACCGAGGGCGACGAGGCCACGCGCCAGATGGTGAACCAGATCGGGACCGTGCTGGCCTGGGCACTCACCATCACCTGCGTGCTTGGCGTGGCCGGTGCGCCGGTGCTGGTATGGGCGATGGCCAGTGGCCTGCAGCAGTCGCCACAAGGCTTCGAAGCGGCCGTGTTCATGACGCGGTGGATGTTTCCCTACATCGCGTTCATGTCCTTCGTGGCCCTGTCGGCCGGCATCCTGAACACCTGGCGGAAGTTTGCGGTGCCTGCCGCCACCCCGGTTTTGCTCAACGTGGCCATGATCGCGGCGGCCTACTGGGGGGCTCCGTGGTTCGGGCGCATGGGGATTGAGCCGATCTATGCCATGGCCGGTGGCGTGCTGCTCGGCGGCACCTTGCAGCTGGGCGTGCAGCTGCCGGCGCTGGCGCGGGTGGGCATGCTGCCGCGCATTGGTTTGCGCTGGTCGTCGCTGCAGACGGCCTGGCGCCATCCCGGCACCCGCCGTGTGACCACGCTGATGCTGCCCGCCTTGCTGGGTGTGAGCGTGGCGCAGATATCGCTGCTGATCAACACCCAGATTGCCTCCCATCTGGTCACGGGCAGCGTCAGCTGGCTCACCTATGCCGACCGCCTGATGGAGTTTCCCACCGCCATGCTGGGCGTGGCGCTGGGGGTGGTGCTGCTGCCCCAGTTGGCGGCGGCCAAGGCGGCCGACGACGGCGCGCGCTACAGCGGCCTGCTCGACTGGGGGCTGCGCCTGGTGGTGCTGCTGGCGGTGCCCTGTGCCGTGGCGCTGCTGACATTTGCCCATCCCCTGGTCGCCGTGCTCTACCACTACGGCGCGTTCACCGGTGCCGATGTGCAGCAGACAGCGCTGGCGCTGATGGGCTACGGCGCCGGCCTGCTGGGCCTGATCGCCATCAAGGTGCTGGCGCCGGGTTTCTATGCGCGGCAGGACATTCGCACGCCGGTGAAGATTGCGGTGGTGGTGCTGGTGCTGACGCAGTGCCTCAACCTGGTGCTGGTGCCCCACCTCGCGCACGCCGGGCTGGCGCTGGCCATCGGCATCGGAGCGATGGTGAACGCCCTGTGGCTGCTGATGGGTCTTATCCGCCGCGGGGCCTACACACCCACCCCTGGCTGGGCCCGTTTCGGCCTGCAGGTGGCAGCGGCCAGCACGTTGCTGGCGGTGTTCCTCCTGTGGGCGGCCGGAAGCGTCGCCTGGCTGGATTTCGGCGGCCGGGCCTTGCAGCGGGTCGGGCTGCTCACCCTGTATGTGATCGGTGGTGTGCTCGTCTACTTTGCCACGTTGACGGTGGCCGGTTTGAAACTGCGCCAGTTCGTCCGAAAATAGGCAGCACTGCAGCCACTGGCGCCTACGGGCCGTATCCCATGCCTTCTGCGTTTGACTTCTCCGCCCCCACGCCCCTGGGTTATTTCGCCACGCTGGTGGCCGACGACGAGAACCTGCCCCTCTTCGAAGCGGCCACGGCCATTGCCCTGGACGAGTACCCCGATCTGGACGTGCAGCAGGTGCTGGGTGATGTGGACCAGCTGCTCGCCCGCGTGAAGCGGCGTTGCCAGGATCTTGCCGACCCCTTGCAGCGGCTGCGTGCACTTAACCAGTTCTTCTTTCGCGACATGGGCTTTGGCGGCAACGTCAACAACTATTACGACCCCGACAACAGCTACCTCAATGCCGTGCTGCGCACCCGGCGCGGCATCCCGATCACGCTGGCCATTCTGTGGCTGGAACTGGCGCAGGGCCTCGGACTGAAGGCCCGTGGCATCAATTTTCCGGGGCATTTCATGGTCAAGGTCAACCTGCCGGATGGTCAGGTGGTGATCGACCCCTTCAGCGGCCAGTCGCTCAGCCGCGAAGACCTGTCGGAGCGCCTGGAGCCCTACAAGCGCCGCAACGGTCTGGTGGACGATTTCGATGTGCCCGTGGGCTTGTACCTGCAGGCGGCGAATCCGCGCGACATCCTGGGCCGGGTGTTGCGCAACCTCAAGGAGCTGCACCGCACGCAGGAGGACTGGTTGCGCCTGATTGCGGTGCAGGACCGCCTGCTGATCCTGCTGCCCGAAGCCTGGGTGGAGTACCGGGACCGTGGTCTGGCGTGGGCCGAGATGGGCGAGGCGCGCCTGGCCGTGGCCGACCTGGAGGTGTTCGTGGGCCACACAGACGACCCGCAGGAGCGCGACGCCATCCAGACGCGCGTGCGCGAACTCAGGCGTGCGCTGGGCTGAACCTGAGGCAACGGGTGACCGGTCGGTACGATCTCGCACACACGGCGCGCTGTTTTCTGTGGTGATTTGTAACCTTGGTTGACCCTCGGCCGAGGGCGCTTCAACAATGGTCTCCGGCCTGCGAATGTCTCGCAATGCTCATCACCCAACCGAGGATCCCACCATGCTGAAGACCTTTTACCGCCTCGTGGCCACTGCCCTGATCCCCTGCCTCATGCTGGCTGGCGTCCCCCTCACGGCGCAGGCGTCCATCATTTCGACCGAACAGGCCATGGTCACGCCCGCCGGTGACGCAGACCGCGAGCGGGTCACCGCCTTCCTGTCGCGCGAAGACGTGCGCAGTTCGCTGCAGGCGCAAGGGGTTGATCAGGCCGATGCGGTCGCCCGCGTGCAGGCCTTGTCGGATGCCGAAGTGGCCCAGCTGGCCGATCGCGTGGACCAGGCACCCGCCGGCGCCGGTGTGGTCGGCGTGCTGTTCACCGTGTTCCTGGTGCTGCTGGTGACCGACATCATGGGTCTGACCAAAGTGTTCCCGTTCACCCGCAGCGTTCGATGAACCTGCGGCGCTGGCGCTGGACAACCCCCGCCCTGGCGGGGGTTGTCGCTTGTGTGCTGCTGCTGGCCGGTTGTGCCACCCCGCCACAGCTGGCACGGCTGCAGCGGGATTGGCCCCCGAGCCTGCCCGACCAGATCGTGCTGGAGCAGGTGCCCTTTCACGCGCAGGACGATTTTTTGTGTGGCCCCGCCACGCTCGCCATGGTGGCGCAGGCGGCGGGCAGCACCGTCACGCCCGAAGCGCTGACACCCCAGGTGTACTTGCCAGGCCGTCAGGGTGCCCTGCAGCTGGAAATGCTGGCCGCCGCCCGCCGCCAGGGCCTGGTCGCCTACCCGCTCGCCCCCACGCTGGATGCCGTGCTGGCCGAGGTGGCCAGCGGGCACCCCGTGCTGGTGCTGCTGAACCTGTCGCTACCGGTGCGGCCCATGTGGCATTACGCCGTGGTGATGGGCTACGACCGCGAGCAGGGTGAAATCCTGATGCATTCCGGCACCACCCCGCGCATGCCGGTGTCTCTCTCGACCTTCGAGCGCATGTGGGCGCGTTCGGACCATTGGGCGTTTCGTGTCACGCCGCCGCAGCGCCTGCCGGTGACGGCCGAGGCCACCAGCTGGGCGGTGGCGGTGGCGGCGCTGGAGCGGGTGGACCCGGGTGCCGCACAGGCCGCCTACGTGGCCGCGCTCGACGCGTGGCCGGGGCACCGCATCAGCCTGCTCGGGCTGGGCAACACCGCGTATGCGCTCGGCCAGCGCGAACAGGCCTCCCGTGCTTACGAGGCCACCACGTCGGCTTACCCCGATTTCGCGGACGCATGGCACAACCTGGCCCAGGTGCGCTGGGAGCTGGGACGGCTGCCGGCGGCGCGGGCGGCTGCGCGGGAGGCCGTGAAGCTCGGCGGCCCGCGCCTCGCGGTCTATCAGACGCTCTTGAAGAAGATCGAGGCCACCAAACCCCGTTGAGCGCGCTCCACAATGCGCTTTTGCACAAAGGGCAGCCATGAGATCGGTGATGTTGATCGGCGGGACGGGTCTGGTGGGGCAGCTGGTGCTGCACAAGGCGCTGGCGCACCCTGGTGTGTCGCAGGTCGTGGCACCCACCCGGCGGCCGCTGCCCGCGCATCCGCGCTTGCTGAATCCGGTGGTGGACTTTGACGGCGTGCCGCCCGACGCCCCCTGGTGGCGGGTGGAGGCGGTGGTCTGTGCGCTGGGCACCACAATGCGCGCGGCGGGTTCGAAAGCCGCGTTCTATCGGGTAGACCATGACATTCCCCTGCACGTTGCGCAGCTCGCACGCCAGCACGGCGCACAGGCCTACGCGCTGAATTCGGCGCTGGGAGCGGATCCCTCGTCCCGGGTTTTCTATTCGCGCACCAAGGGTGAACTGGAGCGCGACCTGCAGGGGCTGGGCTATCCCTCGCTCACCCTGGTGCGCCCGGGGCTCATTGGCGGTGAACGAAGTGAAAGCCGCCCGGCCGAGCAGCTGGCGCTGCGTGTGTCCCGCTGGGTGCGGCCCCTGTTGCCGCCCCGTTACCGCGTGGTGCCCGCCGAGCGCATTGCCCACCACCTGCTGGCCGCGGTGCTGTCACCACGGCCGGGGGTGCACATCGTCGAATCCGAAGCCATCGTCTAACCCGGCTCACCGCTCGGGTTCGGCCTGCCCCGGCAGGCGAGGGCGCGTACTCGTAAAACGTTCAGCCCACCGTGACCGGGACACCGTCCCCGCGCTCACCGATGGCGCCAATCTCGTACACCGTCTCGCCCAGTTCGCGCAGCGTGGCGGAGCAGGCGGCCGCTTCTTCGGCAGCGACCACCACCACCATGCCGATGCCGTTGTTGAAGGTGCGGTTCATTTCGATGTCGTCGATGCCGGCGGTGTTCTGCAGCCAGGCAAACAGCTCGGTCTGCGGCCAGCTGCCCTTGACGAGATGGGCGGCCGTTCCCTCGGGCAGCACGCGCGGGATGTTCTCCAGCAGGCCGCCGCCGGTGATGTGGGCAAGGGCTTTGACCGGGTGTTTCGCCAGTGTGGCCAACACGTTTTTCACGTACAGGCGGGTGGGGGCCATGATGGCCTGCTTGAACGGCTGGCCGTCCAGGTTCTCGGGCAGGTTGGCGCCGGCGCGCTCGATGCACTTGCGCACCAGCGAGAAGCCATTGGAATGCACGCCGTGTGACGCCAGGCCCAGCACCACGTCGCCGGGTTTCACGTTCTGGCCGGTGAGGATCTTGCTTTTCTCGACCGCGCCGACACAGAAGCCCGCCAGGTCGTACTCGCCCGCCGGGTACATGCCGGGCATCTCGGCCGTCTCGCCGCCGATGAGGGCGCAGCCGCTGAGCTCGCAGCCCTTGGCGATGCCGCCGACCACGGCCGCGGCGGTGTCCACGTCGAGCTTGCCGCAGGCGAAGTAGTCCAGAAAGAACAGGGGTTCGGCGCCTTGCACCAGCACGTCGTTCACGCTCATGCCCACCAGGTCGATGCCCACGGTGTCGTGCATGTTCCATTCGAAGGCCAGCTTGAGTTTGGTGCCCACGCCGTCGGTGCCGCTGACGAGCACCGGTTCCTGGTAGCGCTTGGGCACTTCGAACAGCGCCCCAAAACCGCCGATGCCCGCGAGCACGCCTTCGCGCATCGTTTTCTTCGCCAGGGGTTTGATGCGTTCGACGAGCGCGTCACCAGCGTCGATGTCTACGCCGGCGTCTTTGTACGAAAGGGGGGTGGTGCTGTTGGTCATGAAGTGCGTGCACGGCGAAGCGCCGGGCGGTCGTTGGGGCAGGGCGGGTGATGCTTTCGGGTAACCTGAAGGCGCCCGATAGAATTTGCCCCAGATTTTAAGGGTTGGCCTTTGCCCACCCCTCGCGCCCTCACCGACCATCCCGCTCCCATGCCCCTGACCTCCCACCAGATCCGCGCCGCTTCGTGGGTTGCGATCGCTGTCGTGGCGGGGCTGCTGCTCTCGCTGCTGTCGCCCGTGCTGACGCCGTTTCTGGTGGCGGGTGTCATGGCGTATGTGCTGCATCCCCTGGTTGAACGCCTGTACCTGAAGCGTGTGCCACGCTGGCTCGGGGCGGGTCTGGCCATTGCGCTGCTCATGCTGGTGCTGCTGGCGGTGCTGCTGCTGATCGTGCCCGTCATCACCAAGCAGGTGCCACTGCTGCGCGAGCAGGTGCCCCTGCTGCTGGAGCGGATCAATGCATTGTTGCTGCCGCTGGCCGCTCGCGCGGGTATCGAGCTGCAGATTGACGTGGCGCTGGTGCGCAACTGGCTCACGCGCCTCGTGGCCGGGCATGAAGGTGACATTCTCGACGGCGTGCTGGCATCCTTGCGCATCGGCGGCAGTGCAGTGGCTGCCGTGGTGGGCAACCTGTTTCTGATGCCCATCGTGGCCTACTACCTGCTGCTGGACTGGAACGGTCTGGTGGAACGCCTCAAGGCGCTCATCCCGCCGCGTTTTCGTCCGGGCGTTCAGAGCTTCCTGGACGAGACCGACGCTGTGCTGGGCCAGTACCTGCGCGGCCAGTTGCTGGTGATGGGCTTGCTGGCCGTGTTCTACACCGTGGGCCTGGCCCTGGTGGGGCTCAAGCTGGCCCTGCCCATTGGCGTGTTCACCGGCTTGGCGGTGTTCGTGCCTTACCTGGGCTTCGGGCTGGGCATGGTGTTGGCACTGCTGGCGGCGCTGCTGCAGTTTCAGACCCTGCTGGGCGTGGCGCTGGTGGGCGTGGTGTACCTGGTGGGGCAGGTGGTGGAGAGTCTGTACCTCACCCCGCGCCTGCTGGGTGAGCGCATCGGTCTGCATCCCATCGCGGTGATTTTTGCCCTGTTGGCCTTCGGCCACCTGTTCGGCTTCGTCGGTGTGCTGATTGCGCTGCCGGCCAGTGCCGTGCTGCTGGTGGCGGCGCGCCGTGTGCGCCGCGGCTACCTGAGCAGCGAACTGTACCTGGACCGCCGTGAAGCGGTCGTCACGGCATCAACCGAGGGTCGGCCATGAGCCACAGTCCTGCGCCCATGAAACAACTTGCCCTTGACATTGGCCTGGCACCGGTGCCCACCCTGGACAATTTTGTCACGGTCGGCAACGAGCTGGCGCTGGAGCACCTGCGCCTGTGGGCGGGCAATCCGCTGCGTTCGCCCGTGCCCACGTTTCTGTGGGGAGCCGGCGGCAGCGGCAAGACGCACCTGCTGAGTGCCGTGGGTGAAACCTTGCGCGAACACGGCAGCCGTGTGGGCTGGATCGACGCCGCTCGCCTGCACCCCGGGGAATACGACGACCAGTGGGACGCGGTGTTGCTCGACGACTGCCACCTCTACACGGCCGAGCAGCAGGCCGCGGCCTTCAACTGGTTCATCAATGCCCAGAACCCGGCTTACGGCCCGGCGCGATGGGTGCTGGCCGCGGCCGACCGGCCGCCGGCCGACCTGCAGCTGCGTGAAGACCTGCGCACGCGCCTGGGCTGGGGCCATGTGTTCCAGCTGCAGGCACTGGGCGAGACGGAACGCCGCGCCGTGCTGCGCCGCGCTGCCGACGAGCGCGGGGTGTCCCTGGGCGACGACGTGATGGACTTCATGCTCACCCGCTTCTCGCGTGACCTCACCAGCCTCATGCTGCTGCTCGACCAGCTCGATGCCTACGCCTTGCGCACCCAGCGCGGCATCACCATTCCGCTCATCAAATCCATGCTGGAAAACGAATGACCCGCGCCCGCCGCGAGCGCGCCTGTCTCTGAAAGCCTTCTCTTGAAACTTGCACTTTTCGACCTCGACCACACCCTGCTGCCACTGGATTCCGATCACGCCTGGGGAAAGTTCACCGTCGCGCTGGGCTGGCGTGATGCCGATGGCTTTGCCCGTGCCAACGACGCTTTCTATGCCGCTTACAAAGCGGGCACGCTCGATATCCACGAATACGTGCGCTTCGCCACCGGCGCCATCCGCGAACACGGCATGGCACAGGCGCAGCAGGCCCACCAGCGCTTCATGCAGGAGGTGATCCTGCCTGCGTTGCGCGAGCCCGCGCTCGACTTGGTGCGCGCCCATCAGGCCGCTGGTGACGAGGTGATCATCGTCACCGCCACCAACGCATTTGTCACACGCCCCATCGCCCACGCTTTCGGTGTGGAGGCCTTGATTGCCATCGATCTCGAGCACGACGCGCAGGGCGAGGTGACCGGCGCCATCCAGGGCACGCCCTCGTTTCGCGAAGGCAAAGTGGCGCGTGTGGAACAATGGCTGTCCGCGCGCGGCCTGAGCTGGGCCAGCGTGCAGCACAGCACCTTCTACAGCGACTCGATCAACGACCTGCCGCTGCTGGAAAAAGTGCACGAGCCCGTGGCCACCAACCCGGACGCCCGGCTCCAGGCCATCGCCCTCGAGCGTGGCTGGCGCATCTTGAATCTATTCGAATGATCAAAAAATTCATCGACCGGCTGCTGGGCAAATCCAGCAGCACCCCCGCCCGCAAGGCGAGCCCGTTTGGCAAGCGCGAAGACGTACCGGTGGACGTGCACGGCATCGACCGCAGCCTGGTGGACCAGCGCGCACTCGACGTGGTGCACACCCTCAAGCAGGCGGGTTACGAGGCCTACATCGTCGGTGGCGCCGTGCGCGACCTGTTGCTGGGCCTGCGTCCGAAAGACTTCGACGTGGCGACCAACGCCACGCCCGAGCAGGTCAAAGGCCTGTTCCGCCGCGCCTTCATCATCGGCCGTCGCTTTCGCATCGTGCATGTGATCTACGGCCGCGGCCGCGAGCACGAGATGATCGAGGTGTCCACCTTCCGCGCCTACCTCGACAGCGCCGACGCCGAGCAGGTGGCCGGCAACGAGCGCACCTCCAAAGGCGCGCTGGCCGGCATGACGCACGCCGTGGACGCCAGCGGACGTGTGCTGCGGGACAACGTGTGGGGCCCGATCGAGCAGGACGCAGCGCGGCGCGACTTCTCCATCAACGCCATGTACTACGACCCGGAGTCGCAGGTCGTGGTCGATTTTCACCATGGTATCCGCGACGCCAAGAAGCTCACCCTGCGCATGATCGGCGACGCCGCCACGCGCTACCGCGAAGACCCGGTGCGCATCATCCGCGCCGTGCGATTTGCCGCCAAGCTCAGCGGCCTGGGCTTCAAGTTCGACCCCAAGACGCTGGAGCCACTGGCGTCGTCCCGCAACCTGCTGGCCGACGTGCCGCAGAGCCGCCTGTTCGACGAAATGCTCAAGTTGCTGCAGACCGGCCATGCGCTGTCCAGCGTGGCGCAACTCAAGGCTGTGGGCTTGAACACCGGCATCTACCCGTTGCTCGACGTGGTGGTGGAGCGCGCCGAAGATCCGTTCGTCAAACTCGCTTTGCAGGACACCGACCGCCGCGTGGGCGAAGACAAGCCCGTGGCGCCCAGCTTCCTGCTGGCCTGCGTGCTCTGGGCCGACGTGCGCAAGGGCTGGAGCCAGCGTCTGAATGCGCGCCCGGGTCAGCGCCCACCGCCGCCCTTTGCCGCGCTGCAGGAAGCGGTGGACGACGCGTTTGAGGCCCGCATCGGCGACGTGTCCGGCCGTGGCAAGCTCGGCGCCGACATGCGCGAAATCTGGATGATGCAGCCGCGCTTCGACAAGCGCGTGGGCACCGGCCCCTTCAGCCTGGTGGACCAGGCGCGCTTTCGCGCCGGCTTCGACTTCCTGCGCCTGCGCGCCCAGGTGGGCGAGGTGGAAGAAGAACTCGCCCACTGGTGGGAGACCTTCCAGCACGCCAGCGACGAGGTGCGCGAAGACATGGTGGACGCCCAGCGCCGCGAGAACCTGGCCAAGCCGGGTGCGGGCAAGGCCAAGCGCGTCAAGCGCGTGGACGCCGATCCCGCCCCCACGTCCGCGGTGTCGGCTGCCACTGAGGAGCCCGGTGCAGACCCGCGCTTCCGTCAAGCCGAGGACGAGGGCGACGATGCCCACCTGCCAGCTGGCGAGGGTCTCCCGGCCGGTGACGGCAGCGCCCCGGCCAAGAAGCGCCGCCGTCGCCGACGCAAGCCCGTGGGCGGTGGTGCGGGCGAGGGCGGAGCGACCACGGCGGGTGAGTGACGGACCGCATGAGCAACCAGCCCGGCGGTCGCGCTGACGTCACGGCCTACGTGGCGCTCGGCGCCAACCTGGGCGATGCCGCGCAGACCCTGCGCGACGCGCTGCAGGCCCTGGCCCACACACCCGGCCTGCGGCTGGTCAAGGCCTCCCGCCCCTACCGCACCGCGCCCGTCGACTCCTGCGGACCAGACTACCTGAACGCGGTGGCCGAGGTGAGCACCACACTGACCGCACCGGCGCTGCTCGTCACGCTGCAGGCGATAGAAAACGCCAACGGGCGCGAGCGCCCGTACCGCAACGCACCCCGCACACTGGACCTGGACCTGCTGCTGTACGGCGATGCCCGCATCGACTCACCCGACCTGACCCTGCCGCACCCGCGCATGTGGGCGCGGGCCTTTGTGCTGGTGCCGCTGGCGGACATTGCGCCGGGTCTGGTGTCTTGTCCTGCCTTGCGCGCCGTGGCCGATCAAGTCATAGAACCCGTATCGGACCCGGCCTGAGGCGTCTGCGCGGGATGCGGTTGCCCAGTCGATCAAACGCTGCGCCGTACCATCATTTCCTTGATCTTGCCGATGGCCCCTGCGGGCAGCAATCCCTTGGGGCACACGTCCACGCAATTCAGAATCGAGCGGCAGCGGAACAGCCGAAAAGGGTCGTGCAGGTCGTCCAGCCGTTCGGCGGTCGCGGTGTCGCGGCTGTCGACGAGGAAGCGGTAGGCCTGCAGCAAACCGGCCGGCCCGACGAATTTGTCCGGGTTCCACCAGAAGCTGGGGCACGCCGATGAGCAGCAGGCACACAGGATGCATTCGTACAGCCCGTTGAGTTCCTCGCGCTGCTCGGTTGACTGCAGGCGCTCCCGCTGCGGGGCCGGCACCCCGTTGATGAGGTAGGGCCTCACCGAGTGGTACTGCTGGAAGAAGCCGGTCATGTCGACGATCAGGTCGCGGATCACCGGCAGGCCGGGCAGGGGCTTGAGTGTGATGACGCGCGCCAGGGTATTCATGTTGGTGAGGCATGCCAGGCCGTTCTTGCCGTTGATGTTCATGGCGTCCGAGCCGCAGACGCCTTCGCGGCAAGAGCGGCGAAAAGCCAGGCTCGGATCCAGGGCTTTGAGGCGCATGAGCACGTCGAGCAACATGCGGTCGTCGGGCTTCACCTCGATCTCCAGCGTTTGCATGTGGGGCCGGGCGTCGAGGTCCGGGTCGTAGCGGTAGAGCTTGAAGGTGTGCATGGCGGTGGCTGTCGACGGTGAGGCCCAGAAAGACCCGCGTGGCGCGCAGGGTGGAACCGATCGCACAGCAGCGTGCCTGGCGATGGTTCATCTGCTGTCACCGGCGTCAGACGCTGATGCCTGTGCAGTAAATGACCCTGATGACACCGGCGTACGCGATGCCGACGAGCATCAGTCCGAGCACGACGTGGCTGAACACCTTGAGACTCCGGTCATGGACAACGCTTGGACAGTGGCGTCGGCCTGGTCTCCAGAGCGAGAAGGGTCGGCGAAGTGGGAATGGTGGTGATGGCGCCCTGTACGGTCCGTGCGGCAGCACACCGACGCCCGGATCAACGCAGGATGGGGCCGGCGGCGCGACCGGTGGTCATGCCGAGCACAGCCCATGGGGGTGAACAGGCCCCGCCCACGCTGGCCTGGGCCGGGTCGAACGCACTGTGTCTCATCGCTTCTGCTCATCGCGTTTCGATGAAGCGTGGTGCCACGCCACGCCACGCCACGTCTCGGCATCTGGCAGCGGCGGCTTGGTGCGCGTGATGGGTTTTCACGTGCGCGTCAGCTCGACGCGAATGCACGCTTCGGTGACCACAAAGGTCATGGCCGGGCTCCTGGACCCGATGAGCCCCGCAGGGCGCGAACACCGCCGCATGCCTCGACCGGCGTCGTAGGAGGACGTGTACCGACACAAGGGCGGACACCCCCGAGCCGCACGACCCCAGGACCCGCATGGGAGACCGGGGCGGTCCTCGCCTCAGGGTGCCAGCCGCTCCCGCACCCATCCACCGTCGGCTTGCAGCGTGTAGCGCAGCCGGTCGTGCAGGCGGCTCTTGCGGCCCTGCCAGAACTGCCAGTTGTCGGGTTTGAGCCGGTAGCCGCCCCAGTGTGGCGGGCGCGGCGGGTTCAGCAAGAACTGAGCGCCGTAGCGGGCAGCGTTGGTCACCAGCACGGTGCGGCTGTCGATCACCTCGCTTTGCGGGCTGGCCCAGGCGCCAATGCGGCTGTCCAGCGGGCGGCTGTGGAAATAGGCGTCGCTTTCTTCGTCGCTGACTTTTTCCACCACGCCCTCGATGCGCACCACACGCTCCAGTTCGACCCAGTGGAATTGCAGGGCGGCGTAGGGGTTGCCGGCCAGTTGCTGGCCTTTCTGGCTGTTGTAGTTGGTGTACCAGACGATGCCGCGTTCGTCGTAACCTTTGATCAGCACCACGCGGGTGGTGGGCCGCAGGTCGGCGCCGACGGTGGCCACGGTCATGGCATTGGGCTCGGGCACCTCGCTGCTGATGGCCTCGGTCAGCCAGCGGGCGAACTGCTGGAGCGGGTCGGCGTGGGAGGCCGACTCGCTGAGTTCGGCCTTTTCGTAGCTCTTTCTAAGGTCGGCGATGTTCATGGCGGCAGTATAGGAGTGGGGCGTCGGCCCGGTCTTGTGCTGGGTCAATCGGCCGGGAGCTCAGCTGCCGTCCGCGAGTGTCAGCAGTTGCGCCAGGCGGCGGTCGTGAATGCCGTGTTGCCGCAAGCCTTCAAACGTTTGCCGCGCGTAGTCGAGCGTGGTCCCGTAGCGCCCGCACGAGCGGGCAAAAATGTCGCGGTAGCGCTCGGGTGTGAGCACGCCGGTGTAGTTGGGGCTGCGCCGCGACAGGGTGAAAGCCAACGCACGCACCGGCCCTTGCGCGGTCTGGCAGGCGAGCCATTTGGGGTCGTAGACCGGGTTGGGCATCTCGCGCGCCCACAGCGTGGGCATGAGCGATTCCACTTCTTCGTGCGGCACGCGCAGTGCCAGCCCGGTACAGCTGCCGCCCGACACCATGGCGAACACCAGGCCGGGGCAATCGGGCGTGCCGCGGTTCACGCGGCTCCACATCTGCAGGCTGCGGTGGTGGCCGTGCACACGCGCCAGCCGCTGTTCGGCGGCCTTGAATTCGGGGCGCCAGATGAGCGAGGCGTAGCCGAACACCCACAGATCCTGCCGGGGCCCCTGGTCGCGCCACTGTGACAGCGTGTGGGCCATCATGGCGGCGCCATCGCGCTGGGCTGGGTCCCAGGGGTTGGGTTGCGAGCGGTCTTGAAGTGGTGGCATCTAGAATTCAGCGCGGGTGTTGGTCTTGGGCATGCAGGGACCAGGCGTCCGTTGCCGGGTTCCGGCGGGTCCGTTTTCTGTTCTGGCGAAGTGTTCCCTCATGTCATCCACCGATCAAGATCCCGAACTGCGCCTGGCGGCTGCATTGTTGATTGTCGCCGTCCTGCTGGCCATCGGCTTGGTGCTGGGCGTGGGCGTTCATCGCTCGTTCGCCGTGTCGCCGGCGCCCGCCGCGCCGCGGCCCGCTGCTGCCGTCGAGGCCGTCCCCGAAGTCCCGGCCACGGTTGCGGGTGACGCCAGTGTGGTGGTGGACGAGGGCGTGGTGAAGTTCTACTTCGCCTCGGGCCAGGCCGATCTGGCGCCTGGCGCGCTCGCGGCTCTGAGCGGTGCCATTGCCGCGGCACAGGCCGGCAAGCCGCTGGTGATCCTGGGTTACCACGACGCCACTGGCAATGCGGTGATGAACGCCGAGCTGGCCCGACGGCGTGCGCTGGCCGTGCGCGACGCGCTGCTGAGCGCCGGGGTGGCCGCGAGCCGTCTGGAGTTGCGAAAGCCCGAAGTGGCGTTGGGTAAGGGCAACGACGCCGAGGCGCGGCGTGTGGAAGTGGTGGTTGGTGGCTGATGCAAACGCCACCCGCTGTGCGCCACCCGCTGTGCGGTGGCCGCCTCGACGGTCGCCCGGGTGTCGGCGGGCAGGCCCCACAGGGCCGAGGAATTTGCCTGCCCGGCCTTCACAATACGGCCATGGCGACCGAACGCAAGGCCCTGCCCGTCATCAACCAGGTACGCTGCACGGGCTGCGGCTGGTGCGTGGCGGTGTGTCCGCCCCATGTGCTGTCGCTGGCGGTGGAGGGCTGGAACAAGTTCTCCCGGCTGCACGATGAGGCGGGCTGTACCGGCTGTGCCCTGTGCGCGGTGAAGTGCCCGTTCGGTGTCATTTCCATGGTGCGTCTGTCCCATCCGTGAGCTTGGGGCACATGCGCGATCCTTCAACAGCGCCTCGCACTCCCGCCCGCCACATGACGTGCATTTCTGGACAGCGTTTCCCTTGCTCACACCCACGCCTGCGCCGGTTCCTGAGCGGCTTGCCGCTGTGTGCCGTGCTGTTGCTGGGCGCCTGCGGCAGCACACCACCGGCCCGTGGCCCGTCGTTGGCGTCCGCTGTCCTGACGGCCGAGCAGGGCCGGGACGTGGCCATCCACGCCTTGGGCCTGGTGGGCACGCCTTACCGCTACGGTGGTAACACGCCCGAAGGCGGCTTCGATTGCAGCGGCCTGATCGGCTATGTGTTCACCCACCGCGCTGGCGTGGTGCCGCCGCGTACCGTGGCCAGTCTGGCCGGGTTCGGTGTGCCCCTGCCGCGTGAGGCGTTGCGAACAGGCGATCTGGTGGTGTTCGGCGCCAGCCCGGCCAGCCATGCGGGCATCTACGTGGGTGACGGGCGCTTTGTACACGCACCCTCCACCGGTGGCACGGTGCGGCTGGACCGGCTGGACAGCCGCTACTGGGCGCGCCAGCCGACGCGCTTTCGCCGGCCCTGAGAGGTGGCCTCTGACGGAGGGGGCGCCGGTCAGCGCAGGCCCTGGCCGGCCTGGTGCTCCGCGCGTTGAATCAACTCGATCTTGTAACCGTCGGGGTCGGTCACGAAGGCGATGACGGTGCTGCCACCTTTCACCGGGCCCGCCTCGCGCGTCACGTTGCCACCGGCCGCCTTGATTTTCTCGCAGGCGGCGTAGGCGTCGGGCACGCCCAGGGCAATGTGGCCATAGGCCGTGCCCATCTCGTACTGCTCGGTGCCCCAGTTGTAAGTCAGTTCGATCTCGGCCTGGCCCGGGTTGCCGCCCTCAAAGCCCAGGAAGGCCAGCGAGTACTGGTACTCAGGGTTTTCGGAGGTGCGCAGCAGTTGCATGCCCAGCACCTGGGTGTAGAAGTCGATCGAGCGTTGAAGGTTGCCAACGCGCAGCATGGTGTGTAGGAATCTCATGGATGCTATTTTGAAGGCATCGCAAAAACCCGGCGGGGCGTTGCGGCATGGGTGCTCAGTTGGGCGGTGGTGGCGGGGCGGGCGCCGGCCGGGCTGTATTGGCCCGCTGGTCGATCAAGCCCATGGCCTCGAAGCCGGCGATGGCCTGGCGGGCCGCGTCAGCTTGCGCACGCAGCAGGTTGCGGCGCGTGTCGAGTGCGCTGCGTTGGGCTTCGATGACGTCGAGAAAGCCGGTGAGGCCGTTGGTGTAGAGCGTGCGGGCCTGTTCCACGGCCGACAGGGCGGCGCTGTTGCCGCGCTCCAGCGCCCGGGTTCGTGTGGCCGTTCCCTCGGCGGCCACCAGGGCCGCCTCGGTCTGTTGCAAGGCATCCAGCAAGGTCTGGCGGTAGACCTCGCCAGCCTCGGCCATGCGCGAACGCGCGGCATCCACGTTGGCGCGGCGCTCGCCGCCGTCCCACAGCGCCACCTCCAGCACCGCAGCCAGGGTGGCGCTCACGATGTCGAGCACACCACCGCCCAGCCCGGCAGAGGTGAGGGTGATGGCGCCGGGCAGGCGCAGGCGCGGGTACAGATCGGCCCGGGCCACACCCAGGTCGGACGCGGCCACCGCCAGGCCACGTTCAGCGGCCCGCAGGTCGGGGCGCAGCCGCAGCAGATCGATCGGGCGAACCAGGGGTTGCCCGCCCTGCAGGGCAGGCAGTTGTGCGGGGGGCACGGCCATGGGTTGCGGACGCTCGCCGGCGAGCACCTGCAGCGCCGCGGCCGACTGCCGCACCCGCACACGGGCATCGGCCGCGTCGGCCTCCAGGCGGGCGGCTTCGGTCTGCGCGCGGTCCAGGTCGAGCCGGGGCGCGAGTCCGGCCGTCACCCGCACATCCACCAGCCGCAACACCTCGCGCTGCAGGGCCAGGCCATCGGCCAGCAGCTGCTCGTCCAGCAAGGCCTCTTGCCAGGCCACGTAGGCGCGTGCGGTGAGGCCGGCGGTGGACAGGCGCGCCGCCTGGGCCAGGTCCTCGGCCTGCAGCGCCGCGGCGGCGGCCGATTGCTCGGCCTGGCGCAGGCCGCCCCACAGATCCAGGTCCCAGTGGAGCGTGAGGGCGGCGCTGGGGTCGAGCGAGCGATCGCCTGCGGCACGCCGGCTGCGGGCATCCACCGCCGCTTCGGCGCCGATGAGCGGACTGCGCCGGGCGCTGGCGCCGCGCAGCAAGGCTTGTGCCTGCACAACGCGCTCGCGCGCGATGGCGGTGTCGGGGCTGTTGGTCAGGGCCCGTTCGACCCAGCGGGCCAGCGCGGGGTCGTTGAAGCGGTGCCACCAGCGCAGGTCGGCCTCGGTCGGTGCGGTGCCGCCTGGGGGCGCCGCGGCGAAGGTGTCGGCAGCGGTGATGCCCAGCGTGGGCGCTTCGGGCGGCGCGGTGAGCCGGGCGGTGCTGCCGCAGCCGGCCAGCGTAGCAGCCAGCGCGACGGCGCCCAGGCGGTGAAGCAGGGCGCTCATGAAAATTCGCCCGACTGTTGTGCCGCGGCCTGCTTCATCTCGGCGGCCAGGCGTTCCCCGTGGCTGGCGCGCGGTGCGGCGAAGCGTGCCAGGCCCAGGTAGACCACGGGCGTGAGGAACAGCGTGAAGAGGGCAGCCAGTGACAGGCCGCCAAAGATCACCCAGCCAATCGAGGCACGCGACTCCGCGCCCGGCCCGCTGCCCAGCACCAGCGGCAACGCGCCGAGCACGGTGGAGGCCATGGTCATCAGGATCGGGCGCAGGCGGGTGGCGGCGGCCTCTTGTGCCGCTTCCAGCACGCTGCGCCCGGCGTCGCGCAGCTGGTCGGCAAACTCCACCATCAGGATGCTGTTCTTGGCCATCACACCCACCAGCAACAGCAGGCCGATCTGGCTGTAGATGTTGATCGACGTGCCGCTCAAGGCCATGGCAAACACGGCAGCCGCCAGGCCAAAGGGCACCGTGATGATCACCACCGCCGCGCTGGTGACGCCTTCAAACTGCGCCACCAGCACCAGAAACACCACCAGCAGGGCAATGGCGAAGGTGATGGCGACGTCGCGCCCGGTCTGCTCCAGAGCGGCCGCGTCGCCGCGGAACAGCAGGCCCATGCCCTCGGGCAGTTCGGCCTGTGCCAGCGTGCGCAAGTCGTTCACCGCTTGCTGCAGCGGCACGCCATCGCCCGTGATGGCGCTGAGCTGCACCGCGCGGCGCTGGCCCAGGCGTTCCAGTTCGGACGGAATGGCGGTTTCCTCAAAGCGCACAAATTGCGACAGCGGCACCAGCCGGTCACCCTCGGGGGTGCTGGCGCGCACGCTGTAGCCCAGCAGGGCCTGTGGGTCGGTGGCGCCACGCGCGTTCGATTCCAGGATCACCGGCACGTTGCGGTCGTTCACCGTGAGGTCGGTGACCTCGGCGCCATCGACGAGCGAGCGCAACACCACCTCCAGCCCGTTGACGGAAACGCCCAGTTCAGCGGCCCGTTCGCGGTCGATGTGCAGGGTGATCTGGGGTTGCGACGCGGTGTAGTTCACGCGCACATCGCGCAGGCCCGGCAGGTCGCGTTCGATGGCGGCGGCGAAGTCGTAGGCCGCATCGGCAATGCGGTCGTAATCGTCGCCGGTCACGGCCATCTGCACGCTGCCGTCGCCCCCACCGACGCCCAGGCTGTTGCCACCGCGGATGCGCACGCGCGCACCGGGCAGGTCGTCGAGCAGACGTTGCACGCGCGAGGCGATTTGCGCCTGGGTGAGCGAGCGGTCGCCCCAGTCGGCCAGCGGCGCGACGATCTCGGCGCGGTTGGCATCGAAGCGTCCGGTGATGGTGAAGATGTTCTCCACCAGGCCTTCGTCCTGCAGCGGCGTGACGGCGGCCAGCGCCGCTTCGAGCTGGCGGTCGCTGTACGACAGGCCCACGCCGTCCGGCCCGTCCAGGCGGATGGAGAGCACACCGCGGTCTTCCACCGGCGTGAGTTCCTGGGTGAGCTGTGTGTAGCTCCACACCGCCGCGCCCGCCAGCAGCACGCACAGGCCCGCCACCCACCAGGCGCGGCGCAGCGCGCCTGCCAGCCAGCGTTCGTAGGTGGCCACGCCGCGCGTGCCCCAGCCCGAGAGGCGGCGCCACAGCGGGCCAGGCGCGCGTTCTTCGGGCAGGCGCGACGCGATCATCGGTCCCAGCGACAATGCCACAAACGACGAGATCGCCACCGCGATGGCCATGACGAAGCCGAATTCGGCAAACAGGCGCCCCGCCGCCGACGGCAGGAACGAGATCGGCACGAACACCGCCACCAGCGTGGCGGTGGTGGCCACCACCGCAAAGAACACCTCGCGTGTGCCCAGCACGGCGGCCGCGCGCGGGCCCACGCCCTGGCCGCGCCGGCGCTGGATGTTCTCCAGCACCACGATGGAGTCGTCTACCACCAGCCCGGTGGCCAGCAACAGCGCCAGCAGCGTGAGCAGGTTGATCGAAAAACCCAGCATCCAGATGGCCGCGAGCGTGCCGATGAGTGCAATGGGGATGGCCACCACCGGCACCATGGTGGCGCGCCACTGGCCCAGAAAGGAGCCGACCACCACCAACACGATCGCCACCGCCATCAGCAGGCTCATCAGCACCTGGCGGATGGCGCCGCTGATGAAGGTGGCGTCGTCCGACACCACCGTGACCTGCAGATCGCCACTCTCGCGGTTGATGCGCTCCACCACCGCACGGATGCCGCTGGAAATCTCCACGCTGTTGGACTGCGCCTGGCGCACGATGCCCAGGCTGACCACCGGCGAGCCGTTGAGCCGCACATAAGAGCTGGCATCGGCCGGGCTGAAGTAGATGTCGGCCACCGTGCCCAGGGCCAGGTCGGGGCGCACGCGCAGAGCGCGCATCTGCTCGGGCGTGGCCACCGAGGCGTTGGCGCGCACCAGCACCTCCTGATTGGCGGACTCCAGGCTGCCCGCCGGCACGTCCAGTCGCGCGCTCTGCAGCAGCGTGGCGATGTCATTCACCGACACGTTGTAGGCAGCGAGTCTCAGCGGGTCGATGCGCACGCGCATCACGCGCTGGCGGCTGCCGAAGAGCGTGACGTCGGCCACACCCTCGACCGAAATCAGCTCGGGCTCGATGCGTTCTTCCACCGCTCGTGAGAGTTCGTCCACGGCGAGCGTGCGGCTGGCAACCGCCAGCTGCATCACCGGTGAGGCATCGGCGTCGGCCTTGACCACGGTGAGGCCTTGCACGCCCTCGGGCAGCGTACGCTCGACCCGCGCCACGGCATCACGCACGTCGTTGGCGGCGGTCACCAGATCCACCCCGGGGTTGAATTCGATGATGACGCGCAGGTTGCCCTCTTCGCTGGACGAGCGCACCAGGAAGACGCCCGGCACGCGCGAGGCGGCGCCTTCAAGCACGCGGGTGACTTCGGCGTCGAGCGTCTCGGGCGCGGCACCGGGCCAGTCGGCGCGCACCGCCACGATGGGCCGGTCGATATTGGGCAGCTCGCGCACCTCCACACCGAGCCAGGCGCCCACGCCGGCGATGACGATCAGCAGGTTGATCACGATCACCAGCCAGGGCCGGCGGATGGCCAGTGCCGGCAGGTCGTTGGCTCGGTCGTCGGTCATGGCTGGCTGCGCGCGGGGGCGCCATTGCCCACCACGCGTACCGCGACGCCGGGTCGCAGCCGTTGCACACCCTCGACCACCACCGACTCGCCAGGCTTCAGTTCGCCATCCAGCAACACGCGCCCGGCGGTGCGGCGCACCGGGCGCGCCGGCACCCGGACCGATTGGCCTTCGCGCACCACCCACACGAACGAGCCGTCGCGGTCCCACTGCAGGGCGAGTTCGGGCACGCTCACACGCGGCTGGCCAGACAGGCCCAGCTGCACCTGAAACGACATGCCCGAGCGCAGCAGGTCGTCGGTGTTGGGCACCGACGCGCGAAGGCGCACATTGCGCGACACCGGGTCGACGCGGCTGTCGATCTGGGCCACTGTGCCGGTGAAGGTACGGCCCGGATAGGCCGGGTTCGCGGCCTGCACGGGCTGGCCGATGTCCACGCGGGCCAGGTAGGCCTCGGGCACCTCGAAGTCGATGAACAGCACACGTCGGTCGTCCAGCGTGGTCAGGGCGGTCTCGGCGGTCACGCGGTCGCCGCGCTCCACCGTGGCCAGGCCCACCACACCGGCAAACGGGGCGCGCACCACGCGGTTGGCCACGGCTTCGCGGGCCTGCGCCAGCTCGATTTCGGCGGCGCGCAGCGTGGCGCGCGCTTCGTCCAGCACGCTTTCGGGCACGGCGCCGGTGCCGCGCGTGGCCTCGTAGCGCGCGGCCAGCGCCCGGGCGGCATCGACCCGGGCCGACGCCAGCTCGGCGGCCAGCCGCTCGGCCCGGTCCACCAGGCGCAGCAACACCTGCCCGGCGCGCACCGCCTGCCCGGGGCGGAACGCCACGTCAGCGACCTCACCCGAGACCGCCGGGAACATCACCACCGACTGGCGCGCCGAGCCGTTGCCCTGCACCGCCAGGTTGACGTCGTCGTTGGCTTGCGTACTGGTGGCCACGATCACGGGCGGCGCGGGTCGGGCGGCGGGTGCGGTGGGGGTCTGGGCAAACGTGGCGCCACAGGCCATCAGCAAAATGGCCAGTGTGGCGGCAGGGCGTTGTTTGAGCAAGGTGTCGGCTTCGTGACAATCAGCCGCATCGTGCGGACGGACAGGGGGCAGGTGCAGGGTGTGCGTGGCGCTGTCAGCTTCAGTGGAGGTGCACAGCGCGGGCACAGTTCCCCGAGGGGGTCAAAAGCGTGGTGACCTCACAGCGGTACGGTGTAGTTGAGCGCCATGCGCCCGCCGTCCACGGTGACGATCTCGCCCGTGACATAGCTGGCTGCGTCGCTGGCCAGCCAGGCCACCACATCGGCGATCTCGTCGGGCTCGCCGAGACGCTTCATGGGCGTGCGGCTCAGGATCTTCTGGCGCGCCTCTTCGCTGGTGAGCACGGCCTGGGCCGCCAGCTCGGTGGCGATGGTGCCCGGCGCCACCGCGTTCACCCGGATACCGTGGTCGGCCAGGGACAACGCCATCACGCGCGTGAGCTGGTTGATGCCACCCTTGCTGACGTTGTAACTGGCAATGTTGGGGATGGCGAGAACGCCGTTGACCGAACTCATGTTGACGATGGCGCCTTTGCGCTGGGTCGCCATCACGCGCGCCACCGCCTGGCCCATGAGGAACGAGCCCTTGAGGTTCACCCGCAGCACCTCGTCGAAGTCGTCTTCGGTGATGGCCAGAAAGTCCGCCGCCTTGAAGATGCCGGCGTTGTTCACCAGTACGTCGATGCGCCCGAAGGCGGCCACGGTCTGGTCCACGACGGCGTCCACATCGAGCTTGTCCCCGACGTCGCAGCGCAGGTAGGTGGCGCCGAGTTCGCGCGCCAGTGTGTCGCCGGGGGCGTTGGCCACGTCGGCGATCACGACCCGGGCACCTTCGCGCGCGAAACGGCGCACGCAGGCCTCGCCGATGCCCTGGGCACCACCGGTGACGATGACGACGCGGCCCTGGTGGCCAAAGTGGACGGGCGAGGGGTTGGCAGGTGTGTTCATGCCGTCATGGTAATGGGGCCTGCGGTCGGGTGTCAGCAAGTGCCGCAGGTCGCCATGGCGCTGTCCACGCGGGCGCGGGTCTGCTCGATCAGGTAGTCGAGAAACACCTCGGTGCGGCGCGGCATGAACTTGCGGCTGGGCAGGGCCGCGTACATGGTGAGGCGTTCGGTGATCCAGGGGTTGAGCACGCGCACCAGGTCGCCGTTCTGGATCAGCGGTGCGGCCAGTTCGATGGTGGTGGCGGTGATGCCGGCCCCGTCCAGCGCGGCGTGCATCAGCGTGTCGGTGTGGTTGGCCCACAGCACCGGCTGCACCTCAATGTCGACGAAGCGCGTGTCATCACTTTCGTGCATCAGGCGCCAGCCGCGCACGCGCCCGGCGGCGGGCTTGAAGCGCAGGCAATCGTGGTGAGCCAGGTCTTCGGGCCGCGCGGGCATGCCCCTGCGCCGCAGGTAGTCGGGTGAAGCGAGCAGCACGGTGACGCTGGAAATCACCTTTCGCGCGATCACGTTGGCGTCGAACGATGTCGGTGTGCCCATGAGCGTGATGTCGTGGTCCTCGATCGGCGGTTCCCGGTGCGACGCCACCTCGATGTCGAGCAGGATCTTGGGATAGGCCTGCCGAAAGCCACTGACCAGCGGCGCGAGCACGTGGGTGGCCAGCACCGGTGGCGCCAGCAGGCGCAACACACCCGCCAGTTCGCTGGTCTGCGAGCTCACCAAGGCGTGGGCTTCGTCGAGGTCCTGCAGGATCACGCGCACCCGTTCCAGATAACGCTCACCGGCGTCGGTGAGCGACACACGCCGGGTGGTGCGGTGCAGCAGGCGCGTGCCCAGGTGGTCCTCCAGATCGGCCACCAGGCGCGTGACAACCGCTGGCGACATGTCCATGGCGCGTCCGGCGGCCGCGAAGCCGCCTTCATCGATCACTTTCTGAAAAACACGCATCGAGGCAAGACGGTCCATGAGGGGCAATTTCCAGGGTTTGTACGTACACGAAACGGTTGATTATTGCCAAATACGAAACACAGCAAGACTTCGGGTGCTGTTTTTCTTCACGGATAGAAACTTTACAGTTCAACCCATCGATGCATGCAAACCCTCCGCAGAGGCATCGAAGCCGGTCAAGCCGCTGAAGAAGCCGACCGGCATGTTCAACCCTCCTGAAGGAAACTGTCATGAAAAACCGCCTCTCTGTTGTTGCCATCGCCCTCTCCACCCTCGTGGCCGGCCACGCCCTGGCTGCCGATCCTGCCCAAGCGAAAACCCGCGAGCAGGTCCGCGCCGAACTCGCGCAAGCCCAGCGCAATGGTGACCTGATCGCCGACGGCGAAACCGGCCTGCGTTTCAACCAGGTCAGCCCGCACCTGTACTCCCAGGCCACCGTGGCCGCCGTGGGCAAGACCCGCGCCGACGTGAAAGCCGAACTGGCCGAAGCGCGGCGCAACGGCGACCTGATCGCCAACGGCGAAACCGGTCAGCGCTTCAACCAGCTGTACCCGCAGTCCTACGCGGCCACCCGCACGGCGGCCCCAGCCGGTGAAGCGCTCTCCCAGGGCAAGACGCGTGCGCAGGTGAAAGCCGAACTGGCGCAAGCCGTGCGCAACGGTGATGTGATCGCCGACGGCGAATCGGGTCTGCGCTACAACGAGTTGTTCCCCAGCCGTTACCCGCAGCCCACTTTGGCGCAAGGCAAGTCGCGTGACGACGTGCGTGCCGAACTGGTGAACCCGCGCGCTGTCACCGTCAACTGATCGCCTTCGCGCACCGTGCTGCCCGCCCACACAGCGGGCGGCCGCAGCGCCCGGTGCCTTTCACAAGGCCCCGGGCGCTTTGCCTTGTCTGGTGCTCCTGGTCGTCTGGTACAACCGGGCACTTTTCCAGGAGCCAACCATGATCCCGTTCACCCAGGTCGCGCTGTTCACCGACACCGATGGCCGCGCGCGCTTTCGCGAAGAGACGCTTCTGCTCAACGAAGGCACGCCGTCTGCGCGCTTGTCGACGCTCTTTCCAGCCACCGGTTTGCAGTTGCGCCAGAGCCCGGTGGGTTTTCGCAGCCCGTTCCACTGCACCGACGCACCGCAATGGTTGTTTGTGCTGAGCGGCCAGATGGAGATTGGACTGCAGGACGGCAGCTCGCGCACCTTCGGCCCGGGCGAGCACTTTTATTCGGCCGATACCTTGCCCGCCGGGGCCACGTTCGATGCGGCTGTGCACGGCCACTGGAGCCGGCAAGTGGGCGATGTTCCGCTGGTGACCGCGTTCGTCAAAGTCTGACGCTCACACCGGATCGGGTCGGCGCAGACGCAGCAGCGCGCGCACGAAGCCGTGGTCGCTGTGGCTGCGGTCACGGAATTCGAAGAGGGGGGGCGTTGAACACGGTCACGCGGCGCACGTCGCCGAGGGCGCTGCGATCGGTGTGCTTGTACGCCTCCTGGCCGTCGCAGACAGGGCGATCGGGCTGTGCCAGGCTGAGCAACTTGCAGGTCGCCTGCATGGGTGGCCCCACGTGGCGACGCCCCGTCGCCGATGGAGGCAGACGGGGCGTCGGAAGGGGACAGCGTGCGGTCTGGTTGCGTGACCGCACGGTGGTTCAGCGGATGCGGCCGAAGCTGGTGCGCAGCGGGTCGGCCGGGCCACCGCGTGGCCCGTCACCTCGGCCAGCGCCGCCTCGGCTGTTGCCGCCTTTGCCGCGGTTGCCGGTGCGCATGGAGTCGATGCTGGTGCGCAGCGGGTCGGGCTGGCCGCCGGGTGCTGCGGGGCGCGGGCGTGGCTCGCGAATGCGCAGGCTGCCCAGGTGGGCGTTCGGGCCGGGCTGGCGCTCGGCGCCGGGCTCGCGGTCCATGCGGTCGCCACGGTCGGGGCGGTCACCGCGGTCCATGCGGTCACCCTGGGCCTGGCGTGGTGGGCGCTGGGCGCTGCCGCCGCCCGCGTTGCGGTTGCCACCGCCATTGCCGCGTGCGGGGCCGTTGCCGGCCGGGCGCTGGGCGCCGCCTTGTGGACGGCGCGCTTCGCTGCGCTGGGCTTCGGGCTGGCCGCCGTCACCGGCGGGGCGCTGGCGTTGACCACCCGCGTTGCCACGGGTGCCTTGCGGTGCGTCGGCTTTCTTCTCGCGCACGCGCTGCATCATTTCCGTGCGCGCGGCCTTGGCAGCAGCGGCCATCACGTCGCGGCTCGGCGGCTTGCCGGCGCCGCCCCAGATGGTCTGGCGGCCCATGGCGATGGGCTCGGCCTTCTCGCCCGGTTCGGGCATGAACTCGGGGAAGATCTGCACCGGAATCTGCTGCTTGGTGAAGCGCTCGATGTCCATCATGAAGCCTTCTTCGTCCAGGCTCACGAGGTTGACGGCTTCACCGCTCTTGCCGGCGCGACCGGTGCGGCCGATGCGGTGCACGTAGTCTTCGCTGACGTTCGGGATTTCGTAGTTCACGACGTGCGGCAGCTCGTCGATGTCGATACCGCGCGCCGCGATGTCGGTGGCCACCAGGGCGCGGATCTCGCCGCTCTTGAAGCCGGCCAGCGCCTGGGTGCGGGCACCCTGGCTCTTGTTGCCGTGCAGCGCCATGGCGTGGATGCCGTTCTTGGTCAGGAATTCGGCCACGTTGTTGGCGCCGAACTTGGTGCGGGTGAACACCAGCACCTGGCTCCAGTTGTGCTGGTTGATGATGTGCACCAGCAACGCTTTCTTCTTGCCGCGGCCCACGGGATGGATCACCTGGGTGATGCGCTGCACCGTGGTGTTGCGCGGGGTCACCTGGATGCTCAGCGGGTCTTTGAGCAGGTTGTTGGCCAGGTCGCGGATCTCGTCGCTGAAGGTGGCCGAGAACAGCAGGCTCTGCTTTTCCTTGGGCACCAGCGCCAGGATTTTCTTCACGTCGTGGATGAAGCCCATGTCGAGCATGCGGTCGGCTTCGTCCAGCACCAGCATCTGCACGCCGGACAGGTCCAGGAAGCCCTGCTGCTGCAGGTCGAGCAGGCGGCCGGGGGTGGCCACCAGGATGTCGACGCCGCGCTTCATGGCGTTGATCTGGGGGTTCATGCCCACGCCACCGAAGATGACGGTGGAGGTGAGCGACAGGTGCTTGCCGTAGACGCGCGCCGATTCCTCGACCTGCGCCGCGAGTTCGCGGGTGGGGGTGAGCACCAGGGCGCGGATGGCCACGCCGCCGAAGCGGTTTTTGCTGCGCTCGCCCTCGCTCAGGCGGTGCAGCATCGGCAGCGTGAAGGCGGCGGTTTTGCCGGTGCCCGTCTGGGCGCCACCGAGCAGGTCGCGCCCGGCCAGCACGGCGGGAATCGCCTCGGCCTGGATGGGGGTGGGGGTTTCGTAGCCGTGCTCACGCACCGCTTGCACGATGGCCGGAGCCAATTTCAGATCGTCAAAGTTCATTGCTTGATGAGGCGCCCGTCCAGGGCGCTGGGGGCATCGGCCACTCCAGTTGCGGCTTCCGTGTGAGGAGCAGCGCCTGGCCAGTCTGGGGCAGATGGATTCAAGAGGTTGGCGGCCGCAAGCAGGTTGCGCACGCCCCAGCAAAGGGCTGGTGTCGGGCCAACTGAAGTGCCCAACGGTGTCTATTGTCGCATGCGGGGATAATTCGTGGTTGCGTGGCCTTCCTGGCCGCAGTTTTTCGGACCCAGCACCATGGCTCAATACGTCTTTTCAATGAACAAGGTCGGCAAAATCGTGCCGCCCAAGCGACAGATCCTCAAGGACATTTCGCTCTCCTTCTTCCCGGGCGCCAAGATCGGCGTGCTCGGCACCAACGGCTCGGGCAAGTCGACCCTGCTGAAAATCATGGCCGGCATCGACAAGGAGATCGAGGGCGAAGCGATCCCGATGCCAGGCATCCGCATCGGCTACCTGCCGCAGGAACCCCAGCTCGACCCGGAGCAGACCGTGCGCGAAGCGGTCGAGGCCAGCATGAGCGGCGTGCGCGCCGCCCAGAAGCGCCTAGACGAGGTGTACGCGGCCTACGCCGAAGAAGACGCCGACTTCGACGCGCTGGCCGCCGAGCAGGCCCAGCTCGAAGCGATCATTTCCACCGCCGGCACCGACAGCGAGCACCAGCTGGAGATCGCGGCCGATGCGCTGCGCCTGCCACCCTGGGAAGCCAAGGTCGGCCTGCTGTCGGGCGGTGAGAAGCGCCGCGTGGCCCTGTGCTGCATGCTGCTGTCCAAGCCCGACATGCTGCTGCTCGACGAACCCACCAACCACCTGGACGCCGAATCGGTGGAGTGGCTGGAGCACTTCCTTCAGCGCTTCCCCGGCACCGTGGTGGCCATCACCCACGACCGCTATTTCCTGGACAACGCGGCCGAGTGGATTCTGGAACTCGACCGTGGTCATGGCATTCCCTACAAGGGCAACTACTCCACCTGGCTGGAGCAGAAAGAGGCCCGCCTGGAGCAGGAACAGCGCACCGAAGACGCCCGCACCAAGGCCATGAAGAAGGAATTGGAGTGGGTGCGCCAGAACCCCAAGGGTCGCCAGGCCAAGAGCAAGGCCCGCCTGGCCCGCTTCGAGGAACTGAGCGATGTGGACTACCAGAAGCGCAACGAGACCAACGAGATCTTCATTCCCGTGGCCGAACGCCTGGGCAACGAGGTGTTCGAGTTCAAGAACGTCAGCAAGAGTTTTGGCGACCGCGTGCTGATCGACAACCTGAGCTTCCAGATCCCCGCCGGTGCCATCGTCGGCATCATCGGCCCCAACGGCGCCGGCAAGTCCACGCTGTTCAAGCTGATCTCCGGCAAGGAGCAGCCGGACAGCGGCGAGGTGAAGATCGGCCAGACCGTGAAGATGGCCGTGGTGGACCAGAGCCGCGACGACCTGGACAACGACAAGACCGTGTGGCAGGACATTTCCGGTGGCCTGGACATGATCACCGTGGGCAAGTTCCAGATGCCCAGCCGTGCCTACTGCGGTCGCTTCAACTTCTCGGGCGGCGACCAGCAGAAGCGCGTGGGCAGCCTTTCGGGTGGTGAGCGCGGGCGCCTGCACCTGGCCAAGACCCTGGCCGAGGGCGGCAACGTGCTGCTGCTGGACGAACCCTCGAACGACCTCGACGTGGAAACCCTGCGCGCGCTGGAAGAGGCGCTGCTGGAATTCGCCGGTTGCGCGCTGGTCATCAGCCACGACCGCTGGTTCCTCGACCGCATCGCCACCCACATCCTGGCCGCCGAAGGCGACAGCCAGTGGGTGTTCTTCAACGGCAACTACCAGGAATACGAGGCCGACAAGAAGAAGCGCCTGGGCGAAGAGGGTGCCAAGCCCAAGCGCTTCCGCTACAAAGCCCTGGGTTGATGACGCCCCCGCGCCGCGCCTGCGGCGCGTCACCCCCCCACTGGGGGGCCATGCCTGCGGCCCGGCCAAGCCGGTTCCGCGGCATTCCCGGTTGACTGCCTCTTTCTCCGATTGCGTTTATGGATATTTCTGACGATACCGTTCTGGCCGACACCCGCCACTGGATCGAGAAGGCTGTGATCGGCCTGAACCTGTGTCCGTTTGCGCGTTCGGTCTATGTGAAGAACCAGGTGCGCATCGTGGTGAGTTCAGCACGGCACCTGGATGCGTTTCTGGACGAGCTGGACCGCGAGCTGGATCTGCTGCAGTCCACGCCGGCCGAAGAGATCGACACCACGCTGCTGGTGCACCCGACGCTGTTCCCCGACTTCGAGGTGTTCAACGACTTCCAGAACGTGGTGGACGATGTGGTGGCCGAACACGAGCTGGAGGGTGTCATCCAAGTGGCGAGTTTTCATCCGCAGTTCCAGTTTGAGGGCACCACGCCCGACGACGTGACGAACTGCACCAACCGTGCGCCATACCCCACGCTGCACCTGCTGCGCGAAGACAGCGTCGAGCGGGCCATCGCGTCCGATGCGGGCGACGCCGACAAGATTGTGGAGCGCAACCTGCAGACCTTGCGCGATCTGGGCACGGATGGCTGGCGGCAGCTGCTGGTCAGTCGGTGAACACCCGAAGTGAGCCGGATTCACGTTCTGTTTCGGGCCTTGCGGTGGATGGTTAGTTGCGCATAATCGCCAGACACACAGCACGCTCACGCCGAGCAGAAAGCCGTCCCGCTGCATGGATGCCCCCACCAGTCAGGCCTACAGCGCCTGCATCAAGGAAGCGCTCAGCCTGGTGGAAGCCTGGGTTCCCCGTTGGCTGGGGAATTTGCGGGCCGCGCTGAAAGAGCGGGAGTTGACAGCCCGCCACCTGTTTGACAGGCAGGCCCTGCTGGAGGCCCGCACGCAACTCGACCGCTACCGCGACCTGATCGAGACCCGCTTCATCGAGTCATTTGCCGCTGCGGTCGATGGCACCCGCGACACCAGCCGCACCGGCGCGCGCAGCCTGAAGAGCCTGAGCTTTGACGAGCTGGAGCTCATGGGTGACGAACAAGTGCAGGAATCGGTCGAGTTCGCGCGCGTGCAGCAGATGATCAAGCTGGCCGCGGAAGAGGAGCTGGTGGGCCTGAACGCCCGCATGAGCCGAGCGCGGGGTCTCACGCTGGTGCGTGTGGAGTCGAATCCGCTGCGCACCGAGGTGGTGGTGAACACGCTGATGAGCACCCTCAATGGCCTGCACGTGGAGCCGGCTGTGCGCTCGCGCTGGTTGCAGACCGGTGCGCTTCTCCTGGGCGACGAATTGCAGAAGATGTACGCCCATCTCAGCGCGCGGCTCGACAGCTGGGGCGTGGCCCCTGCCGGCTACCACTTGGTGCAGTCTTCGGACGCGGCGCGGCCCGCCGCCGGCCCTATCCGGGGCGACGCGGGTCTGGTGGCCCAGGTGCCCGCTGGCGGCGATGGCTTGTTGAACCTGGACCACCTGCACCAGTTGCTGGTGGGCAACCTCCGGCAAGGCCTGAGCGACGATCCTTCGCGCGCGCAAGACAATGCCATGGTCCGCTCACTCGCGGCCGAGGTGGTGACGCTGATGCTGCGCGGGATTGCCGACGACACCCGGCTGCTGCAGCCCGTGCGCGACCTGTTGCTCGATCTCAAGCCCGCCCTGCTGCAGCTGGCCCGCACCGACCCCCGGTTCTTTGCGGACCGCCAGAACCCGGCACGGCGCCTGCTCGATGGCATCACCGGGCACGGCCTGGCGTTCCGCAGCGAACACGACAAGGGCTATGAGCCCTTTGTTTCGCGGGTGCTGGGTACCGTGCGCGCCCTGCAGCAGCCCGGCCCGGACATCGCCGATCGGTTCGCTTCGCTGCAGACCGACTGGGTCCGTTCCAACACCGACGCTCAGCCGCCGGGGCAGGCGAAGGCACGCGGTCTGGCGGTGCAGACCCTGGTGCGTGTGGAGCAGCGCAATCTGCTGGCCCAGCGCGTGGCGGCCGAATTCAGCGCGCGCAACGACTTCGAGCGCTCGCCCGCGGTGGTGCAGCGCTTCCTCACCGGGCCGTGGGCCCAGGTGGTGGCACAGGCCCGGCTGGACGCGGTGGCGCGCCCATCGGTGGGGCTGTCACCAGCGGACAACCCGGCGCTGCGCTACACCGACGTCCTGCCGGATTTGCTGTGGTCCTCGCAACTGGCACTGGCCAGCCGCAACCGGCCCCGTCTCGTGAAGGTGATACCGGGGGTGCTGCGTGTCTTGCGCGAAGGGCTGAAGTCCATCGACTACCCGGGCGAGCAGAGTGAGGCTTTCTTTCAGGCACTCATGGGGCTGCACGAGGCGGCTTACAAGACCCACCGCCCGGACCCCATTCCGGAACCCCCGCCCAGCCGCGACCGGCAGCCGGAAGAAGAGCCCTGGATGCAGCCCGCCGAAGCGCGCGACACCGGGTTCATGGACGAAGCCCTGATGCAGACCGAGCCGGCGTTCGTGGATACGCAGCCCATGCCGCGTGACTGGGCAGAGATCAAGGCCGAAGCCCGCCAGGAGCAGGGCGAGGCGCTCCCTGTCGGCACATGGTTCGACATGGCGCAGCACGGCGAGGCGGTGCGTTGCCAGATCACCTGGGCCAGCCCGCACGGCACCATGTTTCTGCTGACCGGGGCGGACGGCCGTTCCATGTCCATGACCCGCCGTGGCATCGAGCGGCTGATGGCGCAGGACCGCCTGCGTGTCGTTGCCCACAACGGGGTGGTGGACGAAGCGTTGAACGCTGTGGCGCGCCAGGCCTGGATCAACAGCGGGAAGCTATAGCCCCCACGCTCCCCACTGCGTGTGGTTCGCTGCCCCCCGAGGGGACGGGCCTTGCTGGGGGCGGCCCGGCGCTGCGGCCCATAGCCCCCACGCTC
>Ga0208490_100141_pt1 | contig 57533 bp, 47 predicted proteins | sample SubbioAug_CSWold_FD_184818 | JGI IMG/M metagenome (GOLD analysis project Ga0208490, IMG submission 184818) | Serpentinite rock and fluid subsurface biosphere microbial communities from McLaughlin Reserve, California, USA - CR11Aug_CSWold (SPAdes) | ecosystem: Environmental > Terrestrial > Deep...
CCACCAGCAGGCGCGCCACACGTGCAAACGTGCAGGTCAACGCCGCGATCACGATGCACCCGCGAACATGCATCAGATGGAATATGCGGCGTTAGTCCCCGACCGCCGGGTAGGAGGGATGGTGCAGTCGGGGCGAGCGCCACCGAATACCGCTACGGCGCGTCCCCAAAGCACGTCATCGATGAAGGTCAGCGCAGCGCCGGTGGCTGCCGAGCTCCGCCTGAGCGAGAGGGTGCGCTTCTCCGGTGAGGGCGGACACCGCTGTGGCGACGTCGGCGAGGGTGGCGTGGAGGTACCGGCCGGTGACCGTCGGCGGGGCGTGGCCGGCGAAGGCCTGGGCGACGGGGTAGCCGGCGATGCGTCCGACGCGGGTGACTGCCGTGTGCCGCAGCACGTGCGCCGTCAGCGGGATGCGCTGGTCCCAGCCGAGGTGCAGGCGGGCTCGTGCGAAGAGCCGGTCGTAGCGGCGCGCCGTGATGGGCTTCCCGCGCTCGGTTCGGAACACTGCAGCGTCCTCGTCACGTGAGCCGCGTTCGGACGCGTGGGCGGGGAGCAGAGCGACCAGGGATGGCGAGGCGGGTTGTTCCCGGACGCTGTCGTGCTTCTCTCGGAGCCAGACCGTTGAACGGGTCGGATCGATGTCGCGTCGTCGGAGGTTGAGGGCGCCCTGGACGCGCGCACCGGTCTCGAGGTGGAACCGGACGAGCAGGAGGTCGAGGTCGGGGTCGCGACGGATGGCCCGGATGGCGTCGGCGAGATCGGTCAGCTCCCGATCGTCGAGCGCTCGCCGTCGACTGGTCGTCCGGCGTGGCTTGCGGAGCGCGGCGGCCGGGTTGGCGGTGACATGGCCGGCGTCGACTGCGGCGGTCCCCGGGTGTAGAGGGAACGGATCGCCGCGATGCAGCTCTCTCTGGACGACCGGCCGGTCGAGTCGGGCCAGTGGGTCTTGGCCCGTTCGCCGGCAGCGTCGACGACGGCGGCAAGATCCATCGTGGTGAGTGCGGCCAGAGCCCGATCGCCGTGCATCGTTGCGAGGAGCCGCCAGTAGGGGCGGAAGGTGCGTGCCGTGGACGGGCCGAAGGTGGGGGCGATCTCGTCGATCCACGCAGCGACCGCGATCGGGCGGTGTTCGCCGGTGGCTGCGGCGACGAGGTCGTCGAGGTCGAGGCCCAGGGCTCGGGCTTCTTCGAGGACGATGCGGGCGCGGAGTTGGCGGTTCATCGGACCCGCTCAAGGAGCCGGTCGCCGATGGCGTCGAACAGCACGGCGGGCACGACCACGACCGCGGCCCCGTCGGCGGCGTCGTGGTGGGTGCCGAGGAGGAAGCTGGCGTGTCGACGGAGCCATTGGGGTAGGTACAACCGACCGCGGGCGTCGATAGCCATCGTCCGCCCGACGCCGGGGCCAGTCCGGGGGACGAGGGTGTCGCCGCGCACGACTCCGGCCACCTCGACCGCGTCGACACCGTGGCCGACGAAGGCTCGTCGGGCGGCCGGTGGGAGTATCAGCGTCCTGAGGGTTCAGGTTCTGCCGCGGACCATCGCCACGGCGAGTCCTCGATCGGCGGCCCGGTGAGGTCGGGCAGGACAGCGGCGGGTGGGGTGCGGGGGCGGTTCATGCGCATCCCCGACGCTGGTTCCGTGCCCGGCTGAGCCGAGTCTCGACTGTCACCCGCATGTGGGGTGGTAACCCCATCGGTGGTGGGCGAGGGGACTTGAAACTCTTGGGCTGCGGGTGCTGTCAGGTAGCCGCTCGTGTCGTCCAGTAGCGCTGAGCAGGGCGAATGCCTCAGCGCCCGTTCGTCCTGTGCTGTCTCGCTCGGTGTCGTGCTGGGACGTTTGTGACCACGCCGTGACCACGGAGTGACCGGACCCGAGCGCGTCAGGGCGCGAGGGAACCGATCGGGATGACGGCGATGTCGTCGGGCCGGAGGTAGCCGTAGCCGGTGCCGACGATCACGCCGAGGACCGCGGGCTCCCCGCTCTTGCGGATGTCGATCGAGGCGCGGAAGCGGGCCAGGGCAGCGGCGCCCTCGTCGACGAGGCCGGCACCGAGCTTGATCTCGAAGGCGCCCCACCGACCGTCGGCGAGCTGGACCACTGCGTCGGCCTCGACGCCGTAGTTGTCGCGGTAGTGGAGCACCGTGCCGTCGAGGGGCTGGGCGAAGACGCGGAGGTCGCGGATGACGAGTGATTCGAACAGGAGCCCGAGGAGGTTGAGGTCGGCAAGGAGCCGCTCCGGGCCGGCGCCGAGCGCGGCGACGGCGAGCGACGGATCGACGAAGTGCCGCTTGGGCGACCGCCGGAGATTGGCCCGCGACCGAAGGTGGGGCGCCCATGCCGGCTGGTCCTCGGTGACCATGAGCCGGCCGAGGATGTTCAGGTACTCGGCGACGGCATGCCGATCGAGGGGACCGTCGCCACCACCGGCGTCGGCGGCGAGCACGGTGATGGCGACCTCGGTGGCAATGTTGCGGGCGAGTGACCGCAGCAGCCGGCCGACGCGAGCGGGATCGCGGCGCGATCCGGCAACCCGGGAGACGTCGACCTGGCGGACCTGCTCGAGGTAGTCGCGCGCCGCTCGCCCGGCGTCGACCACCGGCCGGCCGACCTGAGCGGGCCATCCACCGACGGTGATCCGGTCGGCGAGGTCTGCCACGGTGAGGCCTGGATCGTCGCATCGGGGCGGTTCGCCTGCGAGCAGTGCGCGCAGCGAGACGCCGGCGTTGGTGTGCCCGGTCTCGAAGAGGGTCATCGGGCGCATCCGTAGGAAGGAGAAGCGGCCGGCGCCGGTATGGCGAGCGACATCGTCGGGTGGGACCGAAGAGCCGGTGAGGACGAACTGGCCCGGTTCGCCCCGGTCGTCCACCGCTCGCCGGACGTGGTTCCACAGACCCGGCTCGACCTGCCACTCGTCGATGAGGCGAGGCACGGGACCCTCGAGCACCAGGCTTGGGTCGATGGCGGCCGCCCGTCGAGCGTTCTCGTCGACGTCGAGCAGCACCGAGCTGGCGGCGGCTCGGCGTGCGGTCTCGGTCTTGCCCGACGCCTTCGGTCCTTCGAGCACCACGGCGCCGACCGCGGCCAACCGGGCGCGCAGCTCGTCATCGACAACTCGGGGGAGGTACGCCACAGCGGGCTCCAGATCGCGGTTCTGAGGACCACCAGATCGTAGACCGCCTAGCCACCAATCTGTAGGCCACTTGGGCACCAGGTCGTAGGAACGCTCACCCGCCGGCGGTCACCCGAACGAGACCCGAGCGACGTCCACCGATTGTCGCTCGCTGCTTCGGTCGATGGAAGCAGGAAACAGCTGCCTACAGTGACCAATCCGTGACCACGGAGTCCGGAATAGCGAGGCCGAGGTCCAAATCCGGGCGGTGACCAGCATATTCACCGCTGCGACTGTGAGTGGGCGAGGGGGGACTTGAACGGTGAACCGGACGATCTCGATCGGTGCGGATCGATGCCGAAAAGTGCCGTTGACCTGGACTTTCGCGAGTTAGGTGTGCTGAACGGTGTTGGTTCGAAACCATCGATTTCGAGCCGTTCGGTAGAGATCCGGTAGAGAAACCGGTAGAGACGCCCACGCCTCCGGCGGCCGGTTTGAGGCGCTGCGGAAGGGACCTCGCCATTGCCTGCAAGTCGGCGGGGTTACCCGCCGCTACGCGGCGTCGAACACAGCGCGCTGGATCCTGAGCTGGCGCCGCAGCGCAAGCTCGTCGTCGGCCCCAGTTGCAGCCGCCTGCGCTTCGAGTGGGTCAAGTTCGACCGCGTTGATCTCGACCAGGCTCTTCGTGTAGTCCGAAACGACGCCGAGCAGCACCTCAACGTCGCCGAGCGAGAGGTCGAGGCTGATACGCGCCTCCTTGCCAGCGGCGTCTGCCAAGACCGAGTCAAGGTCAGCAATGAGTCGATCGATCTTCGCTACGTCAAGCTGTCCCCGACGGACCGCCTCGAGGTAGGCGATGAGAGAGTCGTTGTACCTACGCACCGACTCTGGCACGCGACGTCGATTCCACCTCGTTCGAACGCGCGGCACGACGACCGCAGCGCCGGCTGCGAGAGTGAGGCTGATTACCACAAGCCCTGGCCGGTTCTTCGCAACGGCGGCAGCACGCGCGAGCGCGCTCTCCGTCTTCGCCTGCGAATTGGCTTCCTTCAGGTGCTTGTGGATCTGCCCGAGCTGATTGCGGACGATGCCGCCGAACTGGACCAGTTCGCCGCTGGCGAGTCCCGCAGCAATATCGGGAGGGATGTCGAATAGCTTCGGCTGGACAATCATGGTTCTGTCTTCCGGATCGTTGGCAGGGTTCGCCGTAGGCGACCGTAGCTCTGAGGGGTCCGGTCAAGGCGTCGACTTCCGGACCCGACATGACGGTGGGTTCGGAGCGACCTCGTCGCCGGAATGCCCTGCTGCCCCTTGCTGACGCGTTCTTGGCAGTCTCGGGCAGGTGACCAAGCTCGGGCTGCGTTGTCCTGCTCATCTCCTGAGAAGGAGCACCGAACGGCGTCCACGGGCTTCACTCGATCTCTCCCGCCTCGGCCGCGAGCGATTGTCCTGGCCGACGCCATACGCGAACCGCCACCGCAGTGAGGCTCCTCGCCCGATCGGCGATGCTGTCTTCGTCCCAGCTCTCGACCTCATCCACGCCAGCGTTGAGCTGAAGGTTCGAGTGTTGGGCGATCGCTAGGCGCTTGTCGGACCAGGGACCATTGGACATCGGGATGTTCAGCGGTCCGGTGATCAGCGTGAGGTTCCCCAGCCGGTTCCTGACTCGATCACGCTCCATCTCCAGTAGTGCCCGCTCGGCATCGTCGTCGCAGTCGATCGGCCAGTGGGTTCGCCACTTCTGTGGCAGGAGATGCTCGATCTGGAGCGAGTCGTAGTTGAAGACCGGATGCTCGCCCTTCGGGTGATCGAGGTGCATCTGGTAATCGAGCGCCCCGAGGATCATCCGGATGCGCTCCTGCGTCAGGTTGTCGTAGAACGGGCGCTCCACGAACGCCGTGAGCACCTCGTCATCCGTTGGCCACGTCAGGTTGCTGTCGCCTGCATCAAGAAGCGCTGCCTCGACCGCGTCCGGGATGGAGGCGTCGTCAGCGAGGGCGCGCTTCGCCGCCTTCAACACATCGACGAACCGCTTGCCGTACCCGCGGGTGTTGGCTCCGACGATCACCCGTCGCATGATCCACGAGTCGACCGCTGCGACGCAGCGGAGGTGGTCGCCCGGTGGGAGGAGGCTCTCCGGAAGTGTCCGAAGCCAGACCAGCAGCGGAATGGCGGTGGTGACGCTGAGTCGGTCGACGCGGGCGTACCGATGCGCCATCGGCGTCGGGAGCGTCGATGGTCGCTCGAGGATGTCGCGGAATGCCGTCGCGGCCGTGCTCAACTCGTTGAGGATGTCTGGAATCTTGTGGTCGCCGTCGTTCAAGTACTCCCGCACCTGGCCGTAGAGGTGACCGAGGTTCACCTCCGTCTCGGACGCGATGGTCAACCAACTCGACAACAGGACATCCCGGCGGCCGCGAGCCGCGTGACCTCGACCGATCTCCTTCTTCCACCACTTGTCGTCGAAGTGCGCCCAGTGCTCGTCGTAGAGCTTCTCCAACTCTGCCTCGTCAGCGAACTCTGCTCGCATGAAGAGGAGGTTCTTCACGAGGTCGGTGGCTGAGAGTGGCGTCTGGCGGCCGTTGAGGACCTCGAAGATGACCTGGGCGTCGTCGTTGTCCTCGAGAGAGATGACAACCAGCTTGAAGAGCCCGATAAGGGCATCGACGACGACATCGGACCTGTCGGATCCGTCTGAGGCAACGAACGCAACCCGGGTGCGTTCGGCGAAGTAGCTGCGCGCTTGGAGGTACAGGTGGTCCGCTCCGTCGTCTGGCTCGTCGGCCATCGCAACGCGCCAGACATCTCGATCTCTGCGCCTTGGCCACAGCTTGTAGCCCTCGTCAGGATCCAGTACGACGTCCGCCGGGTTGGCGGTCAGGCGTCGTATGGACTTCGCCCTGATCGACTCCTGCTCGAGCAGCACGTCGAGCACCCCTCGGAGCAGAAGTTGAATCGTCGTCAGCCGCTGCTGACCATCGATCACGGCGTTGAGGTCGAGACTCCCTGGTGAGTGGGAGAGCGCATCGAGGACGATCGCTCCGAGGAAGTGCGGCGCGACCTTGGAGGCTGCTTTCGCCACGTCTTGCCCGGAGATCTCGGCGATCTGCCGGGACTCCTCGAGCCTGTCTGCGACGGACTCAAGATCGTCGTAGAGGAGCGACCACTGCTCGTCCTTGGTCCACTCGTAGTCCCTCTGGAACGTGGGAATCACGTACCGGCGCTCGAACGCCAAGATCGTCTTCAGTTCATAGGTATCTGCCTTCACGGTCGACTCAGTTCATTCGTGGACATGCTTGAGGACGCCTTCCTGAATCAGACCATCGAAATGCTGCTGTACGTGCCTGGCGGTCGTGCCGCCTCTACAGAGAACGCCCAGCTCGATGTTCTTGCTGTAGGCGGCATTCGTCATGTTGGCGCTCGTGAGTAGCACGTCCCGGCCGTCGACGATGACGGCCTTGGCGTGGAGCTTGGCCTCGGGAGGGACCCGCTCGTGCGGCGGCCACTCGTAGACCTGGTACTTGGCGTAGGCGTGGGCGCCGCCGCCTCCGTCGAGGTGTGCGGCTGACTCCAGCAGGAGCTGGACGGTCACGCCTCGCTCGTCGACGGCTCGGTCCAGCGCCTTGATCACCGAGTCGAGCTGGTAGGCGGCGTAGCTCACGAGCATCACTCGACTCTTGGCATCGTCGATCAGTCGGCGGACGACTTCTGAAGTGAGCCGAACCGGCGCCGCCGGGGAGTTCGGCCCGGTGACGACGACTTCGACCGCCGTCCGATCCGACGTGGACTCCATCGCCGCAGCGCCCTCGAGGCCGACCGCGAGCGCGATGCCCGGCGTCTCAGGTTCGGCAGCCCAGACGTCATGCAGCTCGGAGAGGACTGGTCGGTGCGGGCCGGGCAGAACATCGCAGACCTTCGCCACTGCGGCTCCCGAGTACCCCGGTTGCTTGCGGTAGGCGGCCGCGACCTCAACAAGGTGCGCTGGTGCCAGCTGCCGTGCGACGTCGGCGAGCGCGCCAGCCAACGTCGTCACCCGAAGAACTCCAGGGCGGTGTGGGCGAAGGTGTCGACGAGCGTCGAGCGGTCGAGATAGCGGTTGCCGCGCTCACAGCTTGTCTCGGCCACCAGGAGGCAGGCGTGGCATGCGGCGCCGTGGAGCGAGCCGTTGAGCGGGTCGGGCTCGTGGTCGGCGCACAGCGGGTCGCTCGAGCAGAGCCCGGCACGTTCGAGTGCTTGAGTGAGCAGGGGACCGAGTTCGGCCGGCTTGCCGAGATTGACGAGGCCGCCGAGGGTGCCTTCGGCGTCGGGCGCGGACGTGTACAACAGGATGCCGGCCATCGGTTCGGGGCCTTCGCCGGGGCGGCGGCTGTAGACGCGTTCGCTGATCGACGCCGAGGAGTAGCCGCACTCGATGGCCAGCTCGTTGATGAGTGCGTGGGAGAGCGAGTGCAGGAGGACGAATCGCTCTCCTGGCCATCCGACATGGGGGTCGAGACCTCGTGCCTCCCGCCAGTCCTGATGTGCACGGCGCATGGCGACGAACAGCGGGTTGTCGTACGCCGTGGCTTCCCAAGTCTGGACGGCGTTCTCGTCCAGACGAAGGAAGATGCCTTCCCCGCGATTCTCGACGACCGGCACCCAACTGGGCGCGCCTCTTGTCTCCAGGCGAACGATCGTCTTCTCATCGCCGGGTTCGCCGGCACCGATACGTGTGAAGCCGCACAACGCGGTGACCACCCGGAGGCGGTGAGCAAGGGTCACGCCATCGAGTCGACCGGTGAACCCCGGAGGCGCCTCGATCGGCTCGGCTTCGAAGTGCGGAGAGGCTTGCCCCTGGGATCCCGTCGTCAGCGCATTCCACTCCGGGCCTAGGACATCGGCACCGTGGGCCTCCCCAGCTCCACCCCGCTTGGCTTCGATGGCGTCCCAGATGTCGTCGAGGTCGTGACCGGCGAAGGCGGCCTGGAGGGTGCGGTCGGTCGACAGCGCGTAGGTGAGGACGTCCTTCACCGGCATCTTCCCGAGAGCCGCCCAGTGGTCGTGGACGAGCTGGTTCAGCGAGCCGCCACCGACCGGCAGGGACAGCACGGACATGCTCGAGTTGAACCACAGGTTCGACGCCCCGAGGACGAGCGAGCGAAGTTGCTCACCACAGGGTTCGTGCGACAGGCCGAGGTGCGGGTGGCGGCCGCGACAGCCCGGCATCGTGTCCTTGGCCGCAGGGCCGAACGCCTTGGCCAACGTCGACCGGGCGTTACAGGTCAGACACTTGACGAGGAGGTCGGTGGCACGGCCACCGGAGCCGATGTCGTTGACTTGGAGGATCGGGTTGGCGCACGTGGCGACGCCGTCGTGGGCGAAGCGCACCCAGGGGAAGTCGTCGAGGTGGCCGTTGACGCAACCGGCGACGAAGCGGGCGGGGACCGCGGGCGGCGGCCGCTTTGCCTTGTCGCAGTTGGTGTGGGAGTAGCGGGTGCGGTCGGGGCGGTAGGCGTTCGACTCGAGCTTGAGCGCGCCCGACGCCACCGGGAAGAGCCGGTTACATGCGGTGCAACGCAGCCACCGAGGAAAGATCGTGACCGGAAGCCCGACCCGGGCCCAGTCATCGAACGGATTCGACGTCTCCGGTTCCGCGGGAAGGGCCCGTAGCGCTTCGACCTGGTCGCCGAGGAGCATTCGGACGGCATCGAGCAGGCGGTCTTCGGTGACGACGTCTTGGCGGGTGATGTCCCAGCGGTCGAGACCACCGACCATCACGCTCAGGTTCGGCAGGTCGATGAGCGAACCGACTCCGTAGGAGTGGATGGCCTGGCTCGGCCGGATGGTGCCGACACGAATCGGACCGTCGTAGGGCTTCGTGCTCATCGGTCGTTCTCCTCGAGCACGACGTCGGCGTCCTCAGCGTCGACGTCCTCCGCGGCCGGTCCGATGTCGCCGGCATCGCCGGCATCGGTGGGGGCGTCGGGGTAGCCGGCGGTCGGGTCGTCGGACGGGTCGTCCTCCCGGAGCAGCAGGTTGGAGCCGACTTCGACCTCTCGCAGGGAGTTCGGTGCGGTGAACTCCGTCCACGGTCCCGACTCGGGAGTCTGGAGCAGGTTGATGGCGTCGCCCCGTCCGCGCGCGTAGGTCAACGTGACGCCAGGGGCCTGCTGCTGCTTCGACCACTTGTCGCGTCTGGTTGCCACCATTGCCTTGACAACATCGGCAGCCGGCTTCGAGATCAGTTCGGCCCGGGCGGCCAGACCGTCGGCGATCGGATCGAAGTCGGCTTGGTTGACCGGCACGAACTGAGCGGCGCCGCGAGGATTCCAGGCCGATCGGGTGTGGCGGGCGTCCGAGACCATCAAGGCGGTCAGTCCCCGGTCGAGGGCGCGTCGGGCGAACGGTGTGACCGACAGCGCTTCGACCTGCCGGTAGTAGGTCTGGTGGTAGTGCTCGAAGGTTTCGTAGTGGGAGAGGTCGCGAGGTCGGGCCCAGTTGTAGAGGGTGATCACGAGGCCGGGGCCTCGTTCGTCACGGCCGACGCGGCTGGTGGCCTGGATGTACTCGGCCGTGGTCTTGGGCTGGCCGGCGCACACCATGAGCCCGAGGCGGGGGACGTCGACGCCGACCGAGATCATGTTGGTGGCGAGCAGCACGTCGATGGGCCATTCGCCCTTCTTCGGCTTCTCACCGGTGAAGCGCCGACCAAGTTCGTCGAGGGTGGCGGGGATGTCGCTGGAGCTGACCCGTGAGGTCAGCTCGCGGGTGTCGTTCAGGTACCGCACGGCGAGGCCGCGGCGGTCGGTTCGACGTAGACGGTTGACGACATCGTCGTCGAGCATCCGACGCATACCACCCAGCTCACGCAGTGCGTTGAAGTAGCCAACGGTCGTCATCCACGGGTCGGCGGCAGCCCCGTACTTCTCGTAGATCACCTGGGCGGCGGCGAGCACGGTGGTGAACACCCGCGTCTCGACCGACTTGAACCGCTGGCCCATGCCGCACACCCCGAGATACACGCGACCAGGCGTGGCCGGGGTCGGGCGTTCGACGGCGAAGAACGAGTCGCCGGCGTCGATCACCTGGGGCGGGAACACCGCGAGGCGCCGGCAGAACAGGTTGTAGGCCTGGTTCTCGGCACGGCGGATGGTGGCAGTGGAGGCAACGATCTTCGGCCGGGCAGGTTCGTCGTCGACGGTCCACGAGGCGATCTCGTCGACGGCGGTCTCGTACAGTCCGAACAGGGACCCGAGTGGTCCGGCGATGAGATGGAGCTCGTCCTGGATGATGAGGTCCGGCGGCCGGCGGGGAAGGCAATCGGTGGTCGTCGCAGGCGGGAGGTCCCCGGCCTTTGGGTGCTTGTCGGCCTCGTTGTGGCCGCCGTAGTTGTCGAGGTCGGCGGAGCGAAACCCGTGACGGGAGCAGCGTCGGGTGATCCGTCCGAACAGGGCGCTGGTCTGTCCCTGCCAGGGGAGCTGGGCGAACTTGTCAGCGGTGGCGATGACCAGGTCGGGCAGGAGCCGGTAGATCTCCTCGTCGACGCTCACGACCGGGATCCCTTCGCCGCCGGAACGCTTGGCGGTGAACGGGCAGCGACCCTTCGAGTCGCCGCAGGTGATGAGCGTGCGCCACAGCTGCGGGTGCGAGGTGGCGTCTCGCTTGGGGTCGAGCTCCTCACCGCACCACGGACACGCGACGAGCGCTGTCGGGCCGGCACCCTTGGCCCAGCCGGTGTTGCGGAGGTCGTCGAGGTCCCTAGCTGCGTCCTGGGTCTTGTTGGCGCTGACCGAGCCGCCGACCCACATGCCGATGCGGAAGGGTGTCTCGCCCCATCGGTGGTCACCGGCGGCGAGCAGTTCGCGGCGCCGGACCTCGCAGGCGCAGATGAGCGTGGCGGCGCGCTGGAACTGCTGGGAGGTGAGCAGCCGAAGCGTGTACCGCATGAGCACGCCGACGCCGCCCTCGCCGGAGTGCCCGTCGATCTCGCCTTGGAGGCGGCGGATGGCGAGGGTGAAGGCGGTGAGCCCGAGGTAGGCCTCGGTCTTGCCGCCGCCGGTAGGGAAGAAGAGGAGGTCGGCGGTGCCACTGTCGAGCTGGCGTTCTTGGTGTGTCGGATCGTTGAGCGACGGAAGGTTGACGAGCACGAAGGCCAACTGGAACGGCCGCCACGACCAGTTCGGCTTGGCCGAGATCTGCGCCTCGGCATCGGCGAGGCTGAGCTTCGGGTCGTTCCGGCGGGCCAGTCCGACAAGGGTGTGGAGCCGTTGCTGCCACATGGTGTGATTGGTGAAGGCGAAGGCTTCGGCGGCAACGGTGTCGCTGCCGAGTAGCTCGATCCCGGCTCGCAGCCGACGGGCGATCTCACGGGCCTTCACGAGGGCCGCCTCAGCGGCCGCTGCCTCGTCGCCGCCGAGATCGCCGATCCGGTCGGCTTGCCGACCCAACCAGTGGTCGTACGCATCGGAAAGGGGGGTGAGCGCAGCAACCGCACCGGGGCCGTCGAGTCCGGCCAACTCCTCCATGTCGAACACGACTGACGCGAGTAGCTCCCGCTCTCGAGGGTGGCGCTGCTCGTCGTCAAGATCGGGGTCATCGGGCTTCGGTGCCTCGACCTTGGCCACCTCCGACCGAGGCAGGACCGAGGTTCGCACCGTCGTCGCCCTATACGGGTCGCCGTCAGCAACGGTGGCGTGCACGGCGACGCCATGGCCGACGGCGAACTCGACCGTGTGTCGGTACAGCAGGTCAAGGTGCATCACCTCGGCGTCGCTGTCACTGGTCTGCTCGGGAAGCGCCAGCCGCCGGCCGACGAACACCGGCGAACTGTCAGGAGCCGACGCTGACAACTCGATCTGGAACAGCCAACGCTCGTCGATGTTCCGATCGGTCGGCAGCTGCTCGTTGACCAGGAACAGTGTGACCAGCCAACAACTTGCCGTCGCCCGGCACCGTCCCCGAACGACGACATCGGGCTGAGACGGGTCGGGGGCGATCGGCCCGATGTCGCCTTCGGCAAGCGTGATCGTCTTCGCTCCACCGGCCGGGTGCCGCTGCCAGAGCTTCTCGTAGTTGCGCTCGGCGCTCGGGTCCGGGTTGTCGATCTTCTCGTACCGCCCCCACGACGCCGACACCTCGAGCGCCTCGCACGACAGATCGACCGCCGCCGAGAATCCTGCCGACGATGGGAACAGCACCACCTTCGACGGCCGATCGTCGGGCCCGGGCGCGCCACCCTCGTCGCCGTCCTGAAGGTCGTCGCCATCGCCGCGACTGGGGTCGACGACAGTGCCCTTCGGAGCCAGCAGTCCGACGAGGTACCACTCTCGAACCGGGCTGCGAACGCCGGGAAGCTGCTCGTTCGGATCGGAGGGCCCGAGCAGGTCGGTGACGACGAGCTTCTCCAACTCATCCCGAATGTGTGCCGGAGTCGGTGTGTCGCTCACAGCAGCCTCCCCTGGTTCGTGCGGGTCCTCGTCGAGGCGCGCTTCCTCGTCGGCCTCTTGGCCTTCGTGTCGTGCAGGCCGGCCGCGACCTCCTCGGCGTACCGCTCGTGGTTCAACTCGAGAAGCCGCTTCACGATCCAACTGCGTGAGCTGGACCTCGCTGTGAATCGCTGTCCTTGTCGTGTCTCGTGAAAGCCATGGTCAAGCTCGTGCGAGGTCCACCCGTAGGCGTCACATACCTCCCTATCGAGCGCAGCCTGCGCCTCGCGTGCATCTACTACGTCCTGATCTCCCACATCGGGATCGTGGAACAGGTTGTAGAACTTCGTCGTCCCAACTGAGCGAGCTCGCATCGCAACCGCCCGGGCCTGATCGAGCCTTTGCGCCGCGACTCCAACCGACTCGAGTCCCGCTGCGAAAGGAAAGGTACGGAAGCACTTGCCCACCACATAAGCCGCCCTCTTATCTCTGAGATTCATGTTCCGCTCGACCCAGGCGGCATGCACGACCGACTGGAGCACACCGAAGAGACCATCGTCCTCGGATGCGACCACGATGACCGAATCAGCAATAACTTGATCCGTTGTCGCCCAGATACAAGGGAAGAACTTAGACAGCCGTGGAATCGCAATGGCCCGCTCGTGTCTCCCCATCCATTCCTCAAGTTCGGGCCGCTGATCCCAGAACCGCCAGAACCTTTCCTCGTGAATCTGGCCGGTCAAACTGTCGCGAACGGGCTTGACCGTCCGCACCAAGTGATCGCGCAGGAGGGGAAATGCTGCCAACTCACGCTCGGTCTCCACACCGCCCATGTCGATAATTGACCGGCTTGCTGTCTGGTCGATGGAAGCCCCGATATCGGCGGCTGTCAGGCACGGGCGGATGCGCCGCAGTTCCTCTTGCGTAGCTCCGGTAGGCCTCCAATCTCGCTCAACTACGAATCCCTCGCCATAGACTCCGGTTCCCAGCGAGGCCAAGGGCGTTCTCTTGAGCACAAGCGGCTCGAGACTCTCCGACTCCGGATCGAAGTCCGTCAGCGCTGTGGAGATCAGCTCAGCTTTCGCACCATCGAGATGGAATGTTCCGGACCAGTCACCGCGCCAACAGAACACCTTTGCGATCTTCGTTTGCGCATCGCCCGGCCAATCCACCTGCTTCCAAGCGCGGTAGATGTTCAGACCCGCCTCGGTACACATGTCGAGGCCCAGCTTCCTTGTGTCACCATCTGCGATTCGATCGGTTGCCAGGAATCCCAAGGACCCATCGACGGCCAGTAGCGATGAGGCCCGCCGAAAGAAGTGCGCACACAGATCGGCCGCCCCAACGAGACCTCCTCTGTCCATCTTCAGCGCAGCCTCGTAGCCGGAGCCAAAGGATGTACTGATTCGCTTGCCACCCAGGAACGGCGGGTTTCCGACAACGGCGTCGAAACCGGGCTCTGCCCTCTCGAGGAAGACCTCAGGGAACGCCAGCGGCCACTGGAGGCAGGCTCGGTCCCACGGGACCGGCACATCATCCGGCAGTTCGGATCGCAACCAGGAAGTTCCTGCGGCACGGATGGCCTCCACTGCGGATGCCCGCTCAGCCGCCGTCCTTTCCTGATCGAGCGCAACATGGATCGTCTCAAGCTGCCGATCAAGCCGCGCTTCGAGCGCTACCCGGTGGGTCGCTGCGGAACTCAGCGCTGCCCCGATGAGCGCATCGGCGACGGCAGACAGATCGAGAAGCATCGCCTCGAGCTGATGGTTCAAGCGATGCTTCTCGGCCGCATCCCTGACCGTGACAACAGACATCTCTCGTAGCCGACGGGCGAGTTCCGTTGCCTCCTTCAACCTGAGATCTAGTGCCAAGGACTCGAAGCCCCGCTGCCCCTGACGCTTCGACGGATCAAGGTGCAACCACCGGAGCTGATCGATGTCGGTGATGCCCAGCAGCGAGTCGCCCACCTGGATGGCATGGTCGAGGAAGGTGAACGGCCGTTCTCGTGCCATGGTCGTGAGCCACAGCGAGAGCTTGGCCATCTCGGCAGCGACAGGGTTCTTGTCGACGCCGTAGAGGCAGTGGTCGACGATCTCCCGTCGGGCGAGCACGGTCTGCTCCTCAGCCGGCGCGGTGACGAGGTCGTGGAGGCGTGAGGCGAATGGCCCTTCGCCTGGCCCGTTCTCGAGGACCGACTCGACGAGGCGGTCGGCGAGGTATCGGCCAGCGGCGGTGAGGATGGCGCCGGAACCGACGGCGGGGTCGCAGACTCGGAGATCGAGGATCGCGGCCGGCGTCTTGAGCTTCCATTTCTCCTGATCGGGCTCGTTCTGGGGACCCGGCTCGTAGACGAGCGGTTCGAGGGCGTACTGGACGACCTCTTCGGCGAGTGCCTTCGTCGTGTACTGGGCTCCCATGTTCCGTCGGGTCGAGGTCTGGGTGACGAACATCGAGCCCGGCAGGAGCACGACGGGGAGTCCGCGCAGGTCGGGGCGGATGAGGCCCCAGTAGGGCAGGACACGTTCGACGGTGTGGTCGTCGTGGCCGCAGGCGACGCGGAGTCGGGCCAGTTCGACGCCCTCCGGCTCCTGCTCGAGCAGTTTGGCGAGCGCCGATGCCTTCTTGTTGCAGCGGGTGTTGTCGGATAGCCACTCGCACAACTCGTCCCAGTTGTCGAAGGCCTCGAGTTCGGCGACAGTGACCTCGGGTTCACCGCCTTCCGGGCCGACGAGGCCGAGGGCGAGTTCGTCGATGGGGATGGCGCCGTGGTCAAGGAGGCCTTCGTAGCAGTGGCCGATTTGTTCGACGTCGAGCGCCTTGTACGACACCCGCTGGGCGACCTTGGTGCGGCCCGACTTCACCTGAACGGTGAGCAACGAGTCGAGAATGGCGAGGACGGTGCGGTCGTCGATGGCAACGGGGCGGCCGGGGCCGACCGCGGCGTCGGGGGCCGGGCCGAGATCCACGCCGCCAGCGATGAGGTGGTCGGGCGTGCGTCGTCCTTCGAGGAACGGGAAGCGATCGGGGTCGAAGAGACTGCCGCCGTAGGCGGGGAGGGTGAGGCGGTCGTGGTTGATGCCGCCGTGAACCGCTCGGAACGTGGCGAGCAGCCGATGCCAGGCGGTCGATCGCCGTTCGAGGGCGTCGAGGCCGTCGCGAGTGGCAGCTTGGCGGAGGTCGTCGCGAAGGGTCAGGACGGAGTACGACTCGGCCCACAGCGGGTCTTCAGCCGGGAGGAGTCGGCGCTCCTCGGCGAAGAGCAGGAAGACCAGGCGCATGAGGACGGTGACGGCCGATTCGTAGACCTCGGTGCCGGCGACGTCGGCGAGGACCTTGCCGTCGCTGGCGACGTGATCGCGGGAGATGGCGGCGACGAGGAGCTCTACCGACTGGCGGACCGAGGCACCGAGGCCCTTGGTGAGTTCGGCTTCGGCGTCGGCGGCTCGTTCGAAGAGGCGTTCGAGGGTCTCGCCGGTCTTGGGCTCGTCGGAGACGGCGAAGAAGCGGCGGGCGCCGAGGAGGGACACGAGTCCGGACTGGAGGATGGTCTCATCGGCGAGGTCGCTGATCGTCCAGGTGCCGGAGGCGGCGGGCGCGCCCCTTGGGGCCCACACCAGGGTCCAGGTGTCGTCGTCGGTGACCAGTGCGAGAGGCGTGCCGGACTCTCGGCACCATGTCTCGGCCCGTTGGACGGGGCTGGCGGGCCAGGTGTCGCCGCTGGCGGCGAGGTCGGTGCGGCGGTCGAGTGGTGTGCCGAGTGACCAGGTGAAGACGCCGAGGCGAACGCGGTTGGCGTCGTCGGCGTCGAGCAGGACGTGCGCTGGGCGGAGGGTGATGCCGTGCTCTGCGGCGCGGACGGTTGCGGTGGCGGGGATGCGTTGGCCGTCGGCGAGGAGGTCGTCCCAGTCGAGGGCTGTGCCGAGGAGCCAGCGGCGCAGGTCGGAGCGAGTGGCCGGGTCGTCGGCTTCGGCGAGGTCGGCGACGCGAGCCCGAAGTTCGGTTCGCAGGTCGCGGTCCATCTGCTCGAAGCCGTGGGGGAAGACGGTGTTGAGCTCGGACGGGGTGAGGAAGGCGCCATCGGGGTCGACGAGGGTGAGCCAGTCCTGGATGGCGGCTTTGGGGTTGGCCTTCGGGCGGCGGGTCGGGTCGGCGGCCATCAGCGGTCGCCTGCCGGGACGAGGATGGTGACGGCGGCGGGGAAGATATGGGTTTCGGGGTCAGTGAACCGGCGGTGCACGGCGGCGACTTCTCGTTCGATCTCATCGGGGATCTCGTCGAGGCGACGTCGGAGAGCTTCGAGATCGCGTTGCGACTGCTCCCGCTCGGGTTCGGTGAACAGGCTGAGCTGTTCGGCGCGCTCGTCGGTGAGGGCGTCGAGGTCTGCGGTGATCTGACGGCGGAGGTTCGTGAGGACGGCTCGGACGGCGTCGGCTTCGGCGTCGGCCCGATCGGCGAGCTCGCGTTGCTTGGATTCCTGCACGGCTTCGCTGCGCCGCTCGAGTGCTCGGGACAGGCCTGGTTCGACGACGTCGTCCCACCACTTCATGAGCGGGTCGAGTGCGCTGGTGTCGGTGGGCGCAGCGCCTGCAGTTTCGACCAGGGTGTCGAGGTCGCGCAGGGTGTCGATACGGGCGAAGCGGCCGCTGCGGAGCCGGCCGCCGGCGACGACGAGCTCCTCGTGGAGGCGGTGGCCGTCGGCGCCAGTGATGACCAGGCGTGCGTGGCACACGACGCCGATGTCGCCGGGCTCGAGGACCTCGCTTAGCGGTGGCACGGTGCGGGCGGTGACGCGGGAGAGGCTGCCGGCCCCGGATGACCAGACCTCAGCCCGGAGCAGGCGGAGGGACTGGGTGACGAGACGGTGGCCGAGGTGGCAGAAGGCGATGTCGTCACGGCCGGCGGCGAGGTCGCTGTCGAAGGTGAAGGGCAACTCGTCGCCGGAGAGCCGGTCGACCATGCCTTCGGACGTGCGCTGCCAGGAACCGGCGAGGGCGGGGAGGCGGAACTCCCCGGGCACATCGGTCTTGATGAGGCGGGGCTGATGGGCGACCTCGAGGGCGGTGTCGACCACTCGGTGGACTCGCTCGGGGGTGAGGCCGAGTTCGTCGATGGACTCCTGGAGCCGTTCGTGGCACCGGACGAGCCCTTCGCGGAGCTTGCGTTCGACCTGGAGGACCTTGGCGCCGGGCTTGGAGCGGGCGCGGTCGATGGCGTCGTCGTCGATGGAGGAGCGGCGACCGAGCATGGCGTCGCCGACCTGGTCGGCGAGCACCGAGCCGACCGAGCCGAGGTCGTCTCGGATCTGTTCGACCTTGTGGGCGACGAGGGAAAGGAAGCCGAGTTCGGTGGCGAATCCGGAGCGGTCGTCCTCCCACCCCTCGGGGACGAAGTGGCGGATCTCGACGTAAGCATGTGGCTGGCCGTGGCGGTCGACCCGGCCGTTGCGCTGTTCCAGACGACTGGGGTTCCACGGGATCTCCCAGTGGAGCATGCGCCAGCAATGGCGTTGGAGGCTGATGCCTTCGGAGGCGGCGTCGGTGGCGACGAGGATGCGGACCGGCGAGCGGGACGGATGGGCTTGGAACTCGGCCTTGGTGCGTTCGCGGGTGTCGGTATCCATGCCGCCGTAGAGGGTGGCGATGCGGTCGCCACCGTCACCGCCGAAACCGTTCGTGAGGAGCAGGTCGACGAGCCACTTCTGGGTGTCGCGGTACTCGGTGAAGATAATGACCCGCTCGTCATTCCAGCCGTCCTTGCCAGTGCGGCAGGTCGCGGTGAGCCACTCGAGCAGCGCGGTGGCGCGGGCGTCGGGGCGGTGGCGGCGTTCTTCGACCCAGCCGGCCAGCTCGTCGAGGATGGTGCGTTCCTCGTCGGTGAGCGGGATCTGGCCGCGCGACGCGGTGGCGAGGGCTTCGGCGGTGGCCTCGCCAGCTTCGTCATCGCCAGCGTCGTCGTCGCTGCGCTCCCACGCCAGGCGCATCTGGTTCTCAGTGGCCTCGCTGCCCCGGTCGTGCTTCTCCATCGTCTGGCGGTGTTGGGCCAGGGTGTTGGCGAACGCTGCCGGGGAGCTGAGGAGCCGCTTTTTGAGGAGCAGCGTGACGAAGTCGGCTGCGGAGCGCTTCGATCCCTTGTTGTGGTGCGAGCGGCGGGACTCGGCGTAGCGCTCGAGGAGGTCGTGGGCCCGACGCTCGTCGTCGGGGTAGTCAACCGACATGGCGACGACCTTGCGCTCGGCGAAGCGGAGGCTGCCATCGGCATTGCGGGGCAGCTCCTCTCGCAGCTCGCGCTTGAGTCGACGGACGAGCACTCGGCTCAGCTGCTCGGGGTTGGGGTCGACGCCTCGGGCGAAGCGCTGGGGATCGAGCAGCTCAAGGAGAGCCGTGAAGCTCTCCTTGTAGCCGTTGTGGGGGGTGGCGGAGAGGAACAGGCGGTGCTCGCAGTGGGGGGCGATCCGCTGGATGGCCTTGGTGCGCAGCGAGTCGACGGCGTACTTGCCCCGACCCGACGGGGCCGATGCGTGAACCTCGTCGACGATGAGCAGATCGATGGTGCGGGGCGTGCGGCGGTGGTCGACACCCGAGAGGACCTCGTCCAGCAGTGACTGGGCCCGACGATCCTTGAACCAGTCAATCGAGACGATGAGCCGCGGGAACGAGGTGAAGATGTTGGCGCCGACGCCCCGCTCACGGCGGAGCTGGCGGACAGCATCGGTGTTGACGATGCGGAACTCGAGCCCGAACTTGTCGCGCATCTCCTCTTGCCACATCACACACAGGCCGGCAGGGGCGACGATGAGCACGGTGCGGGCGCGGTGGCGAAGGATCAGCTCCTGGACGACCAGGCCGGCCTCGATGGTCTTGCCGAGGCCAACGTCGTCGGCGATGAGCAGGTTGGCTCGTGGCATGCCGAGGGCCCGGACCACCGGGTCGAGCTGGTAATCCTCGATCGTGATCCCGGATCGGAATGGCGCCTGAAGGGCTTTCGAGTCGGCGGTAGCGACGGCCCCCCACCGGACCGCATCAAGGAACGCGTCGAGCCGCTCAGGTGGGTCGAGCTCGTCAACGTCGGGTTTCGGAAGCTCTTGGTGCGGGATGACCTGCGTCCCGGGCTCGATCTCCCAGATGACGGTCAGCTCGTCTCCGAATCCGTCGTCCTCGAGGCTCGACATTCGTACGAGGTGGTGCGGGCGGGTGCCGGACAGCGCGTCCTCGGGAAGCGATGACGGCGTGACCTCGTTGACCGCCCAGATGCGATCCCGGCACCGGACGACCTGACCCAGCTCGGGAATGACGATGTCGAGTTGTTCCTGTACAGCGACTGCCAATTGATCCCCACGCATCTCCGCCGGATGGACGATTGGATCGTACGGCGGTGACGTGACCGGTGCGGGGCTGTGTGTTGGCTCGTCGCCTCAGGGTGCCGGGCAGGCCGAGCCGACTCGGCTGGCCACGGCGCCCGATGCGAAGTTGAGGATTCCGATAAGGACCACACTTGCGTTTCGGATGATGCGCTGAGTTCTACCCACGAGCGACTCCTTCCTGGCCGACGAGCGGCCGATTCGGGCAACCAGAGCGGCTGCGGTGACTGTGACCAATACACCGAGCGCCGTGAGTCCAGCAGAGCCCCAGAGGATTTGACCCGAGTCGAACGGAACCCCTGGCTGCACACCCTTCACCCTGAGGCGACGAGCAGAGAAAGCGTATCGGGCGGCGGAACCGAAAGACACGGCCATGCTCGGACGCGAGACCTTCTGTTCCGCGATCGACGATGTCACGTCGTTGGCCTGCTCTGCGACACTGCGGTCGTGCTCGTGGTCCGGGGAACGAAGAAGCTGCGCGACCGGCTGAAGAAGGCGCCGGCGGCCGGGCCGGACGATGCCTCCACGACGCAGCTCGGCGACTGGTTTGCCACCGCGCTGTTCTGGCGGCCGCAGGTGGCGTTGTTCGTCAATCAGCAGACGTTCATCCCAGTGCTTGTCGAGCTCGCTCCCGCGGCAACGTTGCTCGATCGGGTGCTGGAGGCGATCGAGACGGTGCTGCGCCACCACGGTCTCGAGCAGGAGTTCCTCACCGCCGAGCGGGGTGCGATGGCCGACGTGCGGTTGGCGCCGACGAACGACCGTCGGGTGGTCGGGGTGATGAACGAGCTGACGTTCCAGGCCGAGGTCCGACGCGAGCACGGCGTCACCGACCTCGTCGAGCTTTCGCTCGATCTGGCTCAGGTCATCCTCGGACCGCTGCACAACCGGGGCGACTCGCCGGATCGGGCGTTGGCGGCGCTCGTCGGGTCAGCCGGTCCGCTGGCCAAGGTGATCCCACTGCGGCCCGATGTCGCCACTCCGGCTCCGGCATCAGCCGCTCCGACCTGCGGCTCCGGCGGCGTGTTCCAGTTGAAGGTGACACTGCGGGGGACGAAGCCGCCCGTATGGCGTCGGGTGTTGATCGACGGGTCGAGCACCCTCGACCACATCCACGACGTGATCCAGGCCGCGTTCGGGTGGTGGGACTACCACCTCCACGACTTCGAGATCGACGGGACCAACTACGGCGTGCCCGACCCCGACGATGACGACTGGGGACTCCCGACCACCGACGAATCAGACGTTCGACTCGACTCGGTCGCCGGTGCCGGTTCGCGCTTCCTCTACCGATACGACTTCGGCGACAACTGGCGCCACGACGTCGTGGTCGAGAAGGTTCTGCCCGCCGACGCGACTATGACGTTGCCGGCGTGCGTCGACGGTCGGCGGGCGTGTCCGCCCGAGGACTGCGGCGGTACCGGTGGCTTCGCTCGTCTACTCGAGGTATTGGCCGATCCTCGCCACCCGGAGCACGGGGAGCGCCTGGACTGGATCGGTCGGCCGTTTGATCCGGCGACCTTCGATCCGAGCGAGTTCGAGGAGAACCTCCGCCTCGCCGAACTCGCTGCGCTCGGCATCGACCCGCTGTAGGTCACGACCGCCGGCCCGGCGCCGGTCGAACCGGTCTCGCGTCGAGTGTGTCGCCGGTCGGGCTGGCGAGCGCACGTTCGAGGTCGGTGAACAGGTCGAGGACGTCGGTGGCTTCGAAGACCCGGTAGCGCTGGCGTCCGACGTTTCGTTGGCGGAGGACGCCGGCCTCGGCGAGGGCGTTGACGGCGTCGGTGGTTCTGGCCTTCGAGCGGCCGATCAGCTCGCTGGCCGATTCGACCGTGATGATCGGCGCTCCCGGTAGGACTGAGAGGAGTCGATCGGTGCCGGAGTCGGCTCGGACGCGACCGACACGATCTCGCCACGTTGCGGTGAGGTCGTCGATGCGAGTGGCGTAGTGCTCGGCGTCGATGCAGGCCCGGTGGGTGGCGGTGGCGAACAGGCGGAGCCATTCGGCGGCCGCGGTCGAGCGTTCGGGGCTGTCGGACTCGTCGAGGTGTCGGTAGGTCATCAGGCCATCGACGTAGGTCGACGCCCAGGTGGCCAGGACGAGGCTGATCGGGGGAACGAATGCCGGGGCGAGCCCTCGGCGGCGGAGGACGACGTGCACCAGCGCCCGGCCGGTGCGACCGTTGCCGTCGGCGAATGGGTGGATGGTCTCGAACTGGGCGTGGGCGATGGCGGCCTGGGCGAGGGGCGAGTGGATGTCGTCGTTGACGTAGGCGACGAGGTCGTCGAGGAGCCCGGGGACCTGCCCCGGTGGCGGCGGGACGAAGCTGGCGCTACACGGGTTGTAGGAACTGCCACCGATCCAGTTCTGGACCTCGCGGACAACTCCACCGAGCTGTGGGGTCGGTGAGCGGTCCATGAGCGTGCGGTGGATGCCGAGGAGATCATCGAGGGTGAAGCGGTCGTTGGCGGTGGCCACTTCAACGGCGGCTTCCATCGCTGCGATGTTGCCGAGGACTTCGACGGCGACCCGATCCGCCGCGTCGTCGCCGCGAGCCAGCGCAACCTCGGCCTGGACGAGTCGTCGAGTCGCGGCGACGAGGCCCTCGATCATCGACGAGCCGACCGATTCGGCTCGAAGCAGGAACCGGGCCAGACCTTCGAGGCTGACGTGGCTCGTGCCGGCCCGGTTCAGTCCCGCGACCGCGTTCTCAGCGTCAGCGAGGTCGGCGGCGACGTCGGCGGGCATGAGAAGGTCCCAACCAGCGAGCGCGTCTGGGAGGTAGGCGTCGTAGTCGCACCCCTGCCGGTCGCGCCGGCTCATGCCCTCGAACTGCGCGGTCCATCGCTGTCGAATGTGTGAGGCCATGAGACACCTAAGTATCGGTTAGCGTATAAGTGTAACTCAGGATCGGCTCAATCCAAGTTCGTTTCAACTCGACCCCCGTCGCTGCGGTGCGCCTCGCCAACGCCATAGCGCGACAGCTACAGCCCGATCCCCAGATCGGGGCCTGGTCGGTTGACGGCTTCGCGGGCGAAGGCGTCGAGGCGCTGGCGTGTTCGCTCGATGTCCTGCTCGCTGCGCAGCGCGTCCCGGTGGCCGATGGCCTCCCCCAGGAAGACACGTGAGGGGCCGGCTTCTTCGACGGCGAGGTCGTACCGCTCCTGTGCCTGTTCGAGGGACTGGCGGGCGTCGGCGAGCTGGTCTCGGAGGCGGAGCCGGCCGATCGGTCCGGCGTCGCGGTGCTGGCGCTCGAGTCGGTAGAGCCCGCTTCGGGCGTCGGCGAGGTCGGCCTGTGCGGCGTCGACGACTTGCTTGTAGGGGCGTGCGGCGACCATGGCCCGGGCGACGGCGAGTTCGGCAGCTTCGAGAGGGTCGGTCGGTTGGGGCTGGATCTCGCGTCCTTGGGCTTCGAGGTCGCGGCGGACGGCGATGGCGGGGACGTCGGCCTGGTCGGTGGCGAGGGCGTATTCGAGGATGTCGCGAGCGGTTGCGAGGTCGGGCTCGTCTGTTACGACGGCGAGGTGGTTGGCCGTGCGGCCGCGGGTGGCGCCGACGTAGAGGGCTCGGTGGCTGGTGCCGGGGGTGATGAGGGTGTAGCTGACGTCGACGGTGTCGCCTTGGTGGCCGTGGGCGGTGGCGGCGTAGCCGAGCCGCAGGTGTTGTTGGGCGTAGTCGGCGGGGATGGTGACGGTGCCCTGTCCTCGTTCTCGGGACAGGGTGAAGTTCCCTGCGGCGTCGACATGCTGGACTCGCCAGAGTTCTCGGTTGCGGATGGGCTCGTCGTGGTCGGTGCGGAGGGTGCGGTCGTTGCGGCGGGTGACGACGACGTCTCCGGGCCCGGCGGTCTCCCCGCCGGCGATCGGGACGGCGGTTCGGTCGTCGAGGTGGCCGAGGTCGCGGCGGGTGTCCTGGATGGCTCGGTTGAGGGCATCGACGTGGGCGTTGGTCTCGGCGGTGACGGCGACGGTCTTGCCGTCGGCGTCGAGATGGGCCCAGGCGTCGGCGATGCGGTCGAGGTGGCCTTCGTGGTCGTCGGGGTGGACGCGCTCGTGGTCGAAGTACGCGTCGAGCGCCCAGGCTCTTCCGACGCGAAGGCCGAGGGTGGCGTCGGCTTCCCATCGGTGGGTGAAGCGGTGGATGTGTTGGAGGTGGTGGGTGCGGCCGGCCCGGCAGAGCTCATCGAACATGCCCCCTCGACCGACAGCCTGGAGCTGGCGAGGATCACCGACGAGGACCAGTCGCCATTGCTGGGACTGGGCCAGACCGACGAGCCGGTCGAGGGTGTTGGTGCCAACCATGCCGCTCTCATCCACGACGAGGGTGGTGCCGGCAGGCAGCCGATGGGCCGGGCGAGGTCCCTCGGGGCGGTGCCACTCGTAGAGCAGCTTGGCGATGGTGTCGGATCGGATCCCGGTCTCCGTTTCGAGGACACGAGCAGCCTTCGCAGTCGGGGCGACGCCGTAGACGGTGCGCCGCTGGTGGCGGAGGTCGAAACGGGCTGCGGTGAGCGTGGTCGTCTTGCCGGTCCCGGCCGGTCCGACCACGAGGACCACACGTTCGCTGCCGGCCACGGCGCGGGCGACGTCGGCCTGCAGCGGATCGAGCCCGGTCACGTCGACCGTCGTGGACGGGGTCGCGGCATGATGCTGGGCGTCGAGGACGTAGGTGAGGATGCGTTCCTCCTGGGCCAGGACCCGGTCGTGGGTCAGGTGCTTCACCATCGGGTCCATCCACACCGACCGACCGTCTGCCCGTGTTGGCCCGGCGATGTCCGGGTCGAGGTCTCGGTGAAGGTCCTGAACCTTGTCGGTGGCGCGCTCGATGGCGCGGGCCCAGTCAGTGCCGTTCCACTCCGGGCCGGTTGGGGTGTGGTCGCAGATGGCGGCGAGGAGGTCGGCGCGCCGCCAGGTGGATGACTTGGCGGTGACGGTGTCGAGGATGTCGTCCACGGTGGGCTGGGTCCGCTCCGGCTGCGGCCGGCCCGTGATGGTCCGGGCCAGGCGGTCGCCGTCCCAGCCGAGCGCTTCGGCTTCGTCGATCCACCGTGTCTGCGCTTCGGCGACCGGCAGCCCGGACTTCGGGCGGCGCGAGTCGACCGCGGCTTCTCGTTCGATGGCGGCGGCTTCGCGGCGGGTGGGGTCGCGGCCTTCGCGTTCGAGGAACGCCTCGGTCAGCACCTCACGCAATGCTTCAACCTGGGCGGCGCGCTTGGAGAACACCTCGAGCAGGTCGTCGGGGACACCGTCGATCTCGGCCTGGCCCTTCACGATCGGCCCCCAAGCCACCCCGTAGCGGTGGGTGAGCTCGGCCCGCAGCACCGACTGGTAGAGCCGGCCGACGGCCTGCTGGGTCTTCTTGGCGTAGTGGCCGTCGAGGGCCATCCACCGCCCGTCCGGTGCGATGACCTTGGAGGAGATGACGGCGTGGGTGTGGAGCTGCGGGTCGTCCTCGCGTGATGTGGACTGCTGGAACACGGCCATGGTGAACCCGGCGGCGTCGGGGAACTGTCGCCGACCGCTGTGCCAGACCCGGGTCGTGCAGCCGTAGATCTCGAGGTGGGTGAGCGCGGCCTGGACGGCGATGTTGTGGGCATCGAGCACGCCCTCGTCGCCGGTCAGACCCCACCACAGCGACACCGACTTGGGGGCGGAGAAGGTGGCGTCGTAGCCGGCGACGGCGCGGATGAGCTTGCCGTGCTTGGTGGCCTTGTCCCGGAACGGGTCGCCGAGACGGGTACCGGTGGTCGGGTCGAGCCCGGAGAGCAGATCCTCGAGCTGCTGCTGGCTGACCGGGCCGGACAAGCCGAGCCCCTCGGCTTGCCCGCCGGCCCAGAAGCCGGGGACCTCGTGGCTGTTCTCGGGGTCGAGGTATCCCGCGTAGCCGGCGTAGTAGCGGGCCGCCTCGCCGGCGCCGGAGGCGTAGATCGTCCTCACCCGCAGCACGGGACACCTCCCGCTGGACGTCCCGGTCGACATCCCGGCCGCCGGCCAGGCACCTGTCTGTCGTGTTGATGGGTTCGGGGGTTCATCGTTCGGGTTCCTGTGGGGAGTCAGGCTTGGTCGAGGAGGGTGAGCTGGGTGGGTTCGACGGTGGGGTCGTCGGTGGGGGTGCTCGGTGTTCGTCCGGTTGGCCTGTATGTGGTGAGGGCTTCGGGGTCGAGGTGGAGGCGGTAGCGGGTGGGGAGGAAGGTGCCGTCGGGGCGGCGGCGGTGATCGGGGTCGATCACCCCGGCGCGGGTGAGGACGGTGAGGGCTCGGTGGGCGGTGTTCTTCGAGCCGCCGAGTTCGGCAGCGAGCTCACGGACGCCGATCTCGACCACCCGGCCGTCAGGCGCGGGGTGGGAGCGAGCGACCAGACACTCGAGAGCGACCCAAGCGGAGGCGGGCAGGGCGCGACGAAGCGGGGCCGCTGCCCGTCCGATGAGGACTGGCGTCGACCCCGCTGGCCGCACTGCCATCAGGCGGCGGGTGGGTGGAGGAGCTGGCGCTCGACGTAGGCGACGAGTTCGTCGCGGGGAATGCGCTTCTGGTTGCCGACCCAGATGAACGGCAGACCGGCGCGCCCACCGCTGCGCTCGTACTCGACGGTGAGCTCGTAGGCCTTCGACCGGCCGATCTGGAGGACCTTGGCGGCCTGTTCGACCGTCAGAAGGGGCGGAAGATCATCGAACATGCGACACTGCTCCTCGCCATACAACACTGATCCTTGCATTACTCGCGCAATGTGGTAGCGTTGTCAAGGACATCCGAGAAGATTTGGAGATCGTGGTGCCCCGCAGTCCTCGACGAGCAAAGACGGACACACCCGATGACAGCGACGACGGCCGCCTCGACGTGAACGCCATCGTCTCGTTCAACGTGAAGGCGATCCGCGAGCGACGGGGCATGACCCAGACCCAGGTCGCGGAACGCCTCGCCCAGCTCACCGGCAACCTTCTGCCCCAGGCATCAATCTCAGCCATGGAGCGGGGCTTCGACGGCGATCGGCGCCGACGCTTCGACGCCCACGAGCTCTACCTGCTCTCCCATGTGTTCGGTGTGCCGATCGCCTACTTCTTCCTCCCGCCGCCCGGCTTCGACGGTGAGCTGGCCGACACGCATCGGTCGACCAGCGACGTGTACGTGTCGTTGCTCGGCCAGGACTCGCAGCTCGACGATCTCGATGACCGGCTCCGCGAGCTGAGGCTCACCAGCCCCGAGGAGGTCACCGATCTCCAAGCCGCGCTGTACGTCGACGGCGAACACCCGCACAATTGGCACCAGCATTTCCGGACCTGGCGACGTCGGCGCCTCTCGGCCCTGGCCGTCGACCGGTCCGACCAGCTCGACGAGGTCGCCGAGTTCCTCGTCGAGATCGGCACCAAGATCCGAGAACTCGGCCCCAAGGGCTACTTCCTCTCCCACTCGTTCGAGGAAGGTGACGACCCCAACGCCGGCATGGTCGGCGACGAGGAGGGGTGATGCGTGGATCGGTGATCAGGCGGGACTCCGTCTACTACGTGAAGATCGAGCTCGACCCCGATCCGGTGACCGGCAAGCGCCGCACGAAGTGGCACTCCGGGTACCGGACGAAGCGGGAAGCCGAGCGGGCGAGGATCGACCTGCTGTCGAAGGTCGACCGTGGCGCCTACGTCGAGCCGACCCAGGAGACGGTGGCCGAGTTCCTCGAGGAGTGGTTGGTCACCATCCGGCCGACGCTCAAGGCCACGACCTGGAACGGGTACCGGTCGAAGGTCCGCAACCACGTCATCCCCTACATCGGCGGGATGCGGCTCACCCGTGTCGACGGCGGCACGCTCAACTCGCTCTACACCCAGCTCCTCGAGAGCGGCCGGCGGAAGTCGTCACGCAAGGGGAAGGGCTACTCCCCCGCCGTCGTCGCCAGAGCACAAGAGCTCCGGGCCGACGGGCTGTCGCTCCAGGCCACCGCCGACCAGCTCCAGGTCGAGTTCGACGAGGCCAGCCACATCACCAAGGACACGCTCGCATCCCTGCTCCGGCGACAGGATGCGTACCGGGCCGACCCGACGAGGGCCGACGAATCGCGCTCGCTCGACCCGAGCACGGTGAAGGCCGTGCACGTCACGCTGCACAAGGCGTTCGCCGCCGCGGTCAAATGGGAGCGGCTGGCGAAGAACCCGGCCGACCAGGCCGACCCACCTCGGGTGCCGGTCAACACCGACAACATGCCGACGTGGACGGCGGAGCAGCTCCGCATGTTCCTCGAGTTCACAGCCTCAATGGATGACCGGAACCACGCGCTGTGGGTCCTGCTCGCCACGACCGGGATGCGCCGAGGGGAGGCGCTCGGCCTCCGCTGGCAGGACGTCGACCTTGACGCCGGCCGGCTCCGGGTCGTGCAGACGGTCCTGTCGATCAACGGGAAGATCTCGGTGAGCGAACCGAAGACGGCCCGTGGCCGGCGCCCGGTCTCGCTCGACCCGTCGACGGTGGCGGCCCTGCGAGAGCATCGACGGCTCATGCTCGAGGAGCGGATGGTGGTCGCCGCCGACCATGCCGACGAGGGTCTCGTCTTCCACCGGCCGGACGGCTCCGCGCTCCGACCCGAGACGGTGAGCACCACGTTCCTCCGCCGCCAGCGGACGCTCGACGTACCGAGGCTGACGCTCAAGGGTCTTCGTCACACGTGGGCGACGCTGGCGCTCGAGCAGGGCATCAACCCCAAGGTGGTGCAGGAGCGCCTCGGTCACTCGACCGTGAACATCACGCTGAACGTCTACAGCCACGTCTCGCCGACGATGCACGACCAGGCCGCGAACCTCGTCGCCGAGCTGTTCCTCGGCGAGCCGGCGGACGACGACGAGGCCGAAGGCGAGACGGACGGAGCCTGAGGCGAGTCAGAAACGGCGAAACCCCGGCCGTCTGCGAAGGCAGGGACGGTTCCGGGGTCTACAAGCTCGAGCATAGGACCGAAGGCAGTATCTCGCTCCCATCGCCCTCCGGGTCGGGCCTACCGTTCGGGCCATGGTCGATGGCGACGATGGGGGTGAGGACGAGGGCCACGTCGCCGAGGACGAAGTGCGACGCCGTGACCGCCGGGCGCTCCTCGACCAGATGACCGGCGACGCCGAGGAGATGGGGCTCTACGACGACCCACCACCCGACTACCGGGCTGCGCTCAAGGCAGCTCGGCATCGCAGAGGTCGTAGCAGCTCGTCACCGGAGTAGCGTCGGAGGCCCCGCCCGGCAGAACGATCGGGCTCGTCGAAGGCCCGGTGCCGCCGACAAGGCACCCACGATGCGCAACTCCGTCGTCCCCACCGTCGAGCTCACGGGGAGCAGCCCGGCAACCCGTTGACCGCCGGCGCCAAGTCCCGGCCACGGGACATCCGCCAATCACGGCGGAGCCGACCGCCCCGCTGCCCAGATCACCTGATCGTCGCCCCGCTGTGGGTGTCGTACGAGGCCAACCTCGGCACGCTGCTTCGCACCTGCGACGCTGTCGGAGCATGCATGGCAGTCCCGAACACCCCGCACTACCGGGAGGCGCTCGCTCGGGGCGACACCTTGTCCAGGCGACCGCATGTTCACTGGACGAAGTCGAAACGCTCGTGGGTCGAGCGCCGTCGGGACCGCGGCAGCCGCATCGTCGCCGTCGAGCTGGGGGACGACGCCATCCCGCTCCCGCTGCTCACACCGGCACGCGAACCGACCGTCGTCCTCCTCGGCCACGAACATCATGGGGTGCCCGACGAGGTGTGGTCGCTCGTCGACGAACTCATCGAGATCCCAATGGTCGGGACCGGCTCGAGCCTCAACGTTGCGGTGGCCGGCTCGCTCGTCCTCTACCGCCTGGCTGGGTTGTCGTAGCCCAACAAGATGGTCCGCCAGGAGGCCTACGCCATGGGTGCCCCTGCCGAGAGTTGACCGCGAGCTAGTATTCGTCACGTGGAGAATACCGAGCGGATCTGCGAGTGGTGCGGGGAGTCCTTCGAGCCGAAGTCTCGGCGAGGGCCGAGGCCTCGCTTCTGCTCGGCATCCCACCGTCAGCGGGCATACGAGGCGCGCCGAGGCGCTCGCGCTCACGAGACGGTCCGCGAGTCGCCGATCTCGGCTGCGTTCCAGCAGCTCGTCGACTCCGGCCAAGTCACCGACAAAGATCTCGCGCCGCTCACAGGGGCTCTGCGACAGGCAGTGGCACCGCTCCTCGAGCAGCAGTCCGCTCTCGCCGAGTCCCTCAGCCGGTCCGTGCTCGCCGCGATGCCGAAGTTCGACATGTCCTCGATGGTGAAGCCGATGATCGAACGACAGGCCGCCGTCGTCGAGTCCGTCGGCGCATCGGCCCTGGCGTCGTTCGCCAAGGTCGACACCTTGTCGTGGATGCAGCCGTTGCTCGACCAGCAGTCGGCCCTCGCCAAGACCATCGACACCTCAGCGCTGGCAACCATTGCCAAGATCGACACGTCCTCGTGGATGCAGCCGCTTCTTGCTGAACAGTCGAACTTCGCCAAGGCCCTGAACGCATCGTTTGCATCGATCGACATGTCGCCGATCATGAAGCCCCTGCTCGACCAGCAGTCCTCCCTGGCTGAATCCATCGGCGCATCCGCTCTCGCGACCTTCGCAACCATCGACATGTCGTCGGTGATGCAGCCGCTCATCGACGCCACCTCGTGGGCGTCGATAGCGGGACTGGAAGACCTGGGCGAAGTACTGACGCTCCGAGCTGACGAGTGGCTCGGAGCGTTCGACGACGAGGTGCAGCGCGAGGCCAAGCGAGTCGCTGCATCCATCGCCGACGAGGTCGGAGTCGCCGCGGCCGATCCTGCCGCTCCCCTGCTGTTGGCAGCGATGCTCATCGCGATCGTCGCAATGTGGCGCATCGAGATCGACCTCCAGGCCGCCGCTCTCGGGGCGGTCCGTTCTGCGGTGGTGACCGGTCGATTCGCCGTGGAGTTCGCCGAACAGGTGGACGAACGGTTGCCGGATGTCCAGAACCTGTATCTCTGGTCGCTGCTCCTGGTCCACGCGCTCCGCTCGAAGCGCAGCACTGCTGATGAACGCCGAAGCGACGACGAGTGATTGATCCCCCGGCAACTGGCCCACCGGGTGCCCGCTCCGCCATCGGGCCGGGTACCGATTCCGGTGCGCATTTTGGTGCGTGTTTCGGTACGATCGTCGTGTGGCTGACTATCCGCGCCGAGAGGTCTTCCCAAGCGCGCCTTTGGAGTTCGTCGCGTGCGAGATCCGAGTGCCCACCGCGCCGAAGCTCGTCCGCAGCGACACATTCGAGGCCCTCACCGACGCCCTGCAGGACGACTTCCCGCTCCCTGACGAAGAGCAGATCCAGACATTTCCCGTCATCGGCGGGAAGGACGGCGGAGTCGAGGCCGAACGTCGCTTCCGCTTCCTCAGCCGGGAGCGGACCGCGTCGGCAGTGGTGGCGCGCAACGCCATCACGGTCGAGACGACGGACTATCAGGAGTTCGACGACTTCCGCTCCCTCGTGCTCACGGTGGCCGACGCAGTGGCGACAACAACCAACATCGTGGGAATCGAACGAATCGGTCTCCGCTACATCGACGAGGTCCGCGTACCGGACGAGATCCGCGATGCCAGCGACTGGCGAGGCTGGATCAGTGACGACGTGATCGGAGTGCTCGACGTCACCGACGGTTATACCCCCGACGCCCTCCAGACCGTGCTCCGCCTCGTTGGCGAAGACTCGACCGGAGTCGTCCTGCGCTATGCGGCCATGGTCGGTGATGGTGTCGTCGGCGACGGCCCGCTCCGTCGTCGTGCGCCTGCTGCGTCCGGGCCGTTCTTCGTCATCGACACGGACAGCTTCCGCACCAGCACGGGGCCCGCGATGGAGGACTTCGATCACGAACGCATCGCCAGCATCCTCGATCTCATCCACGAACCTGTAGGCACGCTGTTCCACCGCGCAATCACCGATCGCCTTCGAGAGGAGTTCCGCCGCACATGAGCACCCAGACCTCGGACACCTCCACGCAGCTCGACCGCGACACGACGACCGAGACCTCGACCGCCTCGACACTCGAGACGGTCCGCCGACTGCAACGGAGCTACGACGAGCTCACCGGACCCGTCCGCGTCCTTCATGAGGACGTGACCGCCGGCCGGCGCGAGGTCCGGGAGTGGGACCTCGATGAGCGGACCGCCGCCAAGGCTCGCCTCGATGCGCTGGCCCTCCTGGAGGAGCTCTCGACGGACCGCGGCTTCAGCTGGTCCGACATCGCTCGACTGAGCGGCGTGTCGGTGTCGGCCGTTCGCAAGTGGCGAGCGGGGGAGAGCCCATCACCGGAGCGTCGTCGGGACCTCGCCCGCCTGGCGGCCTTCGTCGACCTCCTCGACGAGATCGCCCCTGTCGCCGGCCCAGCGTCCTGGATGCTGATGCGACTGTCCGACAGCCACACCGCCACGGCTGCCGATCTGTACCTCGATGGCCGATCGAACGATCTCCTCGAGCACGCGCAGGGCCACTTCACCGTCAGCGAGCTCCTCGACCGTTGGAACCCCGACTGGAGAGACGAGACCCGGTCGGAGTGGGAGATCGTGACCGCCGCCGACGGCGAGCGGAGCATCACGCGGAGACGCTGAGCCCGAACGAAAGTCGCCCATGGCCCTCCTCGAATCCCCCGACGATCCCGAAGACCTCTGGCTCGCAGTCGGGGACGAGGTGCCCGCGCACCGCATGCTGATGCAGGGCGACGTCGTCCTGACCGAGGTCGGCCCGTTGTTGGTCGTGACCCACGCGTGCTCGATGCGCCGAGGGGCCGAGCTGCACGACACGCAGATGGCGGCGCCGGTCGAGAGCCACGCCGTCCCGAAGTGGGACGGGAGCTATGACTGGATGCCGTTGCCGGGCGCGCCTGTGCCGGAGGTCGACACGCCGGGCGGGCTCCTGCGGGTGTTGCGCAGTGTCGACACCTCGCTGCTGGTGTCGGGCGAGCGGATCGCCGTCATGAGCAACCTCGGGATCCAGCTTCTCCAGCAGCGCCTCGCCCACCACCTCACCCGTGTCGCGATCGACACCGCAGAACTGGCCGAGCACTGCGCGCCGATCCTCGCCGAAGCCGAGCTGCACGAGGACTGGCTGAGCGCGCTGGGACCAGACGCCGAGGCACAGTTCCACGAGGTCCTCGACAGTGACGACCGGAAGATCCGATCGTGGTTGGCGGACCCGGCGATGCGATCACAGGCGATGACGACGGTGCGCCGCGAGATCCGCCAGCGGCGCGACAGCTGACAGTCGCCGATCAGGTCGAGCGGTTCCAGCGCTCCTCGAACGCCGGATCGACCCGTGCAGCGAAGGCGCGCTCCCGACCCCGGCTCATCCCCGTGCGGACCTGCCAGCCATTGCGCCGCGCAGCGAGTCGGGCCGCGGCGCGCCACTCGTCGGCTGAGGGAACTCGATCGACCTCGACGACGGCGTGGCCACGCCGGAGGAACGGCTCGAGCTCGTCGGCAAGGCGCTCGATGCGGCGCCGACCGAGGTCCACGACGGTCGCTTCGGATCGCATCCGTGCCCTCCTTCGGCGATCCGTCCGGTAGAGATCCGGTAGAGATCGCCCACTTTTCGGCCTCCGGCAGGCCCCCTGACCAGGACCTTTGGAGTGGGCGAGGGGGGACTTGAACCCCCACGAGGTTGCCCTCACTGGCACCTGAAGCCAGCGCGTCTGCCAATTCCGCCACTCGCCCGAGTGGAGGCGACACCATACCGCCTGTCCTCGCCGGCCCCACAGCCCGCAGCGCTCGCCAGCCCGGGCCGGGTTCCACCGAAATCGTCGACGCCAGCCCGGGCGGACCGTCCACCGCCACCAGCCCGGGCCGAGTTCAACGGGAACGGTCGACTGCAGCCCGGGCAGCCGCCGCCGGCGCCCGGATCGGTCGACGGTCGGTAGCCTCCGGCCCCGTGGTCCTGCGGAACTTCGAGCGGCGCCTCGAGCGCATCGTGGAGGGCGCCTTCGCTCGCGCCTTCAAGTCCGGGCTGCGCCCGGTCGAGATCGGGCGCAAGCTCACCCGGGAGCTGGACGACAACCGCTCCATCGGGGTGCGGGGCGAGACGGTGGTGCCGAACCACTTCACCGTCAACCTGTCCCAGCAGGACGCCGACGAGTTCGCCGACGTCACCGACACGATGCAGCGCGAGCTCGCCGACCTGTGCCGCGACCACGCCCGCGAGGAGGGCTACACGTTCATGGGCCCGGTCGAGGTCGACTTCGTCGTCGACCCCGGCATGCGCATCGGCGCCTTCTCCATCGACGCCCGCCGGCGCGAGGGCCACGGCGGGGCCGGCGCCGGCTCGCTGGTGCTGCCGTCGGGCGAGCGGTTCATCCTCGGCGACGAGACGGTGTCCATCGGCCGGCTCCCGGAGTCGACGCTCGTGCTCGAGGACCCGAACGTCTCCCGCCAGCACGCCGAGATCCGCCCGTCGGGCACCGGCTTCGTCCTGGCCGACCTCGGCTCCACGAACGGATCGAAGGTCAACGGCATGAAGGTCAGCGAGCGGGTGCTGCAGGACGGCGACGAGCTGACCTTCGGTGCCACCACGTTCCGGTTCGAGGCGAGCTGACCCGGTGCCCGAACCGCTGCTCAACGTCCTCAAGATCTGCCTCCTCGTCCTGCTCTACCTGTTCTTCTTCCGGGTCCTGCGCGCCGTGTGGGCCGAGGTCCACCTCACCCGCGTGGCCGCCCCCGCCGGGCCCGGCGGCGCCCGCCGCAAGAGCCGCCGGAGCGGCGAGGGCCAGCCCCGGCGCAGCCGGGCCCGCGAGCGCACGCCGCCGAAGCTGAAGGTCGTCCAGCCCGCCGAGCTGGCGGGCACGGTCTTCCCCCTCGGCGACGAGCTCACGGTCGGCCGGGCGGCCGGCTGCCAGATCACCCTCGACGACACCTACGCGTCCCAGGTGCACGCCCGGCTGTTCATGCGCGACGAGCAGCTCTACGTCGAGGACCTCGGCTCCACCAACGGCACGTACCTCAACCGCCGGAAGGTGTCGGCACCGATGGTGGTGAGCCAGGGCGACCAGATCCAGATCGGGTCCACGGTCATGGAGGTCACGTGACCGGGTCGGGCGGCGCCGGAGGCGTGCGCCTGCGCTGGGGCGGCGCGTCCGACGTCGGCCAGGTCCGACAGGTCAACCAGGACTCGATGCTCCTCGGCTCGGCCGTGTTCGTGGTGGCCGACGGCATGGGCGGCCACGCCGGTGGCGAGGTCGCCTCCCGGCTGGCGGTCGAGACCATGGAAGCCGAGCTCGAGGGCGGCGCCGGCAGCGAGCTGCACCGCGTCATCGACCTCGTCACCGCCGTGCAGGCCGCCAACGACCGCGTGTGGGAGCAGAGCGAGCAGGAGCCGTCCCTCGCCGGCATGGGCACCACCGTCGTGGCCATCGGGCTGGTGGAGGAGGGCGGCGAGACCCGCCTCGCCATCGTCAACGTCGGCGACAGCCGCGCCTACCGCCTGTCCCAGGGCCAGCTCGACCAGATCAGCGACGACCACAGCCTGGTGGGCGAGCTGTTCCGCGAGGGGCGGATCTCGGCCGAGGAGGCCCAGCACCACCCCCAGCGCAACATCGTCACCCGGGCCGTGGGCATCGAGCAGTTCGTCGACGTCGACGAGTTCCAGGTGCTCCCCCGCACCGGCGACCGCTACCTGCTCTGCTCCGACGGCCTCACCGACGAGGTGTCCGAGGCCGACATCGCCGAGGTCCTGCGCACGATCGACGACCCCGACGAGGTCGCGCGGGCGCTCGTGCAGCAGGCCAACCGCAACGGCGGGCGCGACAACATCACCATCGTGGTGGTCGACGTCGTCGACGACGGCCTCGATCCGGCCGCCGCCGGCCGCGAGGTCGTGCCCGACCACGACGACTTCTCCGAGCACCCGGACCAGGACACGCAGGCGCTGCTCGCCGTCCCCGACGATCGGGCCCACATGCGCGCCGGGTCGAGCGACCTCGACCACCGGGACGTGGTGGAGGAGCGGCTCGCCCAGCCCACCCGACCGGCCGCTCCCCCGGACGCTGCCGACGAGCCCGCGCCGCCAACGCCTCGCGCCCTCACCGCCCGCTCGGCCGCCTTCGTCGTGGCGGTGCTCGCCCTCGTCGGCGCCGGGGCGTTCCTCGCCTACCGCTACGCCACCGACACGTACCACGTCACGATCGACGACGAGGAGGTGACCATCTTCCAGGGACGCCCCGGCGGGTTCCTGTGGTGGGACCCCGACCTGGTCGAGCGCACCGGCATCGATGTCGACGACGTGCCCGCCTCGGTGGTCGTCGACCTCGAGTCCGGGGTCAGCCAGCCCTCGCTGGCCCGGGCTCGGCGCTACGTGGACAACCTCGAGGACCGCATCGAGGCGGCCCGCCCGCCGGTCACCACCACGACCACGACGACCACCACCGCACCCCCCGCTCCGCCGGACACGACGGCGGTGGCACCGGGGTGATCGTGCTGCGCCGGCGCACCGAGCTCGGCCTGATCGTCGTCGGTGCGCTGATCACCGCCGGCGCGTACGCCCTCGCCGGGCTCGGTCGCGACGCCGAGATCCCGGCGAACATCGTCCCGTTCCTCGGCGTCGTGCTCGGGATGCTCGTGGCGGCCCACGTCGCCGTGCGCCGCCTCGCGCCCGACGCCGACGGCATCCTCCTGCCCCTCGCCGGCCTGCTGAACGGCATCGGCTACGTCTTCATCGTCCGCCTCGACGAGTCCCAGGCCGACACCGGCCGCCTCGCCGGCCTGCAGGCGGTGTGGACCGCCGTGGGCATCGGGGCGTTCATCGCCACCCTGCTGGTGATCCGGCGCAGCCGCGACCTCGAGCGCTACCGCTACACGTTCGCGGCGCTGGGCCTCGGGCTGCTCGCGCTGCCGCTCCTCCCGGTGATCGGGCGCACGATCAACGGCAGCCGCATCTGGATCTCGCTCGGGCCCCTCAACTTCCAGCCCGGCGAGGCGGCCAAGATCGTCCTGGCCATCTTCTTCGCCGGCTACCTGGTCGAGCGCCGCGAGCTGCTCGCGCTGTCGACGTTCCGCATCGGCCCGCTGCACCTGCCCGACCCGAAGCACCTGGGCCCGATCCTGCTGGCCTGGGCGGTGTCGCTCGGGGTGATGACCCTCCAGCGCGACCTGGGCTCCTCCCTGCTGTTCTTCGTGCTGTTCGTGGTGATGCTGTGGATCGCCACCGGCCGCACCACCTACCTCACCATCGGCGGGACGCTCTTCCTCGCCGGCGCCGCCTTCGCCTACACCCAGTTCTCGCACGTGCGCGACCGCGTCGAGATCTGGCTCGACCCCTGGCCGGTCGCCCAGGACGCGGGCTACCAGATCGTCGAGGCGTCCTTCGCCCTCGCCGACGGGGGCATCGCCGGCACCGGCATCGCCCTCGGCACGCCCACCCGCATCCCCGAGGTCGAGACCGACTTCATCTTCGCCGCCATCGGCGAGGAGCTCGGGCTGCTCGGCGCCACCGCCGTGCTCTGCGCGTTCTTGCTCATGGTGGGTGCCGGCCTGCGCATCGCACTGCGGGCCGAGTCGGCCTTCGACACGCTGCTGGCCGCCGGCCTCACCACGCTCCTCGGCGTCCAGGCCTTCATCATCATCGGCGGCATCACCCGGACCCTCCCCCTCACCGGCGTCACGCTGCCCTTCGTCAGCTACGGCGGCTCGAGCCTGGTCCTCAACTACGTGCTGCTCGCCCTGCTGCTGCGCATCTCCGACAACAGCGCCCGCACCCACGGGGCCACGACGTGAACCGCCAGATCGGCCGCCTCGGGCTCGGCCTGATGGCCTGCTTCCTCGTGCTGTTCGTGCAGCTCAACCGCGTCACCGTGCTCGACGCGCAGCGTCTCAAGGACCACCCGCAGAACAACCGCTCGATCCTACGCGACTTCGACGCTCCCCGGGGAACGGTGGTCACCGCCGACGAGGTCGTGGTCGCCATCTCCGAGCCCACGCCCGAGGGCAGCCGCTTCGAGCGGACCCGCCGCTACCCGGAGGGTGACCTCTTCGCCCACACCGTCGGGTGGTTCTCCCTGAACAACGGCGCGTCCGGGGTGGAGGACACCTACAACGCCGAGCTGGCCGGGCGCACGCTCGATCTGTCGTTCCGCAGCCTGGACGACCTCTTCGTCGACCGCGAGCGGGTGGGTGACGTCCGCCTCACGCTGCGCGCCGACGTGCAGCGCATCGCCCGCGACCAGCTGCGCGACCGGCAGGGGTCGGTCGTCGCCATCGATCCGCGCACGGGCGAGCTGCTGGCCCTGTGGTCGTGGCCGTCGTTCGACCCCAACGTGCTCGCCGGCCACGACTTCCGCGCCGCCAACGACGCCTACCAGCTGCTCCAGTCCGACGGGCGCAAGCCGCTGCTGGCCAAGACCTACCGCGAGCGCTTCTTCCCCGGCTCGACGTTCAAGGTGGTCACCGCCGCCGCCGGGCTCGAGGCCGGCGCCGTCACCGAGCAGTCGCCGTCCTACCCCGCGGCGCGCGAGTACGTGCCACCCCAGACCACCCGCCCGCTGCGCAACTTCGGCGGCTCGACGTGCGGGGGGTCGCTGTTCGAGATCCTGCAGGTCTCGTGCAACACGGCCTTCGCCCAGATGGCCGTGGACCTGGGTGAGGCCCCGATGGTGGAGCGGGCCGAGGCGTTCGGCTTCAACGACGTCCCGCCCGTCGACCTGCCCGACCCCGCCCGATCGGTGTTCCCCACCGACTTCGACCAGAACCTGCCGGCGCTGGCCCAGTCGGGCATCGGCCAGAACGACGTGTCGGCCACGCCGCTGCAGATGGCCCTGGTGGCCGCCGCCGTCGCCAACGAGGGCCGGGTGATGGCGCCCACGGTCCTCGCCGAGATCCGCGACGACGAGGGCGAGGTGGTCGACGACCCCGACCCCCAGGAGTGGCGCCGGGCGATGTCGGGTCCCAACGCCGACGTGCTCCGCCGGGCGATGATCGGCGTCGTCGAGCGGGGGACGGCACGCAACCTGGCGATCCCCGGCATGGAGGTCGGCGGCAAGACGGGCACGGCCCAGCTCGGCACGGACCCGCCCCGCTCGCACGCGTGGATCATCGGCTTCGCCGGCCCGCCCGGGCAGCCGGCATCGGTCGCCGTCGCCGTGCTCGTCGAGGGCCAGCAGGGCGCGTCGGAGCAGACGGGCGGTCAGGTCGCCGCCCCGATCGCCCGGGCCGTCATGGAAGCCGTGCTGACCGCCCAGGGCGCCGGGGGGTAGACGGCTGCGCGCGCCCGACCCCGTAGAGTGCGCACGCCATGTCTGACCAGGGACCTGTCGTCTACGGAGGCCGCTACGAGCTGCACCGCCGGCTCGCCCGGGGCGGCATGGCCGACGTGTACCTCGCCCGGGACCAGCTGCTCGACCGGCCCGTCGCGGTGAAGGTGCTCTTCCCGCAGTACGCCGCCGACCCGTCGTTCGTGCAGCGCTTCCGCCGGGAGGCCCAGGACTCGGCGAACCTCAACCACCCCAACATCGTCGGCGTCTACGACTGGGGTGAGGAGGGCGGCACCTACTTCATCGTCATGGAGTACGTGGCCGGCCGCAGCCTGGCCGACGTGCTGCGCCAGGAGGGCGCGCTGCTCCCCGCCCGCGCCGCCGACATCGGCATCGACATGGCCGCCGCGCTGGGGTTCGCCCACAAGAACGGCGTCGTGCACCGCGACGTCAAGCCGGGCAACGTCCTGCTCGCCTCCGACGGGCAGGTGAAGGTCACCGACTTCGGCATCGCCCGCGCCATCGCCGCCGGCCAGGAGGAGGACCTCACCCAGGCCGGCCAGGTCATGGGCACGGCCACCTACTTCTCGCCGGAGCAGGCCCAGGGTCGTCCCGTCGACCCGCGCTCCGACGTCTACAGCCTCGGCGTCGTGCTCTACGAGATGGTGTGCGGTCGCCCGCCGTTCCGGGGAGAGGACGCACTCGCCGTCGCCTACCAGCACGTGCAGGAGCAGCCGACCCCGCCGTCGCAGATCAGCGGCGAGGTCGACCTCACCCTCGACGCCATCATCATGAAGTGCCTGGCCAAGAGCCCGGCCGCCCGGTACCCCTCCGCCGAGGACCTGCGCGCCGACCTGCGCCGCTACCGCGAGGGCAACCAGATCGCCGCCACCGCCGTGGCCGCCACGGCACCCGTCGCCCCACCGGTCGACGCCACCCGCGCGATCCCCGTCACCGCCGCCACCGCCGCCACCGCCGCCTACGGCGCCTACCCGCCAGCCGAGGACGCGTACTACGACGACTACGAGCAGGAGCCGGCCAAGCGCAACGGCGCGTTCGTGGCCGTGCTGCTGCTCCTCCTGCTCGTCCTGGGCGCCGTGCTCTACCTGCTCGCCCAGGCGCTCGGGGTGTTCGACGACGACGGCGGCGAGGTCGTGGCCACCGTGCCCGTCCCGGCCGTCGTCGGCCAGCTCGAGGAGGAGGCCCGCACCACCCTCGGGGCCGCCGGCTTCGTCGTCAACGTCAGCTACGAGGAGAACCCCGACTTCGACGACGGCGTCGTCAGCGCCCAGGATCCGGCGGCCGGCGAGGAGCTCGAGGAGGGCGGCACCGTCACCCTCACCGTGTCGAGCGGCGAGGAGCAGATCGAGGTCCCCGACGTCGTGACGTTCAGCGAGGAGGATGCCCGGTCGGTGCTCAGCGACGCCGGGTTCCGCGACATCCGCACCGAGGCGGTGTTCGATCCCGAGGTCGAGGCCGGCAGGGTGGCGAGCCAGAGCCCGGAGGCCGGTGAGACGGCGCCGCTGTCGGCCACGATCACCCTCTTCGTGTCCCAGGGCGCCGAGGAGCGCTCCGTCCCCGACCTCGCCGGGCACACCGCATCCGAGGCCGAGGCCATCCTGCGCCAGCAGGGCTTCGAGGTCGCCCAGGCCCTCGAGAACTCCGACAGCGTCGCCCAGGGCACGGTGATCCGCACCACCCCGGGCCCCGGCACGGTGCTCGAGGTGGGCGACACGGTGACGCTGGTCGTGTCCGCCGGCCCCGAGCAGGTGATCGTCCCGAACGTCACGGAGAAGACCGAGCAGACGGCCCGCCAGGAGCTCGAGCTCGCCGGCTTCCAGGTCGACATCACCTACGAGGACCTCGAGGCGGGAGATCCCGACGACGGTCGGGTGCGGGCCCAGGACCCCGTCGGCGGCACCCGGGCACCGAAGGGCTCGGTGGTGAGCATCACGGTCGGTCGGGCGGCGGTCCTGCCGACGACGACGACCACCACCACGATCGCGCCCGGCGGGTGAGCGCCGAGCGACTCAGCCGGCGGCGGCGGGCACCCGGTCGAGGAAGGTCTGGAGGATGCGGTGGCCGGTGCCGGTGAGGATCGACTCCGGGTGGAACTGCACGCCCTCGACGTCGTGGTGCCGGTGGCGCAGACCCATGATCACCCGCGCGCCGTCGGCGTCGGTCCACGCCGTGACCTCGAGCTCGCCGGGGACGGTGGCCGGGTCGACCACGAGCGAGTGGTAGCGGGTGGCCTCGAACGGCGACGGCAGCCCGGCGAACACGCCAGCACCGTCGTGGTGGATCGGCGACGTCTTGCCGTGCATGACCTGGCCGGCCCGCACCACCGTGGCGCCGAACACCTCGCCGATGGCCTGGTGGCCGAGGCACACGCCCAGGATCGGGCGGCGACCCGCCCACTCGCCGATGACGGCGCGGGAGACGCCGGCGTCGGCCGGGGTCCCGGGACCGGGGGAGACCAAGATGGCGTCGGGGTCGAGGGCCTCGATGCCGGCGAGGTCGATCTCGTCGTTGCGGTGCACCACCGGGTCGGCCCCGAGCTCGCCCAGGTACTGCACGAGGTTGAACACGAACGAGTCGTAGTTGTCGATGACGAGCACCCGGGCGGCCACAGGTGGAAGGCTAGGGCGGACCATGGTGGATGACCCCAACGTTCCCACGACCGGCACGCCCCGGCCCAGCACGTCGACGCTCGGTCCGGTGGCCCGGCGGCTGGCCGCGACCCAGCGCGTCCTGTGCGTCGAGGACGAGCCCGACATCGCCGCGTTCCTGCGGGCCTACTTCCGGGCGTCCGGCTACGACCTGGTCCACCTGGACCCGGCCGATCCCGACGAGGTGCTCGGAGCGCTCGAGGAGCACGAGCCCGACTGCGTGCTGCTCGACATCCGCCTGCGCGGGTTCTCCGGCGTCGACGCCTACCGCCGGATGCGCTCGGACGAGCGCTGGGCGTTCACGCCGGTGATCATGGTGTCGGCGCACGCGGCCAGCGACCCGACGTTCTCCCGGCCCACCGGGCTCGACGCCTTCGTGTCGAAGCCGTTCAACACGAACGACCTCGCTGACCTCGTGCGTGACCGCATCGAGGCGGCGGCCGAGCTCGCCGAGCGCGGGCGCGACCAGCGCCGCGAGCTGCTCAGCCAGCAGTACCTCACGGCCCGCCTCGCCGACGAGATCGCCCTCGCCGGCCCGACCGGCCAGGTGTCGCTGGCCATCGCCCGGCTGCGCTCGCTCCCCGACGTGGTCATGGAGGTCGGGGCCGACGGGCTCGATCACCTGGTCCGCTCGCTCGTCGACCGAGCCCGGGCGCTGCTGCCCGACGGCGCCGTCCTCGGCGCCACCAGCCGCGACGAGGTCGCCGTCGTGCTGCCCGGCACCGGGGCGCGCGACGCCTACACCGTGGTCCGGCAGGTCCTCGAGGACCTCCAAGGCGAGTTCCGCTTCGCCGGCGGCGCCGTCGTGCCCGTCGACGTGCTGGCCGGCCTGGCCGCCTACCCGGCCAACGCCGCCGACCCCGACGGGCTGTTCATGGCCGCCGACGCCGCCCTCACCGACGCCGGCGAGCACGGCGCCCTCGTGCAGCTGGCGCTGTGATCAGCTGGCGATCTCGACCTCGCGGCCGGTGACCTCGGCGAGCAGCCCGCTGCGCAGCTCCGCGCCGTGGACCTCGAGGTCGATCGGGGCGTCGCCGGCGGGGTGCAGGCGGATCGTCAGCTGCTCGTCGTCCCAGTCGACGGAGGTCGACGCCACGCGGGCGGCGTGCGAGCGGTCGAGGCCGATGGCGACCCGCAGGACGGCCGCCAGCCGGCGGACGAGCTCGCGGTCGTCGCGCCGCAGGGCCTGCCACTCGGCGTGCTTCGCCCGCGGCGCGGACTTGCGGTGGTAGCGGGCGACCTGGGCGATCAGCTCGATCTCGCGGTCGGTGAAGCCGGCGAGGTGCTCGCTGTTCCGGATCACGTAGTAGCTGTGCTTGTGGTGCCCGGAGTGCGAGATCGAGACGCCGACGTTGGCCAGCAGGGCGGCGGCCTCGAGCAGCGGGCGGGCCGACGCCGCCTCCCCCTCGTCGAACCCGAGCAGCGGCACGAGCTGGTCGAACAGGGCGAGCGCGTGGCGGGCCGTCTCCTCGGCGTGCTCGGGGCGGTCGTCGAGCAGGTCGACCACGTGGAGCACCGAGCGGCGGCGCAGGTCCTGGAGGGAGTGCAGCGACGCGCCGGAGCGCCGGCGGAACTGGTCGAGGAGCACGCCCTCGCGCAGGGCGTTCTCGGAGAACACCAGCTCCTCGACGCCGAAGCCACGCACGAACTGCTCGAGGATGATCGCACCGCCGAGGATGATGTCGGCCCGCCTGGGGTCGACCCCCGGCAGCTGTGCCCGGGCGTCGGCGTCGGGTGCGGCGGCGAGGGCCTCGACCGCAGCGGTGACCTCGACGGCCGTCACCCGCTGGCCGTTGAGCGTGCGCCCACCGGCCTCGCCCCGGTCGGCGAGTGCCATCGCCACCACGGTCTCGATGGTGCCGGACGCCCCGACGACCACGTCGTGGCCCCGGGCGCGCACCTCGGCACCGAAGGGGGCGAGCAGGCTCTCGGCGTGCTGGCGGCTCGCCTCGACGTGCCTGGGCTTCACCACCGGGCGGTTGAGGAAGCGCTCGGTGAGGCGGATCGCCCCGAGGCGGAAGCTCCGGCTGGCCAGGACCTCGCCCTGCTGCCCGAGCAGCACCTCGGTGGAGCCTCCCCCGATGTCGCACAGCAGCACGCGCCGGTCGTAGATCGGCAGGGCCTGCAGGACGCCCAGGTGGATGAGGCGAGCCTCCTCGAACCCGGAGATGACGTCGACCGACACGCCGGCCTCGTCCCAGGCCCGGTCGAGGAACTCGCGGCGGTTGTCGGCTTCGCGCACCGCCGAGGTGGCGACGGCCGCCAGCTCGGCCCCGTGGGCGTCGGCCACCCGCCGGCAGCGCTGCAGCGCGGCCACGCCCCGGTCGATGGCATCGGGCGCGAGCTGCTTCATGTCGCCGGCGGAGCGGCCCAGGCGGACCATCTCCTTCTCCTTGGCGAGGATCTCCATGCGGCCCTCGTCGTCGACGCGGGCCACCACCATGTGGACGGAGTTGGTGCCGATGTCGATGGCCGCCAGGACGGGGGCGCTCACGGCGAGTGACGCTACCCAGGTGCGGTCGGGGCCAGGACCGGCCGCTAGCGTTGCCCGACGTGGCACGACAGGACCGCAAGAAGAAGCCGGGCGGGCGCACCACCCCGAAGCGGGCCACCGGGGGGCACCACGTCAAGGGCAACCCGGCGAACGAGGGGAGCGACCCGGTCTCGGGCCGCTACACGGCCCCGATCCCCCCGGAGTTCAAGGTCAGCCCGACGTGGGTGCCGGTGCTCATGTTCGGCCTGCTCGGACTCGGCGCGCTGGTGATCTTCCTCAACTACCTGGGCCTGCTCCCGGGCGCCACCGACAACAGGTACCTGCTGCTGGGGCTGGCGCTGGTGCTCGGCGGGATCGTCACCGCCACCCAGTTCCACTGATCGTCCACCGCCTGTCCACAGGCGGAGCCGGTCGCCACGGGGTTCTCCACCAGTCGTCCACAGATGGTGCAATTGGACCAGAGGTGATTCCCCATCGGATGCACAGACTGTGGACAGGATGCAGGACGGAGGTCACAACCCCGCCCCCGTCCGTTCACCCGGGCTCGATCACTCCACCGGGGTGATCAGCACCATGTCCTCGAGGCAGTGGCGGGGCGGGTCGGGCATCTCGTCGTTGGCGATGGTCACCCGGGCCTCGGAGCCGCAGATCTCGCAGCGGTACTCGATGCGCACCTTGCGCAGCTCGCCGGGGGGTGGGGGTTCGGGGATGGGCCGGGCCATGCTGCCGAGCATCGCGAAGCCGAGCTTGAGGATGAGGGCTCCGGCGGCGACGGCCACGACCATCGGGACCACACCGACGTCGGAGACGAGCAGGCCGATCGCCACGACGGCGGCACCGGTGACCAGCCACCTCAGGTTGCGCCTGCGCATGGGACCGAGGCTACCGACGGGTGTGACCGGGGACCCTGCCCCGCGATGCCGGCCCCAGGGCAGGCTGCGGGCATGAGCGAAGCCATCGCATCCCTCCCGGTCTCGTCCCTCATCGGTGACGAGCTGATCACCGTCAGCGCCGACACCACCATCGATGCCGTGGCCAAGACGCTCACCGAGTCCGGCATCTCGCTGGTCGCCATCGGCGAGCCCACGGCCGTCGAGGGCGTCGTCTCCGAGCGCGACATCGTCAAGCTCATCGCCGAGGGTGGTGACCCGGCGTTCGTCACCGCGGGTGAGATCGCCAGCCGCGAGCTGGTGTGGTGCCGGGACACGTCGACCGTCCCCGAGGTCGCCAACGAGATGTTCGACCGCTACGTGCGCCACGTGCTGGTCGCCAACGACGACGGCCTGGCCGGCATCGTGTCGGCCCGCGACCTGCTGGGCGTCTACGCCGCCGAGGACATCGTCTACGAGGCCTGACCCCGGATCCGTCGTGTCTGGGTCAGGCCCCGCCTGACCCAGACACGCGATCCCGGAGGGGCTACCCCAGCCGCTCGATGATGGTGGCGTTGGCGAGGCCGCCGCCCTCGCACATCGTCTGGAGGCCGTAGCGGCCGCCGGTGCGCTCGAGCTCGTTGAGCAGCGTCGCCATGAGCTTGGCGCCGGAGCCGCCGAGGGGGTGGCCCAAGGCGATGGCGCCGCCGTTGACGTTGACCTTGCTCATGTCGGCGCTGTGCTCCTTCTGCCAGGCGCCGACGACGGAGGCGAAGGCCTCGTTGACCTCGAACAGGTCGATGTCGTCCATGGTCATGCCCGCCTTGGCGAGCACCTTCTCGGTGGCCGGGATGGGGCCGGTGAGCATGGTGACCGGGTCGACGCCGGCGAGGGCGAAGGTGTGGAAGCGGGCCCGCGGGGTGAGGCCGAGCTCGTTCGCCTTCTCCTCGGACATGATCAGCACGGCCGAGGCGCCGTCGCAGATCTGCGAGGAGTTGCCGGCGGTGATCTTGCCGTCGGGGAGGAAGGCGGGCTTCAGGTTGCCGAGGATCTCCATCGTGGTGTCGCGGATGCCCTCGTCGGCGGTGGCCATCTGGTCGCCGGTGTCGATGAGCTCACCGGTCTCCTTGTCGAGCTTCTTGACCTTCACGGGGATGATCTCGTTGTCGAAGCGGCCCTCGTCGCGGGCGCGGATGGCGCGGACCTGGCTCTCGTAGCCGATCCGGTCGAGGTCCTCGCGGGACAGGTCCCACTTGTTGGCGATGATCTCGGCGGAGACGCCCTGGGGGATCAGGCCCTTCCAGCCCTCGATGTACTCGACGTCGGCGTAGCGGCCGGCGGCGCCGGGGCCGAACGGGATCGAGCCCGGGGTGATGGAGGCACCCATCGGGGTCGTGGTCATGACCTCGACGCCGGCGGCGATCGCGATGTCGTAGGCGCCGGCGATGACGCCCTGGGCGGCGAAGTGGGCGGCCTGCTGGGACGAGCCGCACTGGCGGTCGACGGTGGTGGCGGGCACGGACTCGGGCCAGCCGGCGGCAAGGACGGCGTTGCGGCCGATGTTCAGGCTCTGGTTGCCGACCTGCATGACGCAGCCCATGACGACGTCGTCGACGAGGGCCGGGTCGAGGTCGTTGCGCTCGGCCAGGGCCTTGAGCACCTCGGCGGCCAGATCGGACGGGTGCCAGCCGGACAGCTGGCCGAAGCGCTTGCCGCCAGCGGTGCGGACGGCGTCGACGATGACGGCGGTGGCCATGGGGGTCTCCTGTGGTGCTCGGAAGTTGACCGATCGGTCAAGACCAGTCTGTCGGCATCACCCGGGAGCCGCAACCGAGCGCCGGGCGACCGCGCGGGAGCAGGTACCCCGTTTCGAGCGCCCGGTCGGCCATCCTTGGGAGCGAGATGGCTGAGACGTACGAGGAGACGGTCCGGGCGATCTCCGACGCGATCGTCGACGCCCAGGGTCCGGTCCGGGTGCTGAACGCCATCAAGTGGGACGAACCGACCCGCGACGCGTTCTTCGCGTCGGGGTGCCGGGAGCAGCCGGCGATCGACGCCGACTGGTACGCCCGCCGCGACCTCGGCTTCGACCTCGACGCCGCCCGAGAGCGCTTCGTCGACCTCGAGCTGCGCATCAACACGTCGCTGGGCACGACGTCGACGCTGTCCCAGCTGCTGAAGCGAACATGCGAGCAGTACCGGCTCACCCTCGACCTGCTCGAGGCCCGGGGCACCGAGGGCTTCGGCCCCCTGGCCGCCCAGCTCTACGGCACCACCGACGACGTGTTCCACGCCGGCGGCCCGACCGTCGCCGACCTCGCGGGCCAGTTCCGCGAGGCGCTGCGCTGGGTGTCGGAGCTCCCGATCGACGAGCGCGACGAGAAGGTCTACGACGGCTCGACGGCCGTCATGCTGCTCCAGCAGCGCGTCGACGCATCCATGGGCCCGGGCATGTGCGATGTCGTGCTCGACGACGGCATCGTCGCCGACGCCGCCGCCGGATCCAGCTACATCAAGCTGCGCGCGGACGCCATGTTCTCCGAGCGCCAGCTCGAGCAGCTCGAGTCCCACGAGGGCTGGGTCCACGTCGGCACCAGCGACAACGGCCGGACCCAGCCCCACCTGACCGTGCTCGGCAAGGCACCCCCGCCGGTGAACGTCACCCAGGAGGGCCTGGCGACCCTCACCGAGATCCTGTCGCTCACCTCGCACCCCACCCGGCTGCTGCGCATCGCCGACCGCATCGACGCCATCGCCCTGGCCACCGACGGCGCCACCTTCGTGGACGTCGTCGAGCACTTCCGCACCCAGGGCCTCGACGAGGAGGAGTGCTGGCAGCTGGCCATGCGGGTGTTCCGCGGCTCGACGGCCACCGGCCTGCCCTTCACCAAGGACCTCGCGTACGGCAAGGGCCTGGTGCTCACGTACGCGTACGTGCGGGTCGCCATCCGGGCCGGCCGCCTCGACCGCGTGCCCGTGCTCTTCTGCGGGAAGGTCGACATCAACCAGATGGGGGCGATCAACGCCCTCTACGACGAGGGACTCATCGCCCCGCCGGCGTTCCTGCCCAAGGTCTTCCGCGACGTCAGCGCCCTCGCCGCCCAGGTCGCCTTCAGCCGCTTCCTGCGCGACCTCGACTTCGACCGCCTCGCCACCGACTACGCACCGCTGCTCGGCGCACCTGCCCCGCCGCCCGACCCGGAACCCGGACCCGGGTGGGAGCTCGGGGAGGAGTGATTAGGAGCCGAACCAGAGCAGGGCGCTGAGCACGCCCATCAGCAGGCCGATCAGTCCGAGCACGAAGCCGGTGCGGGCCGGGCCGAAGCCGGTCCACGACGGTCCGCGCCTCAGGCCACAGGCCCCGAGCCACATGGCCGTGACGGCGAGGACGACGCCGACAGGCCAACCGGCCGGCAGGATGCTGACGGCGACGGCCACGGCTCCGAGCACGGCGGGCAGGGGGCGCCGCCACCACGGGTCGCGCCGGTGCGCAGGGGGGACGGCGGGGGCGTCGATGCGTCGCAGCTGCTCGGTCGTACCGCCCACGGCCTCCCCCTACCCACCCGGCGCCGCCTCAGTCGCCCGCGCGCACGAACGGCTGTCCGAGCGGGTAGGGCAGGTTCCCCGTCGCCACCGACCCCAGGACTGACAAGATCCCACCATGCGCTCCGACACCGACCTCGACGCCGACAGGCACCTCGCAGCCCGATCCCGCGGCGGCCTCCTCGGCCTGCTGGCCCCGCCCGTGCGTGCCATGGGCGCGACGCTCGGGATCGTCGCCCGGCTCGTCACCTTCGTGGGCCTCCTCGTCAGCGTGCCCGTGCGCCTCGCCGTCGGGGCCGTGCGGGCCGTGGTGAACCTCGCGTCCGACGTCGTCTACGCGCTGTGGCGGTCGGTCATGGTCGTCGTGCGGGCGGTGCTGTCGGCCTTCGGGCTGCTCATCGGCGCCGTCCTCGCCCTCGTCGGTCTCGTCCAGCGGGTGATCATGGCCCTCTTCGGGCTGGTCTTCACGCTGCTGGCCCTGGTCCTCAAGCTGGTCAAGGCGGCGCTCACCGTCGTCGCCATCCCGATCGCCGCCGTGGTCGGCATCACCATCACCATCGGCCGGGTCGTGCTGGTCGCCGTGCGGACGGTGCTCAAGGTGGTCGTCGGGATCCTCCTGCTCCCGCTGCGTCCGCTCGGCGTCGGGAAGCGCAAGGAGCGGGTCGAGCACGTGGCCGTCGACGACGCCGACGAGGCCCGGGCCGTCCCCGACGCTGCCTGACCTCCGTATCCTCGGCGGATGGCCGACACGCAGACCGAGCCCTCCACCGCCACCGGCGCCGAGGGGGTGGCCTGGGACATCGGCACCCTGGTCGACGGCGAGGGCGCCGGCGGCGTCCGCCGGCTGCTCGACCGGGCGATGGAGGCCGCCCGCTCGCTGACCGCCGACGCCAAGGGCACGCTCACCGCCGCCAGCGCCGCCACCCTCGCCGGGGCGCTCGAGCGGCTGGCCGCGATCCACGAGGACGTCGGGCGGGCGGCGAGCTACGCCCAGCTCGACTTCGCCGTCGACACCGCCGACCCGGCCCGGGGCGCCCTCGTCCAGGAGGTCACCGAGCGGGCCTCGGCGCTGGAGGCCGAGCTGGTGTGGTTCGACCTGGAGATCGTCGCCATCGACGACGAGCGCGCCACCGAGCTCCTCGCCGACCCGGCCCTCGCCGACCACCGCCACCACCTGGAGACCCTGCGGGCCCGCAAGCCCCACGTGCTCAGCGAGGTCGAGGAGCGCCTGCTCGCCACCACGGCACCCACCGGGCGCCAGGCGTGGGTCCGGCTCTTCACCGAGCAGACCGCGGCCATCACCGTGGTGCTGCCCGGCGAGGCCGAGCCTGTCGCCCTCGACGCCGCCCTCAGCCGCCTCCTCGACCCCGACCGCTCGGTGCGCGAGCAGGCCGCCGCGGCGGTCACCGACGCCCTGCGCCCCGGCCTGCGCACGCGGGCCTACGTGTACAACACGCTGCTCGCCGACCGCCGGATCGAGGACGAGCTGCGCGGCTTCCCGACCTGGATCAGCTCGTGGAACCTCGGCAACGAGGCCAGCGACGAGTCGGTTCGCGCCCTCGTGGCCGCGGTGGTCGCCCGCTACGACATCCCCCAGCGCTGGTACCGCCTGAAGGCGAGGGTGCTCGGCCTCGACCGCCTCGCCGACTTCGACCGCAGCGCCAGCGTCGCCACCACCCGCTCCACCATCGACTGGCCCGAGGCGACCCGCATCGTGCGCGACGCGTACGCGTCGTTCTCCCCCGAGCTGGCCGAGGTGGTGGGGCGGTTCCTCGACGAGGGCTGGATCGACGCCCCCGTGCGCCCGGGCAAGCGCGGCGGGGCGTTCTGCGCGTACACGGTGCCGAGCCACCACCCGTACGTGTTCCTCAACTACAGCGCCACCCCCGGCGACGTGATGACCCTCGCCCACGAGCTGGGCCACGGCGTCCACGGCTACCTGGCCCGCCCGCAGGGCGTGTTCGAGCAGATGACCCCGCTCACGCTCGCCGAGACGGCCAGCGTGTTCGGCGAGACCGTGACCTTCGAGCGGCTGCTGGCGATGGTCGACGACCCCGGCGAGCGGTTCGCGCTGCTCGCCCAGGACCTCGAGGGCGGCATCGCCACCGTGTTCCGGCAGGTGGCCATGAACCGCTTCGAGGACGCCGTCCACACCCACCGCCGCGAGCACGGCGAGCTGTCCACCGACGACTTCGCCGACCACTGGGCCCGCACCCAGGGCGACCTGTTCGGCGACGCCATGGAGGTCACCGACGGGTACCGGCTGTGGTGGAGCTACATCCCGCACTTCATCGGCACGCCGGGCTACGTCTACGCCTACGCGTACGGGCAGCTGCTCGCCCTGTCGGTGTACGCCCGCTACGTCGAGCGGGGCGACGAGTTCGTGCCCAAGTACCTCGAGCTGCTGTCGGCCGGGGGCTCGCAATGGCCCGAGGAGCTGGGGCGCATCGTCGACTGCGACCTGACCGATCCCGGCTTCTGGGACGCCGGGCTCGACATCCTCGATGCCAAGGTGACGGCGGCCGAGCAGGCCGCCGCCGACGCCGGACGCATCTGACCTGCCTTCCATCTGGATCGGGACCGAGGCGGTGACGGATCCACGAGTCGTCGTCCGGACGGTGACCGGTGCCGACGCCGACCGGGCGCTCGACCTGGCCCAAGCGGTCTGGGGCACCCGGCCGATCGACGGCCACCTGCTGCGCGCGCTCGAGCTGGCCGGGTCGTACGTGAGCGTCGCAGAGGAAGACGGTGACCTGGTGGGCATGTGCCTCGGCATCGTCGGGGTCCAGGGCCGCCACGTCCACCTCCACTCCCACCTCGCCGCGGTCGTGCCGGACCGGCGTCGGGCCGGGATCGGCCGAGCGCTGAAGCGCCACCAGCGCGAGTGGTGCCTCGAGCGCGACATCCCCACGGTCTCGTGGACGTTCGACCCGCTGCTCCACCGCAACGCCCGCTTCAACCTGACCCACCTGGGCGCCCGGGTCACCGCGTACCTGCCCGAGCTGTACGGCCCCATGGAGGACGACCTCAACCGGGGCGACGAGTCCGACCGGCTCCTCGTCACCTGGGACCTGCGCAGCCCGAGCGCGGTTCGGGCCCTCGACGGTGCGCTCCCGCTCCCGCCGCTCGACGATGCCGAGGTCGCCCTCGCCGACGCCGGCGGTCGACCCGAGCCCCGTCCGAACCGAGCCGCCGTGCGGCTGGTCGCCGTCCCCGACGACGCCCTCGCCCTGCGTCGCGACGATCCCGACCTCGCCCTCGCCTGGCGTCACGCCGTGCGCGACGCCCTCCGCGCCGGCTTCGCGGACGGGCTCGCACCCGTGGGCGTCACCGACGACCGCTGCTACGTCCTCGCCGCTCAGGAGCTCCCGTGACCGAGAAGCCCACGCCGGGCGTCACCATCGAGGCGATCGAGCTGCGCCGCGTCGACCTGCCGCTGGTGACGCCGTTCCAGACCAGCTTCGGCACCTGGGACCACCGCGACATCCTGCTGGTGCGGGTGCTCGCCGGCGGGGTCGAGGGCTGGGGCGAGTGCGTCGCCGGCACCGACCCCACCTACTCCCCCGAGTACACCGCCGGCGCCCACGCCGTGACCCGGGACCACCTCCTGCCCCGCCTGCTCGCGGCCGGAGTGCGCCACGGCGCTGACGTCGCCGCCGCCCTGGCCGGCGTGCGCGGCCACCGCATGGCGAAGGCGGCGGTGGAGGCCGCCGTCCTCGACGCCGAGCTGCGGGCCGCCGGACGCAGCCTGGCCGAGCACCTCGGGGCCACGGTCGACCGGGTCCGGGTCGGGGTCTCCGTCGGGATCCTCCCCACCCTCGACGACCTCGTCGAGACCGCCGCCCGCCACCTCGAGGAGGGATACGCCCGCATCAAGATCAAGATCGGGCCGGGCTGGGACGTCGAGCCGTGCCGGCGCCTTCGGGCCGAGCTGGGCGCCGACTTCGGGCTCCAGGTCGACGCCAACGCCGCCTACACGCCCGACGACCTCGACCGGCTGCACGCCCTCGACGAGTTCGGCCTCCTGCTGATCGAGCAGCCGTTCCCCGAGGAGCGCATCGTCGACCACGCCGCACTGGTGCAGGCCATCGAGACGCCCGTCTGCCTCGACGAGACGATCGTCGACGAAGCGGTCTGCGACGACGTGCTGCGCCTCGGTGCCGCCGACGTCATCAACATCAAGCCGGGTCGGGTCGGCGGCCACCTCGCCGGCCGGCGCATCCACGACCGCTGCCTCGCCGCCGGCGTGCCGGTGTGGCACGGCGGGATGCTGGAGACCGGCATCGGCCGGGCCGCCAACCTCGCCCTCGCCGCCCTCCCCGGGTTCACGCTGCCCGGCGACATCTCGGCCGCCGGCCGCTACTGGCGCCGGGACATCGTCACCGAGCCGGCCGTGCTCGAACCCGGCGGGACGATCCGGGTGCCGACCGGGCCGGGTGCCGGCGTCGAGGTCGACCTCGACGTGCTCGCCGGCGTCACCACGTCGGTCGAGCTGCACCGCGCCTGACCCGGCAGGACTCGGCCAGGGGGTCGCAGAAGCCCTCCACCGGGCGCCAGAGGACGTGGTGCCGGGAGGGAGCACCCGTGAGGATCCGAACCGCCGTCGCCGTTGCTGCGCTCGCCTGCACCGCGGCCGTTCCCGCCGTCGCCGTGCCGCTGTGGCCGGATGCGACGCCGGTCGACCGGCCCGACCCGGCATCGCTGCCGTCGGTCAGGAGCGGCGCCCGTCCCGGGCCCGACGTCCTCTACAGCGCCCGGCCCCGCACCCCGCAGCTCGAGAACCGCCACCCTTCCTTCGTGGCCGAGCCGATCCTCGTGTCCGGAGCCGAGGCCTACGTGGACGGCGAGTACCTCTACCAGGACCACCTCTACGACGACTACGGCGCCGACACCGACGGCTCCGGCGCCAGCCCTCTGAGCGAGCGGGTCGGCGACGTCGACTACCCCGACGACCGCGCCCGCTACGCCGGCAACGCCGCCGACCTGGTGGAGCTGCGCATCTCCACCCGTGAGACCGACGCCGTGCACTACCGGTTCACGCTCAGCTCGATGATGGCGCCCGACGCAGCCATGGCCGTGGTGGCCTTCGACACCGACGGCGACCCCGCCACCGGGGCGTCCGAGCTGCCCCGCCACCCCGGCCTGGACCTCCGGGGCATCGACGAGGCCGTCACCACCTGGGGCACCGGGGCCGAGCACAGCCACCTGCACGACGGCGCCGCGACGTCGACCGCGCTCCCGGTCACGGTCGACACGGTGGCGAACCAGATCACGGTGAGCGTCCCGCGATCGGTGTCCGACCCCCACGGGACGTGGCGGGCGGTGGTGGCCGTCGGGCTCCACGACGCGGCGACGGGCGGGTGGCTCACCGTCGACGGTGCCCCGAACGCCGTGTTCAACCTCGGGTTCCGCTTCGCCGAGCCCGTCCTGTCGTCGAACTCGCCGCCCGACACGGCGCAGGCCGCCGCGCTCGCCGCTGGCGATGGCATGGCCTTCGCCCACGACATCGACTTCGGCGCGCTGGCGGCGGGCGAGCACCGCACGAGCGTCGAGCCCCACGGCACGCAGGTGTGGATCTTCCCCAGCCGCATGGAGCTGGGCGGCGGCCGAGACCTCGACGCCTCCCCCGCCTACCTCGGCCGGCTGCAGCCGTACTCGGTGTACGTCCCCACCGGCCACGACGGCCGCACCCGCCTCGGCCTGACGCTGGCCCTGCACTCCCTCGGCCAGCAGCACTGGCAGTACAACGGCAGCACCGGCGTCCAGCAGATCGGCGAGGGGCGCGACAACGTCGTCGTCACCCCGCTCGGGCGGGGTCCCGACGGCTGGTACCAGCGCGAGGCCGAGTACGACGTGTTCGAGGTGTGGAACGACCTCGCCCACCGGCTCCCGCTCGACCCCGACCGGGTGGCGATCAGCGGCTACTCGATGGGCGGCTACGGCACCTACCGCCTGGGCGGGCTGTACCCCGACCTGTTCGGCAAGGCGTTCAGCGTCGTGGGGCCGCCCGGCGACGGCATCTGGGTCCCGCCGGGGCCGCCCACCGGTGGTGCCGAGACGCTGTCCAACCGGTGGCTCGCCAACACCCGGAACCTGCCGTTCCTCAACGTCGTGGCCGGCGCGGACGAGCTGGTGCCGTGGATCGGTCCGCGCGCCCAGAACCTCGGTGCTCCGGAGCTGGGCATCGACGGGTTCGAGCAGCTCGGGTACCGCTACCGCTTCGTCACCTATCCGGCGGCCGAGCACTTCACGCTCGCGCTCCTCGGCTACGACATCCCGATGGCGCCCGAGTTCCTGGGCGATGGCCGGGTGGACCGCGATCCGCACCACGTCACCTTCACGTACCTGCCGGCCTCCGACGCCCCGGAGCTGGGCTTGGTGCACGACCACGCCTACTGGGTGTCCGGGGTGCGGCTCGCCGAAGGGGCCGCTGGCGACCCGCCGGCCGGCACGGTCGACGCGTTCAGCCACGCGGCCGGCGTCGGCCACCCGGCGACCCGCCGCCTGGCCGACGCCGGCGTGGGACCGCTGCCGTGGACCGAGGTCGGGCAGGACTGGGAGGAGCTGCCGGCGACGCCCGCCGAGAACCGGCTCACCCTGACGCTCACGGACATCGCGGAGACCCGTCTCGACCTCCCCCGGGCCGGCCTGGACCCCCGGCGCGAGCTCGTCGTCGCCGTGACCAGCGACGCACCCGCCGTGGTGCACCTCGACGGGGCCTTCACCGGCGCCGCCCGGCTCGACGCCGGCGGTCAGCCGGTCGAGACCGAACGGACGAAGTCGGGGCTCACGGTGCGGATCCCCGCCGGCGAGACGACGCTGACGATCACGCCGCGACGCTGACGTCGCAGCGCGCCGCCCGGGGAGTGGGGCCCGACGCACCCCTGCTGCCAGGATCGCCGGCCGTGATCGACGTGCTCACCCTCTGCACGGGCAACGCCGCCCGCTCGGTCATGGCGGCGGTGAGCCTCGGCGCCCGCCGGCCGGACCTCGTGGTGCGCAGCGCCGGCACGCTGGTGGTCGACGGGCAGCCGATCAGCATCCGCACCCGCACCGCCATCGAGGACGTGGGGCATCCGATCCCGCACCACGCGAGCCGCCAGGCCCGCCCCGACGACATCGACGCCTCGACGTTGGTGGTCGCGCTGGCGCCGGAGCACGTGGCCTGGGTCCGTCGCACCCACCCCGACGCCGCGTCCCGCACCGTGACCCTCAAGCGCCTGGTCCGCGACCTGCACCCCGGCGACACCCTCGCCGAGCAGGTCGCCCGGCTGCGGCTCGAGGACGTCGAGCCGGAGGGGTGGGAGGAGGTGGTGGACCCCGGCGGCGGCGAGACCGAGGTGTTCGTCGCCTGCGCCCGGGAGATCGACGCCCTCGTCCACGACCTCGCGCCCCGCCTCGCCCGCCCTCGCTGAGCGGTCCCCGAACTGGCAGCGCCTGCGTTGCACCTGCCAGACGGGAGGTGTCCGGGTTCGGTGCGACGATGGCGGCATGGGAGCGACCGACGAGCGCGACATCGCCCGGTGGCGGCTGCACAGCCAGGGGCTCGCCTCGGTTCGGGCGGACGACGACGCCGAGGCGGTGCGCCGACTCCTCGGGGTGCAGGGCGAGAACCACGAGCAGGCCATGTGGGCGGTGGCGTCGCGGACCACCTCGCCAGACCGGGCCCGGTTCGAACGGCGCTTCGACCAGGGCGCGATCGTGCGCACGCACGTGCTGCGCTCCACCTGGCACTTCGTCGCCGCGAACGACCTCCGCTGGTTGCGGGACGTGACCGAGCCGCGCGTGCGACCGCAGTACCGCCGGGCCCAGGCCGAGGAGGGCCTCACCGATGCCGTGGTCGAGCGGGCGCTCGGGGTCATCGAGCGAGCGCTCACCGGCGGGGTGCACCTGACCCGCGACGAGCTGGGCGAGCGGTTGGCCGGCATCCTGCCGAAGGGCCGGCCCATGGCGGTTGTGCTCGCCCACGCCGAGCTCGACGGCCTGGTCTGCAGCGGTGTGCGCCGGGGCCGCAACCACACGTATGCGCTCCTGGCGGAGCGCGCACCCGGCGGTCGGCGCCTCGACCGTGAGGAGGCGTTGGCCGAGCTGGCGCTGCGCTACTTCACGGGCCACGGGCCGGCGACCGAGCGCGACCTCGCCTACTGGGCGACCCTGACCCTCGCCGACGTGCGCGCCGGCCTGCGGGCGGTGACCGACCGGCTCGAGCGATTCGACCTCGACGGGCGGACGTACTGGGCCGGGACCTCGCCGCCGCCGGCGTCGTGGCGCGACGACGCCCACCTGCTGCATCTCTTCGACGAGCTCTACCGCGGGTACCAGGATTCGCGCTGGGCGCTCGACGCCGACCGACTCCTCCCCCGGGCGCGCGAGTCCATCCTCGGCCTCGCCATCGACGACGGACAGGTCATCGGTCGCGCGCGCCGCCACCTGGAGCGGTCCCGGGTCCGGTTCGAGGTCCACCCGGTCAGGCCCTGGACCGACGACGAGCACCGCCGGATCGCAGACGCAGCAGCGTGTTGCGGACGGTTCCTCGACCTGCCGGCCGTCGTGGAGATCGTCGGCTGACGACGCTGGTTCACGGCCCTACGTCCGGAAGTTCCTGTCGTACCCCCTTCGTACGATTGGTGCATGGAGTCGGTGCTCGAGACGACAGGGCTGGTGGACCAGCTCGTCGACGCGGTCGCCGGGCTGCAGGCGCACGACCTCAGCCGGTTGACGGCCAAGGAGTCGCTGGCCCTGGTGCGGGCCGTGGAGGTCGCGCAACGGCGGTTGGAGCACGTGGCCACGCGCCTGGCCGACCACGTCGACTCCACCGGCGCCTACGGGGTCGACGGGCACCGCAGCGCCAAGGCCGCGTTGGTGCACGTCGCTCGCC
>Ga0208490_100142_pt1 | contig 57448 bp, 59 predicted proteins | sample SubbioAug_CSWold_FD_184818 | JGI IMG/M metagenome (GOLD analysis project Ga0208490, IMG submission 184818) | Serpentinite rock and fluid subsurface biosphere microbial communities from McLaughlin Reserve, California, USA - CR11Aug_CSWold (SPAdes) | ecosystem: Environmental > Terrestrial > Deep...
GGCGACCCGCCTCGAGCAGCAGGGCCGTCGCGAGGAAGCGGCGGTCGAGAGCGAGGCCGAGCGCCTCGAGCGCGACGCCCGGCAGGCCGAGCAGGTCGCCGACGTCCTGGACCCGGAGGAGACCCGATGAACCCGACCACGATCGCCCGCACCGCCAGCCGTCGTTGGGTCGACCTGTCCCTGCGGGCCGTCCTCGCCCCGTGGACGGCCCTCGGCGAGCTCACCACCCGCAACGGCACCCCGTCGCCGGTGAAGCTCGGCGTCGACCGCATCGACGCCGCCGTGCGTGATGTCGCTGGCCGGCTGCTCTCCGACGACGAGCTGATCGCCGAGGCCCGGCGCCGCCGGGTCGCCGCCGACAAGCGCCAGGAGGCCGTCGAGCTGAAGGCGAGGGCCGAGCAGCGCGAGCAAGAGGCCGAGCAGCGCCGCCGCCAGCGCGAGGAGCAGGCCGACAAGGTCCGCGAGTCCGCCGAGGAGCGGGCCGAGCGCCAGCAGCGCGAGGCCCGGGAGAAGGCGGCCACGCGCAAGCAGCAGGCCCGCGCGTCGGCCGCCGCCCGCAAGCAGGCGGTGCAGAAGACCACGGCTGCGAAGCGCAAGCGCATCCAGGACAAGGAGCGCGACGCCCGCCTCGAGGAGCTCGAGGACAAGGAGGAGGCCCTCGCCGCCGAGGAGCGCGCCCTCAGGGAGCAGGAGGCGGCCGATCGGCTGAAGAAGGCCGCCGGCGCCACCAAGGCCGCCCGCAGCTGACCGTCCGGCCAGAATCGGCGCCGTGACCACGGTGCTGATCACCGGATGCTCGAGCGGCTTCGGCCTGCAGACCGCCGTGGAGCTCGCGGGTCGTGGTCACCACGTGGTGGCCACGATGCGCGACCCACGGCGGTCCCGCGCGCTTCGGACGGCGTGTGACGCCGCCGGGGTCGCGGTCCACGTCGTCGCCATGGACGTGGATGACCCGTCCTCGGTGCTGGCCGGGGTGGAGGCTGCGGTGGGCGAGCTCGGCGGGCTCGACGTCGTGGTCAACAACGCCGGGATCGAGGTGCGAGGCCCGGTCGAGCTCGTGTCCGACGACGAGGTCCGCCGCCAGTTCGAGACCAACGTGTTCGGGCTCCTCCGGGTCGTGCGCGCGACCGTGCCCCACCTGCGGCGATCCGAGGCCGGCGTGCTGGTCAACGTCAGCTCGATCGCCGGCGTCATCGCCCGCCCGTTCGCCGGGATCTACGCCGCGTCCAAGCACGCCGTCGAGGCGATCTCGGAGGCCCTCCACTTCGAGCTGGGCCTGTCCGGCATCCGGGTCCACGTCGTCCAGCCCGGCCAGTTCCCCACCGAGCTGGGCGCAAACACGGTCACGGCGGAGGCGTTCACGCCGGCCGCCGACGGCTACTGGCACCTCGCCGAGGCGCTCGAGGCCCGGGTCAAGGGCCTGGTCCCGGTCGGCGAGCCGGCCGACCCCGGGCTGGTCGCCCGAACCATCGCCGACCTCGTCGACGACCCGGACGCGCCGCTGCGCACGCCGGTGGGCGCCGACACCGAGCTCATCCTGGCCGCCCGCACCGGCCGGACCTTCGAGGAGTACGAGGTGCTGATGCGCAGCGCACTCGACCACTGGGAGGGCTATCGCCGGGACCGCCAGTAGCCTGGCCCGGGTGACGGCGACCATGAAGGCCAACGACCTGTGCTTCTGCGGCAGCGGGCGCAAGTTCAAGCGCTGCCACAAGGACAGCTTCGAGCCCGTCCGGCCCGGTCGCATCTCGCCCCTGCGGCCGGTGCCCGATCACATCGAGCAGCCGGCCTACGTCGCGGCCGGGCGGGTCGACCGCTGGGACGAGCCGGCGGTCAAGAGCGCCGGCGTCATCGAGCGCATGCGCCGCACCGGCCACGACGCCGCCCGGGTGCTGGCCCTCGCCGGCGCAGCCGTCGCTCCCGGTGTCCGCACCGACGAGATCGACCGGATCGTGCACGAGGCCACCGTCGAGGCCGGGGCATACCCCAGTCCGCTGCTCTACGGCGGGCCGGACAACCCGTTCCCGAAGTCGGTGTGCACGTCGGTGAACGAGGTCATCTGCCACGGCATCCCCGACGACCGCGAGCTGCGCGATGGCGACATCGTGAACGTCGACGTCACCATCTACCGCGAGGGCGTGCACGGTGACACGAACCGCACGTTCCTGGTGGGCGAGGTCGACGAGGTGTCGCGCCGGCTGGTGCGGGTCACATACGAATCGCTGCTCCGGGGCATCGAGGCCGTGCGCCCGGGCAAGCCGTTCTCCGACATCGGCAAGGCGATCCAGTCCCACGCCGAGGGCGAGGGGTTCGGCGTGGTGCGGGCGTTCGTGGGGCACGGCATCGGCGAGCAGTTCCACACCGACATGCACATCCCGCACTACTACGAGCCGCGCCTCACCCGGCCGATGGAGCCGGGCATGACGTTCACGATCGAGCCGATGGTCACCGTCGGCGCCCACGAGCACGTGTTGTGGGACGACGGGTGGACCGCCGTCACCATCGACCGCAAGCGCACCGCCCAGTTCGAGCACACGATCCTCGTCACCGACGACGGCGCCGAGGTGCTCACCCCCCACCCCGACTGAGCCGCGTGGACAGCGCCGGCGCCAGGTCGCCGACGGGCGCCACCACCACCTCGTCGAGGTCGAGCCAGGTCGCCATCGCCTCCAGCTCGCCGAGCAGCCGAGCGGCGACCTCGTCCACGTCGGTGCCGCGGTCGGCGAGGTCCGGCTCGTGCCACGCCGCCTGCACGAGCAGCCGCCGGCCCGGGCGGTCGGCCTTCAGGTCGACCCGGGCCACGAAGGTGTCCCCGAGCAGGAAGGGCAGCACGTAGTAGCCGTGCACCCGCTCGTGCTGCGGCACGTAGATCTCGATCGCGTACCGGAAGCCGTGGACCCGTTCGATCCGCCGGCGCTCCCACATCGCCTGGTCGAAGGGCGACACGAGCGCGCAGGCCCGTGCCCGGCGGGGCACGGTGGCCTTCGGGTGCACCAGACCGAGCTCGCCCCACCCTTCGACCTCCACCGCGTCGAGGTCCCCGTCGGCGACCATGGCGGCGACCATCGGACGCACGTCCCCGATGGGCAGCCGCCAGTAGTCGGCGAGGTCCCTGGCGGTGGCGACGCCGTGCGCCCGCGCCGCGACCAGGAGGAGCCCACGCTTCGCCTCCTCCGGTGCCGGGGTGGGGCGATCGAGCACCTCCGGGGGCACCGCGTGCGATCGGGAGCAGTACGCCCGCTCGAACGACGTCCGGCGCACGGCCCCCACGCGCCCGCCCCAGAACAGGTGCTCCAGCGCCTTCTTGGTGTCGCTCCACCCCCACCACGCGCCGGTCCGCCCCCGGTCCGTGCCGAGCCGGACGTCGACCTCGGCGGCGGTGAGCGGGGCCTCGGCTCCCACCACCAGCGCCTCGATCTCGGCCACCAGGTCGGGTCGCTCGCGCCCGACCGACTTCGGGCCGCCCCAGCGGTGCTCCTCGGCCATGCGCCAGCGCAGCAGCGGTTCCAGCTCGACATCCACGAGCGACGCCTCGTGTCCCCAGTACTCGAACAGCCCTCGATCCTGGTAGGCGAGCCGGTGGAGGAGCCCGGCATCGTGGGGGCCGAGCCGGCTGAAGAACGGCATGTGGTGCGCTCGGACCAGAACGTTCACCGAGTCGATCTGCACCAGCCCGAGGGTGTCGACGACGCGGCGCAGGTGGCGGCGGTCGACGCGGCCCCCCGCCCGGGGCCGAGCCAGGCCCTGCGCCGCGACGACGAGGCGCCGGGCCTGGGCGGCGGAGAGCGAGGTCGGGCGGGGCACCGGGGGATCCTCGCGGAATGCTCGGGGGTTCGCGGGGAGCACTACGCTCCGCGCCACCTTCGAGGACCGACATGGGGAGTGCTGCGAGATGGGCTACAAGGTGGTCGTCGACTTCGACCTGTGCGAGTCGAACGCGATCTGCATGGGCATCGCGCCCGAGGTGTTCGAGGTGCGCGACGACGACTTCCTGTACGTCCTCCAGGAGCGCCCGGGTGAGGAGCTGCGCGCGAAGGTCGAGGAGGCGGTGCAGCGCTGCCCCAAGCAGGCCATCGCCATCGAGGACGAGTAAGCCCCACGCGTGCGCCGCATCGTGGTGGTCGGTGGCTCGATCGCCGGCTTCTCCGCCGCTGCCGAGCTGCGGGCCAAGGGCTTCGACGGCGAGCTGCGCATCGTCGGCGAGGAGCACGTCCGCACCTACCAGCGCCCCCCGCTCTCCAAGGACGTGCTGTCGGGCAGCGTCGAGCCCGAGCGCACGTACTGGCCCCCGGCGCACGCCGACGAGCTGGGCATCGACTGGCTTCTGGGGGAGCGCGCCGTCGGCCTCGATGTCGAGGCGCGCACGGTGGAGCTGGCCGGCGGCGAGGCGCTGGCGTTCGACGGGCTGGTGATCGCCACCGGTGCGAGGCCCCGCCCGCTGCCCGGGCAGGCGCCGCTCGCCGGCATCCACGTGATGCGGACCCTCGACGACTCCCTGGGCCTGCGCGCCGACCTCGACGCCGACCGCTCCGCGCGGGTGCTGGTCGTCGGCGCCGGCTTCATCGGCGCCGAGGTCGCCGCCACCTGCCGCCGCCGCGGCCACGAGGTGACGATGGTCGAGCCGCTCGCCCAACCGCTCGAGCGGGTGCTCGGGGCCGAGCTCGGGGCGGCCGTCGCCGACGTGCACCGCCGCGAGGGCGTCGACGTCCGCCTCGGCGTCGGGGTGGCCGGCGTCGAGGGCGACGCGCATGTCGAGCGGGTCGTGCTCGGCGACGGCTCCGTCGTCGAGGCCGACCAGGTCGTCGTGGGCATCGGCGTGATCCCCAACACGGAGTGGTTGGAGGGCTCCGGCCTGCCCGTCGAGAACGGCGTGGTGTGCGACGCCACCACCCAGGTCGTCCCCGGCATCGTCGCCTGCGGCGATGTCGCCGCCTGGGAGAGCCCCCGCTACGGCCGGATCCGCACCGAGCACTGGGACAACGCGGTCGACATGGGTCGCGCGGCGGGCCGGCGCCTCCTCGCCTCCGCCGACGAGGCCGAGGTCTACGACCCGGTGCCGTGGTTCTGGTCCGACCAGTACGACATCCGCATCCAGATGGCGGGCCGGCCCGCGCCCCCCGAGCAGGGCGGGCAGATGGCCTTCGTCGGCGGCGAGCCGGGCGACGACCGCTTCGCCGTGCTCTTCGGCCGCGACGGCGAGGTCACCGGCGCGCTCGGGTGGAACTGGCCGGCGAAGGCGGTGCGCTACCGGATGGCCCTCGAGCAGGGCCTGCCCTGGGACGACGCCATCGCCGCCGCGTCGAGCTGACCGCCGGCGTTCTCGACCCGTGGCGCGCCGGGGGCCGGCGCGTGAGGGGTCGAGTTCGGCGGTCTGGTCGTTCTCGACCTGTGGCGCGCCGGGGGCCGGCGCGTGAGGGGTCGAGTTCGGCGGGTCGACGTGGGGGATGCCTCGGCGAGGGCCGCGACGGGCCAGCGGGGTCGGTGGCGGACGCTCCCGGAGACGAAGACGTAGTGGGTGTTCACGGCGACGGCGAAGTGCCTCCGACCCAGACCGGGTGGGCGTCGGGGAAGCCGGAGAGCGGGAAGGCTGCGATGCGTTCGCCGGATGTCGCGTCGTGCACGACGAACCCCGTCCGCTCGGGAAGCGCCGCCACGCCGCCATCCGGGGCCAGCCTCGGCGATCGGTCGGAGGTGCGCACCGCGAACGTCTGCACGAGGCGAGCCCCGACGATCGACCACGTCTCGAACCGGCGGATCCCGTCACCGACGACCGGAGCTTCGACCAGGACCAGCTCGCCACCGGCGTCGATCGCCGTGCGGTCGGAGGGGACCGGGATCGGCGCGGCGTCGGCGCCCGGCCGTCGCCACGACAGGACACCGTCCCCGGCCATGGTCACGACGCCGGGACGGGCCGGTCCGAGCACGCGGTCGTCGCCTACAGGGACGCGGACCATCGGCTCGCCTCCGTCCAGGTCGACGAGGGCGAGCACGTCCGGAGACGTGCGGCCAGCAGCGCAAGTGCACCACGACGGCTTCCCGAGCGGACCTCGGTCCGGTGCTCGATGTCGCGATCCGCCATCAGCGGTCCAGTAGAACACCGGCATGACGGGCGTCGCCGCCACCCTGCTCGCGCTGGCGGTCGTGGTGGCGATCGTCGACTGGTGGGCGGTCGCCACCGACCGGCGGACGGTCGAGTACGTCGCCAAGCCGCTGACCATGGTCGGGCTGATCGCCGCCGCCCTGGCGCTCGACCCGGTGGACGGCACCCAGCGCACCTGGTTCGTCGCCGCCCTGGTGCTCTCGCTGGCCGGCGACGTGTTCCTGATGCTGCCGAAGGACCTGTTCGTGCCCGGGCTGGCGTCGTTCCTCCTCGGGCACCTCGCCTACATCGCCGGTCTCTGGAGCGGCGACACGTCGATCGCCGGGCTGATGGTCGGCATCGCCATCATCGTGGTGGCGCTGCCCGTGCTCGGCGGCCGCATCCTGCGGGCGGTGCGCTCCGGCGACGAGCCCGAGATGCTCGTGCCCGTGAGCGCCTACGTGCTGGTGATCAGCGCGATGGTCGTCTCGGCCGGCGCGTCCGGCCAACCCGTTGCGCTCGCCGGCGCCATCTCGTTCTACGCCTCGGACGCACTCATCGCCTGGGGCCGGTTCATCCGCGAGATCCCGCACGGGCGCCTGGCCGTGATGGTCACGTACCACCTCGCACAGCTGGCGCTGGTCGTCTCGCTCACCACGTAGCCCGTCACCAGCTGCGGGTGAAGCAGCGGTCGTCGAGGCGGCCGGGTGCCCAGTGCTGCCACACCCACAGGGCGGCCCGCCGGGTGTGGTCGGTCCAGCGGATGCAGCTCGGCTCGGCGATGCGCCGGACGGTCTGGACGATGCCGCCCTCGTGCACCTCGTAGCCGGCCCACGTGCCGGGGAAGTCCTTGGTGGAGCCGACCTCGGTGATGGTCACCGGTCCGTGGTGGCGCCGCCGGTGGCGGTGCGTGTGGCCGGAGGTGACGAGCGCGTGCGGGTTGGCGGCGGCGAGGCCGTCGAGGAAGTGCTCGGCGTCGGGGCCGGCCACGCCGTAGGGCAGGTAGGTGGGGAACGGGAAGCGCATGAGCTGGTGGTGCAGGGCGACGAGCACCGGCCCGCCCGCGTCGGCGGCGCGCCGGATGACCTCGTCGGCGATGCCCCGGGCCCGACCGGCGTCGTGCCCGGGCCGCGAGGTGTCGGCGAGGATCAGCCGGATGCCCGGCCGGTCGTGGTGCGCCACCGGGGTGGCCAGCGTGTGGCCATGGGCGGCGAGCCCTGCTGCCGGGTCGCCGTCCCCGCGGGCGGACCACTCGTGGTTGCCCGGGAGGACCGAGACCGGCACGCCCGCCTCCGACAGCACGTCGGCCGCGACCGCCCACCACCCGGCGTCGCTGTGGTCGACGAGATCGCCCTTCACCACGAGCTCGTGGGCACCCCACGTCCGCGCCTCGCGCACGGCCGCCCGTGCGCAGCGGACCGGGTGGGCCTCGTCGGGCTGGGGCTTCTCGACGATCGTGTGGAGGTAGCCGGTGCTCGTGGAGCCGATGTGGGTGTCGCTGATCGTGGCGATGCGATGGAGCAGCGCTCCTGGCGGGGGGCGCAGCGTGCGGGCGCGCAGGCGGACCGGACCGCCCAAGAGCCCCTCGCCGCGCAGCTCGACATCGTGAGCGGTGTCGGCTGGGAGACCGTCGAGCACGACGGCCCCGGGCCCGCCGTCGGCGTGGACGGCGACCTCGGCATCTGCGGCACGCACCCGCACCTCGCCCGGTCCCAGGGCGCTCCACGTGACCTGCAGCCAGGTGGCGCCGACGCCGAACACCTCGAGCCGGCGCGGCGGGCGCGGCGCCCCGCCGGAGGGCGGCTCCGGGGGGACGTGCGTGCGGAAGCGGTTGACGAGCTCGGCCCGCCGCCGGCTCTCGTGGACCAGGCCCATCAGCCCGGGAGCGCCCCCGCCACGTGTCCGGCCTCGCGCTCGTGCAGCGCCACCTGCACCCACATGCGCTCGACGTGCTGGGCGATGAGCGTCGTGGCCTCGGGCACCGGCCGCTCGGCGAGGAACGCCTGGATCTCCTCGGCGAGGCGCCGGTCGGTGAGGTCGGTGATGCCCTCGAGCATGCGGTGGGTCGCGTTGAACGGCAGCCGGTCGCGGATGGCGTCCCAGCGCTCGCGGATCGACGCCCACGCCACCGGCCCGTGCTCCCGGTTCCGCAGCGCGGCGCGGTAGGCGAAGGACAGGTTCTGGCTGCGGACGGCGTCCGTGGCGAGCAGGTCGAGGTAGCGCTGGAAGAGGGCCGGGTCGGAGACGGTGGCGGCGGCGTACAGGTGGCGCACCTGCTCCTGGGGGGTGTCGCCGTGGTGGAAGCGGTCGAGGATGGCGTCGAGCTGCTCGGAGGTGGCGGCCGCGGCCACCGATCGCAGGGCGCCGGCACCGAGCTCGGCGTCGACCGAGCCGCGGTCGCGCTGGAGCTGCTCGAACAGCGTCCCGGCCCGGGCCCGGGCCGCCGGGTCGCCGTGCACGCCGCGCAGGCCGAGCACGAGCCCGCGCAGGGCGCGCCGGCGGTCGTCGTCGCCCGGTGCGACCTCGTCGCCGATCTGCTCGGCCAGCGGCGCCAGCAGCGAGCAGACCCAGCGGGACACGTCGGCCCGCTCGTCGTCGCCGGCGGCGTGGTCGATGATGTCGATGGCGGCCGCGCCGAGCTGCCAGATCGACAGGTCGGTCTCGCCCACGTCGGCCATCCGCTGCAGCAGCGCGGCGAGCTCGCCCACGCGGAGGTCACCGCGCAGCGTCAGGCCGAGCGAGTCGTCGAGCAGGGCGTAGCGCTCGAGGGGGGCGAGGTCGGCGAACCCGTCGCGCAGCGCCGCCCGGGTCTGCTCGTCGGGCGCCACCCGGTAGAAGCCGTGACCGCCGGCGTTGACCACGACGGGACCGTCGCCGGCGAGGTGCACCTCGGCGGTCGCGTCGGCGAGCAGCAGGCGCGCGTCTGCCTCGCCCCGGCGCACGACCACCGGGATGTGCCAGCGACGCCCGTCGCCGCTGTCGTCGGCATCGCGGTAGGCGAACCGGCGCTGCTCGAGGCGCACGCGGTGGCCGTCGGTCGTCGCGTGGACGAGCGGGAAGCCGCCCTGGAAGATCCAGCTGTCCATCGCCGCCCGCACCGGTTCGCCGGTCTCGGCCTCCAGCGCGTCCCAGAGGTCGCCGGTCTCGGTGTTCCCGTACTGGTGCGCCTGCAGGTAGCGCCGGATGCCGTCGCGGAAGGCGTCGGCACCGAGGTACTGCTCGAGCATGCGGACGACGGCCGATCCCTTCTGGTACGTGAGCGTGTCGAACATGCCCTCGGCGTCGGCGGGGGAGTGCACCGGGTACTCGATGGGGCGGGTGGCCTCCAGCGCGTCGACGTCGAACGCGCCCGTGCGCTCACGGGCGAAGTGCAGCCAGCGCTCCCACTGCGGACGGAACGCGTCGGCGCACATGGCCTCCATGAACGTGGCGAACGCCTCGTTCAACCAGATGCCGTTCCACCACGCCATGGTGACGAGGTCGCCGAACCACATGTGCGCCAGCTCGTGGGCGATCACGTCCACCACGGCCACCAGCTCGGCCTGGGTGGCCGACGACGGGTCGACGAGCAGGAGCGTCTCCCGGTAGACGACGCAGCCGAGGTTCTCCATTGCACCGAACGCGAAGTCGGGCACGGCCACCATGTCGACCTTGTCGCCGGGATAGGCGATGCCGTAGTAGTCGGCGAACCAGCGCAGCGCGAACGCCCCGACCTCGAGCCCGAACCGCGCGAGGTCGGCCTGGCCGGGCCGGTGGACGATGCGCAGCGGGATGCCGTCGACGTCGACGGGCCCGGTGACCTCGAGCGGACCCACGACGAAGGCCACCAGGTAGGTGGACATCGGCATGGTGTCGGCGAAGCGGATGCGGACCCGCCCGTCGTCGAGCGGGGTCCGCTCCAGCTCCGGGCCGTTCGAGACGGCGAGCAGGTCGTCGGCCACGTCGAGCGTGACCCCGAACGTGGCCTTGAACGACGGCTCGTCCCAGCACGGGAAGGCCCGTCGGGCGTCGGTGGGCTCGAACTGGGTCACGGCGATCGCGTGGGTGGCGCCGTCGTCGGTGGTGTACGACGAGCGGTAGAAGCCCCGGAGCTTGTCGTTCAGGACGCCGGCGAAGCGCACGTGCAGCCGGGCGGGCCCGGCGGGCAGGGACTCGGGCAGCCGGAGCCGGAGCCGCTCGGCGGCCTCGTCGACCTCCACCGTGCCGTCGATCCGCGCACCGCCGACCTCGATCCACGCCTCATCGATCTCGAGCTCGGCGGCGTTGCAGACCACCTCGTCGGCGGGCTCGCCCACCTCGAGGGTGGCGACGACCTCGCCGCGGAAGCGGTTCGTGGCCAGATCGGGGGCCAGCCGCAGGTCGTAGCGCTCGGGGCGGATGGCGGTGGGAAGCCGACCGGCGAGGATGGCGACGGTGTCGGCGGGCGCGCTGGCGTCGTCGGAGGGCATCGGTCAACGGTACCGGCCGCGTGTACCGTCGCCCTGCGTGACCGCCCACGCGACCGAGCAGATCCTGCGCGACCGACGCGCCGACGGCACCGCCCTCGACGTCGTGGGCATCGGCAACGCTCTCGTCGACGTGCTGAGCCACGAGACCGAGGACTTCATCCGCGGGAACGACCTGGTGAAGGGGGCGATGACCCTGGTCGAGACCGACCGGGCGGCCGCCCTCTACGACGCCATGGGGCCCGGCATCGAGGTGTCGGGCGGGTCGGCGGCCAACACCGCGGCCGGCGTGGCGTCGTTCGGCGGGCGGGCGGCCTACCTCGGGAAGGTGTTCGACGACCAGCTCGGCGTGGTGTTCGCCCACGACATGCGGGCCAACGGCGTCGTCTTCCGGGCGCGCCCCGCATCGGACGGTCCGCCCACCGGCCGCTGCCTGATCGTGGTGACCCCCGATGCCGAGCGGACCATGAACACCTACCTCGGCGCATCGGCACACTTCGGGCCCGAGGACGTCGATGCCGAGCTGGTGGAGCTGGCCCGGTACACGTTCCTCGAGGGCTACCTGTTCGACCGTCCCGAGGCGAAGGCCGCGTACCGCAAGGCATCCGAGATCGCCCACGGGGCCGGCCGCAAGGTCGCCCTCACGCTGTCCGACACGTTCTGCGTGGAGCGGCACGTCGACGAGTGGCGCGACCTCGTCGTCGACCAGGTCGACGTCCTGTTCGCCAACGACGCCGAGCTCCGCGCCCTCTACGACGTGCACCTCGACGTGGCCGTCGAGCGGGCCCGCTCGGAGGTGGAGATCACGTGCGTGACCCTCGGGTCCGAGGGGTCGCTCATCGTCACGTCCGAAGGCACGGTCGAGGTGCCGGCGCACCCGGTCGAGGTGGTGGACACCACCGGCGCCGGCGACCTCTACGCCGCGGGCGTCCTCCACGGCCTCGCCCAGGGGCTGCCGCTCGCCGAGTGCGGGCGCCTCGGCTCGCTGGCCGCGTCGGCCGTGATCGGCCACACCGGAGCGCGGCCCGGCGTGTCGCTCGCCCAGCTGGCATGAGCGGACGGCGCACGCCGCCCGACGCCTACGACCGGGCCGCCTCGGCCGCCGAGGCGCTGGCCGAGCGCACCGGCGTGGCCGGCCACGACGTGTTCGTCGTGCTCGGCTCCGGATGGCGGCCCGCTGCCGACCAGCTCGGCGAGGCCGAGGTCACCCTCCCCGCCTCCGACCTCCCGGGCTTCCTCGCCCCCGCGGTGGAGGGCCACGGCGGCGAGCTGCGCTCTGTCGACATCGACGGCCGCCGGGTGCTGCTCGCCCTCGGTCGGGTGCACGCCTACGAGGGCCACGACCTCGCCGACGTCGTGCACCCGGTGCGGACAGCCGTGCTGGCCGGCTGCCGCACCGTCGTGCTCACCAATGCCGCCGGCGGCCTGGCACCGGGCCTCGCCATCGGCCAGCCGGTGCTGATCGCCGACCACCTCAACCTCACCGGCCGGTCGCCGCTCACCGGCCCGACCCCGGGCGACGACTTCGGCCCCCGGTTCCCCGACATGACCGACGCGTACTCGGCCCGCCTGCGCGGCCTCGCGCGCGACCTGGAGCCCGACCTGGCCGAGGGCGTGTACGCGGGCTTGCCCGGACCGCAGTACGAGACGCCGGCGGAGATCCGGATGCTGCAGGTGCTCGGCGCCGACCTCGTCGGGATGTCCACCGTGCACGAGACGATCGCCGCCCACCACCTGGGCGCCGAGGTGCTGGGGATCTCCCTGGTGACCAACCTGGCGGCCGGACTGGGCGACGCGCTCGACCACGATGACGTGCTGGCGGTGGCGGCCCGCTCCGCGGACGCCATGGGCGCGCTGCTCGCCCGCCTCGTGCGGCAGCTGTAGGCCGTGGACGAGTCGCTGCGGGCCGCGGTCGCCGCCTGGCGGGCGGACGATCCCGACCCGGTGACGGTGGCCGAGCTCGACGCGCTCGTCGCGGCCGGCGACGAGGCGGGGCTGCGCGAGCGCTTCGGTGCCCGCCTCGAGTTCGGCACCGCCGGGCTGCGCGGCCCCCTGGGCGCCGGTCCGAACCGGATGAACCGCGCCGTGGTGCGCCGCACGGCCGCGGCGCTGTGCCGGTGGCTCGACGCCCACGGGTGGGACGGCCCGGTGGTGGTGGGCCGGGACGCCCGCCACGGCTCCGAGGCGTTCGCCGCCGACACCGCCGCGGTCGTCGCGGGTGCGGGGCGCCCGGTCGTGCTCGCCGACGGACCGCTCCCGACCCCGGTCCTGGCGTTCGCCGTCCGGCACCTCGGCGCCGCGGCCGGCGTGATGGTGACGGCCAGCCACAACCCGTCGGCCGACAACGGCTACAAGGTGTACGCCGGCGACGGCGCCCAGATCGTGCCGCCGTGGGACGGTGAGATCGCCGCCCACATCGAGCGCATCGGCCGGGTGGCCGGCCTCCCGCTCGCTCCTGCGGACGACCCGCTCGTCTCGGCTCTGGCCCCCGCCGTGGCCGACGCCTACGTCGCCGGTGTCGCCGGCTTGCGGGTGGCCGACGTCCGGGTCGACCTCCGGGTCGCCTACACGCCGATGCACGGCGTCGGCCTCGACGTGCTCCGGCGGGCGTTCGAGCGCGCCGGCCTGCCGGCACCTGCGGTGGTCGAGGCCCAGGCTGCGCCCGATCCCGACTTCCCGACGGTGGCGTTCCCGAACCCCGAGGAGCCCGGGGCGATGGACCGGCTCCTCGCCCTCGCGGAGGAGATCGGTGCCGACGTCGCGGTGGCCAACGACCCGGACGCCGACCGCCTCGCCCTGGCCGTCCCCGCTCCGCGAGCCGGCGTGGACGGCTGGCGGGTGCTCACCGGCGACGAGCTCGGCCTCCTGCTCGCCGACCACCTCCTGCGCCACACGTCCGGCGCCGATCGGCTGCTGGTGGCGACCGTCGTGTCGTCCTCGGCGCTGGCCGCGCTCGCGGCGGCGCACGGCGTCGCGTTCGTCGAGACCCTCACCGGGTTCAAGTGGCTCGCCCGGGCGGCGATGGCGAGGCCGGACCTCCGTCCGCTGCTCGGCTACGAGGAGGCGCTGGGCTTCTCCGTCGGCGACCTCGTGCGCGACAAGGACGGCATCGGTGCGGCGGTCGTGGCGGTCGAGGCGGTCGCGGCCCTGGTGGCGTCCCGGTCGTCGGTGGCCCAGCGGCTGGCCGAGCTGGCGGTGGAGGTCGGCCTGCACCGCACCCGCCAGCGGTCGATCCGCTTCGAGGGCCTCGACGGGGCCGCCCGCATGGCGGTGGCCGTCGACGCGATCCGAGCGGTGCCGCCCACCAGGCTCGGCGGGATCGCCATCGACGTGGTCGAGGACCTGGCCCTCGGCGAGCGGCTGCCGCCCACCGACGCCGTCGTGCTCCGCGGTGAGGGGCTGCGCGTCGTGGTCCGACCGTCCGGCACCGAGCCGAAGCTCAAGCTCTACGTCGAGGTCGTCCGCCCGGTGGCGTCGGTGGCCGACGTGGGTGCGGCGACCGACGCCGCCGACGAGGTGATCGAGGCGGTGCTGGCCGACCTCACCGCCCGCCTCGGCTGACCCCGCTCACTCGGGCTCGCCCCCGGGTCGGCGCGGTCCCGCCGCCTACGCCCGCCACGCCGATGCGGCGTCGGCGGCGCGGGATCGGCTCGATCGTGCGGCGGCGTCGGCTGCAGCGGTGGAGGCGGGGCGGAGGTCCCTGCTCGGTGAGCTCGTCGGGTCACCGGCGCGCCCACGGGTGCGCACGGAACCCACTGGTACGTTCCGGCCGGATGAGCACGCGGATCGGGATCCTGGCGCCCATGCCGAACGAGCTCCGGCCCGTCGTGCGGACCCTGGGTCTGCACCGCGACGGCGAGCTCGGCGGGCTGCCCCGTCACACCGGATCACGCGCTGGTGTCGCGCTCGTTGCCACCCGCACGGGCATCGGCCTGGCGCTCGCCGCCGAGGCGACGACACGGCTGCTCGACGCCGAGTCGCCCGACCTCGTCATCGTGAGCGGGATCGCCGGCGGCATCCCGGGCGCCAGCGAGGTGGGGGACCTGGTCGTCCCCGAGACCGTGGTGGACGGCGCCACCGGCGAGCGCTTCGGCGCCGCCGCGCTGCCCGGGGTCACCGGAGCCGGCGCGATCCGCACCGGCGACGTGGACAGCTACCGGCTCACACCCGCCGAGCTGGGAGAGCTCTGCGCCGACGGGTTCGTAGCCCTGGACATGGAGACCGCCGCCGTCGCCCGGGTCTGCGCCGAGCGCGACGTGCCGTGGCTGGCGTTCCGGGGCATCAGCGACATGGCCGGCGACACCTCCGTGGGCGAGGAGGTGATGACGATGGTGCACGCCGACGGATCACCGGACGTGGGCGCGGCGCTGCGGTTCCTCGTCCGCCACCCGCGCCGCATCCCTCGCATGGTGCGCCTCGGCCGCGAGGCAGGCGCCGCCGCCGCCATGGCCGCCCGCGCCACCTCCCAGGCGGTGGATGCGCTGGCGGGCTGAACCCGCCCGAACCGGGACCCTCAGGAGCGTTCGACGACCGCGGTGGCGACCGCGAGGTCCTCCCAGGCCATGCCGACGCTCTTGAAGGCGAGCGGCCGGTCGGCTGGGGGTCGGACGACGCCGGTGACGACGTCCTTCATCGAGACGAGGTCGTCGGGCCCGAGGGCGCCGTCGGCGACGGCCAGGACGACGTCGCCCGCCTCCCGCAGGGCGGTGGCGACGTCCTCGACGACGGTGGTGGCGCGGCCGAGGAGCGCCGAGTCGAGCTCGCGGGCGTCGGGTTCGTGGGAGCCGACGGCGATGACGACGGCGTCGTCCCGGACGACCCGGCTGTCGAAGAGCGGTGTCCGCGCCGAGGTCGCGCACACGATGACGTCGGCTCGCTCCAGCGCCGTCGTCCCCGACGGCGAGCCGAGGGCGACGTCGCCCGGCGATCGTGGACGCCGGACGAGGAAGGTCGTGCTGGCCAGGCGGCGAGCGGCCCCGAGCGCGGCGACGTGCCCGTGGGCCTGGGGGCCGGCGCCGATGACCGCGAGGTGCAGCGGCTCCTCCCGCAGCCGGGCGATCGTCGCCGCGACCGACACGGCCGGGGTGCGCAGCGTGGTGAGCGCCGTGCCGTCGAGGACCGCTCGCGGGGCGAGGGTGTCGCCGTCGAAGAGCACGTAGACGGCTTGGATCCGGGGCAGCCCCCGCTCGCTGTTCCCCGGGGCCACGGAGGCGACCTTCACGCCGGCGGCGGTCGGGCCCTGCGATGGCATGAGGAGGAAGTGGCCCTTCGCCAGCTCGACCGACGTGCGTGGCGTGTCGGCTGCCGGATCGACGGCGGAGACGAGCGCGGCGATGATCGCTTCCCGCGCCGCATCCGGACCGAGGGCGGCGACGGCGTCGGCGTCGTACGACCTCACCGCAGCACGAAGCCCGGGACGAGGGGGTCTGCGGGGTCGATGGTGAAGCGGTGCTCGCCCGTCCGGTAGGCCATGCCCGTCACCTGCGGGACCACCGCCCTGCGACCGTCGAAGTCGACCGTGCCGACCACCCGGGCGAGGAACGTCGAGCCGATGATCGAGTCGTGGCGCAGGGTCCCCCCGGGTGGCAGGCGCCCCTCCTCGACGAGGGCGGCGAGCCGAGCACACGTGCCGGACCCGCAGGGCGAGCGGTCGACCTCGCCGTCGGCGAACACCGCGACGTTGCGCTGGTGGAGGCCGTCGGCGGTGTCGCCGAGCTCGTCGTAGAAGATGGTCCCGTACACGCCGCTGAGGCGTGGATCGTCCGGGTGCTGGGCGTGGGTGGAACCGTCCAGCGCCCACTTGATCTCGCGGCCGAGCGTGATGAGCTCGCCGAGGTGCACGGGGTCCACCGCGAGCCCGAGCTCGGCGGCCGGGACCATCGCGTAGATGGCGCCGCCGAAGGCGATGGCCGCGTGCACCTCGCCCCGTGAGGTGTCGACGGGGACGTCGGACGCGATGTGCCAGCTGGGGACGTTCACGAACTCGACGGCGACGGTGTGGCCACGCTCGCGCAGCACCCGGGCGGTGACCCGCCCGCTCGGGACGTCGATGACCACCTCGGCGCTGCCGGTGGCGGGCGCCGCGACCAGGCCGCTGTCGACCGCCCAGACGCCGAGGGCGATCGTGCCGTGCCCGCAGGCCGTCGAGAACCCGTCCTTGTGCCAGAAGAGGACGCCGAGGTCGGCGTCGTCGTCGTCCGGGGGGACGACGAACCCGCCGTACATGTCCGCGTGACCCCGGGGCTCCGAGCAGAGCACCGCCCGCAAGGCCTGCACGTCGAGGTCATCGAGGGCCGCGGCCCGCCGCTCTGCCACGGTCCTGCCGGGGATGGCCACGGGCGGGTCGGCCACGATCCGGAACGGCTCGCCGGCGGTGTGGTAGTCGACGGTGGCGATCTCCCGGGCCTGCACGCCCGAACCCTTGCAGACGCCAGTTCTCAGGCGGTGGTGTCCCGGGGCGTCGGCCGCTCCTCGGCCTCGTGCCCGGCGCGCAGGTGGATGACGTGGCTGAGGCGGAGCGGCACGTAGGGCTCCTCGAAGCCGGCGTCCGTCGGTTCGATCACGACGCACACGTGGTCGGAGCGGGTGTCGAGGAGGGCGAGCTTGCGCCCGACGACGCGGTTCGGGCAGGCGTCGAGGAGGGGAACGCCGCCGGGGCCCGGGCTCCAGGCGACATCCTCGAACTTGTCGTGGTCGTCGCCGCTGACCGTGCCGAACCTCGTGGCCAGCTCCAGATCGTGCGCCCGGGGGAAGTGCACGGCCAGGTGCTCGGCGAACACGGCGACGCGGAAGGTGTGGTTCGCCTTCGACAGCCACACGGTGAGGTTCCCGGGCTCGATCCCGGACTGGGCGTGGAAGCCCACGAGGCACCCGGCTCGCTCCTGGCCGTCCGCGGTGGTGACGATCACCATCGACGGATCGGACCCGGCCATCAGCGAGTCGAACTCGTCGTGCCAGCTCATGGCTTCTCGTACCTCAGGAACAGGTCGCCGTCGGCTTCGAGCACGTGGGCGAGCCGGAGCCGGCGCACATCGGCCGTGGACGGCATGACGGCGACGGGCAGGGGGTCGCCACCCACCACCGCGGAGAGCGTGAGGCACAGCTCGTCGACCACGCCGGCGGCGAGCAGCTCACCGAGCAGCGACGGACCGCCCTCGCAGAGCACGACCTCGTGGCCGGCGCCGGCGAGCGCCTGCATGGCGAGTGCGGGCTCGACCCGCTCGCCGCCGGCGATCACCACGTCGGTCACCGCCTCCAGCGTGGCGCGCGGCCCGGCGGGCGAGGCCTCGCAGGTCAGCACGAGCGGGGGAGCGCCGCCGTCCCGCGCGTCGAAGGCCTTCGACCCCGGATCGAGGTCGAGGGATCGGCTGACCACGGCCAGGCGGGGCACAGGCGGGAGGCCCCGTCCCTGCCGGGCCTCCCGCCGCTCGTCGGAGAGGACCACCGGTCCGTACCGCTCCCGGCGCACGGTCTGGGCGCCCACGAGCACGACGTCGGCGACCGACCGGAGGTCGACGAAGAGCTGCCGATCCGTGGGACCCGACAGCTCGCCGACCCGCCCGTCGACCGCGGTGCTGCCGTCGAGGCCGCACACCATGTTGGCGAGCACCCACGGTCGCCCGCCCAGCTGCCGCCGGTCGACGGCGGCGTACGGCGAGAGCGGGTCGTCCAGCTCGTCCTGGGCCAGGAGGTGGCGCACCGTGGTTCAGCGGGCGCCTTCGAGCTCCCGGCCCAGCTCCTCGAGGCGGGCCTGGTCCACCTTCTCGCGCACCTCGGGGAACATCTCTTCTTCCTCCTCGTCGGCGTGGTGCTCGACGTTCTCGATCAGCACCTGCATCTTGGCGGTGAAGGTCTCCTCGCCGGACACGTCCTCGATCTCGCGCATCAGGATCTTCACCACGTGGTGCTCCTGCACGCCCTCGGCGACCGTCTCGGTCAGGTCCTCGTCGTCGAGGTCGCGCACGGCGGGGTAGAAGATGTCCTCCTCGATGCGGGTGTGCGTCTCCAGCTCGGAGAAGATCTGCCTCTGCAGCTCACGCATGCGGTCCACGTCCTCGGCCTCGTGGGCCTGGCGGAACTGGGCGAAGAGCCCTCGCACCTCGTCGTGGTCCTTCTTCAGCAGCTCGATCGCGTCCACGGGGATCTCCTTGGTTCGGGGTTGGCCGGAGCCAACCCCTACCCGGCGCCGGTCGCGGTCAGGCCGTGCCGAAGAGCCGGTCGCCGGCGTCACCCAGGCCGGGGACGATGAACGCCCGGTCGTCGAGGTGTTCGTCGATGGCGGCGGTGCACAGCCGGTCGACCCGGCCGCCGGCGCGCAGCCGCTCGACCCCCTCCGGCGCCGCGAGGATGCAGACGGCGCTGATGGCCCCTGCGTTGCGCTCGGCCAGCAGCTCGCAGGTGTAGGACATCGAGCCGCCGGTGGCGAGCATCGGGTCGAGCACCAGCACCTCCCGACCGTGGAGGTCGTCGGGCACCGAGTCCATGTACGGCTCCGGGCGGTGCGTCGACTCATCACGGGCCACGCCCACGAACCCGGTGTCGCTCCCCGGCAGGAGGCGCAGCACCGGCCCGAGCATGCCGAGCCCGGCCCGCAGCACCGGGACGACCAGCGGGGGCCGGACGACCCGCACGCCCGTGGTCGAGGTGAGCGGGGTCGCCACGTCGACGGGCTCGGTGGGCAGCGATCGCGTGGCTTCGTAGACGAGCATCAGCGCGAGGTCGTCGGCCGTCTGGCGGAAGTCGGCGCGGTCGGTGCTCCGGTCGCGGAGCCGGGTGAGCAGCTGGGCGGCGAGCGGGTGGTCGACGACGAGGACGTCCATGTGGGCATGATGGCAGCCGTGGATCGGACCGCCGTCGCCCGCATGATCGACCACACGTTGCTCGCCCCGGAAGCCACCCCGGCGCGGGTCCGGGCGCTGTGCGCCGAAGGGGTGGAGCTCGCCGTGCGGGCCGTCTGCGTGTCCCCGCACCTCGTGCCCGAGGCTGTCGCCGCCCTCCGCGACCACGAGATCGACGTCGCCGCGGTCGTGGGCTTCCCGTCGGGGGCCCACCGAGCCGACGTGAAGGCCGCCGAGGCGCGCGAGGCGGTGCGCGACGGCGCCACCGAGCTGGACATGGTGGTCCCGCTCGGTGCGGTCGTCGACGGTGACTGGGCCATCGTGCGCAGCCACGTCCGGGCCGTGCGCGCCGCGGCGCCCGGGCCCATCACCCTGAAGGTGATCGTCGAGTCGGCGCTGCTCGACGAGGAGCAGCTCGATCGGGTCTGCACGGAGGCCGTCGCCGCCGGCGCCGACTACGTGAAGACCTCCACCGGCTTCCACCCGGCGGGTGGCGCCACCGTCGAGGCGGTGCGGTGCATGCGCGCCGCCGTGGGGTGGGACGTCGGGGTCAAGGCGTCGGGCGGCATCCGCGACGCCGCCACGGCGATGGCGATGATCGAGGCCGGCGCCACGCGCATCGGCGCATCGGCCTCCCGGGCGATCCTGGACGGACTCGTCCCCTGACCCGTCGCCGATGGAGCGGGGGTCCTACGGTGGCCACGTGCGGGTGCTGATCTGCGATGACGAAGAGGACATCCGGCTGCTGTTCCGGATGGAGTTCGAGGAGCGGGGCGCGGAGGTGTCGGAGGCCGTCGATGGCGACGACTGCATCGCCCAGGTCGAAGAGGTGTGCCCCGACCTGATCGTGCTCGACCTCTTCATGCCCAAGCGCGACGGGCTCTCGGCCCTGCCCGAGCTGAAGCGCCGCTGCCCGTCGGCCCGGGTCCTGGTGGTGACCGCCTACGCGGCCACCGAGACCTTCACCAGGAGCAAGGAGCGCGGTGCCACCGCCTGCTTCGACAAGCTCGGCTTCGCCGCCCGGATCCCCCGCCTGGTCGAGCGCTACGGCGGCGCCGCCTGACGATCAGGCGGATTCCAGCGCCCGGGCCGACAGGGCGGCGAACCCGGGCTTCACGATCTCGTTGATGATCCGCAGGCGCTTGTCGAAGGGCCAGAACGAGCTCTTCATGGCATTGACCGTGAACCACTGCAGGTCGGCCCACCCGTAGCCGAACGTCGTCACCAGGTTGTGCAGCTCCTGGGACAGGGTGATCCCGCTCATGAGCCGGTTGTCGGTGTTGACGGTGACGCGGAACCGCAGCCGGGTGAGCAGGCGGATGGGGTGGTCCTCGAGCCGGTCGACCACGCCTGTGTGGACGTTGGACGTGGGGCACATCTCGAGGGGCACCCGCCGGTCCCGCACGAACGACGCCAGCTCGCCGAGCGTGACGCTGCCGTCGGCCGCGACCGCGATGTCGTCGACGATGCGCACGCCGTGGCCGAGGCGCTCGGCCCCGCACAGCTGGATCGCCTCCCAGATGGACGGCAGCCCGAACGCCTCGCCGGCGTGGATCGTGATGTGGTGGTTGGCGGCGGCGATGCGCCGGAAGGCATCGAGGTGGCGCGTCGGGGGGAACCCGGCCTCCTTGCCGGCGATGTCGAAGCCGACCACGGCCCGGTCGCGGTGGCGCAACGTGAGCTCCGCGATCTCGGAGGACTGGGCCGCCGTGCGCATCGCCGTGAGCAGGACGCCGATCGTGATCGGGCGGCGGGCGGTGACCTGCTCGAAGCCGGCGAGCACGGCGTCGACCACCTCGTCGAGCGTGAGCCCCCCCTCCAGGTGGAGCTCCGGGGCGAAGCGGACCTCGGCGTAGACGACACCGTCGTCGGCGAGGTCCTCGCCGCACTCGAAGGCGACGCGGGCGAGCGCGTCGCGCGTCTGCATGACGCCGACCGTGTGCTGGAACGTCTCGAGGTACAGGGGGAGGCTGCGCCGGTCGGCGCCCTCGACGAACCAGCGTCCGAGGTGGTCCGCATCGGTGGTGGGAAGGGCGGTGTAGCCCTGCTCCCGGGCGAGCTCGATGACCGTCGAGGGGCGCAGGCCGCCGTCGAGGTGGTCGTGCAGGAGGACCTTCGGCGCCGTGCGGATCAGCTCGAGCGTGGGCGTCGTCGGCATGCGGGCACCGTACCGGCGATCCGGTGGGTCAGCCCGGCGCGATGCGGGCGCCGATGAGCGGCCGTGGCTCGACCCGGTCGTCCCCCACGTGGATCGCGCCGTCCAGGGCGGCGAACGCGCCGTCGAGCCGGTCGAGGTCGTCGGTGTGCAGCACCAGCAGGGGCTCGCCGGCTGTGACCCGGTCGCCGACCTTGGCCTCGACCAGCGCGCCGGCGCCGAGCGCCACGGGATCCTCCTTGCGGGCCCGGCCGGCGCCGAGCCGCCACACGGCGACGCCCACCGCCTTGCAGTCGATCCGCTGCACGAACCCGTCGGCGGGAGCCTCGACGACGTGGGTGTGGGCGGCCACCGGCAGGGGCGCCGAGAGGTCGCCGCCCTGGGCGGCGACCAGGCGTTCGAACACCTCCATGGCCCGGCCCCCGTCGAGCGCCGGCTCGGGGTCGGTGCCGATGCCGGCGAGCTCGAGCATCTCGCGGGCGAGCGCGAGGGTGAGGGCGCGGACGTCGGCGGGGCCTCCACCGCCGAGGACCTCGAGGGACTCGACCACCTCGAGGGCGTTGCCGGCGGCCCGGCCCAGCGGCTCGTCCATGTTCGTGAGCAGCGCGACGGTGCGCACGCCGTTGGCCTCGCCGATGCCGACCATGGTCTCGGCCAGGACCCGGGTGGCGTCGTCGTCGCCGAGGAACGACCCCGAGCCCGTCTTCACGTCGAGCACGAGGCCCTGGGTGCCCTCGGCGATCTTCTTCGACATGATCGAGCTGGCGATGAGCGGGATCGACTCGACCGTGGCGGTGACGTCGCGCAGGGCGTACAGCTTGCGGTCGGCCGGGGCGATGTCGCCGCTGGCGCCGGCGATCACGGCGCCGACTTCGGCCAGCACCTCCCGATAGCGATCGGCCGGGAGCACGGACCGGAACCCGGCGATCGACTCGAGCTTGTCGAGCGTGCCGCCCGTGTGGCCGAGGCCCCGGCCGGCCAGCTGCGGCACGGCCGCCCCGCACGCCGCGACGAGCGGTACGAGGATCAGGGAGATCTTGTCGCCGACCCCGCCCGTGGAGTGCTTGTCGACCGTGGGCCGGTCGAGGAACGACAGGTCGGCGCGCTCGCCGGTGTCGATCATCGCCGCCGTCCAGGTGGCGAGCTCGTCGGGCTCCATGCCGCGCCACACGATGGCCATCAGCAGCGCCGCGGCCTGCTCGTCGGCGATGGTCCCGGCGGTGTACCCGTCGACGAAGAAGCGGATCTGCTCGTCGCTCAGGCGGTGGCCGTCCCGCTTGGTCCGCAGCACGTCGAGGATGTCGGTGGCCATCAGCGTCGTTCCCTCACGTCAGGTCCTCGGGCGTGAACGCGCCCGGCAACCACTCGTGCATCGGCCGCTCGTTGACGAGCAGCTCCGCGCCGCCCATCTCGTGCAGGAGCTGGCGGCAGCGCCCGCAGGGCGAGAGGTCGCCGCCGTCGGGGTCCGTGACGGCGACGGCGACGAGGTCCCCTCGGCCGTGGCCGCCGGCGACGAGCACGCCCACGAGCGCCGTCTCGGCGCAGATGCCGGCGGGGTAGCTGGCATTCTCCACGTTCGTGCCCTGGAGGACCGTGCCGTCGACGAGGAGGCCCGCCGCGCCGACCGGGAAGCCGGAGTACGGCGCGTAGGAGCGGCCTGCCGCCTGCGCGGCAGCGGCCCGCAGGGACGGCCAGTCGACCGCGCGCACGGCCGTCAGTCCCCCCGGCTGTAGGGCTTGCCGCTCGCCGCCGGCACCCGGGGCCGGCCGACCAGACCGGCCACGACGACGATGGTGACCACGTAGGGCGCCATGAGCAGGAACTGCGACGGGATCGGCGTGTCCAGCAGGGCGAGGTAGTCGTTGAGCTGCTCGGAGAAGCCGAAGATGAGGGCGGCGACGAAGGCACCGACGGGGTGCCACCGACCGAAGATCATGGCGGCGAGCGCGATGAAGCCCTTCCCGTTCGTCATGTTCTCGTCGAAGCGTCCGGCCGAGCTCAGCGTGAACCAGGCGCCCCCGAGCCCGGCGGCGACCCCGCCGAGCATCACGTTCCGGTAGCGGACGGCTCGCACGTTGATGCCGACGGTGTCGGCGGCGCGGGGGTGCTCACCCACCGAGCGCACCCGCAACCCCCACCGGGTGTTGAAGAGCGCCCACGCCAGGAAGAAGACCAGCGCGAACATGAGGTAGCCGAACACGTTCTGGTTGAACAGCAGCGGTCCGACGAAGGGGATGTCGGACAGCAGCGGGACGGCGAGCGGTCGGAACGTGCCCGGTTGGTTCAGGTCCGGGTACTCCACCAGCACGCGCGCGGTGAGGTAGCTGGTCAAGCCCAGGGCGAAGATGTTGATGAACGTGCCCCCGACGATCTGGTCGACCTCGTAGCGGATGCTCACGACGGCGTGGACGGCGCCGAAGAGCGCACCGACGCCGAGCCCGCAGATCAGGCCGACCCACAGGCTGCCGCTCGCGCTCGCGGTGATCGCCGCACCGAAGGCGGCGGCCAGCATCATGCCCTCGATGGCGATGTTCACGACTCCCGCGCGCTCGCACAGGACTCCGGCGAGCGCGCCCAAGGCGATGGGTGTCGCCCGCTGCAGCGAGCCGGCGACGAGGCCGTAGAGCGCGCCGGTGCCGTCGCGCGCCGCCCAGATCACCAGGGTCAGCGCGAACAGCCCGAGGGCGCTGCCGAAGAAGACCGTGATCCGAGGGTTTCGCACCCGCAGGGCGCGCACGCCCAGGGCGACGGCGCCGAAGCCGAGGGCGAACGACGCCACCTTCGTCGGGAGCTCGAGCTCGGGCAGGGCCGTCGAGCCCCGGGGGTTCAGGAGGAGCGTGGACGTCTGGTCGAAGCTGGAGTTCAACCCGAAGAGGACGATGGCGCCGGCGCCCGCAAGGAAGCACAGCCCGGACACGATCAGCGCGTGGCGGCGCTCGCCGGTCTCCTCGACGACGTCCGGCGCCGGCTGCGGTGCGGGGCCGGCGGGCGTGGGTGCGGCGACGGTCACTGCGCCCCCCAACCGGCGCTGAATCGCTGGCCGGCACCGAGCCGGGTCTCCTTCACCCGCCAGATCGTGCGGATGATCGCCGGGGCGGCGACGAAGAGGATGATCAGCGCCTGGATCACGAAGATGATGTCGATCGGGGTGGAGGTCTGCACCTGCATGCCCGTGGCCCCTGCCTGGAGGGCGCCGAAGAGGATGCCCGCGCCCACCACGCCGCTCGGGGTGGCCCGGCCGAGGAGGGCGAGGGCGATGGCGTCGAAGCCGACGCTGGCGAAGAAGCCGCCGGTGAGCCGTGGCGTCGAGCCGAGCAGGATCGACGTGCCCCCGAGGCCGGCGAGCCCGCCCGCCATCGCCATCGACAGCACGGTGGTGGCGGCGACGCCCATCCCGGCGTAGCGGGCGGCGTGGGGGTTGGCGCCCACGGCGCGCATCCGGAACCCGATCGTGCTGCGCTGCAGGAGCCACCACACCCCCCAGGCCACGAGGAGGGCGAGCGGGAACCCGAGGTGGACGCGGAAGTCATCGATGGGCACGGGCAGGCGCACCGAGCTGGGCATCTCGGGGCTGATCGGGTCGGTGCGCCCCGGGCGCCGGAACGTGTCCCGGGTGAGGGCGTAGTCGAGGAGCCGCAGCGCCACGAAGTTGAGCATGATCGACAGGATCACCTCGTGGGCACCGGTGCGCGCCTTGAGGAAGCCGATGAGCCCGCCCACCGCCGCCCCGCCCAGCGTGCCGGCCACGAGGGCGAGCGGCAGGTGGACGACGGTGGGGAGGTCGAAGGTGATGCCCACCCAGGCGGCGGTCATGGCGCCGACGATGAGCTGGCCGGCGCCGCCGATGTTGAAGAGCCCCGCCCGGAACGCCAGCGCCACCGACAACCCGACGAGGATGAGCGGCGTGGCCTGCACGAGCGTGCGGGCGATCGCCCGCTTGCTACCGAGGGAGGTGTCGAACAGGGCGCGGTAGCTGCGGTGCACGAGGTGCCAGGAGCCGTCGAGCGCACCAACCGGGTCGGAGAAGAAGCTGCCCCACAGCTCGAGGGTGCTCGGGTCGGTGAAGACGATGATCAGCGCCCCGACGACCAGGGCGGTGACGATGGCGAGCATGGGACCGAGGAGGCTGCGGAGCACGTCGAGCACGAACGCGCCGATGCCACCGTCACGCGGCGCCTCAGCGTGGACGAGGGGGTCGTCAGCGGCGAGCTCCGGCGCGGGCTCGGTGTCGGTCACGCCGCCCGTGCCCCGGCCATCAGCATGCCCACCCGGTCGCGCGTGGCTTCCTCGCCCCGGACCTCACCGATGATGCCGCCGCGGTACATGACGATGACGCGGTCAGCGAGGGCGAGCACCTCGTCGAGCTCGGAGCTGTTGAGCAGCACCGCGAGGCCCTGGTCACGCGCGTCGACGATGCGCCGGTGGATGTACTGGATGGAGCCGACGTCGAGGCCGCGGGTGGGCTGGCTCAGCACCAGCAGCCGCTCGGTGTGCGACATCTCCCGGCCGACGATCACCTTCTGCTGGTTGCCGCCCGACAGCGTGCCGACGGCGACGTCGACCGAGGGCGTGCGGATGTCGAAGTCGTGCACCAGCCGCTCGGCGTGCTCACGGATCGCCCGGCGGTCCATCCGGATGCCGCGGGAGAACGGCGCCCGGCGGGTCAGGTTCAGCACCAGGTTGTCGGCGACCGGGAAGGACGAGATCAAGCCCTCCCGCTGGCGGTCCTCGGGGACGTGCGCCACGCCGAGCTCGACCATGCGGTGCGGCGTGGCGCCGGTGACGTCCTCGCCATCGAGCAGGACGCGCCCGGCCGTCGGACGTCGGAGCCCGACGATGGCCTGCACGAGCTCGGACTGGCCGTTCCCCTGCACGCCCGCCACCGCCACGATCTCGCCGGCCCGGACCTCGAGGCTGACGTCGGCGACCGCCAGCTGGTCGCGCTCGTCACGCACGCGGAGCCCGCTCACCTCCAGCACGACGTCGCGAGGCGCGGCGGGGCTGCGATCGACCACCAGCTGCACGTCGCGACCGACCATGGCGCTGGCCAGCTCCTGCTCGTCGCTCGCCCCGGGGGTGGTGGTGCCGACGACCCGGCCCCGGCGCAGGATGGTGATCGTGTCGGCGATCGCCCGAACCTCGCGGAGCTTGTGGGAGATGAAGATGACCGAGCGCCCCTCGTCGGCGAGGCGGCGGACGATGTCGAGCATGTCGTCGATCTCGGTCGGGGTGAGCACGGCGGTGGGCTCGTCGAGGATGAGGCAGTCGGCGCGCCGATAGAGGGCCTTGAGGATCTCGACCCGCTGCTGGACGCCGACCGGGAGGTCTTCGACCAGCGCGTCGGGGTCGACGTCGAGGCCGTGCTGCGCCGAGAGCTCGAGCACCCGCGCGCGCGCCGCGTCCCGGTCGAGCACGCCCGGCACCGAGGTGGGCTCGACACCCAGCATCACGTTCTCGGCGACGGTGAAGACCGGCACCAGCATGAAGTGCTGGTGGACCATGCCGATGCCGGCGGCGATGGCGTCGGCGGGGGAGGAGAACGACACCGGCTCGCCGTCGAGGACGATCTCGCCCTCCGTCTGCCGGTACAAGCCGTACAGGACGTTCATCAAGGTGGACTTGCCCGCCCCGTTCTCACCGAGCAGCGCGTGGACCTGGCCGGGTTTGACGGTGAGGCTGACGTCCTCGTTGGCCACCACGCCCGGGAAGCGCTTGGTGATGCCACGAAGCTCGACCCGCATCGGTCACGGTCTAGCGCGTGGCGCCGGGGCCGACGCGGCAGGGGCCGGGTGCGACACCCGGCCCCTGCAGGTCGCTGCGGTACGGGCGCCCGCTACTCGAGCGTCGTCGAGATCGAGCCGTCGATGATGCCCTGGCGGATCTCCTCGAGCTGGTCGCGCAGCTCGTCGGAGATGTCGCCGTCGAACTCGTGGAACGGCGCCAGCCCCACGCCGTCGTTCTCGAGGGTGCCGCTGTACACGCCGCTGGCGAACTCGCCGTCGGCGGCGGCGATCACGGCGTCGTACACCGAGACGTCGAAGTTCTTCTTGACGCTCGTGAGGAACAGGTCGCAGGCGTCGGCGACGGACTCGCAGCCGTCCGTGTCGACCCAGATGAGTCGCGCTGCGTCGCCGCCGGCCCGGATCGCCTCGATCGAGCCCTGGCCGACCGGACCGGCGACGGGGAGGATGATGTCGGCGTTCTGGTCGAGCAGCGACTCGGTGGTCTGGCGGCCCTTCGACAGGTCCTCGAAGTCACCGGTGAACAGGCCGTCGTCGTTGGCGGTGCTCCAGCCCACGAGGCGGACGTCGGTGCCGTTCTGCTCGTTGTAGTACGCGATGCCGGCCTCGAAGCCCTTCATGAAGATGGTGACGGTCGGGATGTTCATCCCGCCGTAGGTGCCCACGACGCCGGTCTCGCTCTGATCGGCGGCCACGTAGCCGGCGAGGAACGCCGCCTGGTCGGTGGCGTAGGTCAGACCGAGGACGTTGTCGTACTCGGTCTCGTAGGCGTAGTCCACGATCGCGAAGTCCGTGTCCGGGTTCTCCTGGGCCGCGGCCTCGGTGGCGTCGCCGAGCAGGAACCCCACGGTCACGATCAGGTCGCAGCCCCGCTCGACCGACGCGTCGATGTTCGGGGCGTAGTCGGCGTCGCTCTGCGACTCGAGCACGACCGGCTCGAAGCCGATCTCGTCGGCGGCCTTCTTGAGGCCGTTGAACGCGTTCTCGTTGAACGAGTTGTCGTCGACGCCGCCGGCGTCGGTGACCTGGCAGGCGAGGAAGTCGCTCTCCGACGCGCCGTCGTCGGAGCCGGTGTCGGTCGCGGTGTCGTCGTCGTCTCCGCACGCGGCGGCCACGAGGGAGAGGCCGAGGAGCAGCGCGAGCACGCGCAGCCAGCGTCGTCGGGTCAAGGGATACCTCCAAGGGGCAGGGTCCGCCCACGGTCGTGGCCGGAGTCGGAGCAACGCTACCGGTCGGGTACGGTGGGGGTGCGCCGCACAGGACCCGGCGCGGGGAGCTCGGGGCGCACCGGGCTGAGAGGGTGACCGACGCCGTCACCGACCCTGGAACCTGATCTGGGTAATGCCAGCGGAGGGAACGTCGTGGACCTCGACCGTCCACCGAGCATCGTCGTCGTCGCCGGAGGCGAGCGCGTCGCGCCCGAGCTGGTGTCGTCGCTGCCCGGCGACGCCACCGTCGTGGCCGCCGACGCCGGCGTCGACCTCGCCCACGGGCTGGGCTGGCCGGTGCACGTCGCGGTCGGCGACTTCGACTCCATCACCGGCGCGGCCGGTGACCGGCTCGCCCGGGACGGCATCGACGTGCAGCGCCACCCGGTGGACAAGGACGCCACCGACCTCGAGCTCGCGCTGGAGGTCGCCGACGGGCTGGCGGCGACCGTCGGCGAGGAGCGCCCGTGCCGGGTCCTCGTGCTGGGTCTGGAGGGCGGGCGCCCCGACCACGCCCTGGCCAACCTCCTCGTCGCCAGCGCGCCGCGCTTCGCCGCCCTCGACGTCGAGCTGGTGCTCGCCCAGGGCCGGGCCTGGGTCGTGCGGGACGAGCTGCGCGGCACCCTGCTCCCGGGCCGGCTGGTGTCGATCGTCCCCGTGCACGGCCCGGCCACCGTCTCGGCCACGGGCGTGCGCTGGGCGCTCGACCGGGCCGAGCTCCCCGCCGGCACCACCCGCGGCGTCAGCAACGTCGTCGAGGGCGGACCGGTCCAGGTCACCGTCCACGACGGCACCGTCCTCTGCATCACCCCCCACCCCCTGGAGAACCGATGACCATCCGACGAGCCCTCGCGCTCCTGCTCGCCCCCGCCCTCCTCCTCGCCGCGTGCGGCGACGACGACACCGCGACGCGTCGCGACGACGGCCCGGTGACGATCACGCTCGTCACCCACGACAGCTTCGACGTGTCCGACGAGGTCCTCGCCGCCTTCACCGAGGAGACCGGCATCGAGGTGCGGCTGCTGCCCTCGGGCGATGCCGGGTCGATGGTGAACCAGGCGATCCTCACGAAGGGCTCGCCCCAAGGTGACGTGCTCTTCGGCCTCGACAACAGCCTTCTGTCCCGGGCGCTCGAGGAGGACCTGTTCGTGGCCTACGAGTCACCGGCGCTCGACGAGGTGGACCCGGAGCTCATCCTCGACCCCGAGCACCGGGTCACGCCGATCGACACGGGCGACGTGTGCCTCAACTACGACAAGGCCGGCCTCGAGGCCGCCGGCCTGCAGCCGCCGACGTCGCTCGCCGACCTCGCCGACCCCGCCTACGCGGGGACGCTCGTGGTCCAGGACCCGTCGACCTCGTCGCCGGGCCTGGCCTACCTGCTCGCCACCGTGGCCGAGTTCGGTGAGGACGGCTGGCAGGACCACTGGCGTGCCCTGCGGGCGAACGACGTCGAGGTCGCCGCCGGGTGGGAGGAGGCCTACTACGGGAGCTTCTCCGGTGCCGCCGGCAGCAGCGGCGACCGCCCGATCGTGGTCAGCTACGCCACCAGCCCCCCGGCCGAGGTGATCTTCGCCGAGGAGCCGCTCGACGAGGCGCCCACCGGCGTGGTCGAGGGGAGCTGCTACCGCCAGATCGAGTTCGCCGGCATCCTCGCCGGCACCGCGCACGAGGACGAGGCCCGCCAGCTGATCGACTTCCTCCTGTCACCGACGTTCCAGGCCGACATCCCCCTCACGATGTTCGTGCACCCGGTGATCGACGTGGACCTGCCCGAGGAGTTCGTCGAGCACGGCCTCCGCCCCGAGGACCCCTACCTCCTCGACCCCGACGTGGTGGCCGAGCAGCGCGACGAGTGGATCCGGGAGTGGACCGAGATCGTGCTGCGCTGATGGGCGGTCGCCGCGACCGCCTGGGCACCGCTGCGGTGCTGGCGGTCCCGGCCGCGTTCCTCGGGGTGTTCTTCGCGGTGCCGGCGACGACCATCGTCCTCACCGGGCTCCGGCCCGGTGGTGACTGGGACCTCGGCGCGGTCGGCGACGTCCTGGGATCGGCGTCAACCCGCCGGGTCGCCTGGTTCACGCTCTGGCAGGCGGTCGTGTCGACGGCCCTGACCGTGGCGGTCGCGCTGCCGGCGGCCTGGCTGGTCGGCCGCGTCCGCTTCCCGGGCCGCTCGGTCGTGCTGGCCGCACTGGTGGTCCCGTTCGTGCTGCCGACCGTCGTCGTGGGCACGGCGTTCCTCGCCGTCCTCGGCCCGGACGGACCCGTCGCCGCGGTGGCGGGATGGGTGGGGGTGGACCTCGACCTGCGCCGCACCGCGACGGCGGTGATCGTCGCCCACGTGTTCTTCAACTACGCGGTCGTCGCCCGCACGGTCGGGACGGCGTGGCTGGCCGTCGACCCTGCCGCCGAGGAGGCCGCCCGGACCCTGGGTGCCGACCGGTGGCAGGCGTTCCGCATGGTGACGCTGCCCCGGCTGCGACCGGCGATCGCCGGCGCCGCGTCCATCGTGTTCCTGTTCACCTTCACCTCCTTCGGCGTGGTGAAGATCCTCGGTGGGCCGCGGATCGCCACCATCGAGGTGGAGATCCACCGGCTGACCACCCAGCTGCTCGACCTGCGGACCGCGGCGGTCCTCTCCCTGCTCCAGGTGGCCGCGGTGGTGGCGGCCCTCGCACTCCACCGCCGAGCTGGGCGTCCGCAGGGCGTCGGGCGCCTCGCCGCCGGCCGGTCGGCGCTGCGGCGGCCGCGGGGTCGCGAGCGGCTGGCGGTCGGGCTCACCCTGGCGTCGGCGGGGCTGCTCCTCGGCGGACCGATCGCGACCCTCGTCTGGCGGTCCTTCGACACCGCGTCCGGGCCAGGCCTGCTCCACTACCGCACGCTCGGGACGATCGGTCGGGGGCGGGCGCTGTTCGTCCCTCCGCTCGAGGCGGTTCGCAACTCCCTGGCGTTCGGGGCCGCCGCCGCGGTCACGGCGCTCGTGGTCGGGGGCCTGGCCGCCGTCGGCCTCCGCCGGCTCGGCGGGCGGGCCCGCGGCCTGGCGGATTCCACGATCATGCTGCCGCTCGGCGTGAGCGCGGTGACCGTCGGCTTCGGCTTCCTCGTCGCCCTCGACGAGCCCCCGCTCGACCTGCGCACCTCGCCCGTCCTCATCCCGGCCGCCCAGGCCGTCATCGCCATCCCCTTCGTCGTGCGCTCGCTGCTCCCCGCGCTCGACGCCGTCCCACCCCGCCTCACCGATGCGGCGGCCGTGCTGGGAGCGTCGCCACGCCGCGCCTGGTGGGAGGTGCAGGCCCGGCTCCTGCGCCGCCCGGCCCTCGGCGCGCTCGGCTTCGCGTACGCCATCGCGCTCGGTGAGTTCGGCGCCACCGTGTTCATCGCCCGGGCCGACGCGCCGACCGTGCCGGTGGCGATCTTCCGATCGCTGTCCCAGCCCGGCGCGCTCAACGTCGGCCAGGCGATGGCCCTCTCCACGATCCTCCTGGTGCTGACGGCGGGGGTCGTGCTCGTCGTGGACCGCATCGCCGACGCCCGCATCGGCGGGTTCTGACGTGTCGTCCCTGTCGCTGCGCGCCGTCGCCAGGGCCTTCGACGGGGAGGCCGTCCTGCGCGACGTCGACCTCGACGTCGCCGACGGCGCCTCCCTCGCGCTGCTCGGTCCGTCGGGCAGCGGGAAGTCCACCCTGCTGCGCATCGTCGCCGGGCTGGAGGCGCCCGACCGCGGCCGGGTGCTGATCGGCGGGGACGACGTGACGAGCCGCCCGGCGCACGTCCGAGGCGTCGGGCTCGTGTTCCAGGACCAGGCCCTGTTCCCGCACCTCGACGTCGCCGGCAACGTCGGGTTCGGCCTGCGCATGGGCGGCGTCGCCCGGGCCGAGCGCCGGTCTCGGGTGGCCGAGGCGCTCGAGCTGGTCGGCCTGCCCGGCTACGAGCGCCGCGACCCGGCGACCCTCTCCGGCGGCGAGGCCCAACGCGTGGCCATCGCCCGTGCCCTCGCACCCCGGCCGGAGGTCGTGCTGCTCGACGAGCCGCTCGCCGCGCTCGACCAGCTGCTGCGAGAACGACTGCTCGTCGAGCTCCGGGCGCTCTTCGACGAGCTCGCCGTGACGGTCGTCGCGGTGACCCACGACCCCACCGAGGCCGCCGCCCTCGGTGACCGCATCGCCGTGCTCCTCGACGGGGCCATCGCGCAGGAGGGGCCAGCTGACAAGGTCGTCGGACGGCCGGTGTCGGCGGACATCGCCGGCCTCGTCGGCCAGCGCAACGTCGTGGCCGGGACGGTCGCGGCGGGGGGCGTCGACACCCCCCTCGGCCGGCTGCCGCTCGACCCCGCCGCACGCACGGGCGCGGTGCGCGTGCTCGTCCCCCCGGGAGCGCTGCGGGCGGCACCGTCCGGCGCCCTCGCAGGCACGGTCCGCACCCTGCTGTTCCGGGGCGGCACCGGCTTCGCGGTCGTGGAGGTCGCCGGCCACCGCCTCGACGTGCTCGCCGAACCCGGCTGGCACGTCGGCGACCCCGTGCGCCTCGACGTCGACCCGGCCGGCGTCCTCCTCCTCGACCCCTGACCCACCGGGGTCAGCGGCAGTCGGTGCAGCGCACGTCGGGCACGTCCTCGCCGGCGACGAGATCGGCGAGCCACTCGTGGAGGGCCGTGCCCCCGACCGCGGTCCCGTACAGCTCGGCGCGACCGAGGATGGTGTGCTCCGTCCCGGGCGTGAGCCAGCCCCGGACCTCGACGCCCTCGCCCTCGATGCGCTCCTCGTTGGCGAGGATCTTCTCGCGCAGGTCGCCGTGGCTCCCGATGAGGGCCGAGAAGCGGGCCTGCACCTCGTCGTAGGCGTTGTTGATCGTGGCCATCCGGATGCCCGGCACGTGCCGGTCGGCCCGCACGAACAGCCCGGGCAGCGACCAGGCGCCGTTGGGCTCGCCGGCGCTGGACGGCCAGCTGGGGAGGTGCTCGAAGCTGCCCCACAGCGAGCCGATGGCCGTGGTGATGGTCGCATCGCCCGGGTACGCGGCCGAGCCGTCGGCGATCACCGTGATGCGGGCGTCGGGAAGCACGTCGTGGGCGAGGCCGCCGTAGAGCGGCGCGCTGGCCGATCCTGCGCTGGAACCGGCCACCACGACCTCCCGGGCGTCGGGGAACGTGGCCGCGGCGGCAGCCAGCGCGGTCTGGCCGTTGACCGCCCCGTTGTGGTTCACGACCACGCCATCGCCGTAGTCGTGCACGGTGTCGCCGAGGTGGAGGTCGCCGGTGCAGTACGGGACGAACACGATCGAGAAGTCGGCGAAGGGGTTGCGCTCGTCGGTGAGGTCGAAGATCCCCTGCTGGCCCCCGATGCCCGGGTCGTCGCCACCCTCGGGGAGCGTGGGGACGAACGTCGGCTCGGTGCCGCACGTCTCGGCGCTGAAGCACGCGCCGCCCCCCTCCAGGTAGAAGAGCAGCCGCTCCGGATCACCCCGCCGGACCCAGAAGTGGTACGGCGAGCCATCGCTGCAGCGGCACGTGGCCGGGGCCCGCACCTGCTCCCACCCGCCGAGCTCGGTGCCGTCCCCGGCGTCCCCGGCGTCGCCGGCCCGGTCGCCCGGCCCGGTCGTCGACGTGGTCGTCGCCGCGCCACCGTCGAGGTCGTCGCCGTCGTCCTGGCTGCAGGCACCGGCCAGCACCGCCAGCGCGACGAGCAGGAGGGCGACGGCGCATCGGGCGCCGGTCACGGCGTCGGCAGGACGACGGAGCCGTCGTCGCCGAGGGCCCAGTGCGGGTTGTGCGCGACCTCCCAGCCCCCGGCGTCCACCGGCACGGCGCTGTCGTCGGCGAGCAGGTCGCGGCCCCACAGCGCGAGCACCATGCCACCGGCCGGGAAGAACACGACCTCGCCGTCGGGCGAGTGGCCGCTCCAGCCCATGGCCTCGTAGAACCGGCGGGCGCGCTCGATGTCGGCCACGCCGAGGGTGATGCACGTGATGCGCTGCTCCACGATCAGACCTGCGATCGTCCGCGCTCGGTGACCGCCTGGCGGCGGGCCTCGATGTCGGCGCCGTCGCGCCCGCCGGCCTGCCACTCGCCGGCCACCCGCCCCTCCAGCGCCCACGCCTCCGCGCCGGTCACGAGCACGCCCTCGTCGTAGGTCTGCAGGATGCGGTGGACGCCGTCGGGGTCGTTGGATGCGATGTCCTCGCCCAGCTTGCGAGCGAAGGGGAGCAGGTCGTCGTGGGGCACGACGTGGTTCACCAGCCCCCAGGTGAGGGCTGTGCGGGCGTCGAGGAAGTTGCCGGTGCTCGACAGCTCCTTCGCCCGCCGGAACCCCACCGCCTCCGGGAGCAGGACGGTGAGCCCCCAGCCGGGCATGATCCCGACGCGGGCATGGGTGTCGGCGAACGCCGCCCGCTCCGAGGCGACGAGGAAGTCGCAGGCCAGCGCCAGCTCGAACCCGCCGGTGACGGCCACGCCGTTGACGGCGCCGATCACGGGCGTCTGCATCGGCGGCAGCGGCCCCCGCCGGGCGGCCGTGTCGCCGGCGGCGCCGGTCTCGCCCAGCGCCGCCCCGCTGGTGGCGGCGAGCTCCTTCAGGTCGAGGCCGGCGCAGAACGCGGGGTCGGCGCCGGTGAGCACGATGGCCGCCACCGAGGCGTCGCCGTCGAGCTCCGCCATGGTCTGCCACAGGGCCTTGCGGAGCTCGCGGCTCAGGGCGTTGCGGGCCTGGGGCCGGTTCAGGGTGACGGTGGCGACCGCCTCCTCTCGCTCGACCAGGATCACGGGTTCGGGCACGGCCACCTCCGGGCGGTCATCGGGCGTCGTGGTAGGCGAGGGGCAGGTCGCCGAGGCGCACGAGCATCGAGGCGATCCAGCCGCCGAGGGCGGAGAAGCGGTCGTCGAGGAGCGACCCGTCGCTGAGCACCTTGTCGTCCAGGGCATAGGACCCCTCGTAGCCGAGCTCGAGCGCGTGGCCCACGGGTTCGAGGGCGGAGGTGTAGATCGTCTCCACGGTCGGTGCCGTGCGCCGAAGGCTCTCGGGACCGACCGCCGGGCTCTCGTCAGGGAGCACGGCGGTGACGTCGGCGGGCGTCGGCGGCTCCACCAGGCGCTCGAGCCGGAGCACGACGCTGATGTCGATGCGGGGGTCGTCGTCGGGCTCCTCGCGGCGCAGCCACGACCGGAACGCCGACTGCGACCACGTCGGCCAGTCGAGCATGATGTCGGCCCGGACCCGGGGCGGGCTGCCCTCGCCGGGCAGGCCGTAGCACGTCTCCCACGACGTGTCGCCCAGCAGGACGTCGACCTGGAAGCGCTCCTCGGGCACCATGCGCTCGAGCAGCGCCGACTCGAGGGCGTCGCGCAGCGCCCCGATGGCGTCGATGAAGACGTGGTCGAGCATCGGAGGGCGACTCTACGGCGTCGCCCCCGAGGCACCCATCAGCCCACGGGCTGTCCCCGGGCGTCGAGCCCGCACACGTCGCGCCACCCCGCCGGGAGGCGTGTGGTCCGCAGCGCGCCGGCGTCGACCAGCGTGGCGAGGACGTTGCGCATGGCCTCGTGCAGGAGCGCCCGCCGGCCCGGCAGCTGCTGGACGGCTTCCCAGGTCTCGCGGCCGGGCAGCCCGACCGTCTCGTACACGCCGGGGCCGACGAGGAAGCGGAACATGTCCTTGACCACCCAGGGGGCGACGTGGTGCACGGCCAGCCGGTCGATCCGGTTCGCCTCCGACCAGACCTCGGGGAACACGGCCTTTGCGTACGACAGGTGCCGGGCCTCCTCGCTGCGGTGGTAGCGGTTGACCTCCTTGAGGAACGGATCCGTGTCGGGGTGGGCGATGGAGCGCTGCTGGAGCAGGTCGGGGATCTCCTCGCCGGCCAGCACGAGGGTGTGGAACAGGGCGGGCAGGGCGATGATGAGGTGCGGTCCCGCCGCCTCGAGCGCGCGGTCGACCAGACCGAGCTGCCGTCGCACGGCGGTGGGCTGGAGCTGCTGCACCAGCCGCTGGAACACGCGCTGGTGACGGGTCTCCTCGCCGATCTCGTGGAGGAGGAAGGTGATGCGAGGGTCCGTCACGTCGTCGCTCTTCGCGATCTGCATCGCGAACCCCGCCTCGAGGACGGCCTCGAAGAGGATGCCGCTGCGCAGCGAGGCGGCGAGCTCCTCGCGCCCGAGCCGGATGCGCTGCTCCTCGCTCAGGTCGAGGTCGAGGCCGTGGATGCTCAGCAGCTCGTCGGGCAGGACCCGCCCCGGCCCGAGCGCACCCGGCAGGTCGTGGTCCGGTTCGATCACGCGGCGTGCCGCGGCCACGTTGAGTCGTTCGATTCGCCCCTCCACCCCGATGCTCATGTCCGGATCGAACCACATGTCCGGTTGTGCTGTCAGCCCCATGCAACCCGATGGACTCGGTGCATCGTCCCCGGCGGCGGTGACGAACAGCGCCGTCGGTCGGCGCATCCACCTGGCGGAGAGGTACGGGACCCGGGGCGCGCCGGTGACCCGGCCTGGGGGTGGTCGGGTCAGGTGGGCGTCTTGGCGGTGGTTGGGTCGGGGGCGCGGGGGCGGCCGGTCCAGGTGGTGCCGTGGGGGTCGGTGGCGACCCAGCGTCCGTGCTCGATGGTCAGCGTCCAGCCGTACTCGTGGAGGAGCCGGTGGTGGTGCCGGCACAGCAGCGCCCCGTTCGACGTCTTCGTGGCACCGCCGTGTCCTCGGTGCTCGACGTGGTGGACGTCGCAGTGCCGCGGCGGGCGGGTACAGGACGGGAACACGCAGTGCCGGTCCCGCGCGGCGATCGCCCGCCGCTGGCGGGGTGTCCAGGTCTCGGCGGCGTCGTTGGCGTCGAGGATGTGGCCCGTGCCGTCGAAGAGGACGGCGACCAGCGCGGTGTCGCACAGCAACCGCTGCGCCGCTTCCTTCGTCAGGCGCCAACCGTCGCCGCGCAGCACGAGGTCGTCCAGGTCGTCGATGTCGCGCAGACCGGCCAGGGTGCGCAGGTCGATGTGGACGTTGACCCGCACGTCGGACCGGGCCCGGGTGCGCCGCCGGGCCCGCCGCCGCCGGCACGCCTCCGCCCGGCGCAGCCGCCGGCGGATCACCTCGAGCTGCGCGAGCGGATCGGACAGGTCGACCTCGGCCTCGTCGAGGGCCTCGTCGAGATCGTCGGTCGGCGCCCACCCGTCGAAGGGATCGTCGGCGTCGACGTCCTCCCAGCCCGGGTCCTCCCAGTCGGGCGCGTGCCACCGGTCGTCGGCGGCTCGTCCCCAACGGGTGTCGTCAGGGTCGAGCGAGGCCCGGCACAGGTCGTCGAGCGCATCGGCACGACGCTCACCCAGCCCGCGCTGGTGGGGAGCGCCCTTCGGGTCGGGGTCGTCGGTCCACGCCTCGATCGCCGCCGCCACGGTCAGGAACGCCGACGGCGACAGATCTGCGTGGACCTCCCCGCCCCCGAACAGCCGTTGCGTCATGGTCAGCGAGTGCCGGGGCACCTGGCGGACCGTGCGCTCCTGGTCGACCAGCGACGCCCAGTGCCGCACCGCCGTCGCCCAGTCCTCGTCCGCACAGCCCCGCCCGTTCAAGCGCAACAGGGCGTCGAGGCTGCCGGCCAGCCACGGCTCCCGCTCGACGGTGGCCGCCCGCCCCAGCACGTCGCACCGGGCCAGCGACATCTCACCGGACAGCACGGCCTCGGCCAGCGCCGGATGGCGGTGGCACATCCCGGCAGCCCGCTCCAGCCGGTGCGCCTCCGACTCCGAGCAGTACGTGTAGGCCAGCAACCACCGCTTCGCCGAGGTGGCGCCGGCCGCAAGCCAGGCCGACGTCGGCCACATCCCGACGAGCTCACCGAGCAGCGACCTCCGCGCCGCCTCCACCGCTGCAGCCGCCACCGCCGCACGATCGAGCCGATGCCGCGCCGCGGACGCCGCATCGGCGTGGCGGGCGTAGACGGCGGAACCGGTCATGCCACCCATTCTCCTCGGACCCTCTGACAAGAACTCCTTCTTCGCGAAAGTCGGTGGGCCGCCAGTGCGCGGAAGGGGCCTCCCTGCCGGCGACCACCCCGGACCCTCACCCACCGCAACTCGTGCAGTGCCCAGGAGCTCGCGACAGGTCGCCGACGCCGGACCGTCGAAGGACCGTCGGTGCCTCACGTCCCGGATCGCAACCTCGCGGATCGCCTCCGGCCGGTCCGGCGGGTGATGCGGGGTCTTGAAGCGGCACAGGTCCGGTGGTTCGGTCGGAGCGTGCTGTCGACGGTGTTCCGGACACCGGTCCTCGTGCTCGAGACCACCGGTCGCCGGAGCGGGCGCGTGCGACGGACGACGCTCGCCCACCACCGGCTGCCCGGCGGCGACCTCATCGTCGTCGGCGGCGCCGGTGGCCAACGTCGCGTCCCGGACTGGGTCGCCAACGCACGAGCGCACCCCGAGGTCCACGTCGTGGTCGACCGCGTCCGGCGGCCGGTGGTCGCCACGGAGCTGGCGGGCGACGAGCGTGCCGAGATCTGGGTGACGGCTCGCAGCGTCTGGCCCCGGATCGACGGCTACGAGCAGCGAGCTGGTCGGCCCGTGCCCGTGTTCCGGCTCTGCGAGCGGGCCTGAGCGACCGGAGCGGGACGACCTGCCGGATCAGCGGGGCCGGTGGGTGGTGCCCTCGCCGGACGTCACGAACAGCGCGCTGGCCGGCGCATCGACGTCGGCGGTGTGCCAGGTGCCCGGCTCGTTGATGACGTAGTGCCCCTCGGTGAGCACGACCGTGCGCCGCTCGCCGGACTCCAGCTCCTGGTGCAGGGTGATGGCGCCGGACGTGCAGACGACGACCTCATGGCCGTGCGGGTGCACCTCCCAGTGGTCCCAGGGGGAGTCGAACGAGAACGACGTGACGAGGAAGCCGGGTCCGGGGTGGGCGGCGGCGTAGCGCTCGAACCAGGCCGGCGAGCCGTCGAAGCCGGGCATCGGCTCCGCAGCGGTGCCACCGAGGTGGATCGGCGCCGTGAAGAGGTCTGCCGCGTCGCCTTCCATGAGCCGACCGTACGTCCAACCGAGGTGCGACGCAGGCGCGTCCAGTTCAGGGGGCGGCGTCATCCCATGCGCTCGAGGCGCGAGGCCGACTGCTCCCACTCGGTCATGAGCCGCATCGCCTCGTCCTTCGCCGCGTCGAGTGCGCTGGTGAGCTCGGTGAGCCGGTCGGCGTCGGCGTAGACGTCGGGGTCGCCGAGCGCCTGCTGCAGCTCGGCCACCTTCGCCTCGGCCTGCTCCCACTGCTTCTCGAGGCGGTTCACCTGCTTGCGCAGCTCGCGCTCCTTCTGGGCGTCCTTCGCGGGTGCCGCCTTCCGGGGCGGCGCGGCCCGCTTCGCCGCAGGAGGCGACGCCGTCTTCGCCGCCTTCCTGGGCGCCGACCTCGCCGGCGGCTCCTCGCGCCGGGTCGTCGCGCCCGAGGGCGAAAGCACGCGCTCGTCGACGCCGTGGTGGAAGCGGGCGGTCCCGCCACGCACCTCGATGAGGTCGTCGGCGACCGAGCGGATCAGGTAGCGGTCATGGGTCACCAGGAGCACGGTGCCCGGGTACACCCGCAGCGCGTCCTCGAGCATGTCGCAGCTCGCCAGGTCGAGGTGGTTGGTGGGCTCGTCCAGGATGAGCAGGCCGGCCGGCTGGGCCATGACCTTGGCCAGCGCCAACCGGGTGCGCTCGCCGCCGGAGAGCACACCGACCTGGCGCTCGACCGCGTCGTCCCGGAACCCGAACGACGCCAGGTACGTGCGCAGCGACCTGCCGCGGGGGGTGTCGCTGCCGATGCCGTCGCGCGCGATCTGCAGCACGGTCTGGTCCGGATCGAGCTCGTCGGCCTGGTGCTGCTCGAAGCGGGCGACGGTGACCGACTGGCCGATCTCCGCCTCGCCGGCCATGGGCGGCAGGTCGCCGAGGATCATCTTCAGCAGCGTCGTCTTGCCCGCCCCGTTCGGTCCGACGAGCGCCAGCTTGCGGCCCCGCTCCACGTGCACGGAGACGTCGCGCAGGATCGGGGTGTCGCCGTAGCCGGCGGTGACACCCCGCAGCTCGGCGACGACGCGCGAGGTGCGGGGCGGCTCCGGGAACTGGAAGCGGGCCTGCAGCTCCTTGCGGTCGGGGATCTCGATCTTCTCGAGCTTCTCGAGCATCTTGATCCGGCTCTGCACCTGCCGGGCCTTCGTGGCCTTGTACCGGAACCGCTCGACGAAGCGCTCGGTCTGGGCGCGTGCCTTGGCCTGGCTGGCCGCCTGCGCCTCGAGCTGCGCGATGCGCTCCTCGCGCTGCACGACGAACTCGGCGAACCCGCCGACGTACTCCGTGAGCACCTCGTTGGCGAGCTCGACCACGTGCGTCGCGACGTTGTCGATGAAGTCGCGGTCGTGGGAGACGAACAGCAGCGCCCCCGTCCAGGCGTTCAGCCGGTTCTCGAGCCAGCCCACCGAGTCGACGTCGAGGTGGTTGGTCGGTTCGTCGAGCACGAGGAGGTCGGGGGCGGAGAGCAGGAGCCGGGCCAGGGCGACGCGCATCCGCCAGCCGCCGGACAGCTCGGACACCTGGCGCTCGGCGTCCCCGGGTGCGAACCCGAGGCCGGCGAGCACGCCGTGGGCCTCGGCCTCGAGGGCGTAGCCGCCGAGCTGCTCGAAGCGGGTCTGCGCCTCGCCGTAGGCGTCGAGGCCCTCCGGGGTGGTGTCCACCGGTCCGGCGGCGAGGAGGTGGTGGAGGTGCATGACGTCGGGCCGGCCGCCGAGGACCGTGTCGAGCACCGTGCCGTCGTCCTCCGAGGGGATCTCCTGGGGGAGGTATCCGACGCGCATGTCGCGCGGCTTGGTGATCGACCCCGAGTCCGCCTCGCGCTCGCCGACGAGGATCTCCAGCAGCGTCGTCTTGCCCTGCCCGTTGGCGCCCACGAGCGCGACGCGGCGCCCCGGTGACAGGGCCAGGGAGACGTCGCGGAAGAGGGAGCGGCTCCCGTGCGCGACGGAGAGGCCGGAGGCGGTGAGCATGGCCGTCCGAGACTACGGAGGCCTCCGGCGACCCCACGAAACAGATGGCGACCGCTCGCCGATGCGGCCGGTACCGTCGCCCCGATGGCCCCGGGGACCGACGCGCTCGTGCACGCCCGCGGCCTCACCAAGCGCTTCGGGTCCTTCGTCGCCGTCGACGGCATCGACTTCGAGGTCCGCCGGGGCGAGGTCTTCGGCTTCCTCGGTCCCAACGGCGCCGGCAAGACCTCGACCATGCGCATGGTCGGCTGCGTGTCGCCGGCCAGCGGCGGCGAGCTGCGCATCCTCGGGCTCGACCCGGCCGCCGACGGCCCGCAGATCCGCAGCCGCATCGGTGTCGTCCCCCAGGAGGACAACCTCGACACCGAGCTGTCGGTCTGGGACAACTTCATCCTCTACGGCCGCTACTTCGGGCTGCCCCGCCCGCTGCTGCGCGAGCGGGCCGAGGAGCTGCTGGAGTTCGCCCGCCTCACCGAGCGCCGCGACGACCGGGTCGATCCGCTCTCGGGCGGCATGAAGCGCCGGCTCACCATCGCCCGCTCGCTCATCAACGACCCCGAGATGGTGCTGCTCGACGAGCCCACCACCGGCCTCGACCCCCAGGCGCGGCACCTGCTCTGGGACCGGCTGTACGGCCTGAAGCGGCGGGGCGTGACCCTCATCCTCACCACCCACTACATGGACGAGGCCGAGCAGCTGTGCGACCGGCTCGTGGTCATGGACGAGGGCCGCATCGTCGACGAGGGCTCACCCCGCCAGCTGATCGAGCGCCACGTCACCGCCGAGGTGGTCGAGCTGCGCTTCGCCGACCACGAGCTCCAGGAGAAGGCATTGCCGGTGGCCGACGAGGTGGCCGTGCGCCACGAAGCCCTCGCCGACCGCCTCCTGCTGTACACCGACGACGGCGACGCCACCAGGGCCGCGCTCGCCGACCGCGGCATCGACGCCGTCACCGAGCTGACCCGCCGGGCCACGCTCGAGGACGTCTTCCTCGCCCTCACCGGCCGGACGTTGGACGAGTGAGGGCATGAGCGCGCTGGTGACCCGGGCGCTCGAACGGGAGCTCCTCGTCTACGTCCGCACGTGGCGGGGCTACGCGTTCTCGTCGCTCGTGCAGCCGCTGCTGTTCCTCGGGGCCATGGGCATCGGCCTCGGTGGCCTCGTGGAGCAGGGCGCCGGCGGGCTCGAGTACGTCGCGTTCGTGACACCGGGGCTGCTCGCCGCCTCGGCGCTGATGACGGCCGGCGCCGAGTCGCTGTGGCCGGTGATGGGCGGTGTGAAGTGGATGGGCCAGTTCAACTCGATGGTCGCCACCGCGATGACCCCCGGCGACGTGTACGGCGGCCTGGTGCTCGCCGCCGCGGCGCGGGCGCTGGTCTCGGCGGTCGCCTTCCTCGCCGTCGCCGCCCCCCTCGGGGGCACGACCTCGTGGTGGGCGCCGCTCGCCGTCGTCCCCCCGGTGCTGCTGGCCGCGACCACGTGCGCCGTGCTGGCGGCGTTCTCGGTGGCCCAGCAGGACGACCAGAAGTTCCCGCTCGTGATGCGCCTCGGGATCATCCCGCTGTTCCTGTTCTCCGGCACGTTCTTCCCGATCGACCAGCTCCCCGACGCCCTGGAGGCGGGCGTGTGGCTGTCGCCGCTGTGGCACGCCGTCGAGCCGGCCCGGGACCTCACCACCGGGAGCCCGGGCCCGGGCACGCTCCTGCACCTCCTCGTGCTCGTGGGCATCACGGCGGCGGCGCTGCCCGTCGGCGTCCGCAACTTCACGCGGCGGCTCACGCCGTGACCCTCCACGACCTCGTCGACAGCGCTCGGGTCGCGCCGCCGCTCGACGCGCGGCGGCGGTTCCTGCGGATGACCGAGCGGACCGCTGTCGGCTACGCGCGTGCGTGGCCGGTGCTGGTCACCGGGCTGCTGGAGCCGCTGCTCTACCTCCTCTCCATCGGCATCGGCGTCGGCGCCCTCGTCGGCGACGTCGTGTTCGCCGGGCGCACGATCCCGTACGAGACCTTCGTGGCCGGCGGGATGCTCGCCACCGCGGCGATGAACGGCGCCGTGTTCGACACCACCTTCAACTTCTTCATCCGCCTCAAGTACGCCAAGCTCTACGACGCCGTCCTGGCCACGCCGCTCGAACCGCGCGACGTGGCGCTCGGCGAGGTGACGTGGGCGCTCCTGCGGGGTGCCTTCTACTCGACGGTGTTCCTGCTGACGATGACGGCTCTCGGCCTCGTCGAGTCGTGGTGGGGCCTGCTCGCCCTCCCCGCCACCGTGCTCATCGGTGCCGCCTTCGCCGCTGCCGGCCTCGCCGCGTCGACCTACATGCGGTCGTTCCTCGACTTCGACTTCATCAACCTGGCCATCACGCCCATGTTCCTGTTCTCGGCCACGTTCTTCCCGCTCGAGGAGTACCCGGGCTGGCTGGCCGTGGTGGTCCAGCTCACGCCCCTCTACCAGGGGGTCGCGCTGTGCCGGGCCCTCACCACGGGCGAGGTCGAGCCCGCCCTCCTGCTCCACGTCGCCTACCTGGCGGCCATGGTGCTGGTCGGCGTGCGCATCGCCGGACGCCGCATCGACGCGCTGCTGCGCTCGTAGCCGCGTCGAGCCCGCCGGTTCTGGCAGCGCGCACGTCTCGTCCCCGTGCGAAGGCGGGTACGGAGGGGAGGACCGCCGCACCACACGAGGAGCCCCATCATGATCCACGAGATCGACATCGACCTGCCCGTCCGCACCGTCTACAACCAGTGGACCCAGTTCGAGGACTTCCCGCTCTTCATGAAGCACGTCGTGGACGTGCGCCAGGTGGATGACACCCACCTCCACTGGAAGGCCAAGATCTCCGGCGTCACCCGCGAGTGGACCGCCGAGATCACCGAGCAGACGCCGGACCAGCGGGTCGCGTGGACCGCCACCGACGGCACCCAGAACGCCGGCGTCGTCACGTTCCACGCCCGCAGCGACGACACGACCCGCGTCGTGCTCCAGATGGAGACCGACCCCCAGGGCTTCCTCGAGAAGGTCGCCGACTGGGGCGGCTACATCTCCGACCGGGCGAAGAAGGACATGGAGCAGTTCAAGGACTTCGTCGAGTCCCGTGGCAAGTCCACGGGCGCCTGGCGCGGCACCGTCGAGCGCGACTCGATGCGCGACCTGCACGCCCGGGAGGAGGAGCTGCGCCAGCTCGACGACGCCGAGCTGGCCCGCCGAGCCCAGGACGCCGGGCTCGAGCGCCCGCTCGACCGCAACCGGGACTGGTTGGTGAGCGCACTCGCACGCGACGGCGGCGATCGCCATCGGGATCACGATCGCGACCGGGATCACGACCGCGACGACCAGCGAGCCTGACGTGGTCGCCGCCCAGCGCCGCGCCTCCGGCGTGGCCGGCTCACCCGGCGCCGACTGGTCCGACCGGCTCGCCCGGTTCGGGCTCGTCGGCAAGAGCATCCTGCACGCCGTCCTCGGCCTGCTCGCCCTCGAGCTGGCGCTCAACGGCGCCTCGTCGGAGGAGGCGAGCGCGGCAGGGGCCGCGGCGTGGATCTCCGATCGCCCCTTCGGCACCCCGGCCCTCTGGGTCGTGGCCGCGAGCCTGCTCGCCCTCGCCGTGTGGCGGGCGGGCACCGCGGTCAACGGCGACCCGGTGGAGGAGGACGACGGTGTGCACCGCGCCGCCTGGGGCGTGCAGGCCGTCGTCTACCTGGGGTTCGCGCTCACGTTCGCCGCCGCCGCCCGATCCGGTGGGTCGGACAGCGGCTCGTCCGGCGAGAGCCGCACCCAGAGCTCGACGAGCACCGTGTTCGACTGGCCCATGGGGCGGTGGCTGGTGGTCGCTGCGGGCCTCGCTGTCATCGGGTTCGCCATCTACCTCATCGTGCGCCACGCCGTGAACGGCTCCTTCGCCGAGCGGCTCCGCTGCCCCGAGGACCCGGTGGTCGTCACGCTCGGCCGGGTCGGCTACGGGCTGCGGTCCGTGGCCTACGTCCTCGTCGGCGGGCTCATCGCCTCCGCCGGGCTGTCCGGCGAGGAAGAGCGGGCCGAAGGACTGTCCGGAGCGCTCCAGCGCACGGCCGAGGCCGGGTGGGGTCGGGCCGTGCTCGTTGCGGTGGCCGGCGGCTTCCTGACCTACGGCGCCTACTGCGTGGCCGAGGCGAGGCTGCGCCGCGCCGCCTGACCCACGTCGGCGAGCAGGTCGTCAGCGACCGGCTCGCACGTGGGGGGTCATCAGGGCGATCGCCGGGCCGATGCCCAGGTCCGCGGTCCGGATCGTCGCGATGCGCCGGCCCGGCTGGACCGCGGCCTTGGGGGCGGCGCACCGCGCACCGAGCCGGGCTGCGGCCGCGTCGATGTCATCGGTGACGAAGGCGACGCCCCAGATGCGGCACGGCCCCTCGCCGGTGGGCACGGCGGGGCCGACGAGCTCGAGGATCGTCTCGCCCATCCGGAGGAACCGCTGCTGGGCCGCACGGCCGTCGCTCCCGATGTCACGCACCCGGCGCAGGTCGGCGCCGAGGTGCACGAGCGCGTCGGTGGTGCGGTCGAGGTCAGGGCTGCGGAGCACGACGTGGTCGAGCGCGACGACGCCGTTCGGGTGGACCACGTCGGCGATCGCCGGACGCTCGGCGGCGGCGATCGTGGCGATCCCGTCGACGTCGACCGGCACGGCCGCGGGATCCGAGGCGCCCACGCGCCACCGATCGTGGCCGGCCCCGTCGCCGAGGCAGCGGACGCGCACGGCGCCGACGACCACCGTGTCGCCGTCCACGGCGAACCCCGCCGCCGACCACGCGGCGGGCTCGTCGCCGACCTCGAGTGCGTCCAGCCACCGATCCACGGCTCCGGGTCTACCGCAGCTTCCGGTTCGTCCCGAGCGCGCCGGTCGTGTCCCTCAACCCGGGCTGGGGGTCTGCCGAAGGGAGCAGGTGCACCCCGATCGACGAGGAGGACGTCCATGACGGCAGCCGAGGCGCCGGTCTCGCCGTCGACGGTCGCGGCGCTGATGCAGCGCATCGGTGACCCGAGCTCGTCGGTCACGAGGGTCGCCGAGGTCGTGGCGGCCGACGCCGGCCTCGCCGCCCGGGTGCTCGCCGTGGCGAACTCCGCCTCCTTCGGCCTGTCGCGCCGCATCACGCGGGTCGACCAGGCCGTCGCGCTCGTCGGCACGAACATGGCGCAGACGCTGGCCATCGCCGGGGCCAACCACCTGCTCGACAGCCGGGTCGGCCTGCCCCACGCCCGGCGCCACGCCGTGCACGTCGCGTGCGCGGCACGGCTGCTCGCCCGGCGCGCCGGCCTCAACCCCGGCGACGCGTTCGCCGCCGGGCTGCTGCACGACCTGGGCGAGATGCTCCTGTGGCGCCAGGACCCCGACGGCTACGCCGCCGCCCACGCCACCTGGTCCGACGCCGCGACGCAGCTGCGCGCCGAGCGAGGGCGGTACGGCACCGACCACGCCCTGCTCGCCCGCGAGCAGCTCTCCTCGTGGCACGTGCCGGGGACGATCGCCGACGCCGTCGGGGACCACCACCGACCCGACCTGAACCACCGCGACCTGTCGACCGCAGTGGTGACCGGCGAGGCACTCGCCGACCCGGACATCGCCTGGTCGGAGCGGTTCGCCCTCTTCGACCTGACGCCCGACGGCGTGCCGGCGCTGCGGGCGGAGCTCCAGGTGCACGCCGACGAGGTGTCCGGGCTCCTGCCCGGATGAGCGCTACGCGTCCCAGCCGCGGTTGGCGGCGCTGAGCACGGCGCGCAGGGAGGCGGCGACGATGCTGTCGTGCACGCCGACCCCCCAGCGGACCTCGCCCTTGGCCGTCTGCGTCTCGACGTAGGCGACGGCCTGCGTGTCGGCCCCGGCGCCGATGGCGTGCTCGCTGTAGTCGAGCACGTCGACGTCGACGCCCAGCACCTCGCGCAGCCCGTTCACGAACGCCGAGACCGGCCCGTTGCCCGTCCCGACGACCGTGTGGTGCTCACCGCCGGCGACGACCTGGGCGGTGATCTCGGCGGCTTCGGCCGTGGTCCGGAGCTCGTAGGAGTCGAGTCGGAACCGCCCGATGCCGAGGTACTCACCCTCGAACTGCGCCCACATGTCGGCCGGGGTGATCTCGGTGCCGGTGTCCTCGGTGACGCCCTGGATCGCCTTCGAGAACTCGATCTGGAGGCGCCGGGGCAGGTCGAAGCCGTGCTCCTCCTTCATGACGTAGGCGACGCCGCCCTTGCCGGATTGGCTGTTGACCCGGATGACCGCCTCGTAGGTGCGCCCGACGTGCTTCGGGTCGATCGGCAGGTACGGCACCTCCCACACCGGGTAGTCGCCGGCGCCGCCGCCCTCCGGGACGGTGTCGGCCAGCGCGGCCAGACCCTTCTTGATCGCGTCCTGGTGGCTGCCCGAGAAGGCGGTGTACACCAGGTCGCCGCCGTACGGGTGGCGGGGGTGCACCTCGAGGCGGTTGCAGTACTCCGTCGTGCGGCGGACGGCGTCGATGTCGGTCAGGTCGAGCATCGGGTCGACGCCCTGCACGAACAGGTTCATGGCCAGGGTGACGACGTCGACGTTGCCGGTTCGCTCGCCGTTGCCGAAGAGGGTGCCCTCGACCCGGTCGGCACCGGCCATGACGCCGAACTCCGCGGCCGCCACGGCGCACCCGCGGTCGTTGTGGGGGTGCAGCGAGAGCACGACCTGGTCGCGGTGGGGCACGTTGCGGTGGAAGTACTCGATCACGTCGCCGTAGATGTTCGGCGTGTACATCTCGACGGTCGCCGGCAGGTTCATGACCAGCTTGTCGTCGGTGCCGGGGTCGATCGCCTGGCGCACGGCGTCGCAGATCTCGATGGCGAAGTCGGTCTCGGTGCCGGTGAAGCTCTCGGGCGAGTACTCGTAGCGCACGTGGGTGCCCGGCACGGTCTCCTCGAGCTTGCGGGCGAGCTTCGCCGCGTTCACCGCGATGTCGGTGATGCCGTCGTAGTCGAGGCCGAACACCACCCGGCGCTGCAGGATCGAGGTCGAGTTGTAGAAGTGCACGATGGCGCGGGGCGCGCCCTGCAGGGCCTCGTAGGTGCGCTCGAGCAGCTCGGGCCGGCACTGCACCAGCACCTGGATCCACACGTCGTCGGGGATCAGGTCCTCCTCGATGAGCTGGCGGCAGAAGTCGAAGTCGGGCTGGCTGGCGGACGGGAACCCGACCTCGATCTCCTTGAAGCCCATCTGCACGAGCTGGTCGAACATCCGCCGCTTGCGCACCGGGTCCATGGGGTCGATGAGGGCCTGGTTGCCGTCGCGCAGGTCGACCGAGCACCACAGCGGCGCCGCCTCGATGCGCCGGTCCGGCCAGGTGCGGTCGGGGAGCGCGAGGGGGAGGAACGGCTGGTACTTCTCGAAGGGCATCTTCTTCGGGGTCACCGGCTGCGGGGGCATGGCTGTGGTTCCTCTCGGGGTGGTCGCTGGTGGTCCTCGGATCTCACCGGAAAAGCAGAAGACCTCCTGGCCGGGAGGCACAGGAGGTCGGGCGAGCGCAGTATGTGGCGCTCGCCTAGGTGAGGAGGAGGAGGCCCAGGTCTCGGGTCATCGCCCCCAAGGATGCCGGGGGGCCACCTCGATGTCAACGTGGCGGCGAGGGCGGTCGAGCGCCTCCTCGTCGATGCGCACCAGCTGGGCGCGCTCGGCGACCGCCTCGGCCGCGCGGCGGAACCCCCGAGGGTCGCGGGTCGAAGGGCCGATGACGCTCAGCTCGTCGGGTGGGACGCCGCCCACTCGACGAGCTCGCCGGCCGACCACGTGTTGACCACCTGGTCGGCCGTCACGCCCTGGCGGGCCGCCTTGTCGCACCCGAAGGGCTGCCACTCGAGCTGTCCGGGGGCGTGGGCGTCGGTGTCGATGGCCAGCTTGCAGCCCCACTCCAGCGCCAGCTCGAGGAGGTGGTCGGGCGGGTCCATGCGCTCGGGACGGCAGTTGATCTCGACCGCGGTGTCGAAGCGGGCGCAGGCGGCGAAGACCAACTCGGCGTCGAAGCTCGACCCGACTCGACCGGCGAAGTCGCTCTGGCCGATGGGGCGCATCCGGCCGGGGACCTTCTGGCCCGTGCAGTGGCCGAGGATGTCGACGTGGGGGTTCGCGATGGCCGTGACCATGCGCCTCGTCATCTCCCTGGCGTCCATCGACAGCTTGGAGTGGACGCTGGCCACGACCACGTCGAGGCGGGCGAGGAGCTCCTCCTCCTGGTCGAGCGTGCCGTCGAGGAGGATGTCGACCTCGATGCCGGTGAGGATCCGGAAGTCGACCCCGTCCCGCCGGTAGCGGGCGTTGAGCTCGTCGACGACGTCGAGCTGCCGGCGGAGCCGTTCGGCGTCGAGGCCGTGGGCGACGGTGAGGCGGGGGGAGTGGTCCGTGAGCACCACGTACTCGTGGCCGAGCGCCCGGGCGGCCTCGGCCATCCGCTCGATCGGCGCGCCGCCGTCGGACCACTCGGAATGGAGGTGGCAGTCGCCGCGCAGCGCCTCGAGCAGTCCGGCACCCTCGCCCGGGTCGATCGGGTTGGCCGCCTCGAGCTCGGCCAGCTTCTTCGGGACCTTGCCCGCCAGGGCCTCGGCGATGACCGTGCTCGTGGCTGGGCCGATGCCTGGCAGCTCGGTGAGGGTCCCTTCGAGGTGCCGGGCCAGGAGCTCGCCGGGGTCGAGGTCGGCCACGAGGTCGCGGGCGTTGGCGTAGGCGCGCACCCGCCGGCCCTCCTCGAGGCGCCGGTCGAGCAGGTACACGATGCGGTCGAGGACCTCCACCGCGTCGAGCGGCGCGTCGCCGAGGTCGTGATCGCAACCTTCGCCCATCGGTCCGACGCTACCGGGGGTTCGGATCGGTCGAAGGCCTCGTCCGTGGGCGCGTGCGCGCCAACCGCGTTGACCCGTCGGTAGCCTCCGCGCATGCGCTGCCCCGTCTGCCTGGACACCGAGCTCGTCGAGCACATCCGGGGCGGCATCGAGGTCGACCACTGCCCGCGCTGCCGCGGCCTGTGGCTCGATCGCGGCGAGCTGGAGAAGCTGCTCGACCTGGCCGAGGCCCGCTCCCCCGAGCCCCGGATCATCGAGCCCCAGCCCCCGCGGACCCCGCTGCCGGTGGCGTCCGACCGCCGTGCCCACCCGGACGACGCATGGGACGACCGCGGCCGCGAGGGCGACCCGCGCCGCCGGAAGAAGAAGCGGCGCGGTGCGTTCGCCGAGCTGCTCGAGGACGTCTTCGAAGGCTTCGACTAGGAGCTCAGGAGAGCTCGGCGAGCGCGAGGCGCAGCGCCTGCAGCTCGTCGGCCACGCCGCCGATGCGGTCGACGGCGAGGTCGGGGAGGTCGGCGGCCAGCGCCCCGGCCAGGGCGACGACCTCGCCGAGGCGCAGCTGCACCCGGTGCAGCTCTTGGGCGGCCCGCTCGACCGCGTCCCACACCGCGTGCACGGAGCCGAGCTGGCGGTCCAGCGACGCCGCCGCCTCGCGGAGCTCCGGCGCGTCGCGGCCGTCCTCCTCGGCCCGGGCGAGGCGGCGGCGGGCCTCCTTGAGGCGGCGGGTGATCTCGTCGGGGTCGAGGTCGCCGAGGGTGGCGGCCCGGCGGTCGGTGCGTTCGGCGGCGGCGAACACCTCGCGCACCGCGGCGTGGACGTCGGCGCGCAGCGATTCGAGCCGGTCTCGCACCGGGCCGTCGGGCGCCCGCCCGACGATGGCGTCGTAGCGTCGGGCCGCGTCGAGCGCGCCGGCGGCGTCGGGGCGCCGGGAGGCGCTGATGCGGGTCGGGTCGAGGTCGGCGAGGGGGTCGCGGGCGCGTCGGAGCACCATGTCGGCGCACCGTACCCACCCCACTACCGTTGCCGGCTTCATGGAACGCTTCGGGTTCGTCGGCTTGCCCAACGCGGGGAAGTCCTCGCTCTACAACGCCCTCTCGGGTGGCGGAGCCCTCGCCGCCCCGTACGCGTTCGCCACCACCGACCCGAACGTGGGCGTGGCGAAGGTCCCCGACGAGCGCCTCGGGAAGCTGGCCGAGATGTCCAGGTCGCGCAACGTCGTGCCCGCCGCGGTGCAGTTCGTCGACATCGGCGGCCTGGTCGAAGGGGCGTCGAAGGGCGAGGGGCTGGGCAACCAGTTCCTGTCCCACATCCGCGAGGTCGACGCCGTGGTGTTCGTGCTGCGGGCCTTCGAGGACGACGACGTCCCCGGCCCGTCCGACCCCCTCGAGCACCTGCGCATCGTCGAGCTGGAGCTCACCCTCGCCGACCTCGAGACCGTCGAGAAGCGCCTCGACAAGCAGCGGCGCATGCTCAAGGGCGACAAGTCGCTGGCCGGCGAGATCGCGGTGCTGGAGGAGGCGATGGCGGTCCTGGGCGAAGGCACGCCGATCTACCGCTCGGACATCAAGCCGGCGCACCGCGACGAGCTGCGCCAGCACTTCCTGCTGACCAACCGACCGGTCATCGCCATCGTCAACGTGGGCGACGACCAGCTCGACGAGATCGACGCCGCGGTCGAGCCCGTGGCCGACGAGCTCGGTGGCGTGGCCGAGGTCATCGGCATGTGCGTGCAGCTCGAGGCCGAGGCCGCCACCCTCGACACCGAGGAGGAGCGGGTCGAGATGCTCGAGGGCCTCGGACTGGGCGAGGGCGCCCTGCCTCGCTTCCTGCACGCCGCCTACCAGCTGATGGGCCTGCGCACGTACTTCACCACCGGCGAGAAGGAGAGCCGGGCGTGGACGTTCCGGGCCGGGGCGAAGGCGCCCGAGGCCGCCGGCGTGATCCACACCGACTTCCAGCGGGGCTTCATCCGGGCCGAGTGCATCCAGTGGGACGAGCTGCTGGCCTGCGGGTCGTGGAACGCCGCCAAGGACGTGGGGAAGCTGCGGGTCGAGGGCAAGGACTACGTGGTGCAGGACGGCGACGTCCTCGAGTTCCGCTTCAATGTGTAGGCGAACCCTTCGGGTTCGTTGACGGATGCTCCGCATCCGTCGGGCAAAATGCGCCTGATGCCGTGGTTGCTGCGCGAGGACCAGGTGCTGGCCAGCCTCGAGATCGCCTCGGACCGGCGTGACCGCCGCCGCGGCCTGCTCGGACGCGAGGGCATCGAGGGCGCCCTGCTGATCGAGGGCACCCGCTCGGTGCACACGGTCGGCATGCGGTTCCCGATCGACGTCGCCCACCTCGACGGCGACGGCCGGGTCCTGCGGTGCCGCACGATGCCGCGCCATCGCGTGGGCATGCCGGTGCTGCGAGCCTCGATGGTGCTGGAGGCCGAGGCCGGCTCCTTCGAGCGCTGGGGGATCTGCCCCGGGCAGGTGCTCGAGGTGCGGGTGCAGCACCCCACCGCCCCGTGACCGGGCGGCTCGTCGTCGTCGGCACGCCGATCGGCAACCTCGCCGACCTGTCCCCGCGGGCACGGGACGCGCTCGCCGGCGCCGACGTCGTCGCCTGCGAGGACACGCGCCGCACCGGCCGCCTGCTGTCGGCCGCCGGGATCGAGCGACGCGAGCTGGTGGTGGTCAACGACCACACCGAGCGGCGGGCGGCGGAAGAGCTCGTGTCGCGCGCCCGCGCCGGTGCCGTGGTCGCCCTGGTGACCGACGCCGGCATGCCGGGCGTCTCGGACCCGGGAGAGGACGTGGTCGCCGCGTTCGTCGCCGCCGACCTGCCCGTGGAGGTGGTGCCGGGTCCCACGGCAGCGACCACGGCGCTCGCCGGCAGCGGCCTGCCCTCCGGGCGCTTCGCCTTCGAGGGCTTCCTGCCCCGCAAGGGCAGCGGCCGCACCGAGCGGCTCGCCGCCGTCGCCGCCGAGCCGCGCACGGTGGTGCTCTACGAGGCGCCCCACCGGGCCGAGCGCACGATCGCCGACCTGCTCGAGGTCTGCGGCCCGGCGCGGGCGGTGGCCATCGGGCGCGAGCTGACCAAGCTGCACGAGGAGTGGTTCCGCGGCGACCTCGGCGGCGCCGCCGACTGGCTCGCCTCGGAGCCCAAGGGCGAGTTCGTCCTCGTGCTCGGCGGCGCCGAGCCGCCGGCCGAGCCGACCGACGACGACCTGCGGGGCGCCCTCGACGAGGAACTCGCCGCCGGGGCGTCGACCCGCGACGCGGTTGCCGCCGTGGTCGCACGCTTCGGCGTCCCCAAGCGCCGGGTCTACGACCTCGCCACCCGCTGAGGTTCGGCGCGTTGGGGGCACCCAGGGACCCGAGCGCGCCGATCGGCGCGTAGGGGGCACCCAGGGACCCGAACGCGCCGATCGGCGCGCTCGTCCCTCACCCCTCGGCGGCGGTGAGGACCTCGGCGATCGTCGCCGGTGGCGTGTCGCGGCGCAGGGCCCGGCGGAGGCCGGCGACGCCCTCGTCGCTGAGCTCCCACACCGCCTCCTCCTCGTCGCCGTGGAGGACGAACACCCAGTGGTCGGCCAGCCCGGCGGCCCGCACGGCGCCGCCGGCGAACGTGCCCGCCGGCCGGCCCTCCCAGCGCAGGTCGACGGCGAGCTCGCCTGGTCCGTCGAGGTGCTCGGCGCCGGCGAGGGTCGTGGCCACCCCGGCCAGCGGGCGAGACGGTCGGACGTGCGTCGGGCCGCCGGGGTGGGTGGCGGCCAGGCAGGACAGCGACTGCACGTCGGGGACGGTGGCGACGAAGGTCCCCGCGCTGCGCCAGCCGGGCTCGCCGGCGCGCCGGCGCCGGCCGGGCATGCGGTACAGCCGGGCCGGGCCGTCGCGCCGGCTGGGCACGAGGCCGGGCACGTCGAAGTCCACGGTCACCAGCCGGGCACCGGCCGCGGCCTGCAGCCGGGGCAGCAGGCGCTGCAGCGTGGCGGGCGCCAGGTAGGAGAACCACACGTCGGCGCGCAGGTCGAGGTCGGGGTCGAACAGGTCGCCCTGGCGCACGTCCGCATCGACGCCGGCGCCCGCCAGGTGCTCGCGGGCCTCGGCCACCAGGTCGCCGTCGGCCTCGACGCCCGCCACCGTGGCCCCCCGGCGGGCGGCGGCCAGCAGCACCTGCCCGTCGCCACAGCCGAGATCCAGGACGTGCACGCCCGGTCCGACGCCGGCCAGGTCGAGCGCGGCCTCGACCGACTCCGCCTGGCTGGGTGCCCAGAACGGCCAGGTGCGCGCGTGGTCCCGGTGGGCCGGGTCGCCGGTCATCGCTCAGCCCGCGACGGGTGCCAGCGCGGCGGGGAGGTGCTCGCGGAGGTGGTCGGCCGCCAGCTCCGGCGGGACGATGTTGATCATCACCCCGGTGCCCTGCTCGAAGCCGGCGATCGAGGTGATGCGCGGGTTGACGTGGACGTGCCAGTGGAAGTCGCCGGCGTGGTGGTGCGGCGAGGTGTGGAACACGAGGTTGTACGACACCTGGCCCATGAGGTCGCGCAGCGCAGCGAGGCCGTCGCGGATGCTGCGGCCGACGCCGACGAGGTCCTTGGGGGAGGCCTCGGTGAGGTGCTCGGCGTGCTGGCGGGGGATCACCAGCATCTCGTACGGCGACGCGCTCCAGAACGGGCACAGCAGCACGACGCGCTCGTCGGCGTGGACGACCCGGTAGCCCAGCTCGAGCTCGGCCTGGGCGACCGTGCACAGCAGGCACGACCCGTCGAAGCGCTCGAAGCCCCGCTGCTCCTCGACGATCTCGCCGGGCACGAACGGGATGCCGAGCAGCTGGCCGTGCGGGTGCTCGAGCGACGCACCGGCCTCGCGGCCGGCGTTGACGATGGCCTGGGTGTAGCGGGTGCCCGCCTGGCGGCCGTGGTCCTCCATGCGGTCGCGGATGGCGGCCATCACCAAGCCGGCCTGCTTGTCGTCGAGGTCACCCCAGGTGGCGTCGTGGATGGGTGAGAGCACGAGCACCTCGTGGATGCCGGACGCGTTCGCCTGCGTGAAGACCGGACCGAGGTTCGCCACCCGCATGGGCTCGTTGCCGGAGAACGCCGGGTACTTGTTGGGCACCACGCGCACCGACCACGAGCCGTTGGCGCCGTACTCCTCGAGCGAGGGCGGGGTCTCCTCCTCGTTGCCCGGGCAGAACGGGCACGGCCGCTCGGGGTCGACCTCGAAGGGCAGGTCGCGGGAGACCAGCTCGCCCGGCCGTCCCCCCCGGTTGCTGGCGATGGTCACCCAGCGACCGGTGAGGGGGTTGAGGCGGAGCTCGCTCACCGAAGCGACACTAGCGACGGCCCTCGACGACCCCGTACACGGAGACGTGGAGGTCGCTGGCGTCGTCGAAGGCCTCGCCCTCCCAGCCGCCGTGGCGCTCGACGAGGTGGAGGCCAGCGGCTGCGGCGAGCCGGTCGAGCTCGTCGGGCGCGCTGAAGCGCAGCTGCCACGGGCGGAGGCGGACCGGCGCGCCGTCGCGCAGCTCGACGTGGTGGCCGGCCACCGTGCCGCGGGCCGGGTCCGTGCGGCTCACCCGCAGCACGACGAGGTCGGCGTCCATGCGCACCACGTCGACGCGGTCGGACGCCTCCCCGGCACCACCGCCCGGCACGAAGGCCTCCACGATCGCCAGACCGCCGGGTGCGAGCGACTGCCCGGCCTGGGTCAGGCACCGGCGCTGCGCCGCCGTCGTGGTGAGGTTGAAGAGCGTGTTGAACGCGACGAGCACGGCCCCGAACGCCCGCATCCGCACCGGTAGCTCGGCCATGTCGGCGGCGACGACCGGCACGTCCGGGTGCTGGTCGAGGGAGCGGCGCAGCATCGCCGTCGACGCGTCCAGGCCGACCACGTCGAGGCCGGCAAGGCGCATCGGCGCGGCGAGGCGGCCGGTGCCGCTGCCCAGCTCGAGCACCGGTCCGGCGGTGCGGGCGGCGACGAACCGGGCCGTGGCCCCGGATGGGGAGACGTCGGCGTACCAGTCGTCGTAGACGTCGGCGAACCCGTCGCCGTAGGACGCCGGTCCGTAGCCGGGCAGCGCGCCCGTCTCCGGGTCGTCTGGGCGTGGCGGCGCCATCGGGGCATCTTGTCGGCTTCGGTAGCGTGCCGGCGATGGCGGAGCCCCGGCGATGAGCGACGACCGCCGGCGGACCGGGCAGCTGGAGTCGCAGCGCGACGACACGCTGCGGCGCTGGATCGCCGGGGAGGTGCACCCCTACTGCGCGCCGCTGCGCGAGCGGCTCGACCGCAGCGGGCTGGGTCGGCGCGGGGTGCGCACCGCGGCCGACCTCGGCCGGATCCCCGTCACCGACCTGAGCGAGCTCGGCGACGGCCGGCGCTGGGTGCTCGAGCCCACGGCCGAGCGCATCCGCGCCGCCGGCTCGCCCGAGCTGCGGGCGCGGCTGCTCGTCTCCGACGTCGTGGGCGGCCAGGAGGCCTTCGCCCGGCGCCACGTGGACCTGCCCTACAAGCCGGTGACGTGGGTCGCCGCCCCGCACCCGGCGGGTGTGCTGCTCACCGGCTGGACCACCAGCGACCTCGAGCAGCTCGCCCGGCTCGGCCGGCGGGCCCTGGCCGTGTCGGGCGTGCGGCCCGGCGACCGGATCGCCTGCGTGTCGACCGGCGGGGGGATCGGCCCCGTGCAGCTCGAGCTCGGCGCTCGCGATGCCGGCATCGCGCACCTGCGCGCCCGACCCGACGGCGCGGCCGACGTGCTGGCCGTCGCCGCCCCCAGCGTCGTGTCCGGGCCCGCCACCGGGCTCGTCGACCTCGTCCGTGCCGAGCTGCCGCCCAGCGTGCGGCTCCTCGTCGCCCAGCTCGGGCCCGAGGACGCCGGGGCCGACCTGCCGGCGCTGCGGCGCGAGGCGGGGGTGCCGGTGCGGCTGTGGTGGGCGCCGGCCGGCGTCCGCGCCGCCTGGGCCACGTGCGAGGCCGATCAGCTCCACACCTGGCCCGACCACGAGCACCTCGAGGTGGTGGACGAGCACGCGGAGGCCGCCGAGGTCGGTCGCCTCGTGTGGTCCGCCGTCGGGTGGCGGGGCACGGTCTGGCTGCGGCTGGCGCTGGGACCCGAAGGCCGCGTCGAGCGAGGGCGCTGCACGTGCGGGCGCACGACCCCCCGGGTGCTCGGCGCCCGCCGACTGGCGGGG
>Ga0208490_100143_pt1 | contig 57438 bp, 59 predicted proteins | sample SubbioAug_CSWold_FD_184818 | JGI IMG/M metagenome (GOLD analysis project Ga0208490, IMG submission 184818) | Serpentinite rock and fluid subsurface biosphere microbial communities from McLaughlin Reserve, California, USA - CR11Aug_CSWold (SPAdes) | ecosystem: Environmental > Terrestrial > Deep...
GCCTGTGACCTGGGCAAACAGGAGTGGGCGTAACAGGACTTGAACCTGTGACCTCACGCGTGTGAAGCGTGCGCTCTAGCCAGCTGAGCTATACGCCCGGGAGCAGGAGAACGTAGCAGCAGCGCCCGAGGGCCGCTCAACCGTCCCCGCCGTCGTCGCCGTCACCGCGCTCGGGCAGCGACCCGAACGCCGCCGTGGGGTACAGCTCGGTGGTTGCGATCTCAGCGGGGTCGACGTTGGCCAGCAGGTCGACCTCGGCCGGCGTGGGGACCCCGGGGTCGAGGCGCTCGACGAAGGTGTCGTAGCCGCCGATGATGCGCCCGTCGGCGGCGCGGTAGACGGCGGTGATGCCCACGTCGGCGAGGGGCTCGTCGAAGCCGGAGGTGATGGTGAAGGTCGTGCGCACGCCGCTGAACTCGGCCTCGTTCGTCTGCACGTCCGTGATGGCGAACGCGCCCTCGAACGGGCCGGTCTCGCGCCAGCGGGCGACCTCGACGCCGACGTCCATGCGGGCGACGGGGACGGTGGGGGCCTCGAACACGAGGGAGGCGACGGCGACCTGCTGGCCGGGCAGGACGACCTCGATGAAGCCGTTGTCGGTGCCGAGCGCGGTGCCGGCCTCGTCGACGAAGGTCACGGTGACCTGCACGCCCTGGGCGAGCCAGCGCTCGTGGGGGTTGGCGATGACGACGGCGAAGGTGCCCTCGCGACGGTTGGGGTCGAAGCGGTCGGGGACGACGGTGAGGCCCTGGCCGGCGACCTGGAGGCCCTCGGCGGGGCCGGGCGGGAGGGTGACGTCGGAGGTCAGCTCCTCGAGGGAGGGGGCGTCGCGGTCGAGGACCGAGGCGAGGTCGTCGTCGGTGCCGGAGCTGCCGCCGGAGCCGGTGTCGTCGTCGGCCGAACCGGAGATGAGGGCGGTCGAGACGCCGGCGACGAGGGCGACGATGCCGACGATCACGAAGAGCGCCACCACCGGCGACCAGTTGCGCTTCGGCGCGGCCGACTCGTCGGGGGAGTCCTCGGTCCACTTGTCGAGCAGGGCGGCGGTCTGCGGATCGGTTGCGACGTCGCCGAACGGGTCGCCGTCGACCCCCTCGGGCAGGTCGTCGTCCGCCGGGTCCTCAGCCACGTCCTCGCCCCGCAGCTCGCGGGTGGCGCGCAGCTGCTCGGCGCGGCGCCGGAGCCGCTCGACCGTCTCGGCCGAGGGCGCGTCCGGATCGCCGGGCGCACCGGCGTCCTCGTCCTGCGGAGCCGCCTCCGTGTCGTCCCCACCCATCAGCTCAGGCGAGCGTGGCCTCCAGGCGGGCCAGCGCGTCCTCCTCGTCGATGTCGAGAGCGAAGGCGAGCTCGGACACGAGCACCTGCCGGGCCTTGACGAACATCGACTTCTCGCCGGCGGAGAGCCCCTTGTCGGCCTCGCGCAGCGCCAGGTTCCGGACCACCTCGGCCACCTGGTACACGTCGCCTGACTTCAGCTTCTCCTGGTGGTTCTTGAACCGCCGGGACCAGTTCGTGGGCTCGCGCACGTCCTTCTTGGCGAGCACCTCGAACACGTCCTCCACGTCCTCGTCGGAGATCGGGTAGCGCATGCCGATCTCCTCCGCCCGGTCGGACGGCACCTTGAGGGTGAGCTCGCCGTGCGTCATGCGCAGCACGAAGAACTCCTTCTCCTCCCCGAAGGTCTCCATGACCTCGGTGCCCTCGATGACGGCCGCGCCGTGGTGGGGGTACACGACCTTGTCGCCGACCTTGAACGTCACGCTGCACTCCTGGGGGATGCGTGGTACGAGCAGCCGATCCTATTGGCTGCTCGGGCGTGCGCCTTCACCGGGGTTCACGGGTCGACGGTGATCGGGATCGGGTCGGGGTGCAGGAGCGGTCGCTCGTCGCCGGTGGTCTCGCGCTCCCAGTACGCACCGAAGACCAGCATGCACTCGCACGACGGGACGTCGGCAGCCCGGGGGAGCCTGAGCTCGACGTCGACGACCCCCTCGTCGTCCGCCGTCCCGCCCACGCCCGCGCACTGAGCACCCGAGGGAGGGCACGAGGAGACGTCCATCCGCGCGCCCGCGGGCACGCCCGTGATCCGGAGGGGGACGACGTCGCCGGGGGAGAACGGGCCCTCGACGAGCACGGTCGCGACGGGGACGGTGGGTTCGTCGACGGCGGGGTCGAAGCGCACCTCGACCGGCGGGATGGCCCGGCCGCCCGCGACGTCGCCGTGGAAGGAGAGCCGGCACGGGTCGCGGGCGCAGTCGACGGAGCCACGCTGCCCGGGCTCGGACGCGTGGACGCCGAACGCCCGCCACAGCCGGATCTCGGCGTCGAGGACGCCGTCGTCGCCGGCGGTCTCCGTGATGACGGGGAAGCCGCCGCACGCGTCCTGCGCGCAGACCTCGACGGACAGGGGCGACCCGGGCAGGAGGCCGGTCACGGTGAGGCCGACCGGCTCCCCGGACACCAGGTCGGTGGTCCGCTCGAGCGTCGCGGTCGGCGGGTCGGGCAGCGGCGACCCGGCGTCGAAGTCGACGCGGACGCCGCCTGAGGTGTCGTAGTCGGAGATCATGCCCATGCCGATCAGGCAGCGCCCGGGCTCGGACGCGCAGTCGATCTCGACCCCGTCGAGGACCACCAGGCGGCTCACCACGAAGGCGACCTCGACGACGCCGTCGGCGTCGCTGGTGGCCTGGGCGAACCGCCCGAGGTTGCATGCGTCGGCGCCGCGCGCGCCGTGGTCGCGCCCGGCCTCCCGGGCGCACATCACCACGCCGACGCTCTCGCCGGGCGGGAACCCCGTGCCGGTGACGGTCACCTGCTGGCCGTGCACCAGACCAGTGGCCGGCTCGGCGCGCACGGGCAGCCCGATCGACTCCTTGCCGTCGTCCGGCGCCCCGAGGGCGATCGGGGTCGGGAAGGGCGCTGCGGTCGTGGTCGTCTCCTCCACGGACACCTCGGCATCCCCACCCGAGCCCACCCACCAGATCAGCGCGGCGGCCGCCACCACCGTGCCGAGGCTGACCACCAACGGCGCCCATCGTCCGCCGATCCTGCGCTCGCCCATCGGTCCGCCCATGCCGCACCCCCTTCGCCTCCCCACGAGTGTCCCACACCGCGCCTATGGTCGGCCGCCGTGGAGGCGCTCGACGGACCGCTCACGCCGGTGCAGCAGCGGGTGCTCGGCGCCCTCGCCGAGAAGGAGGCGACGGTCCCGGACACCTACCCGATGACCCTGCGCGGCCTGCAGACGGCGTGCAACCAGCGCAACAGCCGCGAGCCGGTCACCGACTACGACGAGCGGACCGTGCAGGCCACCGTCGACGAGCTCAAGGCCCGCAACCTGGTGCGCTTCGTCTACGCCAGCCACGGCGCCCGCACAACCAAGTACCGCCACGTCCTCCACGAGCGGCTGCGCCTCGAGCCGCCCGAGCTGGCGCTGCTCACCGTGCTGCTGCTCCGGGGTCCGCAGACCGTGAACGAGCTGCGCACCCGGACCGAGCGGGCGCACGCGTTCGCCGACAACGACGAGGTGGTCGCGACCCTCGAGGCGCTCGCGGGACGGGCCGAACCCCTCGTCGTGCACCTCCCGCGCCAGAGCGGGCAGAAGGAGACCCGGTGGATGCACCTCCTCGGCGGGGAGGTCGACGTCGACGCCCTCGCCGCCGGGTCACCGGCACCACCGGCCGCGGGCTTGGAGGCGCGCCTCGCCGCCCTGGAAGATCGCGTGGCCGCCCTGGAGGCGATCCTCACCGAACCCACCGAACCCGAGAGCGAGCAGCCCCCGCCATGATCGACTGGACCGAAGAGCAGAAGATGGTGCGCGACGCGGTGCGCCAGTTCGTCGAGGCCGAGGTCGCGCCCCTGCGCGACGAGCTCGAGTTCGGTGACACGCCGCCCTACGACGTGCTGCGCAAGCTGTACAAGACCTTCGGCATGGACACGATGGCGAGGGACCGCTTCGCCCGTCAGATCGAGTTCGAGAAGGCGGTCGAGGACGCGCTCGCCAAGGGCGACGAACCCCCCACCAAGGAATCGTCCGGCGGTGGTGACGGCTCGATCACCTTGATCCCGATCATCGAGCTGTGCCGCTACAGCCCCGGCCTCGTCACCGCCCTCGGCGTGTCCAGCGGGCTCACCGCGTCGGCCATCACGTCGAAGGGGACGATCCGCCAGAAGGAGCGCTGGGCGCTCGACCTGCTGACGCTGGACAAGATCGGCGCGTGGGCGATCACCGAGCCCGGTTCGGGTTCCGACGCGTTCGGGTCGATGCGGGCGACCGCCCGACGCGACGGCGACGAGTACGTGCTGAACGGCTCGAAGACGTTCATCACCAACGGCCCCTACGCCGACACGATCGTCTTCATCTGCAAGCTCGACGAGGGGAACCCGCCCGAGGAGCGCAAGATCCTCTCCTTCGTCCTCGACTCGGGCATGCCCGGTCTCGAGCAGACCAAGCCGCTGCGCAAGATGGGCATGCACTCCTCGCCCACCGGCGAGCTGTTCCTCACCGACGTCCGGGTCGGCATCGACCGACTCATCGGCGAGACCGAGGACCTGCCCAGCGGCGGTCGGGAGGGCGCGAAGGCGACGTTCTCGATGGAGCGCTCGGGCGTCGCCGCCATGTCGCTCGGCATGATCGAGAAGTGCCTCGAGCTGTGCGTCCAGTACGCGAAGGACCGGGTGCAGTTCGGCCAGCCCATCGGCAGCTTCCAGCTGATCCAGGAGAAGCTGGCCCGCATGGAGGTGGCCCGGCTCAACGTGCAGAACCTGGTGTTCCGCTTCATCGAGCTGTCGCAGTCCGGGCAGGGCATGAGCCTCGCCGAGGCATCGGCCATGAAGCTCTACTCCGCGCGCGCCGCGGTCGAGGTCACGCTCGAGGCCGTCCAGATCTTCGGCGGCAACGGCTACATGGCCGAGTACCAGGTCGAGCAGCTCGCCCGCGACGCCAAGGTCCTGCAGATCTACGCCGGCACCGACGAGATCCAGATCACCCACATCGCCCGAGCGCTGCTCAACGCCTGAGCTCGTCGGGGCTGAGCGCCCGGTCGAGCAGACGCTGGGCGACGAGCGACAGCCTCTGGTTGCTGCGCTGGGAGTACCTGCGCAGCACCTCGAACGCCTCCTGCATGTCGACGCCCTCGCGCTCGGCCACCATCCCCTTGGCCTGCTCGATCACCACCCGGCTGTTCAGGGCCACCTGGAGCTGCTCGGTGAGGCGCACGGCCTCGCGGACGCTGCGCTGGTGCAGCAGGCCGATGGTGGCCACGTCGGCGAGCGCCTGGCCGATGGCGACCGTGGACGGGTCGAGATGCTGCTCGCCCGCCGTGAACACGTTCATGGCCCCGATGACCTCGCCGCGCAGGCGGAGGGGCAGCGCGTGCACGGTGTCGAAGCCGAGGCTCTGCGCCTCGGCGGCGAAGCGGGGCCAGGGCTGGTCGTCGTCGGTGAGGACGTGGTTCACGATGGCGTCGCCCGTGCGGTAGCAGTCCAGGCAGGGGCCCTCCTGGGCCTGCAGCTCGAACAGGTCGAGCAGCCGCGCCGCCTCGTTGGAGGAGGCGACCGACCGCAGCGGGGTGCCCGGGACGGCGAGGAGGACTCCGGCCTCGGTGGCGTCGAGGACCTCGACGCAGCGCACCGTCAGGAGCGTCATGAAGTCGACGACGTCGAAGTCGGCCACGAGGGTGTCGGCGAGCTCGACGAACACCTCGCTCAGGCGCTGGGGATCATCCAAGGGACCTGCTCCTTTCCCGAGGAGGGTAGCGGGAGGCGTCGGCGCTCATGGGTCCCGCGGGAAGCGGATGGCGCCGGCGACGACGTCGGTCGCGACGTCGTCGATGGATCGGTCCTGGGCCCACGCCCAACCCCGCAGCCGGGCGATCGCCGTGGCGGGATCGACGTCGAGCTGCGCCGCGATCATGCCCGTGGCCTGGTGGACCACCCGCCGGTGCTGGAGCACCTCGGGGAGCCGGCCGGGTAGCGACCCGGCCTCGAGGTCGTCCTCGAGGGTGAGCAGCACGTGGGTCGCCACGTTGGCGAGGGTGAGCGCGTCGGCCAGGTCACGGGCATCGAGCGCGCCCGGCTGGTCCCGGTAGAGGCCGAGCACCCCGACCCGGGCGGCGCCGATGCGCAAGGGGAAGGCGAAGGCGGCGCAGCAGCCCAGCGCCAGCGCCGCCGGTCCGAACGCGGGCCAGGTGCCGGCCGCATCCCGGAGGTCCGGTTCGAGGACCGGGCCGGCGCTGATGTCGGCGTCGATGCACGGACCCTCCCCGAGGGTGAACTGCAGCTCGTCCACGGCCGCCGGCGCGCGTCCGGACGCGGCGACGGTCCCGCGGTGCTCGCCGTCGCGGACGATGGCGACGCTGGCGCCGGTGACCCCGAGCAGCTCGGCCCCCGTGCGCAGGAGCCGATCGAGCGTCGACCCGCGGTGCGGGCCGTGGCCGTCGGCGAGGGCGTCGGCGAGGAGGGCGAGGCGGGCCGGGTCCATCAGCTCGCTGCGGTGGCGGATGCCAGCATGGCGGTCCATCGCACGGTACACGGAGCCCTGCGGTGGCGGCCCAGCCACCCCCTGGTGGTCTGCGCGGCCCGGGTGTACCGTCGGCTGTGAGTCATCCACGCGGCTGCGGACCCTGGTCGCCCCATGCAGTGCGACGCGTCGGGGAGCTGCCACATGGAGCCGTCCAGCCGGACCGGAGCAAGGATCGGCCGCGCGGAGTCGGCGACGGCGGTGCTCGCCGCGATCGAGGTCGGCGTCCTCGCCCTCGACGCGGACGCGCAGGCCGTCTACGCCAACCCGGCATGGACGGAGCTGACCGGCCAGCCCGAGGGCGTGTGGCGGGGAGACGGCTGGCAGGACCTGCTCCCCGACCTCGGTGACCACCGTCGCCGGTTCCTCGAGGCCGTCACCGGTGGCTCGGCGCACGGCATCGAGGTGCAGGTCCGGGACGTCTCGCCCTCCCGCGTCCTCGTCCTCGACGTCGTCGCCGCGGACGACACGGGCGCGGCGACCGTGGTCACGGCCCGCGACATCACCGAGGAGCGAGCCCTGGAGGACTCGCTCTCCCGGGCCGCGCTGCGTGACCCGCTGACCGGCTTGTGGAACCGAAGCCGCTTCTTGGACTTCCTCGCCGTGGCGCTGGCCCACGCCGAGCGGGAGCACGACCGCCGGGCAGCGGTGTTCTTCGTCGACGTCGACGGCCTGAAGTCGGTGAACGACCGCCACGGGCACGCCGCCGGGGATCGGCTGCTGCGCTCCGTGGCCGAGGCGCTCACGTCGGCGGTGCGCCCGGGCGACGTCGTCGCCCGGTTCGGGGGCGACGAGTTCGTGGTCCTGTGCGACGACGTCCACGACGGCGAGCCGGCGACCATCGCCGACCGGATCCTCACCGCGATCGGGGCTTCGCCCGACGCGGACTGCACGGTCAGCGTCGGCAGCACGGTCTCCCTCGGGGCGACCGACGACCCGTCCGACATCATCGCCCGGGCCGACGCCGACATGTACCGGCAGAAGCGCCGGAGCCGGCAAGCCCGACCCCGCGCCCATGCGCCCTCGGCGGGCCTGGCGCCGGTGGCGGCGTTCGGCGACGAGGCGTCGGAGCTCGTGTGGGTCCTCGGCGCGTTCGTCCGCCTGCTCCGCGACCGCAGGGAGACGGTCGACCCGGCGGAGCGCGACGAGGTGCTCGAGGCCATCGCGCGGGTGCACGCCCGCCTCGAGGCCACCCTCCGGGACGGCGCACCGCCCCTCGACCTCGCGGCCCCCTGATCAGCTGTCGGCGATCGGCGCCACGGTCGGCGGCGCCGGATGGACCTGGAGCCGCGGGAGCCACCAGGCCACGTTCGGCCCGACCCCGACCGCGAAGGCCAGCGTCCCGATGCCGACCGTGCCGCCGAGCACGGCGCCGGCGGCGAGGGCGGCGACCTCGATCCCGGTGCGCACCGGCCCGACCCGCAGCCCGCGCCGGGCGAGGGCGGTCATGAGGCCGTCGCGGGGACCGGAGCCGAGGCCGACGCCGAGGTAGAGGCCCGAGCCCGGCCCCCACAGCCAGATGCCGAAGGCCAGGTAGAGCATCCGTCCCCACAGCGCGTCGGGCCGCTCGACGAGCGCCAGCGTCAGGTCCATCGTCGCCCCGATCACGATCACGTTCAGCACGGTCCCCGCGCCGGGCCGCTCGCGCAGCGGGATCCAGGCCAGCAGGACGAGCAGGCCGACCCCGATGCTCGCCGTGCCGATGCTGATCCCGAGGCGCTCGGACAGGCCCTGGTGGAGGACGTCCCACGGAGACACGCCGAGGTCGGCGGCGACGGTCAGGCCGAGGCCGGCGCCGAGGAGCACCAGGCCGAGCAGGCACCGCACGAGGCGGGTGGCGGCGCGGTCGGTGGGCACCGGGTGACGCTACCGGCGAGCCCTCGCGCTCAGAGACCGAGATGCCGCTTGGCGATGATCTCCTTCATGATCTCGGTCGTCCCGCCGTAGATCGTGGTGACCCTCGCGTCGGCGTAGGCGCGGGCGATCGGGTACTCGGCCATGTAGCCGTAGCCCCCGAAGAGCTGCAGGCACTTGTGCAGGGCGCGGTGCTGCAGCTCGGTGCACCACCACTTGGCCATGGAGGCCTCCTCGGCGCTGAGCGTCCCCTCGTTCAGCGCGACCACGCAGCGGTCGACGAACGCCTGCCCGATCTCGACCTCGGTGGCGACCTCGGCGAGCTCGAAGCGGGAGTTCTGGAACGACCCGATCGGCTGGCCGAAGGCGGTGCGCTCCTTGACGTACTCGACCGTCCAGTCGAGTCCGGCCTTCGCGGCGGCCACGCCGGCGACCGCGATCGACAGCCGCTCCTGGGGGAGCTTGTCGACGAGGTGCAGGAACCCCTTGCCCTCCTCGCCGATGAGGTTGGCCGCCGGCACCTGGACGTCGTTGAAGAACAGCTCCGCCGTGTCCTGGCTGTGCATGCCGATCTTCTCGAGGTTGCGGCCCCGCTCGAAGCCGTCCATGCCCCGCTCGACCACGAGCAGCGACATGCCCGTGTGGCGCTGGCTGGGGTCGGTCTTGCAGGCCACGATGACGAGGTCGGCGTTGATGCCGTTCGTGATGAACGTCTTGGAGCCGTTCAGCACGTAGTGGTCGCCATCGCGCACCGCCGTCGTGCCCATCGACGCCAGATCGGAGCCGATGGCCGGCTCGGTCATGGCGATGGCGGTGATCAGCTCGCCCGAGGCGATGCCGGGCAGCCAGCGGGCCTTCTGCCCATCGTTCGTGAGCGTGAGGAAGTAGGGGAGGCAGATGTCGTTGTGGAGGGTGATGCCGAGGCCGGCGCCGCCCGCCCCGGCCGCCTGCACCTCCTCGATGATCACTTGGTTGTAGCGGAAGTCGTCGACGCCGCCGCCGCCGTGCTCCTCGGGGATCGCCATGCCGAGGAAGCCGTGCTTCCCGGCCCGCTCGAAGAGCGTGCGGTCGGCGATGCCCTCGCGCTCCCAGCGATCGAGGTTGGGCGTCATCTCGTCGGCCACGAACCGGCGGAAGCTGTCGCGGAAGAGGTCGTGCTCCTCGTCGAACAGGGTGCGCTCCATCGTGGCGACGGTAGCCTCGAAGCCCCGTCATGCCTCGATCCCCCCGCTCCGTCCTGGCCCTCGCGGCCGCCGGCCTCCTGCTCGCCGCGACGCCGGCCCTCGCCCAGGAGGAACCGCCGGTCGACTGCTCGACGTCGACCACCGCGCCGACGCCCGACGGGTCGGACCCGTGCGCCACGTCGAGCACCACCGCGCCGCCGGCCACGGAGCCCCCGCCGACCACGGCACCGCCGTCCACGCTGCTCCCGCCGCCGCCCCCGCCGCCCGGCGAGCCCCCGCCCCCCGAGCAGCCGCCCCCGGGGGACCAGCCGCCCCCCGAGCAGGGCGGTGACCAGGACTCCCCGCCCGAGGAGGTCCCGCTCTCCGACGAGACGGTCCCGCCCCCGCCCGGGGAGTCCGTCGACCCGGCCCTGGCGCAGCGCCTCATCCAGAAGGAGCTGCGGGTCGCCCAGGCCGACGTGATGCAGAGCCAGGCCGAGGTCGCCGCCGCCGCCCAGCTCGTCGACGAGCTCACGAACCGCCTGGCCCAGCTGCAGGCCGAGCTGGCCCGCCTCGACGTCGCCCAGTCCCTCAAGGTGCAGGAGCTGCAGGACGCGAGCGTCCGCTTCCGCGAGCGGGTCGCCAACGCCGTCGTGCGCGGCAACGCCGCCGAGCTGGACACCCTCTTCACGGCGACCGACGCCAACAACCTCGAGATGCGCAAGGTGTTCCTGGCCTCCGTGTCCGAGGCCGACCGGGAGGCGGTCGTCGACCTCGAGCAGGCCAAGGCGGTGCTCGACGAGGGCGTGCTCGAGGCGGTCGAGTCCGTCGCCGCCACCCGCCGCGAGCTGCGCACCGCCCGGCGAGGGCTCCAGGACTCGCTGCGCGTCAACACCGAGCGCAAGTTCCAGCTCGCCGTGTTCTCCGCCGGCTCCAAGATCGTGATCCGAGGGTTCGTGTTCCCGGTGGGCGAGCCCTACTCGTTCATCGACTCCTGGGGATACCCCCGCATGGTCGGCACCCAGTACGAGCACGGGCACCAGGGCGTCGACGTCATGGCCGACTTCGGCACCCCCCTCTACGCCGTCGAGCGGGGCATCATCACCCGGGTCGGCACCGACGTGCTGGGCGGCACGAAGCTGTGGCTCAAGGGCCAGTCGGGCACGTACTACTACTACGCCCACCTCCAGGCGTACGCCGAGGGCATGGTCGAGGGCGCGCTGGTCAACGCCGGCGACGTGGTCGGCTTCGTGGGCGACACCGGCAACGCCCAGGGCGGCGCGCCCCACCTCCACTTCCAGGTCCATCCCGGCGGTGGCCAGGCGGTGAACCCGTACGGCCTCCTCAAGGTCGTGGCCGACCTGTCGCGCGGCCGGTCGCGGTAGCGGCCGTGGACCTGCGAGCCACGCTCGACGCCGACTGCTCGCCCGCTGTCCTCTTCGGCTGGGTCGACGGCCTCGACACCTACGACCGCTGGCTCGAGATCGTGCCCCGTTCGGCGCCGTCGCCCGCCACCGAGGGTGATCCCGGACCGGCCTGGGACGTGACCCTGCGAGGCCGCCTGGGTCCCCTGGCCCGATCCAAGCGCCTGCGCATGGTCCGCACGGAGCACCGGCCGCCCGGCGACGACCAGCAGGGCCGGGCCGTGTTCGAGCGCCGGGAGACCGACGGGCGCGAGCACGCCCCCTGGCGGCTGACCGCCTCGGTCGAGCCGATGCCCGGTGGGAGCCGCCTCGCGATGGACCTCCACTACGGCGGGTCGTTGTGGATGCCCCTGCTCGAGCGGCTGCTCACCGGTGAGATCGAGGCGTCCCGCCAGCGCCTGCGCGCCCTCGTCGAGGGCAGGGAGCCCCCGGCTCCCTAGGACTCCCTAGGACCGTCCGGCCACGGCCGACCAGCGCCGGTCGCAGCACGCCACGTCGAGCGCCACGCCGTAGAGCTCGCTCAGCGCCTCGCTGGTCAGCACCTCCGGCGCCGGCCCGGCCGCCACGATCCGGCCGCCGTCGAGCAGGAGCGCGCGGTCGAACGCCCGGGGGATCTCCTCGAGGTGGTGGGTCACCAGGACGAGCGGTGCCGAGGTCGACGCTGCCGCGTCGTCGAGGCGGCGCAGCAGGTCCTCGCGGCCGCCGACGTCGAGGCCGGCGGTCGGCTCGTCCAGGACGACGATGCTCGGCCGTCCGGTGAAGGCCCGGGCGAGGAGCACCCGCTGCCGCTCACCCGAGGAGAGGGTGCGCAGCGGTCGGGTCGCCATCGCGAGATCGATGCCGAAGCGCCGCAGCTGGGACGTCGCGTCGGCGCGCTGGGCGTCGTCGTAGCGGTGCCACCAGGTCTCGAGCGCCCCGTTTGGGGCGGCAAGCACGACGTCGTGCGGCGTCATCGTCGGGCGCAGCAGGTCGGCGAGGGCCTGGCTCGTGTAGCCGATGCGTCGGCGCAGGGCCCGCATGTCGGTGCAGCCCAGCACCTCGCCGAGGACGCTGGCCCGCCCGGCCCAGGGCCGCAGCCACCCGGCCAGCAGGCGCAGCAGCGTGGTCTTGCCCGACCCGTTCGGGCCGATGATCACCCAGCGCTCGCCTTCGGCGATCGTCCAGTCGAGGCCGTGGAGCACGGGGGTGCCGTCGATGGCGACGTCGACGCCCTCCAGCTCGACGCGGGGCGTGGGATCGTCGGGCACGGCGGCTTTGTACCCTGTCGGCCCATCGAGACCGCACTCGGCCTGGGCGCTGTCGCCCTGCTCATCCTGGCGAACGGCGCGTTCGTGGCCAACGAGTTCGCACTCGTCGCCGTGGACCGGGCCCGTGTCCGCCGCCACGCCGAGGCGGGCCGTGCCGCGGCCCGCCGCACCGAGGACATCCTCGCCCGCCTCTCGTTCCACCTGTCGGGCGCCCAGCTCGGCATCACCATCACCTCCGTGCTCGTCGGCTTCATCGCCGAGCCGGCGGTGGCGACGGTGCTCGAACCGGCTGTGGGGGCCGTGGTGGGCGAGGACCGGGCGGTCGGCGCGTCGATCGTGCTGGCGCTCGCCCTCGCCACCGTCGTGCAGATGGTGGTCGGCGAGCTGGTGCCCAAGTCCCTCGCCATCTCCCACCCGACCCGCACGGCCTACCGCCTCGCCGGGGTCATGCACGCCTACGGGGTGCTCGCCGGTCCGGTCGTGCGCTTGCTCAACGGCGCCGCGAACGGCGTGGTGCGCCGCCTCGGGATCGAGCCCCAGGAGCTCCCCTCGGTGCGGGGCCTCGACGAGCTCGACCTGCTGTTCCGCTCCTCCGGCGCGGCGGGGACGCTCGACGAGGAGTCGCTCACGCTGCTGACCCGGGCGGTGCGCTTCTCGGAGAAGACCGCGGTCGACGCCCTGGTGCCCCGCCCGGAGACGGTCGGCGTGTCCGTCGAGGAGACCGTGGCCGACCTCACGGCGAGGGCGGTCGCCACCGGGTTCAGCCGCTTCCCCGTGTACGACGCCGACCTGGACGAGATCGTCGGGGTCGGCCACGTGAAGGACGCGTTCGGGGTCCCCTTCGACGCTCGGACCACCACCTCGGTGCGGGACATCGCCGCGCCCGCCCTCGTCGTCCCGGAGACGATGGCCCTGTCCACGCTGCTCGGCCTGCTCCGGGAGAAGCGGACCCACCTCGCCGTGGTGGTCGACGAGCACGGCGGCACCGCCGGGGTCATCACCCTCGAGGACGTGCTCGAGGAGATCGTCGGCGAGATCGACGACGAGCACGATCGACCCGCCCCGCCGCTCACCCGTGTCCAGCGGGCGGGGGAGTGGGTCCTCGGGGGCGGCCTCCACCGCGACGAGGTGTTCGACGCCTGCGGCTTCGACGTGCCCGACGGGCCCTTCGAGACCCTCGCCGGCTTCGTGCTCGACCAGCTCGGTCGCCTGCCCGACGAGCGCGAGTCGTTCGAGCACGACGGCTGGACGGTGTCCGTGGTCGAGATGGACCGCCTGCGAGTCGTCGCCGTCCGCCTCGTCGCCCCCGCCGACCAGCGCGATCGGCACGGGCAGCCGTGAGCGTCGGCGCCCTCGTCGCCTCCGTCGCCCTCCTGGTCGGCAACGCGTTCTTCGTGGCCGTGGAGTTCGCCCTGGTCGCCAGCCGACGGACCACGCTCGCGGCGATGGCCGAGGACGGCAACCGGGCCGCGGCCCGGGCGCTCGGCTCCCTGCGCGACCTGTCCCGCCAGCTGGCCGGGGCGCAGCTGGGCATCACGATCTGCTCGCTGCTGCTCGGCCACCTGGCCGAGCCGGCGATCGCCCACGGCCTCGAGTCGCTGCTGCACGACCGGGTCGAGGTGTCCGAGGGCGTCGCCCGGACGATCGGGTTCGCCCTGGGCCTCTCGATCGTCGTGTTCCTCCACATGGTCCTGGGGGAGATGGTCCCGAAGCGCATCGCCATCGCCGACCCGGAGCGCACGGTGCTGCCGCTCGAGTGGGCGAACCGGCTGTACCTGCGGGTGTTCGGCCCCGTCATCACCGTCCTCAACGCCATCGCCAACGGCGTGATCCGGCTCCTCGGCGCCGAACCGGCCGACGAGATCGCCGACAGCCACACCTCCGACGAGCTCGCCGACATGGTGTCGGCGTCCCGCGAGGAGGGGCTCATCCCCGACGTGCAGGACCGCATCCTGCGCGGCGCCCTCGCCATCGGCGAGTCGCCGATCTCGCCCGTGGTCGTGCCACGCGAGCGGATCGGGTTCGTGCCGCGGGCCGCCACGACGGTGGACGCCGAGCAGGAGGTGCTGCGCACCGGGCACAGCCGGCTGCTCGTGGTCGGCGAGGGCGGCCTCGACGACGTCCTCGGCTTCCTGCACGCCAAGGACCTGCTCACCGTGCCCGCCGCCCAGCGCGAGGCGCCGCTGCCCCTCGGGCGGATCCGGCGGCTCCCGATCGTGCACGAGGGCACCATCGTCGACGACGTGCTGCTCGCCCTCCAGAAGGCCCGGGTCCACCTGGCCCTCGTGTCCGACGACGCCGGCCGCACGGTCGGCATCGTCAGCCTCGAGGACGTGCTCGAGGAGCTGGTCGGCGAGATCGTCGACGAGAGCGATCGCCCGCCCGGCCGTCACCGCATTGCAACAAACGACAGGCCGTCGTAGCCTGTGCAGCCGGACAGGTCGCTGTCACGGGTCCCGCACGACCCGACCCCCGCTGTCTCGTCGCCCCGCCCCATGCTCCGACGCCTGCTCGCCCCCCTCCTCATCGCGGTCGCCCTCGCGGCCTCCCTGGTCGCGCCCACCGACGCCGGCGCCCAGACGGCCGACATCGAGCGGGCCCGGGCGAAGGCCCAGGAGGCCGTGCGTCGGGTGTCCGACGCCGAGACCCGGTTGGGGACCATCGAGCGCGAGCTGGCGGCCCTCGACGCCAAGCACGCCCGGGCCGAGGAGCGCCTGGCCTCGCTGAGCGGCTCGCTCGAGGAGCTGGTGATCGAGCGGTACACCTCCCGGGGCGACATGCCGCTGCTCACCGAGGCCGACATCAACGACGGCGTCAAGGCCGAGGCCTTTGCCCGCTACGTCAGCCAGGGCACGTTCGACACCATCGACGACTTCACCGAGGCCCGGGCCGAGCTCGACGAGGCCAGCGCCCAGCTGGGCGCCGCTCGCGAGCGCCAGCAGGCCAGCATCCAGGAGCTGCGCTCGGCCCTCGCCCAGGTGCAGGCCGAGCTGAAGCGGCTCGAGGAGGTGGAGGCCGAGCGCCGCGCCGAGGAGGCCCGCCGCAAGGCCGCCGAGGCGGAGGCCCAGCGCCGCGCCCAGGCCGCCGCCGCAGCCCGGGGCAGCCGGGCCGCCGCACCGAGCATCCGCAGCGCGCCGGCGGTCGCAACCGCGTCCGCGCCCGCGGCCGCGCCCACGGTGCACCGGGGCGGCGGCATGGTCTGCCCGGTGGCCGGCCCCCACTCGTTCATCGACTCCTGGGGCGCCCCCCGCTCGGGCGGCCGCCGGCACAAGGGCGTCGACATGATGGCCCGCATCGGCGTGCCGGTCGTGGCCCCGGTCTCGGGCACCGTGTCGCACCGGGGCAACTCCGTCGGCGGGCTGTCGTTCCACCTGTCCGGCGACGACGGGCACTACTACTACGGCACCCACCTCTCCCGGTACGGGGCGGCGGGACACGTCTCGGCCGGCACGGTGATCGGCTACGTGGGTGACACCGGCAACGCCCGCGGCATGCCGCACCTCCACTTCGAGATCCACCCGAACAACGCGGGTCCGGTCAACCCGTACCCCGCCACCCGCGCCGCCTGCGGCTGACCCGCCCTGGCAGGATCCCCGGCGTGACGCCGGACGAGCTCGCCGACCGCCTCCAGGACCTGCTCCGCACCGAGCTCGCCGATCCCGGCCTGGAGGTCGCCGAGCTGCGCCGGCTCACCGGTGGCGCCTCGCGGGAGACGTGGTCGTTCACGGCGGGCGGCGAGCGCTTCGTGCTGCAGCGCGCCCGACCCGGGTCGCCCCGGGCGGAGGCGATGGCCGACGAGGCCGCCCTGCTGCGGGCCGCCGCGGCGGCGGGTGTGCCGGTGGCCGAGGTCGTGAGCGCGTCGGGCGCGCCCGATGCGGTCGGGGCCGGGTACCTGGTGTCGCGATTCGTGGAGGGTGAGACCATCGCCCGCAAGATCCTGCGCGACGACGCCCACGCCGCGGCCCGCGGGCGCCTCGCCGCCGACTGCGGACGGGCGCTCGCGGCGATCCACTCGATCCCGACCGACGTCGTCGACCTCCCGGCAGGTGACCAGGTCGCCCAGTTCCGGGAGGTGCTCGACGGCTACGGCGACCCGCACCCGACGTTCGAGCTGGCGTTCCGCTGGCTGGAGGCGAACCGGCCGCCGGGCGGCCCGTCATCGGGGGACGTGGTGGTGCACGGGGACTTCCGGCTGGGCAACCTCATGGTCGACGGCGAGGGCCTCGCCGCGGTGGTCGACTGGGAGCTCGCCCACCTCGGTGACCCGATGGAGGACCTCGGTTGGCTGTGCACCCGGGCCTGGCGCTTCGGGGCCCCGGGCCCGGTGGCCGGAGTCGGCCCGTACGAGGAGCTCTTCGACGCCTATGCCGAGGCGTCGGGCCGGCCCGTCGACGCCGACGTCGTGCGCTGGTGGGAGGTCCTGGGCACGCTCAAGTGGGGGATCATGTGCATCATCCAGGCCCGCTCCCACCTGGACGGCGCCGTGCAGTCGATGGAGCTGGCCACGATCGGCCGGCGGGTCTGCGAGCAGGAGCACGACCTGCTCCTGCTGCTCGAACCCGAGGCGCTCGGGGCCGCCGTCGCCCGGCCCCTCCCGGAGGCCGCCGCCGATCCGGGGCTGCACGGCCGGCCCACGGCCGTCGAGCTGCTCGATGCCGTCCGCGGCTGGGTGGCGGGCGACGTGCGCGAGTCGGCGACCGGGCGGGTCGCGTTCCACTCCCGCGTGGCCGAGCACGCGCTGGGCATCCTCGAGCGGGAGGCGACGCTCGGCCCGGCGATGGCCGCCGACCACGCGGCGCGGCTCGCTGCGCTGGGCGTCGCCGACGACCGGGCCTTCGCCGCCGGCGTGCGCGACGGCTCACTGCAGGGCGCCGAGGTGGTGCGGGCGATGGCCGAGTCGGTGGTCGACAAGCTCCGGGTCGCCAACCCCCGCTGGTTCGCCTGAGGCGTCCCGGCGCCTAGGCCCCGACGGCGTGGTAGCCGCCGTCGACGTGCACGATCTCGCCGGTGGTCTGCGGGAACCAGTCGGACAGCATCGCCACGGTGGTGCGGGCGACCCCGGACGAGTCGTCCACGTCCCAGCCCAGCGGGGCCCGGTCGTCCCAGACGTCCTCGAAGGTCGAGAAGCCCGGGATCGACTTGGCCGCCAGGGTCCTGATCGGACCGGCCGCCACCAGGTTCACGCGGATGCCCCGCGGGCCGAGGTCGCGGGCCAGGTAGCGCGAGGTCGACTCCAGCGCCGCCTTGGCGACGCCCATCCAGTCGTAGGCCGGCCAGGCCTGGGTGGCGTCGAAGTCGAGGCCGACGATCGAGCCGCCGTCGGGCATCAGGGGCACGACGACGTCGGCGATCGTCTTGAGGGAGTACGCCGAGATCTGCAGCGCGACGGCGACGTCGTCCCACGGGGCCTCGGTGAACCCGCCGCCGAGGCACGATTCCGGGGCGAAGCCGATGGCGTGGAGGGCGCCGTCGACGCGGTCCCAGCGGGCGGCCAGCGCGTCGCGGACGGCGTGGACGTGCTCGGGGACGGTGACGTCGAGCTCGAGGACGTCGGGCTCCGTGGGCAGCTTGCGCGCCGTGCGCTGGGTCAGCCGCAGGGCCCGGCCGGCGCCGGTGAGCACGATCTCGGCCCCCTCCTCCTGCGCCAGCTTCGCGACCCCGAAGGCCAGCGAGGCGTCGGTGAGGACGCCGGTGATCAGGAGCCGCTTGCCGTCGAGGATGCCCATATGCCGTCTCCTGACCCGTGGTGGGGAGCCGACGTTACGGGGCGGCGGCGCACCGCAGGTCCGTCCCGGTCCCCGTGCAGGGCAGTGGGGTGCGACCCACGCCGCCGATCAAGCGGCGGTCGCCGATCGGTTCGGGGAGGTCGATCTCGGCCACCAGGTCGCCGACGACGTCCGGGCAGGGGCCGTCGGCGCCCACCACCACCAGCTCCACGAAGATGCCCTCGTCGGCGAGGTCGACCTGGGCCCGGTCGACGGTGCCGCACGCCGGGTGGTCCCGCGCCACGACCCGGATGGTGTCCTCGTCGAGGGCCGTGAGCCGGTCGGGGCGCACCAGCTCGCCCTCGTCGTCGGGCCGCAGGAACGCGAAGGCCAGCCCGCCCACCACGAGCACCAGCACCAGGGCCACCACCACGGGCAGCCACGATCCGGAGAGGGCCGGCGGTTCCTCGGGGGCGACGCTCACCACCCGGACCCTACGTGCGCGTTCGGGGGCGGCCCGGACCCGCCGGTAGGGTCCGGCCGGTGAAGATCGGAATCCTCGGAGGCACCGGTCCCGCCGGGTCTGCCCTCGCCGCCCGCCTCGCCGACGCCGGTTACCCCGTCATCGTCGGCTCCCGCTCGAAGTACCGGGCGATGGAGAAGGTCGACGAGCTGCTCGAGCAGTGGCCCGACCGCGACCTGCCCATCGAGGCCGGCGACAACGCCATGGCCGCGAGCGCCGATGTCGTGGTCATCGCCACCCCGTGGGACGGTGCCACGCAGACGGCGGCGTCGGTGAGCGAGCACCTGCACGGCAAGGTCGTGATCTCCATGGCCAACGCGCTCACCCGCATCGGCAAGGAGTTCCAGCCCCTGGTGCCGCCGCGGGGCAGCGTGGCCGCCAGCGTCCAGGCCGTCGTGCCCGACTGCAAGGTCGCCGCCGCGTTCCACCACGTGCCGGCCAAGGAGCTGGGCGACCTCGACCACCCCATCGAGACCGACGTGCTGATCTGCTCCGATCACGAGGAGGCCACCGCGGTCACCACCGAGCTGGTCCAGGCGATCCCCAACATGCGTCCGCTCGATGCCGGCGAGCTGTCGCAATCCACCCCGATCGAGTCCTTCACCTCCGTGCTGCTCCAGCTCAACGTCCGGTACAAGACGCGGGTCGCGGTCAAGTTCACGGGGCTGCCCGAGGGCATGACCGGCCTCCCGAAGAAGCCGAAGCGGGCCTCCGTGGCCGCCGAGGGGTCGGCGCCCGTCGAGGCCGTCGCCGGCGAGTGACCGCGCTCCGCCTCTACGACACGGCTCGCCGCGAGGTCGTGCCGTTCGAGCCGGGCGAGCTGGTCACCATGTACACGTGCGGCATCACGCCGTACGACGCCACGCACCTGGGGCACGCGGCCGCCTACGTCGGCTACGACGTGCTGCAGCGCCGCCTCCGCGACCGCGGCCACGAGACGCGGTGCGTGCGCAACGTCACCGACGTGGACGACTCGATCCTCGGCAAGGCCCGCGAGCTCGGCGTGCACTACCTCGACCTCGCCGCCGCCGAGACCGCGAGGTTCGACGACGACATGCTCGCCCTCGGGATGCTCCCCTCGTGGAGCGAGCCGCGCGCGACCTCGGCCATCGCCGACATCCGCGGCTTCATCGGCATGGTCCTCGACCGCGGCCACGCCTACCAGGCCGGCGGCGCCGTCTACTTCGACATCTCCACCTACGACCGCTTCGGCCAGGTCTCCGGCTACGACCGCGAGACCATGCTCGAGTACGCGCGCGACCGTGGCGGCAACGTCGACGACCCGAACAAGCGCGACCCCCTCGACTTCGTGCTCTGGCAGCCGTCGCTGCCCGACGAGCCGGCGTGGGACTCGCTGTGGGGGCCGGGCCGGCCGGGGTGGCACATCGAGTGCTCGGCCCTCGCCCTGCGCGAGCTCGGAACCACGATCGACCTCCACGGGGGCGGCGCCGACCTGATCTTCCCCCACCACGAGTGCGAGGCCGCCCAGTCCGAGGCCGCCACCGGCGAACCGTTCGTGCGCCACTGGATGCACCAGGCCATGGTCCGCATGGACGGCCAGAAGATGTCGAAGTCCCTCGGGAACCTCGTGTTCGTCTCCGAGCTCCGCAAGGAGTGGGAGGCCATGGCCGTGCGCCTCGCCGTGGTGAAGCACCACTATCGCGACAGCTGGGAGTGGCACGACGACCTCATGCCCGAGGCCGCCGACCGCCTCGCCCGCTGGCGCGCCGGGGTGGCTGCCGGGGGCGACGGCGCGCCGGTGCTCGAGACCGTGCGCGCCCACCTCGACGAGGACCTCGACACGCCGGGCGCGGTCGAGGCGATCGACGTCGCGGCCGCTGCCGGCGTGGACGTCACGGGCGCCGCGATGCTGCTCGGTGTTCGCCTGATCGACGCCTGAACCGACCACGGGCGGGGGCGTCCCGCTGGTACGTTCCGCATCCGTGGGGGACGAGCGCGAGTACGGGAAGCTCTATCCGGTGGCCCGGGCCATCGTGCGCCCCGCCATGCGGGCCCTGTGGCGCATCAACGTGACCGGGCTGCACCACGTCCCCGACGAGGGCCCGGCGATCTTCTGCCCGAACCACATCTCCTTCATCGACTCGCTCGTGCTGCCCTGCGTCCTGCCCCGGCGGATCAGCTACGTCGGCAAAGCCGAGTACATGGACTCGTGGAAGACCCGGCACCTGTTCCCCGCCATCGGGATGATCCCGATCGACCGGGGCGGGGGCAGCGCCAGCGAGCGGGCCCTCGACACCGCCGCCCGCATCCTCGAGCGGGGCGAGCTGTTCGGGATCTACCCCGAGGGCACCCGCTCGCGCGACCTCAAGCTGCACAAGGGCCACACCGGTCCGGCGCGCCTGGCCCTGCGCACCGGCGCCCCGATCATCCCGGTCGGCATCAAGGGCACCGACCGCATGCAGCCGGCCGACGCGCCGCTGCCCAAGCCGTTCATCTCCTGCCAGGTGAACATCGGCGCCCCCATCGACGTGAGCCGCTACGCCGACCGAGCCGAGGACCGACTCGTCCTGCGCCAGCTCATCGACGAGGTGATGTTCGAGATCCGCAAGCTCTCGGGGCAGGAGTACGTCGACACCTATGCCGGCAAGGACAAGGGCACCGACAGGGCCGAGCCCATGCCGACTCCCGTCCCCGAGCGCGGGCCGGAGCGCGTCCCGGAGCGCGCCCCGGAGCGCGTCCCCGAGCCCGCCCGGGTGCTGGTGGGGCCATCGGGCGCCGAGGACCTGGAGGTCCACCACGTGGCCGGCGAGCGCCCCTCGTCGGCAGATGTGCTCGCGAAGTGGTGGTCCTGACAGGCTCCTGACATGGATCAGGACGCCGTCGACATCGCCCTGCTCGTGTTCCGGTGCGCCATCGGCGCCGTGATGTTCGCCCACGGCTGGAACCACCTGTTCCGCGGCGGCAAGGTGCAGGGCACGGCGAGCTGGTTCGAGTCCCTCGGCATGCGCCCCGGCATCATCCACGCCTGGATCGCCAGCCTCGCCGAGCTCGCCGCCGGCATCGGATTGGTCCTCGGCCTGCTCACCCCGCTCGGCGGTGCTGCCGTGGTCGGCACCATGACCGTGGCGCTGATCACCAACCACCGGGGCAACGGCTTCTTCATCTTCCGGCCCGGCGAGGGGTGGGAGTACGTGATGACCCTCATCGCCTGCGGCGTCGCCCTCGGCGTGGTCGGGCCGGGCCAGTGGTCGCTCGACGAGGCGCTGGACCTGTTCCAGACCGACGGCCTCCCCGTCCCCGGCGCCACCGGCCTGTGGATCGTGCTCGCCGCCGGCTTCGGTGGCGCGGCCGCGCTCCTGGCCGCATGCTGGCGCCCGCCCGCGAAGTCCGAGGGCTGACCCCGAACGACCTTCGTCGCCTCGGAGGCCCATCGCTACCCTCCGAGCCCATGCCGGACACGATCGCCGTCACGCTGCCCGACGGATCCAGCCGCGAGCTGCCCACCGGGTCCACCGCCGGCGACCTCGCCCGCTCGATCGCCCGGGGCCTGGCCAAGAGGGCGGTGATCGCCGAGGTCAACGGCACCGAGCGCGACCTCACCCACGTGCTCGAGGACGGCGACCGGGTCGCGATCGTCACCGCCGACACCGACCAGGGCCTGTACGTCATCCGGCACTCGACGGCGCACGTGCTCGCCCAGGCCGTGCTCGACCTGCACCCGGGCGCCACCTTCGGCATCGGCCCACCGGTGGAGAACGGCTTCTACTACGACTTCGAGCTGCCCGGCGGCGGCACCTTCAGCGAGGACGACCTCGAGGCCATCGAGGCCCGGATGCGGGAGATCCTGGAGGAGTCCCAGCCGTTCGTGAAGAGCGAGATCCCCGCCGACGAGGCGCGGGAGGTCTTCGCCGAGCACCCCTACAAGCTCGAGATCATCGAGAACGCGTCCAGCGACCCCATGTCGGCCACGTCGGCGCGGGGCGAGGTGCGCTGCTACGAGAACATCCCGCCCGAGCCCCGGCCGAACCAGACCTTCCACGGCCACGACGGCTTCATCGACCTGTGCCGGGGACCGCACGTGCCCACCACCAGCGACCACCTCGGGCACTTCAAGCTGCTGCGGGTGGCGGGTGCGTACTGGCGGGGCAGCGAGGAGAACCCCCAGCTCCAGCGCATCTACGGCACGGCGTGGGCCACCAAGGCCGACCTCGAGCGGCACCTGCACCAGATGGAGGAGGCGGCCAAGCGCGACCACCGCAAGCTCGGCGCCGAGCTCGACCTGTTCAGCTTCCCGGAGGAGATCGGCTCGGGCCTGCCGGTGTTCCACCCCAGGGGCGCCACCATCAAGATGGAGATGGAGAACTACGCGCGGCAGCGCCACGTCGAGGCCGGCTACTCGTTCGTCTCCACGCCCCACATCACCAAGGCCCACCTGTTCGAGACCTCGAAGCACCTCGAGTGGTACGCCGACGGGATGTTCCCGGCCATGCACCTCGACGAGGTGACGGACGCCGACGGCCACGTCACCCGGGCGGGGCAGGACTACTACCTGAAGCCGATGAACTGCCCGATGCACAACCTGGTGTTCGAGTCGCGCGGCCGCTCGTACCGGGAGCTGCCGCTGCGGCTGTTCGAGTTCGGCACCGTGTACCGCTACGAGAAGTCGGGCGTGGTGCAGGGCCTCACCCGGGCGCGCGGCTTCACCCAGGACGACGCGCACATCTACTGCACCCGCGAGCAGATGCGCGACGAGCTGGCCAGCCTGCTGCAGTTCGTGCTCGACCTGCTCGCCGACTACGGCCTCGACGAGTTCTACCTGGAGCTGTCGACGCGCGATCCGGAGAAGTCGGTCGGCGACGACGCCACCTGGGAGGAGGCCACGAAGGTGCTGGCCGAGGTCGCCGAGGCATCGGGCCTCGACCTGGTCGACGATCCCGGCGGCGCCGCCTTCTACGGCCCGAAGATCTCGGTCCAGGCGCGCGACGCCATCGGTCGCACCTGGCAGCTGTCGACCATCCAGCTCGACTTCTTCGAGCCCGAGCTGTTCGACCTCAAGTACACGGCGCCCGACGGCTCCCGACAGCAGCCGGTGATGATCCACCGGGCCCTGTTCGGGTCCATCGAGCGGTTCTTCGGAGTCCTGCTCGAGCACTACGCCGGGGCCTTCCCGACCTGGCTCGCGCCGGTGCAGGCCGTCGTCTGCCCGGTGGCCGGCGAGCACGAGGACCACGCCGCCTCGGTCGCCGACCGGCTCCGGGCCGCCGGGGTCCGGGTCGAGGTGTCCGCGGCCGACGAGGGGCTCGGCGCCCGCATCCGCAAGCACAAGCTCGAGAAGGTGCCGCACATCCTGGTCGTGGGCGGCGACGACGTCGCGGCCGGCACCGTGGCCGACAACGTGCGCGGGGCCGACAAGCCCGAGCGCGACATCCCGGTCGACGCGTTCGTCGAGCGGATCACGGCTGAGATCCGCGAGCACCGGTGACGCTCGAGCGCATCTGGGCGGGCTGGCGCACCGCCTACATGGACGAGGTCACCGCAGACGGGAGCTCGGGCCTGTCCGACGCCGGCGGCTCGGTGTTCACCCGGATCCTCCGCGCGGTCGACGCCGGTGAGCTCACCGACGAGACGGCCTACCTCGTCCACCGGGGTGCGCACGCCCTCGCCATCCTCAACGCCTACCCGTACGGCACCGGGCACCTCCTGGTGATGCCCTACCGCGAGGTCGGGGAGCTCGCCGACCTCACCGCCGAGGAGTCGGCCGACGTGTGGCGGCTGCTGAACGAGGCGGTCGTGGCCATCAAGGCGGCGTACCGCCCCGAGGGCGTGAACATCGGGTTCAACCTCGGCCGGGCGGCCGGCGCCGGGGTGCCCACGCACGTGCACGGCCACGTGCTGCCCCGCTGGGACGCCGACTCGAACTTCATGACCGCGGTGGCCGAGGCGCGGGTGCTGCCCGAACCCCTCTCGACGACGTGGCGCAAGCTCGTCGACGCCTGGCCCTCGTGAGTACGGTCGGCGCGGTGACCGAGCCCGACGAGCGCCGTGATGACGAGGTCGTCGACGAGCTCCCCGAGGACCTCGATGCCGCCGGCTACGTCGGGCCCTACGTCTTCCCCGACAACAACCGCCGCCGCATCCCCGGCTACCTGTACCTGCTCACCGCGGCGGCGTGCGTCGCCCTGTGGGCCGCCGCGGGCGACGACGCCGTGCTGGTGAACGACGGGTTCCTCGTCGTGGGCATCGTGCTGGGCCTGGTCGGCGCCTACCACCTGCTGGCCGGCTTCGACCTCGAGGTCGACGAGACCGACGCCCTGGTGGCGGCGTCCCGGGCGGTCGGCTTCCCCGTCGGCCACGCGTCGGCCCAGATGGGGTGGCGGGGCCTGCGGAGCCGGCCGACGTGGCGCATCCTGCTCTACTCGGCCGAGGAGCCCCCGAAGCAGCGGGGCTTCGTGCTGGTCGACGGGGTCGACGGCACGATCGTCGACCAGCTGGTCGAGGAGAACCCCGAGGACTGGTCAGACCTCGACGGCAAGCTGACCGCGTAGTTCGGAGCCCTCGGGCAGGGCGGCGACGAGCGCCTCCGCCAGGACCCCGGCCAGACCGCCGGGCTCGCCCCGGGCGCCGGAGACCCCGGCCTGCCACGCCAGCTGGTCGGCGGCGATGGAGGGGTCGGCCACGTGCTGCGCCGCCTCGGCGCTGCGCAGGAGCTGGTCGAGGTCGTCGCGCAGCCGGTCGTGCACGTGGGGCGCCGCGGCGGCGAACGGCGGGACCCGCTCCAAGGTGGTCCGGAACGCGACGTCGAGCACGCGCCGACGGTCGCTCGCCGGGAGCGGCTCGGGCGCGGGCACCGTGGCGGTGGCCAGCACCGGACGGCTGCGCGCCCACTCGTCGAACGCATCGTGCAGCTCGTCGACGGTGGCGCACCAGCGGTCGGCGCCGATCGCCTCGGCGCGCGCCGGCCCGCCGAATGCCCCGCCGCCGACGGCGACCGGGATGCCGGCCTCGTGGCACGCCCCGATCGAGCGCCGGGCGCCGGGGAGATGCATCGGCATCGAGCAGCTGAGGGCCACGGCGACGGGTGCGACATCGCGCACGGTGCGGCCCAGCTCGCCGGCGGGGGAGGAGGCGCCGAGGAAGGTCGTGTGCCACCCCCGGCAGCGGAGCTGCTCGGACACCATGCGGGCGGGGAGGACGTGCCACTCGTCCTCCACGCAGGCGACCACGACGGGTGGGCCGTCGCTCGGGGCGTCGAGGGCGTCGCACACCGCGGTGAGGGCGTGGTCCACGATGGCGGAGGCCCCGTGCTCGTCGGCGACGGTCCACCGCTGGGACTGCCAGCGCACGCCGACCTCGCGTTGCACCTCGACGAGGAGCGCCACGGCAGCGTCGAGGCCCTCGGCGTCCCGCACCTCGCGCACGAGGGCGGTCACCTCGTCGCGACGGCGGGCCTCGATCAGGTCGAGGACCTCGCCGGGGGTCGCAGGCACGGCGGCCAGGATGGCACAGCGCCCTCTCTAGGATGTCGGCGATGCCCGACACCCAGGCGGCGAGCGCGGCGAGCCGATCGCTCCAGCTCCAGCTCGCGCTGGAGGCCGGCCAGCTCGGCGTCTGGGAGTGGGACCGGCGCACCGGACGGGTGATCTGGTCGGCCGAGCTCGAGCGCCTCGCCGGCCTGGAGCCGGGCACCTTCGACGGCTCCTTCGAGTCGTACATGGCCACGATCCACCCCGACGACCGGGCCGCCGTGGCCGCCACCATCGACCACGGCGTCGAGGCGGGGAGCCACGTCACCGAGCACCGGTTCCTGCGCCCCGACGGTTCGATCACGTGGGTGGAGGGCCGGGGGGCGGTGCTTCGCGACGAGGACGGCGAGGTCATCGGGATGGTGGGCGTCTCGATCGACGTCACCGACCGGGTGCGGTACCGCCGCCAGCTCGAGGCGCAGCAGCCCATCCTCGTGGCCCTCAACCGCATCAGCCTCCAGCTCAACCGCGAGCACGACCGCGACCGGTTGGCCGAGACCATCGTCGAGGTCACGGCGCAGTCGTGCGGTCGTGGCGCGGCGGCGCTGGTCAGCCGGGCCAGCGTGCTGCACCCGTGGCAGGTCGCGGCCCAGCACGGCGACTTCGTCCCCGACCTGCTGGCCATCGCCCGATCGGTGGCCGCGCACCTGGCCGAGATCGGCGCGTCGCTGCCGGAGGTCGTGTGGCTCGAGGGCGCCCTGGCCGTGCCGGTCACCCCGTTGAGCGGCCTCACCGACCTGCTCGTGGTGTCCGACGACGACGGCGCGCCCGAGGGGCTCGAGGCGCTGCTGGCCGGCATCGGCGCCCACGCGGCCAGCGCGCTGCAGAGCGCCCGGCTCCACGAGCAGGCCCGGGCCGAGCTCGACGCGCGCAACAGGGCGCTGGCCGAGCGCGACGAGGTCGCCCGCCAGCTCCAGCGCAGCCTGCTGCCACCGGCGCTGCCCACCGTGCCCGGCCTCGACCTCGCCGCCGGGTACCTGCCCATGACCGAAGGCATCGGCGGCGACTTCTACGACGTGTACCCGCTGGGCGACGCCGGCTGGGGCATCGTGCTCGGCGACGTGTGCGGCAAGGGTCCCGCCACCGCCGGGGTCACGGCGCTGGCCCGGCACACGGTGCGGGCCTCCGCCATGGCCGGGCACCCGCCGGACGAGTCGGTCCAGATCCTCAACCAGGCGATGATCGGCGGCGAGGACGAGGCCCGCACGTTCTGCACGCTCGTCGACGCCCGCCTCCAGCCCCACGACGGGGGCGTGCGGATCGTCGCCGGCGTCGCCGGGCACCCGCCCATCCTCATCCTGCGCGCCGGCGGCATCCTCGAGGCGGTCGGGCCCACCGGGCACCTGGTCGGCATGTTCGACGAGATCTCGGCGAGCGTCGTCACGGCGGAGCTGGGGCGGGGTGACCTGTGCGTCCTCTACACCGACGGCGCCACCGACGTCCGCCGTGACGGCGGCGAGGTGTTCGGCGACGAGCGCCTCGCCGACGTGGTGCGCAGCTGCCGGTCGATGTCGGCCGCCGCCGTGGTCCGCTCGATCGAGCTGGCGGTGGTCGACTTCCAGCGCGGCGAGATCAGCGACGACCTCGCGGTGGTCGTGGTCCGCATCCCGGACTGAGGGCCCTCTCAGCGCACGGCGGCGACGGTGCGCTCGGCGGCGCGCAGGTGGCGGGCCGTGACGTCGACGGCCTCGCGCAGCAGCTCGATGGGCTCCCGGGGCCCGTCGAGTTCGGCGATGCGGACCGGGCGCACCCACTCGTCGTTGGCGATGGCATCGATCCGGTCGGCCGTGGCGCCGGCGGTCGCGTCCAGCTGGTCGAGGAGCCCCCCGAGCGGCGTGTGGGGGTCATCCCACCACGCACCGTCGAGGTCGCCGAGCCGCGGGTGCAGCACCGGATCGGCATCGGCCCGGACCTGCTCGAGCGCCCGGCCGAGGAGGGTCAGCACCCCGTCGGCCGCCAGGAGGTGGTCGGCGGCGGAGCGGCCGTCGGGTCCGACGCGGCGAGCGAGCTCGTCGGCGTCGACGGGCTCGTCGTCGTCGGGCCGGGCCAGCACGGCGCGGAACCGGCGGGGGAAGGTCCGCACGGCGACGGCGGCGTCGTCGGGGGAGAGGTGAGAGGTCGCGGAGGGGGCCACGGGTAGAGTCTGTGCACATGTTCGACGGTCGCTTCCGCACCAGCGTCGAGAAGGGCCTCAAGCCCGTCGGCGTCAACCTGCGGCGCGCCGGCATCAAGGCCGACCACCTCACCGCCTTCGGGGTGCTCATGTCGGCCGCCGCGGCGGTGGCGATCGCCAACGGGGCCCTGCGCGGGGGGCTGCTGCTGCTCGCTCTCACCGCCATCCCCGACGTGCTCGACGGCGCCGTGGCCAAGGCCTCCGGCACCGCCTCCCCGCGGGGGGCCTTCTTCGACTCGGTGATGGACCGCGTCGCCGACGCCGTGCTGCTCGGCGGCGTCGCCTGGTACCTCGACTCCACCCAGGACGGGCGCATCGCCGTGCTCCCCATGGCGGTGCTCGCGGCGTCGATGCTCATCTCCTACGAGCGGGCCAAGGCCGACTCGCTCGGCTTCGACGCCCGCGGCGGCCTCATGGAGCGGGCCGAGCGCCTGGTGCTCCTCGGCTTCGCCCTGCTCTTCGACTCCCTGCTCGTGCCCGTGCTCTGGGTGATGCTCGCGCTCACGCTGGTCACCGCCGGCCAGCGCTTCGTCAAGGTCTGGCGCCAGGCCGCCTCGTCGGTTCCCCAGGTGGCTCCGGTCGATCGCGACCGCCGGCGCCGCACGCTGCGGCGGGTCGAGCGCGAGCAGCGGGCCGCCCGGCGCCGTCGCCGAGCCCGCTCCTAGCGCCGGCGGAGCGGTGGGCGGTTCCCGGCTCCTCCGCGCGTTCGAGACGGCGTCCGCCGTCGCCGGCCACGTCCCGGGCCCGCTGCTCGGCCCGCTCGCCCGCCTCGGTGGCACCGGCGCCGCCGTCCCCGACGCCACCCGCCGGATGCTCGTGGCCCGCCACCTGCGCCGCGCCGACCCCTCGCTCTCCGGGCTCGCCTTGCGCCGGGCCGTGCAGCGCACGTTCGAGTCCTACGCCGCCTACTGGCTCGAGGCGTTCCGCCTCCCTACCGTCAGCGTGGCCGAGCTCGACGCCGGGATGACCTACGAGGGCTTCGAGCACCTCGAGCGCTCGCTGCACCGCGGGAAGGGCACCATCATCGTGCTGCCCCACCTCGGGTGCTGGGAGTGGACGGGCTTCTGGTTCACGCGCGTGGTCGGCGTGCCGATCACCGCCGTGGTCGAGCGCCTCGAGCCCCCGGAGCTGTTCGAGTGGTTCGTCGACTTCCGCACCGAGCTGGGGATGCACATCGTCCCGCTCGGCCCCGACGCCGGCAAGGAGGTGCTCAAGGCGCTGCGGCGCAACGACCTCGTGTGCCTGCTCAGCGACCGGGACATCGACGGCTCGGGCGTGGAGGTCGAGTTCTTCGGCGAGCGCACCACGCTCCCCGCCGGGCCGGCCACCCTCGCCCTGCGCACCGGGGCCGACCTCGTCCCCGGGGCCATGTTCCAGCGCCCCCACGGCGTCCACCACGGCGTGATCCGCCCGCCCCTCGTCGTCGAGCGCCGGGGCACGCTGCGCGAGGACGTGGCCCGCATCACCCAGGACGTCGCCCACGCGCTCGAGGAGCTGATCCGCATCGACCCCACGCAGTGGCACCTCATGGTCCCGAACTGGCCTAGCGACCACGAGGTGCTGGCCCGATGAGGATCGGCCTGCTGTGCCCGTACAGCGTGACCATCCCCGGCGGCGTCCAGGGCCAGGTCCTGGCGCTCGCCCGGGCGCTGCGGGCCAAGGGGCACGCCGCCCGCGTGCTCGCCCCGGCCGACGGCGTCCCGCCCGACCCCTTCGTCACGCCCCTCGGGGTCAGCGTGCCCACGGCCGCCAACGGCTCCGTGGCCCCGGTGGCGCCGGACCCGTCGGCGCAGCTGCGCACGATCCGGGCGATCGTCGACGAGGGCTTCGACGTGCTCCACCTGCACGAGCCGCTGGCGCCGGGACCGACCATGACCGCCCTGCTGCTGAACCCGGTGCCGATGATCGGCACGTTCCACGCGGCGGGCGATTCCGCCTCGTACCGGTACGCGGCCCCCATCCTCCGGTGGGGGCTGCGCCGGCTGCGGCACCGGGTGGCGGTCTCCCCGGACGCCCGCGACCTGGCCCAGCGGTACCTGGCCGGCGACTACGAGCTGCTGTTCAACGGCATCGAGGTCGACCGCTACGCGCAGGGACCGGTCGCCGAGACCAGCGGGCCCACGATCCTGTTCTGCGGGCGCCACGAGCCACGCAAGGGCCTCGCCGTGCTCCTGGAGGCCCTCCAGTCCCTCCCGGGCGACGTCACGGTCTGGGTGGCGTCGGACGGGCCCGAGACCGAGCGCCTCCGGGCGATGTACGCCGGCGACCGCCGCATCGTGTGGCTCGGCCGGATCAGCGACGAGGACAAGATGGCCCGGCTCCGGGGGGCGGACGTGTTCTGCGCCCCGGCGCTGATGGGGGAGTCCTTCGGCGTGGTGCTCCTCGAGGCGATGGCGGCGGGCACGGCGGTGGTGGCCAGCGACCTCGACGGCTACCGGAACGTGGCCACCGACGGCGTCGACGCCCTCCTCGCCCCGATCGGCGACGCCCCGGCGCTCGCCGCCGCCCTCCGCCGGGCGCTCGACGACGAGCCGTGCCGGGACGCGCTGGTCGGCGCGGGGCGGGCCCGCGCCGACCAGTTCGCGATGGACTCCCTGGCTGACCTCTACCTGGAGCGCTACGAGCAGATCCGCTCGCAGCGCCCCCGGCGCGGTCCTCAGCCGGCGCTGCGGCGCAGGAGCTGACGGCCGCCCAGCGCCACGACCGCAGCGCCCACGGCGAGGAGCAGCACGGCGGTGTCGCTGCTGCCGGTGCGGGGCAGGCTCGAGTCGGGGGTCTGGGCCGGGGCGCCGGGCGCGGCGGGCGCCACCGGGGTGGTGGGCACGGCAGCGAAGGCCGACTGCTGGCTCATCGAGGCGACCCGCAGGGACAGCACCTCGTCGAGGGCGGCGAGGCCACCGAGCAGCGGGAGCCCCTCGGTGACGCTGGCGAGCGCCTCGTTGAGGGCGAGCACCTCGGTGGCGCCGGACGTGGGCACCGGCAGCCCGAGGCCGTCGAGGACCGCGCCGAGCGAGCCGGCGTCGCCGAGGCCGGCGAGCAGCGCCTCGATCTCGGCCAGCACGGGCTGGACCTCCACCACGAGACCGGTGAAACCGGCACGGGCCACGACCTGGCCGGCCTCCTCGACGACCGAGGTGTCCTCCTGCAGGGTCGAGACCGAGACGAGGTCGGACAGCGACGGGGCGATCTGGCCGAGGACGCCGCCGATGGCGCTCTCCACCTGCCCGAGGACGGCGTCGACCTGGGCCACGCCGGCGCCGAGGTCGATGGCGCCGAGGCTCGGGAGCGCGCCGACCTGGACCGACCCGAGGGTGGCGGTGACGTCGGCGACCGAGGTGGCGACGTCGTCGGTGGCCTGGGTGACCACGTTGACGTCGAGGCCGTCGACGTTGAGCAGCGAGGTGCTGTCGAGCAGGCCGAGCACCCCGTCGGGCCCGCTGAGCAGGCTGCGCAGCTGGTCGAGGATCGGCTGGAGGGTGGCCCGGACGGTGGTGAGCGTGCCCTCGAGCGTGGTGACCTGGTTGGTGATCGTGGTGACCGCCGAGGTCACGTCGGTGCACAGCTGGGTGACCGTGGTCCCCCCGAGGAGGCCGCCGATCGGGGTCAGCACGGTGGTGCAGGTCTGGCCGCCGGCGGTGCCGAGCTCGTCGACCGCGGTCTCGAGCTGGTCGATCTGGCCGGTGAGGGAGTCGACCTGGGCGACGAGCGGGGTGGCCTGGTCGAGCAGCCCGTCGACGACGTCGAGCACGCCGTCCACGGTGACGTCGCCCAGGTCCACGGGCAGCTGGTCGAGGAGCCCGAGCCCGTCGAGGAGCCCGAGCAGCGTGTCGAGGGGCAGGTCGGTGAGCGAGATGCCGAGGCCGGCCAGGAGCGCCTCGAGGTCGAGGACCTCCAGGTCCTGGACGGAGACGCCACGGGTGGCCGCCGACCCGGAGCGCAGCGCCGTGCTGCCGAGGTCGAGGTCGGCGCCCTGCAGCCCGAGGATGCCGCCGAGCACGTTGAGGTCGGCGAGGGCCGCGCCCAGAGCGGAGCGGGCGCCGTCGTCACCGACCACGGCGGACAGCGACAGCGGCAGGGCGGCGCCGGAGACGACCGGGTTGGCGGGGATCGGCACGTCCTGGGCCGCCTCCTTCGGCTCGCCCGTGGACTCCACGGCGAACAGCGGGACGGAGACGGGACCGGTGACGGCGGTGTCGAGGGCGAGGGCCGAGATCTGGGCGGCCGCTGACCGGGCGCCCGCCGCCTCGTCGATGTTGGCGACGCCGGCATCGGTGAGCAGGTCGAGCGACAGGAGCTCGCCGGCGTCGAGGCCGAGCAGGGTCAGCGCACCGGTGGTGGTGCCCACCCCCTCGACCGCCGGGGCGTCCTGCGCCATCGCCGGCGCGGTGGCCGCGACGAGGATGGCGCCGGCCGCGAGGGCAGGAACGAGACGTGCTGTGCGCATGGACGAGGGCTCCCCAACTCCGCGGATCTCTGACCGTGCCACCCTGTCCGATTCGCCGCATTGGGGAAATCACCCATCGGTGTCATTTCGCGCCGCGCGGTGACTAGCCCGATCGGGCCTCCGGTGCGCGGGCGCCGGTCACCTCGGTGGCGCGCCGGGCCGGTCCGTAGGCTCGGGGCCGTGGAGATCCGCACCGCCACCGCGCACGACCCCACCACCGACCTGGTGCGCATCGGCCTCGTGCACGTCGTCGCGATCGCCGTCCCCGTCCTCGTGGTGGGCGTCCTCCTGGTGCCGGCCTGGCTGGCCGTCGTCGTGGCGGTGGCGGTGGGGCTCACGGTCACGGTCGTGCGGGCCCGGGGCGCCGACGACCGGGTCCGGCGCGCCGTCGACGCCCGCGCCGTCGACCCGGCCGACGTCCCCCGCCTCGCCGGTGCGGTCGAGCACGTCGCCATGGCCGTCGGCGTCGCCCCGCCCGTCCTGCACGTCATCGACGACCCGGCTCGCAACGCCCTGGTCTGGTGCTCGGGGCAGGGCCCGTCCGCGCTCGCCGTCACGAGCGGCCTGGTCGACGTGGCCGAGCCGGTGGAGCTCGAGGGCCTCGTCGCCCACCTGCTCACCGACGTGCGCGACGGCCTCGTCGAGGCCCCCACCGCGGCCACGGCGATGTTCGGCGGCCTGGCCGCCGGGCCGCTGCGCGGCCTCGCCCGCGCCGGCGGCGACGACCGCCGCATCGTGCTCGCCGACCTGGAGGGCGCCCGCGCCATCCGCTACCCCCCGGGCGTGGTCGCGGCGCTCGAGCTGGTGCGGGCGGGCTCGTCCCACGTGGCGCGCAGCCCGGAGCCGTTGCGGGCCCTGTGGTTCGCGGCCCCGTCCGAGGTGCCGCCCGGCACCATCGACCCCCATCCGCCCGTCGACGACCGCATCGACCTGCTCCGCGAGCTGTAGATCGCGTTGGGGGAGCGGCCCCGGGCCGCCCGTAGACTCGACCCCATGTCGCGCAGCCAGGAGACGGGCACCCACGAGACGGGCACCACCCGCGTCAAGCGGGGCTTCGCCGAGATGCTCAAGGGCGGCGTGATCATGGACGTGGTCACGCCCGAGCAGGCCACGATCGCCGAGGACGCCGGTGCCGTCGCCGTGATGGCGCTCGAGCGGGTCCCGGCCGACATCCGGGTGCAGGGCGGCGTCGCCCGCATGTCCGACCCCGAGATGATCGAGGGCATCAAGTCGGCCGTGACCATCCCGGTGATGGCCAAGGCGCGCATCGGCCACTTCGTCGAGGCCCAGATCCTGCAGGCCCTCGGGGTCGACTACGTCGACGAGTCCGAGGTGCTCACGCCCGCCGACGAGACCCACCACATCGACAAGTGGGCGTTCACCGCCCCCTTCGTCTGCGGGGCGACGAACCTCGGCGAGGCGCTGCGCCGCATCAGCGAGGGCGCGGCGATGATCCGCTCCAAGGGCGAGGCCGGCACGGGCAACATCGTCCAGGCGGTCCGCCACCTCCGGTCGATCACGGGGGACATCCGCAAGCTCACCCAGGCCGACGAGCCCGAGCTGTTCGAGTGGGCCAAGCAGCTGCGTGCGCCCCTCCCGCTCGTGCAGGAGGTCGCCCGCACCGGCTGGCTGCCGGTGCCGCTGTTCTGCGCCGGCGGCATCGCCACCCCGGCCGACGCCGCCCTCGCCATGCAGCTCGGTGCCGAAGCCGTGTTCGTGGGCTCGGGCATCTTCAAGTCCGACGACCCCGCCCCGCGTGCCAAGGCCATCGTCGAGGCCACCACCCACTTCCGCGACGCCGAGATCCTGGCCAAGGTCTCCCGCGGCCTGGGCACCCCGATGACCGGCATCGGCATGGACCCGACGGGCGCCGCCGAGGACGGCACGCGCTTCGAGGACCGGGGCTGGTAGCGATCCCCACGATCGGCGTCCTGGCCCTCCAGGGCGCGTTCGCCCGCCACGTCGAAGCGTTCGAGGCCTGCGGGGTCGCCGCGGCCGAGGTCCGCCGTCCCGAGCAGCTCGCCGCCGTCGACGCGCTGGTCATCCCCGGCGGGGAGTCGACGACGATCTCGATGCTGCTCGAGCGCTCCGGGCTGTTCGAGCCCGTGGCCGCCCGGCTGGCCGAGGGCATGCCCGCCCTCGGCACGTGCGCCGGGATGATCCTGCTCGCCACCGAGATCGTCGACGGGCGGCCCGACCAGCGCCCCTTCGGCGCCATCGACATCGGCGTGCGCCGCAACGGCTACGGCCGCCAGGTCGACAGCTTCGATGAGGCCGTCGACCTGTCGTCGGCCGGTGTCGACGATCCGGCGGTGCCGTTCGTCGCGTCGTTCATCCGGGCGCCGCTCGTCGAGCGGGTGGGCGAGGGCGTCGACGTGCTCGCCGAGGTCGACGACCGGCCCGTACTGTGCGCGTCCGGACCGGTGGTGGTCGCCGCCTTCCACCCGGAGCTGCCCGCTCCAAGCGGTGCGCCCGACCTGCGCATCCACCGGCGATTCCTCGAGGAGATGTGATGTCCGGCCATTCCAAGTGGGCCACGATCAAGCACAAGAAGGCCGCCACCGACCAGCGGCGGGCGAAGGTGTTCGCGAAGCTCATCCGGCAGGTGGAGGTCGCCGCCCGCGAAGGCGGCGGCGACCCCGACGCCAACCCGACGCTGCGGACGATGTTCCAGAAGGCCAGGGACAACTCGATCCCCCTCGACACCATCGAGCGGGCGATCAAGCGGGGCACGGGCGACCTCGACGGCGTCGTCTACGAGCAGATCACCTACGAGGGCTACGGCCCGAACGGCGTGGCCATGCTCGTCGAGGTGCTCACCGACAACCGCAACCGGGCGGCCGCCGACGTGCGCAACGCGTTCACCAAGAACGGCGGGTCGCAGGCCGAGCCGGGCGCGGTGGCCTGGCAGTTCGACCGCAAGGGGGTGATCCTCGTCCCCGGCGAGGTGGGCGAGGACGACCTGATGCTCGTCGCCCTCGACGCCGGCGCCGAGGACATCACCGACGAGGGCGGCATCTGGCAGGTGATCACGCCGCCGTCCGACCTGCCCGACGTCCGCCAGGCCATCGAGGACGCCGGCATCCCGGTCGAGTCGTCCGAGGTCACGATGCTGCCGCAGAACACGGTGCCCATCACCGAGCCCGACAAGGCCAAGCAGACCCTGCGGATCGTGGAGGCGCTCGAGGACCTCGACGACGTCCAGGCCGTCTACGCGAACTTCGACATGGCGGCGGAGCTGATGGAAGCGGCGGCCGTCTGATGGTGGCCATCGGGTCGGAGGCGCCGGACTTCGCCGTCGCGGGCACCGACGGCACCGACGAGGGCCGGCGCACCTACCGGCTCTCCGACTACCGGGGCCAGCCGGTCGTGCTCGTCTTCTACCCGGGCGACGACACGCCGGTCTGCACCCGGCAGCTGAACGAGTACACGGCGGAGATCGACGCGTTCCACGAGGTGGGCGCCCAGGTCCTCGCCCTGTCGCCCCAGGACGTCCCGAGCCACGACGCGTTCGCCGAGAAGCAGGGTGGGTTCGGCTTCCCGCTGCTGGCCGACACCGACAAGGCGGTGGGCGACGCCTACGGCATCCTCGGGCCGCTCGGCTTCTACCGGCGCTCGGTCTTCGTGGTCGACGCGGAGGGCAAGGTGGCGTACTCGCACCGGGCCATCGCCGGGTTGACCTTCCGCCCCACCGACGAGCTGGTCGCCGCGGTCACACGGGCTCGTCGCTGACCACCCGCCCGCCGGCCAGCTCGACCCGGCGGGTGACGGTGACCGCCTCGAGGAGCTGGCGGTCGTGGGTGACGAGCAGGAGCGTGCCCGGGTAGCCCTCGAGGGCCTGCTCGAGCTGCTCGATGGCCGGCAGGTCGAGGTGGTTGGTGGGCTCGTCGAGCACGAGCAGGTTCACGCCCACCAGGGCGAAGGCGGCGAGCACGGCCCGGGTCCGCTCGCCCGGTGACAGCCTGGCCGTCGGGCGGGCCACGTGCTCGGGGCCGAGGCCGAGCTTGGCCAGCTGCGAGCGGGCCTCCGTCGCCGCCACACCGGTCTCGGCGAGGAACACGTCGAGCAGGGCGTCATCGGACTCGAAGCGGCCCCGGTGCTGGTCGAGCACCCCGACGATGACCGACGGGCCGAGCGTGGCGGTCCCGGCGATCGGCTCCAGCTCGCCCAGGATCGCTCGCAGGAGCGTGGTCTTGCCCGACCCGTTCGGCCCGAGGAGGGCGACCCGCTCGCCGTGGCCGACGTCGAGGTCGACGGGGCCGAGGCGGAACCCGCCGCGCTCGACGGTCAGGCCCCGGAGGCGAACGACCTCGGCGCCGGGTCGCTGGGTGGTGGCGAACTCGAGGCGCAGGTCCCAGCCCTCCCACGGCTTCTCCACGACCTCGAGCCGTTCGAGCGCCTTCTCAGCCCGGCTGGCCTTGGCGGCGAGCTTCTCCGACGAGGCCCTGCTGAACGCTCGGATGTTCTTGTCGGGCTCACCGGAGCGCTTCAGCTTGCCGATGCCCTTCGCCGACCACTCGCGGGTCTGCTGGGCCTGGCCCCGCAGGGCGTCGCGGGCGTCGACGTACTCGGCGTGGGCCTCCTCGGCGTGCCGGCGGGCCGCGGCCCGGGCGTCGAGGTAGGCCTGCCACCCGCCGTCGTAGCGGGTGGCGGTGCGCGCGTGCTCGTCGATCTCGACGACGCTCGTGACCACCCGCTCGAGGAACGCCCGGTCGTGGGACACCAGGACGAACGCGGCAGGCGAGCGGACGAGGAAGTCCTCGAGCAGCGCCAGGCCGGCGAGGTCGAGGTCGTTGGTGGGCTCGTCGAGCACCAGGACGTCGAAGCCAGCGAGCAGGACCGAGGCCAGGTTGACCCGGGCCCGCTCGCCGCCCGAGAGGCCGCCGGCGGGGTCGCCGCCGCGCTCGGCGCCGAGCCCGACCCGGTCGAGCACCTCGCCCATCGCCGCGTCCAGGTCGGCGACGCCGAGCAGCGTCCAGTGCTCGAGGGCGGCCGAGTAGCGGTCGGCGGCGTCGGGCTCGCCGGCGGCCAGCGCTCGCATGGAGGCGTCGAGCTCGCGCTGGGCGAGCTCGGCCCCGGTCCGGCGGGCGATGACGGCGGCGATGGTCTCGCCGGGACGGACCTCGAGCTCCTGGGTGAGGTGGCCGACGGTGGCGTGGCGGGGCAGCCGCGCCACCGAGCCGGTGTCGGGTTCGAGGTCGCCGGCGAGGAGCCGCAGCAGGGTGGACTTGCCGACCCCGTTCGGGCCGACCACGCCGATGCGGTGGCCGCTCGCGACCGTGAGCGACACGCCGTCGAGGACGACCGCGGGTCCGTGGGAGAAGGTGAGGTCGCGGGCGACGAGCTGGGTGCTCACCGCTCCGAGCCTGCCACCGAGCCGACGAGGGGCCCGTCGGGGTCCTCGACGAGGCAGGTCACGGTGCGGTCGCCGCCCGCCCAGGTCGCCGCGGTGGGAACGAGGAGCACGGGCTCCAGCCCGGCCCGGCGATCGGGGTCGACCCGCTCGGCGATGGCCGTCGCGCACGGGCCCTCGGCGGCCCGACGGACGGCCGCGTCGCCCGGGTAGCCGCCGTCGGGCAGGTCGTGGACGCCCACGACCTCGGCGTCGTGGGGCTCCCCGCAGGGCACCTCCGCCGGCCCGCCGGCCGCGAGGTCGACGCAGGTCCCGACCTCGGCGCCCTGGCGGCTGCCATCGCTGCGCAGGGACACGACCGCGACGACCACCGCCACGACGAGGAAGACGGCGAGGCCGATCCGGGTGGCGGTGCGCGCCGACAGCCGGGGCTTCGGCGGTGACGGCGGATCGGCGACCTCGCGGCGCTCGGCGGGGCGGGGGCGCTCCGTGGTCGAGCCCCGGGGCACGTCCGGCAGCTCGCCGGCGCCGAGGGCCTCGCGCAGGCGGCGGTGCTCGTCCGACGACAGCCCCGAGGCCGGCCCGGAGGCGACGATGCCGAGGGTGCGGCACGCCTCCAGGACCTCGGTCGTCGGCCGACCGGTCTCGGCCGCGACGTCGGCGACGGTGGTCACCCGGCGCTCACTGCTCGTCGGCGACGCCCAGCAGGCGGGCCCGGGACACGCTGCGCATCCCCCGACGCAGGCCGGTGAGCGCCAGCACCCACGCGATCCCGCCGATGATCCAGGTCACCCGGGTGCCCCCGAACAGGGCGCCGGTGGACTGCGAGTAGGCGACCATGATCAGGGGCAGGCTCACGAGCCCGGATGCCTGCTGGGCGGCGGCGGTGGACTTCACCCGGGCCGAGAGGCGCAGCACGAGCGACAGGGTGAGGGCCAGGAACGGCGGCACCACCCAGCCCATCAGGATCCACCACTGGGTGGTGGGGAAGAACCAGCCGCCCACCTCCGGCCCCACGATGAGGTTCACGATGAGCGAGTAGATGCCGAAGCCGACGACGGTGGTGGCGTAGCCGGGCAGCAGGGAGGCCAGGAGCTTGCCGAGGTAGATCTCGCGGATGCCGGCGGGGGAGTGGGCGAGGAACTCGCCGGTGCCGCGCTCGCGCTCGCCGACGATGGTGGCGGCGCCGACGGCGGTGGAGATGGTCAGGGGCACGACGACGGCGACGGGGGCGAACAGGAAGACGGCGAGGGCGTAGGACGCCTGCCCCTGCGGGGTGGCCTCCTCGCCCCCGGTCGACGCCTGGATCGACGCCTGCGCCCGGTCGGGGAGGACCTCGAGCGTCTGGCTGATCTGCTCCACCGCCTCCACGCCGGTGAACGAGGTGAGGCTGAAGAGCAGGATCGTGGGGACGACGCAGAAGAAGATCGCCCCGAGCCCGACCATCGGCCCCCAGAAGTCCTTGGCCTGCAGCAGCTGCTTCAGGTCGGTGCGGGCCACCGTGCCGACCTGGCCCCACTGCAGGCTGCCGGTCTCCCTCACGGGTGCACCTCGCCGATCGGGTTCTCGCCGCTCGAGCGGCGCACCGCGAAGTAGAGGTCCTCGAGCGAGTGGCGCTCGACCTCCACGCGGGTGACGCGCACCCGGTGGCGGGCGAGCGCGAACACGAGGTCGGGGGTCCGGGCCGGGTCGTCCACGACCACCACGACGGGACCGGCGCCGTCGACCCGCACGTCCTGCACCCCCGGCTCGCCGGCCAGTCGGGCGACTGCACCCGGGTCCTCGGCCTCGACCAGCACCGTGTGCTCGGGCCAGTAGCGGCGCACCAGCTCGCCGGGCGGTCCCTGCACGAGCGAGCGGCCGTCCTGGAGCATCACGACCTGGTCGGCGAGCCCCTCGGCCTCCAGCAGGAGGTGGGTGCACATGACGACCGTGTCGCCCTCGTCGGTCATCTCCCGGATCAGCTCGAGCACGGCGTAGGACGACTCGGGGTCGAGGCCCGAAGTCGGCTCGTCGTAGAGGACGAGGTCGGGGTCGTGCAGGACGCTGCGGGCGAGCGCCAGCCGCGTCTTCATGCCCGTCGAGTAGCCGCCGACCTGTTGGCCGAGCGCCCTGGTGATGCCGAAGCGCTCGGCGGCCTCGCCGATGCGCCGGCGAGCGTCGTCGCCCCGGCCGAGGCCGTACAGCTCGGCGGCGTAGCGCAGGTTGTCGAGGCCGGAGAGCCGGTCGTACAGGGCCGGCTTGGCGCTCACGATGCCGATGCGGCGCCGCACCTCGGCGCCCTCGATCGCCGGGTCCCTCCCGAACACCCGGACGCTGCCGTCGTCGGGGTCGAGGGCGCCGGTGATCATGCGGGTGCAGGTCGTCTTCCCCGCGCCGTTCGGGCCGAGCAGGACCATGATCGTGCGCGCCGGCACCGTGAACGACAGCCCGTCGAGGGCGGTCTGGGCGCCGAAGCGACGCACGACCCCGTCGAGGGCGACGACCGCCTCGGGGGCGGGGTGGGGGGCGGGGGCGGGCACGGCAGCGACAGTTGAGCATCCCCGGGCCACCCGGGCGGTGCCGGTACCATCGAACCCGTGTTCGTCCTGGGCATCGACCCCGGCCTGTCCCGCTGCGGCTACGCGGTGCTCGACGCCGGCCACCGGCCGCCGCGGCTGGCCGCGCTCGGGGTGCTGCGCACGTCGCCCGACGACTCCGTGCCGCAGCGCCTGCACGAGCTCCAGCTCGAGGTCCGGGCCCTGATCGGCGAGTTCCGGCCGGCGGCCGTGGCGGTCGAGCGGGTGCTCTTCTCCGTCAACGTCCGGACCGCCATCGGGGTCGCCCAGGCCGCCGGCGTGGTGATGGCCGAGGCCGTCGCCGCCGGCGCCGAGGTGGGCGAGTACTCGCCCAACGAGATCAAGCTCGCGGTGGCCGGCGACGGCGCCGCCGACAAGACCCAGATCGAGACGATGGTCCAGCGCCTGCTCCGCATCGAACGCCCGATCCGCCCCGTCGACGCCGCCGACGCCGCCGCCATCGCCCTGTGCCACGTGGCCCACGCCCCCCTGCGGGGGCGGGTCGCCGCGGCCCGGGCCGGGAGTGCCCGGTGATCGGCTCGCTGCGCGGCACGCTGCTCGACCGCGAGGACGACGTCGTGCTCGTCGAGGTCGGCGGCGTCGGGTACCGCATCACGGTCAGCCCCACCACGGCTGTCTCGCTCGGCGACGTGGGCGACGAGGTGTTCCTCTGGATCCACCACCACATCCGCGAGGACGCCCAGGCGCTGTACGGCTTCCCCACCGCCGACGGCCGCCGCTGCTTCTCCGCCCTCCTCGGCGCCCACGGCGTCGGGCCGGCGCTCGCGCTGGCGATCCTGTCGGTGCACGGCCCGGTCGACCTGGTGCGGGTGCTGGCCGACGACGACCTCGCCGCTCTGTGCCTCGTGCCCGGCGTGGGCAAGAAGACGGCGGCGCGCCTGCTCGTCGAGCTCAAGAGCCGCCTCGACCTGCCCTTCGACGGGCCCGTCGTCGACCGCTCGGCCGCAGCCTCCCCGGCCGGGGGCTCGGCCCGGGCCGACGTGCGCGAGGCGCTCGGCGGGCTGGGCTACGGGCCCGACGAGGTCCGCGACGTCCTCGCCGACCTCCCCGACGGCGACGACGCCGGCGAGCTCCTGAAGCAGGCCCTGCGCCGTCTCGGCGACCGGGCCGTGCGGGGCCACCGGTGAGGGAGGAGCTGCTCGACCCGGACGGCCTCGACGAGGAGGTCGTGGTCGAGGCCGGCCTGCGGCCGCGCAGCCTCGAGGACTTCGTCGGCCAGCGCCGGCTCAAGGAGCACCTGGGCATCGTCCTCGAGGCGGCGCGCCGGCGCGGCCAGGCGGTCGACCACCTGCTCTTCGCCGGTCCGCCCGGCCTGGGCAAGACCACCCTGGCGGCCATCGTCGCCAACGAGATGGGGGTCCGGCACGTGCCCACGTCGGGCCCGGCCATCGAACGGGCCGGGGACCTCGCGGCCATCCTCACCCAGCTCGAGGAGGGCGACGTCCTCTTCGTCGACGAGATCCACCGCCTCCCGCGCGCCGTCGAGGAGGTGCTCTACCCGGCGATGGAGGACTTCCAGCTCGACATCGTCATCGGGAAGGGCCCGGCCGCCCGCTCGATCCGCCTCGACCTCCCGCCGTTCACGCTCGTCGGTGCCACCACCCGCACCGGCGCCATCACCGGCCCGCTCCGCGACCGCTTCGGCCTGGTCGAGCGCCTCGATTACTACGCCTCCGACGAGCTCGAGGCCATCGTCTCCCGGGCCGCGGTCATCCTCGGCGTCGAGCTCGAGCCCACCGGCGCGTCCGAGATCGCCCGCCGGGCCCGGGGGACCCCCCGCATCGCCAACCGCCTGCTGCGCCGCGTGCGCGACTACGCCGAGGTCCGCTCCGACGGCACCATCGACGCCACCACCGCAGCCGACGGCCTCGCCACCTTCGGGGTCGACGAGCGCGGCCTCGACAAGGTCGACCGCGCCATCCTCTCCGCCATCTGCGAGCGCTTCGGCGGCGGCCCCGTGGGCCTGTCGACCCTGGCCATCTCGGTGGGCGAGCAGACCGAGACGGTCGAGGACGTCTACGAGCCGTTCCTCATCCAGCAGGGCCTGCTGATGCGCACCCCCAAGGGGCGGGTGTGCACCGCCCCGGCCTGGGAGCACCTCGGCCTGGTGGCACCCCGCGGCCTCGGGGCCGACGGGCCGCCGGCGCTGTTCGAGTGAGCCCGTCCGCGTGGCCTACGGGTTGCCCCGCAGCAGGTCGACGATGATGCCGGTGGGCGACTCGACGCAGGTGGCCACGTTCACGGTCTGGACCCCGGCGCACAGGATGTAGTCGCCGTTCGCCACCCGGACCCCCTGGGCGGTGTCGGCGGTGGCCGCGCCGGCACCGGCCGTGCCGGCGGCGAGGAGCGCCACGGCGGCGGAGACGAGGATGCGGCGGCGGGTCATGGCGTTCCTCCGAGGAGCGGGACGACGTTGCGGGGATCTTCGAGCACGAAGCCGAGGCTGTGGGCGGTGTCGCGCAGGGCCGGCCGGGGGTCGAGGCCGGCGAACGCCGGACCGACCTCCTCGGCGACGGGCATCCGTGCGCTCTCCTCCCGGGCCCGCACCGTGCCCTCCGGGCCGACGAACACGTCGACGGGGCCGGCCGCGAGGGCGGGCGGCGCCGGCACCGCGGGAGGGGTGGGAGCCACGGAGGGCGTCCCGGCGCCGCCGGCCGGCGAATCGACCGCGACGGGTGCGCCGGGGTGCGGCGTGGTGCCCGCCGCGTCGCTGGTGACGGCGCTGGTCGCGGGTGCGCCGACGGATCCGACCTCGACCGAGGTGTCGCCGGGGGCGGGGGCGAGCACGATCGCGGCGGTGATGGCGCCGGCCACCACCGGAGCGCCGACGGCGGCGAGCTCGACCCAGCGCTCCGAGATGCGGGAGCGGACCTGGCCGAACCGGGTGGCGGCGGCGCCGAGCAGCGGCAGGCCCCACAGGCCGCGCGACTCGCCGCCGACCGCGGCGAACTCGCGGCGCAGGGCCTTGCGGGCCCGGTGGAGGAGGGCCTCGACGGTGGTGACCGGCACCTCGAGGCGCTCGCCGATCTCCGCGTAGCTGAGGCCCTCGGCCTCGCGCAGGAGCAGGACCTCGCGGTGGCGGGGCCCCACCTGGGCGAGGGCGTCGCGCACGTGGCCGGCGTCGACGGCGTCGAAGAGGTGGTCGAGATCGGCGTCCACGGTGCCCAGGTCGGGCTCGTCGGTCAGCTCGACCCGCGAGAGCTTGCGGTGCCGGTCGATGGTGAGCCGCTTCGCGATCACCGTCATCCACGGGTAGAAGCGGCGCTCCCCGGTGAGGGCGTCCATCGAGCACAGCGCCCGGACGAAGGCCTCCTGGGCGATCTCCTCGGCCTCGTGCACGTCGCGGGTGTGCCGCTGGCAGAAGCGGTGGAGCCGGTCGAAGTAGCGCCGGTACAGCTCGTCGAAGGCCGACGGGTCGCCGTTCTGGTAGCGCTCGACCAGGTCACGGTCCCGCCCCAGGTCCACGTCGTCGGCTCGCAGCGCCATCCTGACGTGCTTCGACACGGAGGGAGCGGTTCCCTGCCGAGCGGGGGCAGGTCCTACGGTCGTACGCCGTGGAGACGGCGCACTTCGACTACGAGCTGCCCGAGGCCGCCATCGCCCAGTCGCCCGTCGAACCCCGCGATGCCGCCCGGATGCTGGTCGACCGGGGTGCGGGGCGCCCGCCGGACCACCTTCGGGTGGCCGACCTGCCGTCGCTCCTCGGACCGGGCGACGTCGTCGTGGTGAACACCACACGGGTGCTCCGCGCCCGCCTCCACCTCCGCAAGGCCACGGGGGGTGCGGTCGAGGTGCTGCTGCTCGAACCCCTCGGCGACGGGCGCTGGGAGGCACTGGTGCGCCCGGGCCGGCGGGTGCCGCCCGGCACCGTCCTGCGCCCGGCGCCGCCGGCCGCGCCGCCGCCTGCGTGCCCCGCGCTCGAGGTCGTCGTGGGCGCGCACCTCGACGAGGGGCGCCGCGAGGTCGAGGTCCGGGCCGACGACCTGGCCGCTGCCCTCGACGCCCACGGCGAGGTGCCGCTGCCGCCCTACATCACCGAGCCGCTCGGCGACCCCGACCGCTACCAGACCGTCTACGCCGACCAGCCCGGGTCGGTCGCCGCCCCGACCGCCGGCCTGCACCTGACGCCTGCCGTGCTCGAGGGCATCGAGGCGGCGGGGGCCACGGTGGTCGGCGTCGACCTGTGGGTCGGCCTCGGCACGTTCCGGCCGATCAGTGTCGAGCGGGTCGAGGACCACGACATGCACGCCGAGCGCTACCACGTCCCCGACGACACCTGGGAGGCGTGCGAGGGCGCCCGCCGGGTCGTCGCGATCGGCACCACCACCGTGCGCGCCCTCGAGAGCGCGGCCGCGCTCGGCCGGCGCTCCGGGCGCACCGAGCTGTTCCTGCGCCCGGGCAGCGAGCTCCGCGTGGTCGACGTGCTCCTCACCAACTTCCACCTGCCCCGTTCGAGCCTGCTCGTGCTCGTCGAGGCCTTCGCCGGCCCCCACTGGCGCGACCTCTACGCCACCGCCCTCGACGAGGGGTACCGGTTCCTCAGCTTCGGCGACTGCATGCTCCTCGGCCGCGGCGGCGGAGGTGTGGGAGGAGCGTCATGACCCTGTCCGTCGAGGTCGAGGCCACCCACGGCGCCGCCCGGGCGACGACGATCACCACGGCCCGGGGCCCCGTGACCACCCCGTGCTTCATGCCGGTCGGCACCCGGGGCACCGTGCGCGCCGTCGAGAGCGCCGACCTGGAGGCGCTCGGGGCCCAGATCGTCCTCGGCAACACGTACCACCTGCTCTTCCGGCCCGGCCCGGAGGTCGTGGAGGCCATGGGCGGCATCCACGGGTTCAGCACCTGGAACGGCCTCGTCCTGACCGACAGCGGCGGCTACCAGGTGTTCTCGCTCAGCCCGAAGGTGGACGACGAGGGCGTGTCGTTCCAGTCCACCTACGACGGCGGCGCCCACCGGCTCACACCCGAGGGCGCGGTCGACGTCCAGCTCCGGCTGGGGGCCGACGTCCAGATGGTCCTCGACGAGTGCGCACCGCTGCCCAGCCCGCCCGACGTGATCCGGGGCGCCCTCGAGCGCACGGCCGGCTGGGCGGCCCGCGCCCGAGCGGCGTTCCTCGCCCACGAGCTGTCCGACCGGTACCAGTTCGGCATCGTCCAGGGCGGCGTGGACGCGGCGATGCGCGCCGAGAGTGCCGAGCGGACCGTGGACGTCGGCTTCGACGGCTACGGCATCGGCGGGCTGTCGGTGGGGGAGTCCCGCGACGAGATGCTGCCCGCCCTCGAGGCGGCGATCGCGCGCCTGCCCGAGGACCGCCCGCGCTACCTGATGGGCCTGGGCGACCCGATCGGCATCGTCGAGTCGATCGCCCGCGGCGTCGACCTGTTCGACTGCGTCCTGCCGACCCGGTTCGGCCGCCACGGCACGATCCTGTCGTCGCAGGGCCGGTACAACATCAAGAACCGCGGCTTCGCCACCGACGCCGAGCCCCTCGACCCGACCTGCGACTGCCGGGTCTGCGGCCGCTACAGCCGCGCCTACCTGCGCCACCTGTTCAACGTGCACGAGCCCACCGGGCCCCGGCTGGCCACCCTCCACAACCTGGCATGGACCCTGCGCCTCACCCAGCGGGCGCGCCAGGGCGTGGTCGACGGCACGCTCGACTCCCTGCGCGCCGAGGTCGCCGGTGTCTACGAGTCGCAGGACCCCCGTCGGTAGCATCGCCCGGTCCCCGTCCCGAGCCCCGGTGGTGCCTGGTGGAGCTGCTCGTCCCGATCGCGATCCTGGCCGTCATGTGGGTCGCGCTGCTGCGCCCGCAGCAGCGCCGAGTCCGTGAGCACCGCGACTTCGTGGCCTCGGTGCAGGTCGGCGACCAGATCGTGACCACGGCCGGGGTGTTCGGCACGGTGACCGCCCTCGACGAGGAGCGGGCCCGCCTGCTCGTCGCCCCCGGGGTCGAGATCACCGTCGCCCGGCTGTCCCTGGGCCGCCCCCAGCCCACCCCCGACGAGACCGAGCACCCCTGATGCGCCGCAACGGCCTCTTCTCCCTCATCTTCATCGTCCTGCTGTCGGTCGGCGGCATCGTCTGGACCCTCGCCGCCGATCACGAGCCGCTCCTCGGCCTCGACCTGCAGGGCGGCGTGTCCGTCGTCCTGCAGCCCACCGAGGACGCCGACGACGACGCCCTCGGGCAGGCCATCGAGATCATCCGCCAGCGCGTCGACGCCATCGGCGTCGCCGAGCCCGAGATCAGTCGCCAGGGCGACGCCATCGTGGTGCAGCTGCCCGGCGTCGCCGACCGCGACCGGGCGCTCGAGCTGGTGGGCCAGACCGCCGAGCTGCGGTTCCGGCCCGTGCTCCAGCAGCTCGACCCCGGGGGCGACGAGGAGGAGCTGAGCACCGGCGGCGCGGCCGACGAGGAGGTGATCCTCGCCCAGGTCGACGACGAGGGCAACGAGACGGCCCGCTACCGGCTCGGCCCCACCGAGGCCACCGGCGACATCCTCCGCGGTGCCAACGCCGAGCTGTTCGAGCTGGGCCAGTGGCAGGTCGCCGTCCAGGTGCGAGGCGACCGCATCGACCAGTTCAACGACATCGCGAGCCGCTGCTACAACGGCTCCCCGGAGTGCCCCACCCGCCAGCTCGCCATCGAGCTGGACGGGCGAGTCGTGTCGGCCCCGGCCATCAACGCCCCCTCCTTCGACCCGGACCAGGTCTCGATCACCGGCCAGTTCACCGAGCCGGAGGCCAAGGACCTGGCCCTCGTGCTGCGCTACGGCGCCCTGCCCGTCGAGCTCGAGGCCCAGCAGACCCGGTCGGTCTCCGCCTCCCTCGGCGACGACGCGCTCGACGCCGGGGTCATCGCCGGCCTCATCGGGCTCGGCCTCGTCACCCTCTACATGGTCGTCTACTACCGCCTGCTCGGCGTCGTGGCCATCCTGTCGCTGCTGGTTGCCGCCGCCCTCCTGTGGACGATGGTGGCCTGGCTCGGCGAGTCCCAGGGCCTGGCGCTCACGCTCGCCGGCGTCACGGGCGTGATCCTCTCCGTCGGCGTCGCCGTCGACTCCAACGTCGTCTTCTACGAGCACCTCAAGGAGGAGGTGTCGAAGGGGCGCACGCTGCGGGCGGCCGTCGACGGGTCGTTCGCGTCCGCGTTCTCCACGATCGTGAAGGCCGACCTCGCCTCGCTCATCGGCGCCGGCGTCCTCTACTGGCTCACCGTCGGCCCGGTGCGCGGCTTCGCCTTCTTCCTCGGCCTGGCGACCCTCCTCGACCTCGTGGCCGCCTACTTCTTCATGCGACCGGTGACCCTCATGCTCGTGAAGTCCCGCCGGCTCCAGGGCTCGCGTGCCCTGTTCGGCATGCCCCGACCGGCGCACCCCGATGCGCCCGCGGCGCGGTCCGTCGAGGAGGGGGTGCCGGCATGAGCGTCCTGAAGCAGATGGCGAGCTACGAGGACGACATCGACTTCCGCCGGCTGTGGCGGATCGGGATGGTGATCTCCCTCGTCCTCGTGCTGCTGGCCGGGGGTGCCCTCGTCCTGCGGGGCCTGAACCTGGGCATCGACTTCGAGGGCGGCACGGCCTGGGAGGTCGAGGCGCCCGACACGTCGGTCGGCGACGCCCGTGACGCTCTCGGCACCGTCGGCGCGGCGAACGCCAAGATCCAGTTCGTCGGCGGCGACGTGCTGCGCGTGCAGGCCGAGCCCACCGGCGGGGACGAGGTGCGCGAGGTCACCGAGGCGCTCGCCGAGCTCACCGGCACCGAGGTGCGCGACGTCAGCGTGTCGACGGTGGGGCCCACCTGGGGCGACGAGATCTCCTCCTCCGCCCAGCGCGCGCTCGTGTTCTTCTTCCTGATCGTCGCCGCCTACATGGCGGTGCGCCTCGAGTGGAAGATGGCCGTCGGCGCCCTCGTCGCGGTCGTCCACGACATCGTGTTCACCGTCGGCGTCTACGCCCTGTTCCAGCTCGAGGTGACGCCGGCGACGGTCATCGCCTTCCTCACGATCATGGGCTACTCGCTGTACGACACGGTGGTCGTCTGCGACAAGGCCCAGGACAACGCGGCCCGCCCGGCGCTCGCCCAGCGGCGCACGTACACGGACATCATGAGCCTGTCGATGAACCAGGTGCTGATGCGGTCGCTCAACGCCACCATCACGTCGCTGCTGCCCGTGCTGTCGATGCTGTTCATCGGGTCGTTCCTGCTCGGTGCGGTGACGCTGCAGGAGTTCGCGGTCGCGTTGGCCGTCGGCCTGATGATCGGTGCCTACTCGTCCATCTTCGTGGCCGCTCCGGTCGTCGTGTGGCTCAAGGAGCGGGAGCCCCAGTGGCGGGCCATGCGCGAGCGCGTCGCCGCCCAGGAGGGCCGCCGGGGTGACGCCCCGGCGGCGGCCACGGCCACGGTCGCGGCCGGCCGTGCCTCGTCGGCGCCCACGAGCGCGAACCCGGAGCTGTCCGGCCGTATCATCCCGCCCCGCCCGCGCAAGAAGGGGAAGCGCCGCTGATGTCCGACCTGCCACCACCACCGCCGCCACCGCCACCGCCCACCACGCCCGGCCCCGGGCCGCAGCCCGCCGCCGAGCTCGTGCCGGTCGGCCCCTGGCCCCGCCTGGGAGCTCGCATCATCGACGGGCTCGTGCTGCTGATCCCGAACTTCATCCTCGGCGCCGTGCTCACCGACGGGTCGGGTGCCTTCGCCGGCGGCGGCTTCGCCGGGGGCGACGACATCGCCTTCCTCATCGTCTCGACGCTGCTCGGCTACGGCTACGCCGTCTGGCTCGAGGCGTCCCGGGGTCAGACGGTGGGCAAGATGGCGATCGGCATCAAGGTCATCGGCCCCGACGGCCGGATCCCGGCGAACGACGTCGCCCTGCGGCGCAACGCCTGGCTGCTGCTCAACCTGGTCCCGGTCCTGGGCGGCATCCTCTCGTTCGTGGCGGCGGTCGCCATCGGCGTCACCATCTCCAACGACCCGTTCAAGCGGGGCACGCACGACAACTTCGCCGGCGGGTCCGCCGTGGTGCGCGCTCGTTGAGCTGGCTCGCCGCGCACCTGCGCGACGTGCCCGACTTCCCCGGGCCCGGGGTCGTCTTCAAGGACATCACGCCCCTGCTGGGCGACGCCGGCGGCTTCCGGCGGGCCGTCGATGAGCTGGCGGCGCCGTGGGTCGACGAGGGCGTGACCCACGTCGTGGGCGTCGAGGCCCGGGGCTTCCTGTTCGCGGCGCCGGTGGCGTACCGGCTCGGCGCCGGCTGCGTCCCGCTTCGCAAGCCGGGGAAGCTGCCGGCCGAGACGGTCGAGCACACCTACGAGCTCGAGTACGGCACCGACACCCTCGCCGCCCACGTCGACGCCGTGCCCGCCGGCGCCCGCGTGCTCGTGGTCGACGACGTGCTGGCCACCGGCGGCACGGCCGCCGCGGCGTGCGCCCTGGTGCGCGAGCTGGAGGCCGACGTGGTCGGTCTCGCCTTTCTGCTCGAGCTGGGGTTCCTCGGCGGGCGGGAGCGCCTCCCCGGGAGGCGGGTCACCGCGCTGGCGACCGTATCCTGAGCCGGTGGCGTCCACGGTCGATCGGGTCCTGCCCTGGAGGCGCAGCAGTCCGCCCCCGGCCGAGGAGCTCGCACCCCTCCTCAGCGCCTTCCGCGAGCGGCACGGGCGCTCGGCCCGCACGGACCTGATCACCCGGGCGTACCTGGCGGCGTCGGGCGCCCACGAGGGCCAGATCCGAAAGACGGGCGAGGCGTACATCCACCACCCGATCGCGGTGGCCCGCATCGTCGCCCACCTCGGCCTCGACGACGTCACCATCGCCGCCGCCCTGCTGCACGACGCCGTCGAGGACACGGCGCTGACCGTCGCCGACGTCGAGGCGGACTTCGGCCCCGAGGTCGCCGCCATCGTCGACGGGGTCACCAAGCTCGACCGGATCCACTTCGACACCAAGGAGGAGCAGCAGGCGGCCACGGTCCGCAAGATGATCGTGGCGATGTCGAAGGACCTGCGGGTCCTGATCATCAAGCTCGCCGACCGCCTCCACAACATGCGCACGATCGCCGGCATGCCCCACTTCAAGCAGGAGCGCACCGCTCGCGAGACCCTCGACATCTACGCCCCACTGGCCCACCGCCTCGGCATGCAGGACGTGCGCCAGCAGCTCGAGGACCTGAGCTTCGCCGCGCTGCACCCCAAGCGCTTCGCCGAGATCGACCACATGGTCTCGACCCGCACCCCCGAGCGCGACCTGTACCTGCACCAGGTGATCCACCAGGTCGAGGAGCGCCTCGCGGAGCTGCGGCTCACGGCCGAGGTCACCGGCCGGCCGAAGCACATGTGGTCGATCTACGAGAAGATGGTCGTCAAGGGGCGCGAGTTCGACGACATCTTCGACCTGGTCGCCATCCGCGTCGTCGTCGACTCCGTGAAGGACTGCTACGCCGCACTGGGGTCGATCCACGCCACCTGGAAGCCGGTGCCCGGCCGGTTCAAGGACTACGTGGCGATGCCCAAGTTCAACCTCTACCAGTCGCTGCACACGACGGTGGTGGGACCGCAGGGCAAGCCGCTCGAGGTCCAGATCCGCACCCGCGAGATGCACGCCCGGGCCGAGCGGGGCGTGGCCGCCCACTGGCAGTACAAGGACACGGCGAAGGGGCAGGCCGGCCACGACGACGACCTCGCGTGGCTGTCGCGGATCGTCGACTGGCAGGAGGAGTCGACCGACCCCGACGAGTTCATGCGGATGCTCAAGGTCGACCTCGAGCAGGACGAGGTCTTCGCCTTCACGCCGAAGGGCCGGGTCATCACCCTGCCCAAGGGGGCGACGCCCATCGACTTCGCCTACACCGTGCACACCGAGGTCGGCCACACCTGCATCGGCGCCAAGGTCAACGGCCGCCTGGTGCCCCTCCACTCCGAGCTGAGCTCGGGCGACACCGTCGAGATCGTCACCTCCAAGGTGGAGGGTGCCGGGCCCTCGCGCGACTGGATGCAGGTCGTGGTCAGCCCGCGGGCCCGCAACAAGATCAAGCAGTGGTTCTCCCGCGAGCGGCGCGAGGACGCCATCGAGACCGGCCGCGAGGACCTGGTCAAGGCGCTGCGGCGCGAGAACGTGCCGATCCGCACCGAGCCCGTCACCGCCGCGCTCCAGGAGATCGCCACCGCGGCCAACTACGCCGACCTGGACTCGCTCTACGCGGCCATCGGCGAGCACCACGTGTCGGCCAAGTCCGTTGCCGGCCGGGTGGTCAAGGCGCTCCACGACGACGACGCGATGGAGTCCGAGCAGCTGGCGACGAACCTGGTCCACGACCGGCGCAGCCGCAACCGCTCCCGCCGCTCCAAGACCGGCGTGCACGTCGAGGGCCTCGACGACGTCATGGTCCGGCTGTCGCGCTGCTGCACCCCCGTGCCCGGTGACGAGATCGTGGGGTTCATCACCCGCGGCCGCGGCGTGTCGGTGCACCGCGCCGACTGCGCCAACGCCGTCTCGCTCGGCGCCGGCCAGCGCGACCGGCTCATCGACGTGGAGTGGGACGGCGACGCCGGCGGCGTCTACGTGGCGTCCATCGAGATCAAGGCCCTCGACCGGGCCCGGCTGCTGCGCGACGTGACCGCCGCGCTGTCGGACCACCACGTGAACATCCTCGCCTCGTCCACGGCCACGGCCAGCGACCGCGTGTCCACGATGCGCTTCGACTTCGAGCTCGGCGACCCCGCCCACCTCGACGCCGCCATCCGCAGCATCCGGGCCATCGACAGCGTCTACGACGCCTACCGCGTGGTGCCGGGCAGGGGCGGCTGAGGTCGTTCCGGGGCGGTGGGGGACGCCCGGTACGCTCGCCGGCCGTGTCCACGCCCGCCTTCTCGGCCCCGATCGGCACGCGTGACGTGCTCCCGCCCGAGTCGGCGCGCTGGGTCGCGCTGATCGCGGCGTTCGCCGAGGTGGCCGGCCGGTACGGGTACGGCATGGTCCACACGCCGATGTTCGAGGACCTCGGCGTGTTCCAGCGCATCGGCGAGGGGACCGAGGTCGTCTCCAAGGAGATGTACGACTTCGAGGACAAGGGCGGCCGGCGCATCGCCCTGCGCCCCGAGGGCACGGCGAGCGTGGTGCGGGCCTTCGTCGAGCACCGCCCACTGGTGCCGTGGAAGGCCTGGTACGTCACGCCGGCGTTCCGGTACGAGAAGCCTCAGAAGGGTCGTTACCGCCAGCACCACCAGGTCGGCGTGGAGGTCCTGGGCGTCGACGACCCGGATGTCGACGTCGAGGTCATCGCCCTGGCCGAGCGGTACCTGCGGGCGGTCGGGGTGTCCCGGTACCTGTTCGTCATGAACTCCATGGGCGATGCCGAGGACCGAGCCAACTACCAGGACATCCTGCGGGCCTACCTCAACGACATCCGCGGCGACCTCGCCGAGGAGGACCGCGAGAAGGTCGACCGCAACCCGCTGCGCGTTCTCGACTCGAAGCGCCGCCAGACCATGGACGCCACCGTCGACGCGCCGAAGATGTCCGACGTCCTGTCGGCGCGGAGCACCGAGCGCTTCGAGCGGGTGCAGGCCGGGTTGCGGGCCCTCGACATCGAGTTCGCCATCGACCCGCGCCTCGTCCGCGGGCTCGACTACTACAACCACACGCTGTTCGAGTTCCAGAGCACGGCGCTGGACTCCGCCCAGTCGACCCTGCTCGGCGGCGGCCGCTACAACGGCCTCGCCGAGGCCCTCGGTGGCCCCGAGACGCCCGGGATCGGCTTCGGTTCGGGCATCGAGCGCGTGCTGCTGCACCTCGACGTCGAGGGCACGTTCCCGGCGCCCGAGGCCGGCGTCGACGCGTTCGTGGTCGACACCACCGACGGCAGCCACGCGCGCGACATCACCGAGTCGCTGCGCGACGCCGGCCTCTCCGCCGACCGGGCCTGGGGCGGCCGGTCGATGAAGGCCCAGATGAAGGCCGCCGACCGCTCGGGCGGCCGCTTCGCCGTGATCGTCGGCGAGGACGAGGCCGCCGCCGGCCAGGCCACCGTGCGCGACCTGCGCGGCGAGCTCGGCCAGCGCGCCGTCGCCCGCGCCGAGCTCGTCGGCACGATCCGCACCCTCCTCGAGCTGACATCGGAGACCCCGTGAGCCAGATCCTGCCCCCCGGCCCGGCCGCCGGCCTGCGCACCCACTGGTGCGGCGAGCTCCGTGCCAGCGACATCGGCACGCAGGTATCCCTGTGCGGCTGGGTCGAGAACCGGCGCGAGCACGGCGAGCACCTCGCCTTCATCGACCTGCGCGACCGCACCGGCATCACCCAGTGCGTGGTGGCCCGCGCCCACGACCTGCGCAGCGAGTACGCCCTGCGCATCACCGGCACCGTCCAGGCCCGGTTCGAGGGGGCGACGAACGACAAGCTCGCCACCGGCGAGATCGAGCTCCAGGACTGCACGGTCGAGGTCCTGTCCGCGTCGGAGCCGCCGCCGTTCCCGATCCACGAGCGCACCGAGGTCGACGAGACCATCCGCCTGCGCCACCGGTACCTCGACCTGCGCCGCCCGCGCATGCAGCGGAACCTGCAGGTGCGCACGATCGTGAACGCCGCCATCCGGCGCACGTTCATCGAGAACGGCTTCGTCGAGGTCGAGACGCCGATGCTGATCGCGTCGACGCCGGAGGGCGCGCGCGACTTCGTCGTCCCCTCCCGCCAGCGCCCCGGCAGCTTCTACGCGCTGCCCCAGTCGCCCCAGCTGTACAAGCAGCTGTGCATGGTCGGCGGCGTCGACCGCTACTTCCAGATCGCCCGGTGCCTGCGCGACGAGGACCTCCGCGCCGACCGGCAGTTCGAGTTCACCCAGCTCGACATGGAGTGCTCCTTCGCCGGCCAGGAGGAGGTGCTGCGCTTCGTCACCGAGTCCGTGCAGGCGGCCGTCGGCGACATCCTCGGCGCCGACCACGAGGCAGCGAGCGGTGAGGTGCCCCGCATGACGTGGGAGGAGGCGGTCGAGCGCTACGGCTCCGACAAGCCGGACACCCGCTTCGGCATGGAGCTGGTCGAGCTCACCGAGACCTTCGCCGACACCGAGGCCAACGTGTTCAAGGCGCCCTGCGTGAAGGGCATCCGCCTCGAGGGCGGCGCCGAGCTCACCCGCAAGCGCATCGACGAGCTGGTCGACATGGCCAAGCTGTGGGGCGCCAAGGGCCTGGCCTGGATGCGGGTCGTGGCGGGGGAGCGCGAGTCACCGGCCCTCGAGGGCGGTGTCGCCAAGTTCCTGTCGGAGGCGGAGGCCCTCGACACGATCCACAAGCTCCAGGCGTCGCCCGGCGACATGGTCTTCCTCGTCGCCGACGAGCGTCCCGTCACCCGCCACATCCTCGGCCTGCTCCGCCTCGAGCTGGGCAAGCCGCCGATGGACGAGGGCGGCCTGCACTTCCTGTGGGTCACCGACTTCCCGATGTTCGACTCCGAGCTCGGCCCCGACGGCCGCCCGCAGGCCATGCACCACCCGTTCACGATGCCCAACGCCGAGGACCTGGAGGCCGGGCTCATCGAGTCCGACCCCACCAAGGTCCGCTCGGTGGCCTACGACCTGGTGTGCAACGGCTGGGAGCTGGGCTCGGGGAGCGTGCGAATCCACCGCAGCGACATCCAGCAGCGGGTGTTCGATGCCCTCGGCATCGCCGCCGAGGAGGCGCAGGAGAAGTTCGGCTTCCTGCTCGACGCCTTCCGGTTCGGCCCGCCGCCCCACGCCGGCTTCGCCTACGGCATCGACCGCCTGGTGGCCCTGCTCGCGGGCGAGACGAACATCCGCGAGGTCATCGCCTACCCGAAGACCCAGAAGGGCGCCGACCCCCTCACCGAGGCGCCGAGCGAGCTCGAGCCCCGCATCCTCGACGAGCTCGGCCTGCGGGTCCTGCCCCGGACCGATTGAGACCGGCGCCGGGCTGCACGTCGGCGGTCGGCGCTCGACGGCCGACCTCCGCTCCCGAAGCCCTGATCTGGGGCGCGAGGCGAGATGCTCGGGTCCGATGTCAGCGCTGGCTATCGGCACTTCGGCGCGTGCAGTCAGCCGGACGGTTGTGGCTTGTACCGGATCGCTCCGTCGGGGCAAGCGCCGGTTCCGTGGGCGCGCTGACCCTCGACGCAGCCGCCGTCGATCATGGTTCGCTGTCCTAGAGGCTCAGTAAGTTCGATCCGGTGCAGGGTCGGAGGTGATCCTTGGCAGTCCTGGTCGCCGCCGTAGCCACGAACCTTCACGGTCACGACCACCTCGGACTTGGATGTGCGCACCTCGACGTCTTCGATGATCGCCTCGCGGCCGCTGTTGCACTCAACGTTGCTCACCAGGGCATCGAACGACGTCGTAGACGGACGCAGCTCGTCGCCGGGACCGACCTCCCACACCCCGACCGTTGGGTCGGCACCACCGCATGCGACGAGCGCAAGTGCAACGAGGACGACCGTCGCCGTCCTCCGAGACCAGCTCCACCGAGTGCTCAACATCCGCCCACGATGCCGGACTGGTCCGCGTGCTTCCACCAGCGAACTGGTTGATCGCGAACGCTGAGTCGGCTCCGACAACGCTGCCGTCGACCGCTGCCCATCGCCTCCGGTGGTCTCGTAGAGGTTCGGTGTCCTCACGCTGATTGGAAGTCGAACGAGAAGCAGTCGCTCGTCGACAGGTCACCGATGAGAGCCAATCCTGCACCGTCGACTGTCGGATGGCGTTCGAGTTCGATGCGGGAGACGACAGCACCGTCGAGCGTCACTTCCATCGCGTGCTGGGGCGTCGGCTCCGTGTCTGCCTCCCACGAGAGGACCGTGAGTCGGTCCGTTGAGCCATCGAACCTGGCGTTCGTCCATGACCCTCGCTCGGGCTGTGCGACCTCGACCACGTCGCCTCGTTCCACACTGATCACGGCGAGGTCGTAGGCGGACTCGTAGCCGCTGGAGCTGATGACCAGTCGGTCCCCGTCGGGCGACCATGCGACCGAGTCCTGCCAGTAGGCCAATGGCCATTCGCCACGCTGATCGCCCGTCTCGGCGTCGAGTGTCAACAAGATCCCCGAGTAGTCGCGGTCACGGACCGCGACGGCAACATGTGAGCCGTCCGGGGACCACGCGGGCGTAGAGATCGCGTGCTCGGTCCCGAGGTTGGCGAGGACCCGAACCTGTTCCCCACGGCGGTCGGTGATCATCAACTCGGCGCCACCAGAGGCGTCGGCCGGGCGACGAATGAACGCAAGTCGGCGCCCATCCGGTGCGATCGCAGGCGAGCTGTCGTTCGAGCCGACCGGTCGCTGCACCGTGACGACGCCTGAGCCGTCGAGGGCCATGGTTTGCAGGGCGGTATCGTCGTACCCGAAGCTCTCGGACCACGAACCAGGCGTTGCCTTGACCAGCGCAAGCCACGACCCGTCCGGGGCAACATTCGGCGAGAACGACAAGCGGTCCTGGGTGATCGGGGCGAAGCCGCCCTCACGGTCGACGAGGAACACGTCGTACTGGCGATAGTTGGTGAGCGCCTCGACCACAGCGCGCGGTTCGCACTCAGCCTCCTGCCTCGTCGAACCGAAGCCGCACCCAGAAGCGAAGACCGCCAGTGCCAACCCCGCCGAAAGTCGTCGCATTGCTCGTACCCGCCGGCGTGGGCAGCGTCCATCCACGGCACTTCGGACGCTCACCATTTCCGCCACGGTTCCCATGGTCACACAGTCCGGAAGCATCCGCTCCGAATGCCCGATCTTCCGCAGCGGCGTGGATCATCCAGCGCCGACCGCCGTCGCACCGAACGACCGGTTCGGCGCCTGACTCGTACACAGCGCCTCGGTCTCGCGAACGATGTGGACGGCCCCGGTAGCCGGCGTCGATCACCAGCTTGCCCGCAGGAGTTCTTGTCAGAGGGTCTGAGGAGAATGGGTGGTGTGACCGGTTCCGCCGCCTACGCCCGACACGCCGACGTGGCGTCGGCGGCGCGGGATCGGCT
>Ga0208490_100144_pt1 | contig 57260 bp, 57 predicted proteins | sample SubbioAug_CSWold_FD_184818 | JGI IMG/M metagenome (GOLD analysis project Ga0208490, IMG submission 184818) | Serpentinite rock and fluid subsurface biosphere microbial communities from McLaughlin Reserve, California, USA - CR11Aug_CSWold (SPAdes) | ecosystem: Environmental > Terrestrial > Deep...
GGGAGCCGGTTCGGCTTGCCCTCACCGTGGTAGTCGCTTGACCCGGTGACGACGAGGTCGTACGCCTCAGCCCACCGCTCGAGCGTCGCCCGACCGGCGTCGCTGTTCTCGCGGTGGCCGATTTCGAGACCGACGAGGCCGGCGTCGATGAGCGTCACGAGCATCCGTTCGTCGATGACGGCGTCGGCGCCGCGGGTGGCGGGGTGCGCGATGACGGGAGCGCCGCCGGCGTTCGCGATGAGCCGCACCCCGTCGAGCACGGTGGGCGCTGCATGCGGCAGATAGTAGCCGCCGCGGAAGTGCAGGATCGACGCGAACGCCTCGCTGCGGGTGCGCACGATTCCGCGGGCAACGAGCGCGTCGGCGATGTGCGGCCGTCCGATCGAGACGCCACCCGACTGGGCGAGCACGTCCTCCCAGGTGACGTCGAAGTCTTCGCTCAACCGTCCGACCATGCGCTCGGCGCGGGTCAACCGGTCATCGCGGATGCGCGCCGTCTCGGCCACGAGATCGCCATCGTTCGGATTGAACAGGTAGCCGAGCACGTGCACGCTCCGCCACTCGTCGCGGGTCGACAGCTCCATTCCGCGGATCACCTGCAGGCCCGTGCCGGCGGCGGCGGCCACAGCCTCGTCCCATCCGGCGGTCGAGTCGTGGTCGGTGATCGCGATCGTGTCGAGGCCCGCCTCTAGCGCGGCGCGAATGAGCTGCGTCGGCGTCTCGGTGCCGTCGCTGACGCTCGAGTGCGCGTGCAGATCGATCAGCGGATGCGCCATAGCGCCATCGTAGGACGCAGGGGCTGGCAAGGTGCCCGCGTTAGGCTCGACCCATCATGGTTGTGAAGGTGATCTCAGCGGCAACGCTCGTGATCATCGGCATCGTTCTTCTCGTCGTTGCCTGGCCCAGCCTCTTCGGGCTCACGCTCTCGCCGTACATCGCCCAGATGGTCGCCCTGCGATCGGCGGCGGCAGCAGCAGCCCTCATCGCCGCCCTCGTGGTCGTGATTCTGGCGCTCATCGTCGCGCCAGCCCGACGCTTCTTCGCCGCGATCGCGCTCATGCTCATGGTGTTCGCCGGGCTCAACGTCGCCGTGCAGTCAGTGCGGGGCTTCGGCAACGAAACCTTCCCGCTGCGCGCCCCCGCCGAGCTGAGTGTGCTCGCCTGGAACACCCTCGGCAACGCACCCGGCGCCGAGCGCATCGCGGCGCTCGCGCTCGACGAGCAGGCCGACATCGTCGTCCTGCCCGAGACCACGGCCGAAGTCGCCGAACAGACCGCCGTGCTGATGCGCGAAGCGGGCAGCCCCATGTGGGTCTACACGGTCGCGTTCGACCAGATCGCCGCGGCTCGCTCGACGAGCGTGCTCGTGTCAGCCTCGATCGGGCAGTACCGCATCGACGACACCGTCGGAAACACGCGCGTGCTGCCGAGCATCGTGCTGCGCCCGCTCGATCACGATGGGCCGACCATCATCGGCGTGCACCCCGTCGCGCCGATCCCGCAGCAGCTCGACAACTGGCGGGCCGACCTCGCCTGGGTCGATTCCGTCTGCCGCGGTGACCGCGTGATTCTCGCCGGCGACCTCAACGCCACGCCCGACCACTTCACGGCTCTCGGCGACCCCGACGGCCTCGGCACCTGCGACTCGGCGAACATCGTCACCGGCAACGGCGCGGTCGGCACGTGGCCCACGCGGCTGCCCCCGCTGCTCGGAGCTCCCATCGACCACATCATGACGACGGACGACATCGCGGTGACCGGGTTCCGGGTCATCACCACCGAGGACGGTACGGGCAGCGACCACCGCCCGATCGTCGCGCGCGTCATTCTGAACTGAGCCCCGCGCATCCGGAGCGGTCGGCGCACGCCGGGGCGCACGGTGGAACAATGGTCGGCATGGCTGAGACCGACAAGGCGACCACTGAGGCCCCTCGCGCGACCGAGAACCGATCCACCACCCCCGGGTCGGAGAAGTTTCGCGACTTCATTTCGAGCGGCTGGGCCGAGCGCCCGGCGGGCGTGGGTGAGGCCCGCGAGCAGGCTGCGTACGCAGCGGCGCGGCGCGCGCGCATCTCGTCGCTGTTCCCCGGCCAGCGGCTCATCATTCCGGCGGGCCCGGCGAAGCAGCGCTCGAACGACACCGACTACCCGTACCGCGCCCACTCGGCCTTCGCGCACCTCACCGGCTGGGGCAGCGACACCGTGCCGGGCAGCGTGCTCGTGCTCGAGCCGACGGCTGACGGCCACGAGGCGGTGCTGTTCTTCCGCGAGGCGGCGGGGCGCGACTCCGACGAGTTCTACGCGAACCCCGAAATCGGCGAGTTCTGGACGGGCCCGCGGCCGAGCCGCGACGACGTCGCCGTCGACCTCGCGCTCGAGGCCCGAGGTCTCGGCGAGCTCGACGCCGTGCTCGACGCCGTCGACGAGGAAACGCTCGTGGTGCGCGAGGCGGATGCTCGCCTCACCGACCGCGTCGATTCCGCGCGACTGGTCGGCGGCTTCCGCACCGCGGCCGCGGGCGCCGGGGTCGACACGGCGGGCGACGACGAGCTCGCCCGCGACGTGAGCGAACTGCGGCTCGTGAAGGACGAGTACGAGGTCGACGAGATGCGCCGCGCCGTCGCCGCGACCGCGCAGGGCTTCGACGACGTCGTGCGCGACCTTCCGCAGATCATCGAGCACCCCCGCGGCGAGCGCCTGGTCGAGGGCACCTTCAACCGGCGGGCCCGCGCAGAGGGCAACACGGTCGGCTACGACACGATCGCCGCCTCGGGCCCGCACGCCTGCATCCTGCACTGGACCCGCAACGACGGGCCCGTGCTGCCCGGCGACCTGATCCTCATCGACGCCGGCGTCGAGCTTGACAGCTACTACACGGCCGACATCACCCGCACGCTGCCCGTCGCGGGTACCTTCAGCCCCGTGCAGCGCATGGTCTACGAGGCGGTGCGCGAGGCCGCCGACGCGGCGTTCGCGATCGTGAAGCCCGGCATCCGGTTCCGCGAGGTGCACGCCGCCGCGATGGGCGTCATCGCCGCGAAGACCGCCGAGTGGGGCTTCCTGCCGGTCAGCGCGGAGGAGTCGCTGAAGCCCGACGCTGGCTACCACCGCCGCTACATGGTGCACGGCACCTCGCACCACCTGGGGATCGACGTGCACGACTGCGCGCAGGCCCGCCGCGACCTCTACCTCGATGGCGAACTGCAGGCCGGCATGGTGTTCACGATCGAGCCGGGACTGTACTTCCAGCCCGACGACCTCACCGTGCCGGAGGAGTTCCGCGGCATCGGCGTGCGCATCGAAGACGACATCCTCGTCACGGAGGACGGCGCCGAGAACCTATCCGCGTTCATCCCCCGCACCGCCGACGAGGTCGAAGAGTGGATCGCCGGCCGCGCGCCCGAGTGGGGCGACGAGGAGGAGTAGCGCGCTCTACAGCCCGAGCACGGCCGCCGCGACGAGGAAGTAGATGATGAGGCCCGTCGCGTCGACGAGGGTCGTGACCATGGGGGCGGAAATGACGGCCGGGTCGATCCGTACGGCGCGGGCGAGCAGCGGCATGGATGCGCCGACGGTCGCCGCCCACGCGCAGATCAGCACGACCGAGATGCCGACAACGGTCGCGACGGGGAAGTCGACGACGATCGAGCCGATAGCCAGCGCGACGATGCCGAGGCTGACGCCGAGCAAGAGCCCCACGCGGCACTCGCGCCAGGCGACGCGCAACACGTCGCTCGGGCGCACCTCGCCCAGCGCAAGGGCGCGCACGGCCGCGGTCGCCGCCTGGGCACCGACATTTCCGCCCGTTCCGACGAGCATCGGGATGAACAGCGCGAGGGCCGTGACCTCTTCGAGCGAATCCTCGAAGATCTGCAGCACCGACACGGTGAGCGCGGCCGCAACGATGAGGATGAACAGCCACACGACGCGCAGGCCTGCGAGCCGCCAGACGCTCGACGAGAAATAGTGGCCCGCGCTCGGCAGCGCACCGGCCTGGCGCGCAATGTCTTCCGAGTCGGCCTCCTCAATGATCTCGAGCGCATCGTCAACGGTGAGAATGCCGACCACACGGTCTTCGCGGTCGACGATAACCAGGCCGGTCAGGTTGTACTCCTGCAGCAGACGCGCCGAGGCTTCCGCCTCGTCGTCAACGTGCGCGATCGGGTGGTCGTCGTCGGCAATGTCGATGACGGCCTGCTCGGGGTCGGCGAGGACGAGCTGCTTGAGCTCGACCGTTCCCCGGTACGCGCGCGACGCATCCACGACCGCGACGAGGTCAATCGTCTCGGCATGCTCAGCGCGCGCCCGCAGACGAGCGAGCGCCTGGCCGACGGTCGTCGTGTCGTGCACCGAGATGATCTCGGGACTCATGACACGGCCGACCGAGCCGGCCGGATAGCCGAGCAGCTCGGCCGTCATGCGCCGCTCGCGCGGGCTGAGCCCCGCCAGCACCTTCTGCACGAAACCGGCAGGCGCCTCACCGAGCAGGCGAGCGCGGTCGTCCGGGTCCATGTTTTCGACGAGTTCGGCGAACAGGTGGTCGCGCATGCCCCCGAGCAGCTCTTGCTGCTGGGTCGAGTCGAGTTCCTCGAAAACCTCAAGCGCGCGGCCCTTCGGCAACAGCCGCCAGGCGAGGGCCGAGTCGACGGCGCGCAGACGCGTCAACTCGTCGGCGATCTCGTGGGGAGCGTGGTCGGCCAGCCACTGCGCCGCCGCGCGCACGTCGCGCTCCTCGATCAGGTCCTGCAGGTCCTTGGTCATTCCACACCTCCCGGAAATCGCGCCCCGCGGGGCGCACGTGTCGGTAGCGCTCGCGGCGTCTGGTGGCGCCGCGAGCGGGGTCGGGGGCGGCTCAGGGTTTAGGAGGCGCGGCGTCAGCGTCGGCGGAGCCCTCGGCCAACAGGTGCTGCGCCCGGGTCACGAACCCGGGCTCAACCACGATCTCGTAGCGGGATGCGACGACGCGGCTCGTCGAGGTGAAGTCGCGTCGGCGACGCTGCAGCGCATACTGCACGACCGACAGCACGAGGCCGAAGCCCGCGCCGATGAGAGCGGCCGCGGCGAGGAACTCGAACTGCGGGTCGGGCGAGAACAGCACGAGCAAGAGGCCGATGAACAGGCCGAACCACGCACCCGTGGCGGCACCACCGAAGGCGACGCGGCCGTAACTGAGCTTGCCGGTGACGTTCTCGACCATGGTGAGGTCGTGGCCGACGATCGCGAGGCGCTTCACGTCGAAATCGGCCTTCGAGAGCCGGTCGACGACCTGCATAGCGTCGGCGTACGTGTCGTACGTGCCCAGCACGTCGCCGCGCGGCACCCGCTGGGTGGCCGCGCCGGCGCGACGAAAGAGTCCGGGCGCGTTGCTCATGGCTCCCATTCTGTCAGACGTCGCTAGCCTGTGGGTGTGCCCGCCGCATCCGACACCTCTGACTCGAGTGACCGTTCGGTGAATGTTTCTCTCGAGGACGCTGTGCGCGCATCCCTGTCGCGGGTGATCGACCCCGAATTGCGGCGCCCCGTCACCGAGCTCGACATGATTCCGGCGGTGCGGGTCGTCGAGGGCGATGCCGGCACAACGCGCGCCGAGATCGACCTGCAGCTCACCATCGTCGGCTGCCCCGCCGCCGACCGCATCGAACGCGATGTGCGCGAGGCGGCCGCCGCTGTCTCCGGCATCGACGAGGTCGCCGTCGACGTCGGCGTCATGGACCGGCAGACCCGGGATGCTCTCATCGCCCGACTGCGCGGTGGCAAGGCCCGCATGCCCTTCACCCCCGAATCGACCACGCGCGTGATCGCGGTGACGAGCGGCAAGGGCGGTGTCGGCAAGTCGACCATCACGGCGAACCTCGCCGTGGCCCTCGCGGCGCAGGGTCTGCGGGTCGGCCTGATCGACGCCGACGTGTTCGGCTTCTCGATTCCTGGGCTGCTCGGCATCGAGGGCGCGAAGCCCACCCGCGTCGGCGAGGCGATCATGCCGCCGCGCGCCCACGACGTTGCGGTCATCTCGATCGGCATGTTCGTCGACCCCGGTGCCGCCGTGTCGTGGCGCGGGCCGATGCTGCACCGCACGGTCGAGCAGTTCCTCACCGACGTGTACTTCGGCGACCTCGACGTGCTCGTCATCGACATGCCGCCCGGCACGGGTGACGTCGCCATCTCGGTGGGGCAGCTGTTGCCGCACGCCGAGGTCATCGTCGTCACCACGCCGCAGAAAGCCGCGGCCGATGTGGCCGAGCGCTCGGCGATCGTCGCCCGGCAGACGGGGCAGACCGTCATCGGGGTCGTCGAGAACATGGCGGGACTCCCCCAGCCCGACGGCTCGGTGCTCGAGCTGTTCGGCTCGGGAGGCGGCGACGACACAGCAGCCCGCCTCGACGTGCCGCTGCTCGCGCGCGTGCCCCTGTCGGTGGGCTTGCGTGAGGGAGGCGATCAGGGCATCCCGATCGTGACCAACGAAAGCGACGCGGCCGGGGCCGCGATTCGCGAGCTGGCGGCCGCCGTGGCGCGGCGCGGGCGAGGGCTCGCCGGGCGGCCCCTCGGCGTCACGCTGCGCTGACCCCGCGGTCGCCAGCGACGCCCGACAACGACGAAAGCCGCCTGGGCCCGACCCCACCCCTGGAATGGTGAGCTCGAGCACAGACGGCTCTCGCGGTGATCACGCCCGCGAGGGCGCGATACGGGATGCCCTTAGGCAGCGAGCGTCGGAACGCGGCGGTAGCCATCGCGCACAGCGACGACCACGCTCGCGACGACGGCCCACGCGCCCAGCGCTGCGATGACGATGATTCCGGCGGTCATAACGTTCTGCTCCTTCGAGGTGGGTACTGCGTCCTGAACACCTCTAGTGAAGCGCGATCAATGCTGAAGAACAAGCTATTGTTTCTGAACTCATCATGTAGCGTTACTACATGGATGTGCGCCGGCTCGAACTGCTTCGGGAACTCGCCGACCGTGGGTCTGTCGCGGCCGTCGCCGCCGCCACGCACCGCACGCCGTCCGCCGTGTCGCAGCAGCTCAAGGTGCTGGAACGCGAGGCCGGCGTGCCGCTGACCGAGCGCGTGGGCCGCGGCATCCAGCTCACCGGAGCGGGCGAGGCACTCGCCGCGACCGCCCGGCAGATCGCCACCGCCATCGAAGCCGCGGAGGCGCTGTGGAGCGAGTTCACGAAGCTACCGCAGGGCACCGTGAGCCTCAGCACCTTCCCCACGGCCGGCCAAATGTTGCTGCCCGGCCTGCTCACGATGCTCGACGACGAGCCCGGCCTCGAGGTCGTCGTGACCGACCACGACCTCGACCGGCCCGACTTCGCAAGCCTCACCCCCGACTACGACATCGTGCTGGCGGATTCGCAAGGGATTCCCGAGCACTGGACCCGCGACGGGCTGCGCGCCGTCACCCTCATGACCGAACCGTTCGACATCGCGATGCCACTCGACCACCCGCTGGCCGAGCGCGCCGTGCTGAAACCCACCGACCTCGTCAGCGAGCAATGGATCGGGGCGCCCGTCGGCTACCCCTACGACAAAGTGCTCGACGGGCTGGCCGCGGCGACGGGCCGCGCACCGCGGGTCGTGCAACGCATCATGGACAACCTGCTCGTCGAACGCCTCGTCGCCGCCGGAATCGGCTTGGCGATCCTGCCGCGGTACACGACGCGCATCCACGACAGCGGCATCGTGACCCGGCCCATCACGGGCATCCCCGCCGAACGACAGATCACGGCCCTGTTGCGCGCTGACCGTGCAGAGCGGCCGAGTGTGCGGCGCGTCATCGAGCTGCTCGAGCTTGAGGGGCGACGCGTCTCCGCCCGGTACGCGCACCCCGCGCACCGGCGCTAACCGCCCCGGCAGCGCCCGGGCACCACGGTGCCAGGCTGCTAGGTCGCCTCGGAGTCGAAGGGCGCGGGCCGGCCCTCCCTCTGCAACCGCTGACGCTGGGCGTACGCCGACTCGCGCTTCGGCGCGGTGACGGTTGCCGCCCCGGCCGCGGCACCCGGCCGCACGGGCTCAGCCTCGTCTTCGAGCAGCGCTTCGCGGATGATGCGACGAGGGTCGTACTGCCGCGGATCGAGCTTCTTCCAGTCGACGTCGTCGTAGTCGGGCCCCATCTCCTCGCGCATGCGCTCTTTCGCACCGTTCGCCATATCGCGGAGGCTGCGAATGAGCCGGGCGAACTGCGCGGCAAGCGCGGGCAAACGGTCGGGGCCGATGATGAGCACGGCGATGAGCCCGATGAGCAGAAGCTTCTCGAACGTCAGGCCGAAGGACACGTCCCCAGAATAGCCAGGGAAACCGAGGGGTTCCCCCTAGGCTGGGCCGACGAGGAGGCCCGAGGTGCCGAGCAAAGATCTGTCCTGGAAGTACGTCGAGGGTTCCGTCGTCGAACCCGACGTGATCGCCGCTGCGCGCGTCACCGCCGACGAGCTGGGCACCGATCCGGTGAGCCCCGCGACGGGTGCGCACCTCGCCTTCACGACCGCCGCCGTGGGCGCGAAGACCATCATCGAGATCGGCACCGGCGTCGGCGTCAGTGGACTCTGGATGCTTCGGGGCGCGCCCGACGCGCACCTCACCTCGATCGACATCGAAGCCGACCACCAGCAGGCCGCGCGCCGCTTCTTCAGCGACGCCGGGCATCCCGCCTCGCGCGTGCGCCTCATCACGGGCGCCGCGACCGAGGTACTGCCGCGCATGAACGAGTCGAGCTACGACGTGGTGCTCGTCGACGCCGACCCGAAAGGCTTGCTCGACCTGCTCGAGCACGCTCTGCGTCTCGTGCGGGTGGGAGGCGTCGTGTTGGTGCCGCACGCACTCTGGCGCGACACGGTCGCCGACCCGGCGAAGCGCGAGCAGGTCACCACCGACCGCCGCGGCATCATCGCCGAACTGTCGCAGTCGCCCGCCGTGCACGTGGCGCTCTCGCCCGTGGGCGACGGCCTGCTGCAGCTCGTCAAGCGCTCGGCCTGAGTCGCGGCTCGAGCGAGCCCGGACACGAGAAAACCCCCGGCCAGTCGGCCGGGGGTGCACTCGGTCTAGGAGATCGCCGCGCTCAGCGCGTCACGCAGTTCGGTGGCCTCCGCGTCGTTGACGGAGACAACCAGTCGACCGCCGCCCTCGAGCGGCACTCGAACGATGATGAGGCGACCCTCCTTGACAGCCTCCATGGGTCCGTCGCCGGTCCTGGGCTTCATGGCTGCCATAGTGTCGTTCCCCTTTCGAGACGAAAATTCCGCTTCCTATTATCCCCGGTTATCGCTCCGTCGCTAAATCGACGCTGAGAGCCATGCCGTCAATCCGCGCTCCACGTCGCGGATCTGCGCGATCGGCACCCGCTCGTCATCGGCGTGGGCGAGCGACGGATCGCCGGGACCGTAATTCACGGCCGGAATTCCCAACTCGCTAAATCGAGCGACATCGGTCCAGCCGTATTTCGGGGCGGGGGCGCCGCCGACCGCCGCCATGAAGCGCTCCGCGAGCGGAGCATCCAGACCGGGGCGGGCGCCGGAGGCGGAGTCGGTCACCGTGACCTCGACGTCGAGTCCGTCGACGAGCGCTCGCACGTGCGCTTCAGCGTCAGCGACCGAGCGCGAGGGGGCGAAGCGGTAGTTGACGGTGACCGTGCACGCGTCGGGGATGACGTTCCCTGCCACTCCCCCGCTGATGCCGACCGCGTTCAACCCTTCGCGGTAGTCGAGGCCATCGACCGTCACCGTCTGCGGCTCGTAGCTGGCAAGTCGCTCGAGGATCGGTGCGGCGTCGTGAATCGCGTTGATGCCCATCCAGGCGCGGGCCGAGTGGGCGCGGCGGCCGCGGGTCGTGATGTCGGCGCGCAGAGTGCCGTTGCAGCCGCCCTCCACGGCGCCGTTCGACGGCTCGCCGAGGACGGCGAAGTCGGCGGCGAGCAGCTCGGGGCGGGTGCGGGCGAGCCGGCCGAGGCCGTTGAGGCTCGCCTCGACCTCCTCGTGGTCGTACCAGACGAAGGTCACGTCGACGGCGGGCTCGGGGAGGCGACAGGCGAGAGCGAGGGCGACGGCGCATCCGCCCTTCATATCGACGGTGCCGCGGCCGACGAGAATGTCGCCGTCGTCGGGGTCGCTGACGCGGGTCGTCGGCAGGTTGCCGTTCACCGGCACGGTGTCGATATGCCCGGCGATGATGACGCGCTGCTCGCGGCCGAGCTGCGTGCGGGCAACGATGGCGTCGCCGTCGCGCGTCACCTCCAGGTGCGGGGCGTGGGCGGCGAGCGTCGCCTCAATCGTGTCGGCGAGCTGCGTCTCGTTGCCGGAGACGCTCTCGATGTCGCACATTGCAGCGGTCAGGGCGACGACGTCGGCAAGCAACTCGGGGGCGAAGGGGCGCGTCAGGGTCACCGCCCCAGCCTAGTTCCGGGGTGCGCGCCACTAGCCTGGAAGGCATGAGCGACAGCGGCACACGAACGCACGACGATTCCGCCACCCACGCCTGGGGCTACGGCCTCGCCACCGTCCGCGCGGCGTCCGGGGAGGTACTCGACACCTGGTTCCCGCACCCCGCGCTCGGCACGCTGCCCGAGGGCCGCGACCCGCACATCGTGTCGGCCGAGATCGAGCACCTCGAGGCTGAGGACGAGCGGCGCGGCGTGCGCCTTCAGGCGCGCACCGTCGCCATCGAATTGGATGCTGCCCCCGCCTCGACCGAGGACGCCTACCTCCGCCTGCACCTGCTCTCGCACCGCCTCGTGCAGCCGAACGGGCTAAACCTGGACGGTATTTTCGGGCACCTGCCGATCGTGACGTGGACGACGGCGGGCCCCGTGCATCCCGACGATTTCGACGCGCGGAGGCCCGCCTTGCAGCGAGCCGGCATCTCGGCGCTCGGGGTCGACAAGTTCCCGCGGATGCTTGACTACGTCACCCCGCCGCGGGTGCGCATCGCGGACGCGTCGCGCGTGCGCCTCGGCGCCTACCTGTCGCCCGGCACGACCGTCATGCACGAGGGATTCGTGAACTTCAACGCGGGGACGCTCGGCGCCTCGATGGTCGAGGGGCGCATCAGCCAGGGCGTCGTCGTCGGCGACGGCAGCGACATCGGCGGTGGAGCGTCCATCATGGGAACGCTGTCCGGGGGAGGTACGCACCGCGTCTCGATCGGCGAGCGCGCGCTGCTCGGCGCGAACTCAGGCATCGGCATCTCGATCGGCGACGACTCGGTGGTTGAGGCGGGGCTCTACGTCACGGCGGGAACGAAGGTCGCGGTCATCGACGGAAGCGTCGACTCGTACGGACAACCGCGCACGGCGAAGGCTGCTGAACTGAGCGGTGTGGCCGGGCTGTTGTTCCGCCGCAACTCTGTCACCGGTGGAGTCGAGGTGCTGCCGCGCACCGGCGCGGGCGTGCAGCTCAACACGGCCCTGCACGCGTAGGGCGGGCGACGCCGCGCTGGGGGAAGCGACGGTGCGTCCGCCTGCACTGCCCCGCCAACACTCATGACCACCTACCCGACTTCCACAACAGCGGAAAGGCGACCGCCGTTCGGCGCCCCGCTGTTGTGGACGGCGGTGGGGACGCAGGCGGTCGGACCGCAGGTAGGCGGAACGAGGGCGGTGGTAACCCCGCGGTCGAACCGCTGGCGGGCGCACGCAACGGCGTGTTGCGGGTGGCGCCAGCCCGCGGTACGGGCGCGAGGTGTCCGCGAGGTCAGCTGACGGGGCCGACACGCCGACCCAGCCGCGCAACGCGCCACGCGCGCTACGGCACAGCTGACGCCACGGACACACACGCTGGAAGCGACCCACACCGGGCGCGGCTCGCGCCGTGCGGTTGCCGCGCGACCTCTAAGCGGCTCGCGCCGCGGAGGCGGCTCGCGCCGTGCGGGCCCCTACCGACCCTGCGGCCAGTCGCGCGCGCCCGAGCCGATGTACAACTGCTGCGGGCGACCGATCTTCGTCTGCGGGTCGGCGTTCATCTCGCGCCAGTGGGCGATCCAGCCGGGCAGTCGGCCGATCGCGAACAGCACGGTGAACATGCGGGTCGGGAAGCCCATCGCCTTGTAGATGACGCCCGTGTAGAAGTCGACGTTCGGGTAGAGCTTGCGCTCCTTGAAGTAGTCGTCGTCGAGCGCGATCTGCTCGAGCTCGCGCGCGATGTCGAGCAGCGGGTCGCTGATGCCGAGGTCGGCGAGCACCGCATCCGCGCTCTCCTTCACGAGCTTCGCGCGCGGGTCGTACGACTTGTAGACCCGGTGGCCGAAGCCCATGAGCTTGATGCCGTCTTCCTTGTTCTTCACCCGCTCCACGAAGCGCTCGACGCTCTCACCCGAGTTGCGAATGCGCGCCAGCATCTCGAGCACCGACTCGTTGGCTCCACCGTGCAGCGGGCCAGACAGTGCGTTGATGCCAGCCGAGATGGAGGCAAACATGTTGGCCTCGGTCGAGCCGACGAGACGCACGGTCGAGGTTGACGCGTTCTGCTCGTGGTCCTCGTGCAGGATCAGCAGGCGCTCGAGCGCCTGCGACAGCACCGGGTTGACCTCGTACGGCTCGGCCATGGTGCCGAAGTTGAGGCGCAGGAAGTTGTCGACGAAGCTCAGCGAGTTGTCGGGGTACAGGAACGCCTGACCGACCGACTTCTTGTGCGCGTAGGCCGCGATGACCGGCAGCTTCGCGAGCAGCCGGATCGTCGAGATCTCGACCTGCTCGGGGTCGTGGGGGTTCAGCGAGTCGCCGTAGTAGGTCGACAGGGCAGACACGGCGCTCGAGAGCACCGACATGGGGTGCGCCTGGTGCGGCAGCGCGTCGAAGAAGCGCTTCAGGTCTTCGTGCAGCAGCGTGTGGCGGCGCACCATTTCGTCGAAGGCGGCCAGCTCGTCGGCGTTCGGCAGCTCGCCGTAGATGAGCAGCCACGCCACCTCGAGAAAGGTGGCGTTCGCCGCGACGTCTTCGATCGCGTAGCCGCGGTAGCGCAGCACGCCGTTCGCGCCGTCGATATAGGTGATCGCGCTCTTCGTCGAGGCGGTGTTGACGAAACCGTAGTCGAGACCGGTGTACCCGGTCTGCTTCGTGAGCGTCGACAGGTCGATGCTGGATGCACCGTCGACGCTGTCAAGAATCGGGAACTCTGCGGTTCCGCCGGGATAGTGCAGCGTGGCCTTCTTCTCGGCGTCGCTCACATCGCCTCCTCGCGTTGATTGGACTCGGTGGGGGCGGGATCCCGGCTCGCGCCAAAGGGTGGTGGCGGCGCGGGTGACCCGGATTACAGCCTAGGCGCAAACGCTGACCAGTAGCGCATCGACCAATGACCGGGCGGATCCGTTGTGGATGTGCGCCTAACGCAGGCGTGCAACGGCCGCCGCCACCCGCTCGTCGGTGGCCGTCAGGGCGATGCGGACATGCGTCGAAGCATCCCCCTCGTAGAAGGTCCCCGGCGCCGCGAGAATGCCCCGCTCCGCGAGCCATGCGATCGTCTCGAGGGCGGGCTCCCCGCGCGTCGCCCACAGGTAGAGCCCGGCCTCGGAGTGATCGATTCGGAAGCCGGCCTGCGTGATGGCGGCAACGAGCATCCCCCGCCGGTGCGCGTAGCGGGCTTTTTGGCCTGCGACGTGCGCGTCGTCGTCGAGCGCCGCCACCATGGCGGCCTGCACGGGAGCCGGCGGAATCAGCCCGGCGTGCTTGCGGACCGCGAGAATGCGCCCGACAAGCGCCGGGTCGCCCGCGACGAACGCCGCCCGGTAGCCGGCGAGGTTCGACTGCTTCGACAGCGAGTACACGCTGAGCACGCCGTCGAGCGCGCCGTCCGCGCTCGCGTCGCCGATGACGTCGTGATCGAGGATGCTCGTCACCGGCCGGTCGGCGAACGGCGCCTTCCAGCCGAGCTCGGCATAGCACTCGTCGTTCACGATGACGGCCCCGAGCGCACGGGCGGCGTCGACCCGAGCGCGCAGGGCGCCGGCGTCGAGGACCGCGCCGGTCGGGTTTCCGGGCGAGTTCAGCCAGACGAGCGTGGTGTTGTCTGGCCAGGCGTCGGGGTCGTCGGCAGCCACCGCCCGTGCGCCCGCGATCGCCGCACCGACGGCATATGTCGGATACGCGGTCTCGGGGTGCACCACGGTGACGCCCGCGCCCACGTCGAGCAGGAGCGGCAGCAGGCCGACGAGCTCTTTCGAGCCAATGGTCGGCAGCACGGCGTCGACGCTCGGCAGGGTGACGCCGCGACGGCGCGCGTACCAGCGCACGATCGCCTCGCGGAGCGCCGGCGTGCCCATGGTTTGGGGGTAGGCGTGCGCGTCCGTCGCGGCGATGAGGGCGTCTCGCACGACGTCGGGGGTGGGGTCGACGGGAGAACCGACCGAGAGGTCGACGATGCCGTCGGCGTGTTCGCGGGCCCGTGTCGCGAAGGGGGCGAGCGAGTCCCAGGGGAAGTCGGGTAGCGCCGGCACGGCGGCGTCGCCTAGTTCTGGGGCGGAAGGGCTGCGACGATCGGGTGGTCCGAGTGGATCACGCCGACCTTTGCCGCACCGCCGGGCGAGCCGATCTCGGTGAAGAACTCGACGTTCGCGGTGTAGTACTCGGCCCATTGCTCGGGCACGTCGTCTTCGTAGTAGATGGCCTCGACGGGGCACACCGGCTCGCACGCACCGCAGTCGACGCACTCGTCGGGGTGGATGTAGAGCATGCGGTCGCCCTCGTAGATGCAGTCGACGGGGCACTCGTCGATGCAGGCACGGTCTTTCACATCGACGCAGGGCAGGGCGATCACGTAGGTCACGGTGCGACGGTTTCCTTCTCGTTGAGGGACTCGTTCATGCTATCCGTCCCCCGCCGGGGAGCACGCTGTATGCGCGGCCACGACACGACGACGGCGCTCACCGCCATCACACCGATGAGCCAGGCGTAGCCGACGGTGTTTCCCGGCACGACCAGGCTGCCCCCGGCGGCCGCGGGCGCGGCGAGGAGGGTGGTGACTCCGAGTAGGCCCGCCGCGGCGCCGATGACGCCCGCCCGACTGGGCGCGGCGAGGCGGGCGCCTACCAGGAACACGGTCGAGGTCACCAGCGCGAGGCTGATCCCGAGCGGCGGCATGGACTGGTGGGCGAAGGTGGCAACGAGCCCGACCAGCGCGCCGAGTACCGCACCGGCGACGACCAGGCCGCCCCGCAGCAGCCAGCGCGCACCGGCGCCGGGGTGAGAGGCCATTAGGAGTCCAGGCGGAGCATCCACCCGTGGGGGTCGTCCGCCCGGCCGTACTGGATGTCAGTGAGGGCCTGGCGCAGCTCCATCGTGAGGGTTCCGGGGGCCGCGTCGGGGCTGCCGATCGTGAAGCCCTCGCCCTTCAGCTGGCCGATCGGCGTCACGACCGCGGCGGTGCCGCAGGCGAATGCCTCGACGATGTCGCCCGACTCGTAGCCGGTCTTCCACTCGTCCAGCTCAACGGCGCGTCGCTCGACGCGGTGGCCGCGGTCTTCGGCGAGCTGCAGGATCGAGTCGCGCGTGATGCCCTCGAGGATCGAGTCACTGTGCGGCGTCACAAGCGTGCCGTCCTTGTAGACGAGCACGATGTTCATGCCGCCGAGCTCTTCGAGGTACTTCTGCTCGACCGAGTCGAGGAACAGCACCTGCTGGCAGCCGTGGTCGGCGGCCTCCGCCTGCGCGACGAGCGAGGCCGCGTAGTTGCCGCCGGTCTTCGCAGCCCCGGTGCCGCCGCGGCCGGCGCGCGAGTACTGCGTCGACAGCCAGATCGACACGGGGGCAGGGCCCGAGGTGAAGTAGGCGCCCGCGGGCGACGCGATGACGTAGTAGTTGACCTTCTTTGCCGGACGCACGCCGAGGAAGGCCTCCTTGGCGAACATGAACGGGCGCAGGTAGAGGCTCGTCTCGGGAGCGCTCGGCACCCAGTCGCCGTCGACGGCGATGAGCTGCTTGAGCGACTCAATGAAATAGTCGACGGGCAGCTCGGGGAGCGCCAGACGCTTCGCCGATCGCTGCAGGCGCCAGGCGTTCGCGTCGGGGCGGAACGACCAGATCGACCCGTCGGCGTGGCGGTACGCCTTCAGCCCCTCGAAGATTTCCTGCCCGTAGTGCAGTACGGCGGCAGACGGGTCGAGCGAGATCGGGCCGTATGGCTGCACGCGCGGGCGGTGCCAGCCACCCCACTCGCTCCAGCAGATGTCGACCATGTGGTCGGTGAAGTTCTGCCCGAAGCCGGGGTTCGCGAGTACTTCCGCGCGCTTCTCGTCGCTCGCCGCGTTGTCGTTACGCGTGACAGCGAACTCCAGGTTCTTCGGAGCCAGGGGCAGAAGGTTCGTCATGGCGGTCCTCGTCGATCGAGCGGTATTGCTCAAGAGTACTGCCGCTGCTGTCGTCGCGGGTGCGGCCGATCAGGTCGACGACGCGACAAAGGCGGCGATGGATGCTCCGATCTCGCCGGTCGTGCGCGTCGCGTCTCCGCGCCCCGCGAGATCGTGCTCGACGGCGCGCTCGATGCGGGCCGCGGCCTCGTCGAGCCCCGACTGCCGCAGCAAGAGAGCGGCCGAGAGGATCGCCGCCGTTGGGTCGGCTTTCTGCTGCCCGGCGATGTCGGGCGCAGAACCGTGCACGGGCTCGAACATGGAGGGGTGAGCGCCCGACGGGTCGAGGTTGCCCGAGGCGGCGATGCCGATGCCGCCGCCGACGGCGCCGGCGAGGTCGGTCACGATGTCGCCGAACAGGTTGTCCGTGACGATGACGTCGAAGCGCGCCGGATCGGTGACGAGGAAGATCATGGTCGCATCCACGTGCAGGTAGTCGACCGTGACGTCGGGGTGCTCGGCCGCGACCCGGTCGACGGTGCGCTGCCAGAGCGACCCGGCGTGAACGAGAACGTTCGTCTTGTGCACGAGCGTCACGCGACGGCGGCGCTTCTCGGCCTCGGCGAAGGCGAAGCGCACGACCCGCTCGACACCGTAGGCGGTGTTGACGCTCGTTTCGTTCGCGACTTCGTGCGGCGTGCCCACCCGAATCGCCCCGCCGTTGCCGACGTAGGGCCCTTCCGTGCCCTCGCGCACGACCACGAAGTCGATGTCTCCGGGCGATGAGAGTGGCGACGTCACGCCCGGGTACAGGCGGGTCGGGCGGAGGTTGACGTGGTGGTCGAAGGCGAACCGGAGCTTCAGCAGCAGGCCGCGCTCGATGATGCCGCCAGCGAGCTTCGGGTCGCGTGGGTCGCCGCCCACCGCTCCGAGCAGGATCGCGTCGTGCTGCCGCAGCGCATCAAGCGTTGCGTCATCGAGGATCTCGCCGGTGGCCAGGTAATGCCCCGCTCCGAGCGGGTACCGCGTCTCGTGCACCTCCACGCTGTCACCGACGGCGTCCCGCAGGACGGTGAGCGCCTCGGCGATAACCTCCGGTCCGATGCCGTCTCCGGGGATCACAGCCAGGTCGAGTGTGCGGGTCACGGGTCCTCCTTGAGTGTTCGGAACGCGCTTCCTGCCCCCGAACGGGGGACATGTCAGGCGATTCCCAGCATGGCGCTACTTCCCCGGAAAACCGGGCCAGATTGCGTTTCAGGCTACCGCCTGGAAGCGGCCGGATGCCCGCGGGGGCTTTCGCGAAACGTCCAGGCAGCGCTAATTTTTTTCCCGGCCCACATCCGGGTCAGGCCCGATCACGGGTCAACCGAGAAAGGAAACAGTGTCATGAGCATTGGTTTCGGCATCTTCCTGTTCGCCGTCGGCGCGATTCTTGCGTTCGCTGTGAACGTCGCCGTCGAGGGCATTGAGCTCGTCACGATCGGCTACATCCTGATGGGCGCCGGCATTGTGACCGTCATCATCGGCATCGCGCTGATGATGCGCCGCCGTTCGGCGGTAACCACCGAGCGCACGGGTGTCGACCCGGCGAGCGGTGAGCGCGTGACGCGCCGCGAGGCGTCGGTCGACGACCCGCCCGTCGCGTAGCCACAGACCTCCGGTCGCGGACCCGATCCCGCGATCCGAGCATCCCGATCAGGCGAATGGCGCTGGCCCTCTGGGGCCGGCGCCATTTGTCGTGTGCGCGACGTCGCGTCAGCGCGCCATCGCGCTGATGAGTTCGTAGGCGACGTGTGAGGCGGCGACGGCCGTGAGCTGGGCGTGGTCATATGCCGGGGCAACCTCGACGACGTCGGCGCCCACAATGCGGTGCTCGCCGAGCGCGCGCACCATGGCCAGCAACTCTCGGCTCGTCAGGCCTCCCGCCTCCGGCGTGCCGGTGCCGGGCGCGTGCGCGGGGTCAAGAACGTCGATGTCAATCGAGACGTAGACGGGGCGGTCGCCGAGGCGAGCATGCATGCGCTCGATAGCACGCGCGAGGCCTTCCGTCTCTAGCTCGACGGAGCTGATGATCGCGAAGCCGAGGCGTTCGTCGTCGCGCAGGTTCTCCTTGCCGTACAGCGGCCCGCGAATGCCGACGTGCAGGCTCGCCTCCTGATCGATGAGCCCCTCCTCGCTCGCGCGACGGAAGGGTGTGCCGTGCGTGACGGGTGCCCCGAAGTAGGTGTCCCAGGTGTCGAGGTGTGCGTCGAAGTGCACGACGGCGACGGGGCCACCCTCGCGCTCGGCGGCGACGCGAAGAAGCGGCAGGGCGATCGTGTGGTCGCCACCGATCGTGACGAGGCGGGTGCCCCCCTCGGTCAGATCGCGCGCGGCGGCCTCGATGGCGGCAACAGCTTCGGTGATGTCGAAGGGGTTCGCGGCGATGTCTCCGGCGTCGACGACCTGCTGCACGGCGAACGGGTGTACGTCCTGTGCAGGGTTGTACGGTCGCAGCAACCGGCTCGCCTCGCGCACGTGCGCCGGGCCGAAGCGCGCCCCGGGCCGATAGCTCACTCCTGAGTCGAACGGCACGCCCACGACGGCGATGTCGGCGCGCTCAACCTGGTCGAGGCGCGGCAGCCGGGCGAAAGTCGCAATGTCGGCGAACCGCGGGCGGGTGCTCGCGTCGACGGGTCCGATCGGGTCGGGGCTCATGTCACAAGAGTAATCAGTTGGTGTCTGTGGGTAAACACACAGACCAGGAAGTCTGCTGTCGCCACTACAGTAAAGGTGAGGAGGTCGCAGATGAAGCCCGTGCATCCCCGCGCCAGCCGTGAACCCGTGCGTATTGGCGTGAAACTGCGGGCATCGCGCCTTGCTCAAGGCCTCACCGTCGCGCAGGTTGCCGAAGCATCGGGCCTCACCCGCGGGTTTCTCAGCCGCGTCGAACGCGACGAGACCTCCCCCAGCGTCTCCACGCTCATCACGATCTGCCAGGTGCTCTCCCTCCCCGTCGGCGACCTGTTCGAGACGGTCGAGAGCGACCTGATTCGCCTCGACGACGCCCCGCTCATCAACATGGGCGGCAGCGACGTCGTCGAGCGCATGCTGACCCCGCGCGGGCAGGGCCGGGTGCAGATTCTCCGCTCGGTGATGCAGCCGGGAGCGACGGGCGGCGACGATCCCTACACCGTCAACTGCGACGTCGAAGTGCTGCACATCGTGTCGGGTGAACTGCGCCTGCGCCTCGGCAACGAGTGGCACGAGCTAGCCGCGGGCGACACGATGACGTTCCCCGGGCGCGAGCCGCACACGTGGCGTAACGAGTCCGCGAGCGAGACGGTCGCGTTGTGGATGCTCGTACCCGCCCCGTGGAGCGGCTCCCAGTAACGCTCCGCGCGCGCCGCTACTGCTCGATGATGGTGATGGCTCGCACGAGGTCGGCGTCGATCGCCTCGCGCACTCGGTCGAGCAGATCGTCGGGCACCCGCGAGTCGACAGTCAATACACTGAGCGCGGGGCCACCCGCGGTGTGCCGCGCGATCTGCATGCCCGCGATGTTGATCTCGGCCTCGCCGAACTCCTTGCCGTAGACCGCGACGATGCCGGGCCGGTCGGTGTAGAGCATGACGATGAGGTTCTCCGCCATGGGCACCTCGACGTCGTAGCCGTTGATCTCGACGATTTTCTGCACCTGCTTCGCGCCCACGAGCGTTCCCGAGACCGACAGCTGCGTGCCGTCGGCAAGGGTGCCGCGAATGGTGAGCAGGTTGCGGTACTCGTCGCTCTTCGCGTCGGTCACGAGCCGCACCGTCACCCCGCGCTGCTCGGCGAATAGCGGCGCATTGACGTAGCTGACCTGCTCGCTCGAGATGCGGCTGAAGACGCCCTTCAGCGCGGCGAGCTTCAGCACGCCGACGTCGTAGGCGACGATTTCGCCGCGCACCTCGACGTCGATCGCGGCGAACGAGTGGTCGGCGAGGGTCGCGAAGACCTGGCCCAGCTTCTCCATGAGCGGGATGCCCGGGCGAACGCTCGGATCGATGACACCGCCGGCAACGTTGACCGCGTCGGGCACGAGCTCGCCGTCGAGGGCGAGGCGCACCGACTTCGCGACCGAGACACCCGCCTTCTCTTGGGCCTCGTCCGTTGAGGCGCCGAGGTGCGGCGTGAGCTGGATGCGCGGGGCGTCGAGCAGCGGAGACCCCGTCGGAGGCTCGTTGACGAAGACGTCAAGGCCGGCGCCCGCGATCTGACCCTCCGTGAGGGCGGTGACCAGAGCATCCTCGTCGATGATGCCGCCGCGGCTCGCGTTCACGATGCGCAGGGTCGGCTTCGCGAGGGCGAACTGCTCGGCGCCGATGAGGTTCGTCGTTTCGGGCGTCTTCGGGATGTGAATCGTGATGAAGTCGCTGCGCTGCATGAGTTCGTCGAGGGTGACGAGCTGCACGCCGAGCTGCTGCGCGCGGGCGGGCGGCACGAACGGGTCGTAGCCGATCAGCTCGACCCCGAAGCCGGCGAGGCGCTCGGCGACGAGGGTGCCGATGCGGCCGAGACCCACGATGCCGATCGTCTTCTCGTACAGCTCGACGCCGGTGAAGGCGCTGCGCTTCCAGGCGCCCTCCTTCATGGAGGCGTCGGCGGCCGGCAGGTGACGGGCGAGCGACAACAGGTGGGTGATGGCGAGCTCGGCGGCCGAGATCACGTTCGAGGTGGGGGCGTTGACGACCATGACGCCGGCGGTCGTCGCGGCCTTCACGTCGACGTTGTCGAGGCCGACGCCCGCGCGGGCGATGACCTTGAGGCGGCGGCCGGCGGCGATCGCCTCGGAATCCATCTGGGTGGCCGAGCGGATCAGCACCGCGTGGGCCTCGGCGAGCGCCTCGAGCAGAGCCGGACGGTCGGTGCCGTCGACGTGGCGAATCTCGAAGTCGGGGCCGAGGGCGTCGACAGTGGCGGGGGACAGCGTTTCGGCGATGAGCACGACCGGCTTGGGCACAGAGGATCCTTATGACGCGGGGCGACGCGGGCGAGGCGCGACAGGGGTGACGTCGTCGCCGCACACCATCGGGGGGCGACCGGTGCTCCCAGGCTATCGCAGGCAGAATGGCCCGCATGACGCCCGTCGACCTTGCCCGCTGGATCACGGCGATCGTGTTCATCGCGATTGGCGTGACCCACTTCATCCGGCCGGTCGTGCGCGGCATGGCCGCGATGGTGCCCGCGGTCTTCCACGGCCGTCCGTTCTCGGCCGTGGGCTGGGTGTGGGTGACGGGGGTCGCCGAGATCGCCGGCGGGCTGGGGCTGCTGTGGGAGCCGACGCGGGCCGCGGCCGGCATCGCGCTGGCGGTGTTCCTCGTGTGCGTGTTCCCGGCGAACGCCTACGCGGCGGGCAAGCGGGAGAGATTCGGCGTGTTTGCGGTGCCGTTCTGGCCGCGGCTCGCGATGCAGCTCGCGCTGATCGCGCTCGTGCTGTGGGTGGGGCTGGCGCCCTAGGCTCCGACCGCCCGCGGTCGAGGACTGGCTCAGCCGGCCGGGAAGAACGTGATGACGCCGGTGGCCACGGCGATGAGGCTGAGCCGCACGGCGGCGATGACCCCGAGCGTGGCGATCAACACGAGCGCGTACCGGCCGACGGGCTGCCGGGCCGCGACGATCGCTGCCGCCGCGAAGAGCACGGGAGCCTGCACCGCGCCCAGCCACAGGGCCGCCCACGGCGTCTCGTCGGCGAGGCCGAGCTGGTCGAACAACTGCGGCAGGTTCACGAGGCTGCCAATGCCGTCGTAGAGGAACCAGGCCGCGATCACCCCGAAAACGACGACAACCAGGATGCGCGCGGCACCGAACCGCACGGGCTCCGTCTGCATCGTCTCGCCGGCCGTCGCCTCGTCGTTCATCGGATCACCCCCAACAGGAAGGGCCACGGCGCGAGCACGAGGGTGCCGACAGCCAGCCAGCCGAGGCGGTGCACGGCGCCGCGCCCGCGCGACACCACCATCGTGGCCACAAACCACATGGGTGCCGCGATGATCGCCAGGAACTCGGCGAACTGGTACGTGATCTCTTGCAGCAGGTCGGTTCCCGACAGGGGCAGCTGCGCGACGCCGATGATCCAGCCAACCGTGTACATCAGGTAGACGCCGCCGAAGACGCTCGTGGCCACGAGCAGTGCGCTGCGGCCCCGCTCCCCCGCGGCTCGACCCGCATCACCCGTCTCGGCAGCCGCATTCGCCGCGGCGGTCTCCGGCTCATCGCCGGGAGCCGGCCCGAGATCGTAGCTCGCATCGTCAACGTCGTCCCAGCGGAGGGCGGCATCATCATCCGGGTCGTCGGGGCGCGCCATGGGATAACCCTAGCCGCCGTGTCCGCGCGACCGCCTAGGGTCGACGTGCCCCCACCGAAGGAGTCGCGTATGCCATTCGAGACGCTCGACGGCCGGCCGCTCGACCGCCTCGCTCTGGTGTATCGGCGCGGCCGCGACTTCCAGGTGGTCGAGCCGTTTCAGTACCGCGAGCGGGCGTCGGGAGCGGTCACGCGCATCCCCGCTCACGATCTGACCCAGCCGCCCGGCCCCGGCAACAGCACCGACTTCGCGTCCGTCCCCCCGTTCCTGTGGGGCCTGATCGCGAATTACGGGCCGCAGACGCTACCCGCCGTCATGCACGACGCCGAGGTGGCGGCCGCCGTGGCCGCGTCCGCGCCCGAGCGACTGGCGCTGCGCCACGCCGCCGACGAGCGCTTCCGCCTCGCGCTGATCGACGAGGGCGTGCACCTGTTGCGCGCACGCACGATGTGGGCGGCGGTCGGTCTCGAAAGTTGGTGGCGGCACGGAGGGCTGGCCGGGCGCGTGCTCATTGCGCAGGTCGCACTCGGCACGCTCGCGCTCACCGCGATGGTTCCCCTCGCCGTCCTGCTGTCCCCCTGGTGGATGCTCGTGGCCGTCGCCCCCGCAGCGCTTGCGCCGCTGTGGCGCCGCGACGTCACGCTCGTCACCGCCGCCAGCTACCTCGGCGCGCTTTACCTGCCGCTCGCGCTCGGCGCGTACGCGGCCGCGCACGTCGAGAACGCCATCGCGATGGTCGTCTGGCTCGTGACGGGCAGGCGCGGCCCGCGGCCGTCGGCCGAGCCGAACCCCGCCTGGCGCGACGAATACAGCCACGAACGGCCCGCCCCGCGCTGAGCGCGAGACGGGCCGTCTGTGGGGTGAACGCGATTGTCTAGCGCGCGGCCGAGCCCTCGGTGTAGTCGGCGTCCTGCTGCTTCCACGCGAAGAGGGCGCGCAGGCCGCGGCCGGTCTCCTCAATGGGGTGCTGGGCGGCCTTTTCGCGCAACTGCTGGAACTCGACGGCCCCGGCGTCCTGGTCGTCGATGAAGCGCTTCGCGAACGCTCCCGACTGGATGTCGGCGAGAACGGCCTTCATGTTCTCCTTCACGCTCGGGTCGATGACGCGCGGGCCCGACACGTAGTCGCCGTACTCAGCGGTGTCCGACACGCTCCAGCGCTGCTTGGCGATGCCGCCCTCCCACATGAGGTCGACGATGAGCTTCAGCTCGTGCAGCACCTCGAAGTAGGCGATCTCGGGCTGGTAGCCGGCCTCGGTGAGCACCTCGAAGCCGTACTGAACGAGCTGCGAGGTTCCGCCGCAGAGCACGGCCTGCTCGCCGAACAGGTCGGTCTCGGTCTCTTCCGTGAAGGTCGTCTTGATGACGCCGGCGCGGGTGCCACCGATGGCCTTCGCGTACGACAGCGCGGTGTCCCACGCGGTGCCCGACGCGTCGCGCTCGACGGCGACAATGTCGGGGATACCGCGGCCGGCGACGAACTCGCGGCGCACGGTGTGGCCGGGAGCCTTCGGGGCAACGAGGATCACGTCGACGCCGCCTGGCGCCTCGATGTAGCCGAAGCGAATGTTGAAGCCGTGCGCGAAGGCGAGCGTCTTGCCCTCGGTGAGCTTGTCCTTGATCGAGTCGGCGAAGATCGCGCGCTGGTGCTGGTCGGGCGCGAGGATCATGATGAGGTCGGCCCACGCGGCCGCGTCGGCGACGCTCAGCACGCGGAAGCCGTCGTTCTCGGCCTTCGGCTGCGACTTCGAGCCCTCCTTCAGCGCGATGACGACCTCGACGCCCGAGTCGCGCAGATTCTGCGCGTGGGCGTGGCCCTGCGAGCCGTAGCCGACGATCGCGACCTTCTTGCTCTGGATGATCGACAGGTCGGCGTCCTTGTCGGTGATGACGGAAGTCATGCGGGGATCTTCTCCTTTGGGATCTTCTGTGCGGAATCGGGCGGATGTTCGGGGCTGGCCCCGCGCATCCGGTTCAGTTCTTGAGAACACGCTCGCTGATGCTCTTGCCGCCGCGGCCGATCGCGAGAAGGCCCGACTGGGCGATCTCCTTGATGCCGTACGGCTCGAGCACGCGCAAGAGCGCCTCGACCTTCTGGGTGTCGCCGGTGACCTCGATGACGAGGGCGTCGGTGGCGACATCGACGACGCGGGCCCGGAACAGGTTCGCGGCCTCGAGAATCTGCGAGCGCGTGGAGTTGTCGACGCGCACCTTGATGAGCATGTGCTCGCGCTGCACCGACTGGCTGGGGTCGAGCTCGACGATCTTCAGAACGTTGATGAGCTTGTTCAGCTGCTTCGTGATCTGCTCGAGCGGCAGGCCCTCGACCTCCACCACGACGGTGATGCGCGAGAGTCCCTCGATCTCGGTCGTGCCGACCGCGAGCGAGCGAATGTTGAAGCCGCGGCGCGCGAACAGGCCCGCGACGCGGGTGAGCAGGCCGGGCTTGTCCTCGACGAGCAGGGAGAGCACGTGATAGGTCATCTTGGTTACTCCCTGTCCCACTCGGGGGCGTGATCGCGGGCGTACTGCACCGACGAGTTGCCGACGCCCTGCGGCACCATCGGCCACACCATCGCGTCGCGGCTGACCACGAAGTCGATGACGACGGGGCGGTCGTTCGTCTCCATGGCGAGCGTGATGGCGGGCTCGACCTCCTCCTTCGTCGTGACGCGAATGCCGAGCGCGCCGTAGGCGTCGGCCATCTTCACGAAGTCGGGAACCATGACGGTGTCGTGGCCCGTGTTGAGGTCGGTAAACGAGTGGCGGCCGTCGTAGAACAGCGTCTGCCACTGGCGCACCATGCCGAGCGACGAGTTGTTGATCACGGCCACCTTGATCGGGATGTCGTTGATCGTGCAGGTGGCGAGCTCTTGGTTCGTCATCTGGAAGCAGCCGTCGCCGTCGATCGCCCACACGAGACGATCGGGCTCGGCGACCTTCGCCCCCATGGCGGCGGGAACGGCGTAGCCCATCGTGCCGGCACCACCCGAGTTCAGCCACGAGCCGGGTCGCTCGTACTTGATGAACTGGGCGGCCCACATCTGGTGCTGGCCGACGCCCGCGGCGTAGACCGCCTCGGGGCCCGACATTTCACCGATCTTCTCGATGATCCACTGCGGCGACAGCAGACCGTCGTCCGGCTCGGTGTAGCCGAGGGGGTACTGCTGCTTGAGCGTCGAGAGGCGCTTCCACCAGTCGGCGTAGTCGGGCGTGGTGTCGACCGCAGCCTTCTGGAAGGCGGAGAGGAGGTCGGCCAAGACCTCGCGCGCGTCGCCCACGATGGGCACATCGGCGGCGCGGATCTTGCCGATCTCGGCCGGGTCGATGTCGATGTGGACGATCTTCGCGTGCGGGGCGAACTCGCTGACCTTGCCGGTCACCCGGTCGTCGAAACGAGCGCCGATGGCGACGAGCAGGTCGGCCTCCTGCAGGCCGAGCACCGCGGGCACCGTGCCGTGCATGCCCGGCATGCCGAGGTGGTGCGGGTGCGAGTCGGGGAACGCCCCGCGCGCCATCAGCGTCGTGACGACGGGGGCTCCGGTCGCCTCCGCGAAGGCCAGCAGTTCGGCGTGGGCTCCGGCGCGGATGACGCCGCCGCCGACGTACAGCACCGGCTTGCGGCTTTCGACCATCAGCTGGGCGGCGGCCTGGATCTGCTTTCCGTGCGCCTTCGTCACCGGGCGGTAACCGGGCAGGTCGATCTTCGGCGGCCAGAGGAACGGTGCCGTCTTCTGCTGGGCGTCCTTCGTGATGTCGACGAGCACGGGGCCGGGCCGGCCGGTCGTCGCGATGTGCACCGCGGCGGCGAGCACGCCGGGCACGTCGGCCGGGTCGGTGACGAGGAACGAGTGCTTCGTGATCGGCATCGTGATGCCGGTGATGTCGACCTCCTGGAACGCGTCCGTTCCCATCGAGGTCGAGAAGACCTGGCCGGTGATCGCGAGCAGCGGCACCGAGTCCATGTGGGCATCCGCGATCGCGGTCACGAGGTTTGTCGCGCCGGGGCCCGAGGTGGCGATGCAGACGCCGAGCTTGCCGCTCGCGGCGGCGTAGCCCTCGGCCGCGTGGCCGGCGCCCTGCTCGTGGCGCACGAGGATGTGACGAATCGAGGTTGATGCCATCAGCTCGTCATAGAACGGCATGATGGCGCCGCCGGGCAGGCCGAACACGTCGGTCACACCGAGCTTCTCGAGGCTGGCAAGGATCGCACCCGATCCGGTCAGCAGCGGGGGCTCGGTGGATGCCGGGCGCGCGGGAGGTGCAGGAGTCGGCACGGGGGTCGATTCCGTTGGCATGGATATCAGCTTCCCTGACAGGTTGGCGATCGGGCGATGTACGGCCCGCAGTTATCCCGTCACGGCGCCCTGAGAGGCGGAGCGCACCAGTTTGGAGTACTTGGCAAGGACCCCACGGGTATAACGCGGTGGCAGGGGCGCCCAGTCGGTGCGGCGCGCCTCCAGCTCGGCTTCGTCGACCAGTAGGTCGAGGGAGCGAGCAGCGATATCGACCCGGATGAGATCACCATCGCGCACGAAAGCAATAGGACCAGCGTCTACTGCTTCGGGAGCTACGTGGCCGATGCACAGTCCGGTTGTGCCGCCTGAGAATCGACCGTCGGTCAAGAGTAGTACATCTTTTCCGAGCCCCGCGCCCTTGATGCGAGCCGTGATCGCCAGCATCTCGCGCATACCGGGACCGCCCTTCGGCCCTTCGTAGCGAATGACGATGATGTCGCCCTTGTTGATCTGGCCGGCAGCGAGAGCATCCATCGCGGCACGCTCACGCTCGAACACGCGAGCTGGCCCCTCAAAGACCACCGAATCAAACCCAGCGGTCTTGACAACCGCCCCCTCCGGCGCCAACGATCCGTGCAGGATTGTGATGCCGCCTGTCTGGTGGAAGGGATTGTCAAGCGAACGCAGCACCTTGCCGTCAAGGGGCGCGGGATTGAGCGCTTCAAGGTTCTCGCGCATGGTCTTGCCCGTCACCGTCAACGCGTCCCCGTGAAGCAAACCCTCATCGAGGAGCGCCTTCATGAGAACGGGAAGACCACCCTGTCGATCGACATCGTTCATCAAGTAGTTTCCGAACGGCTTCACGTCGGCAATGTGGGGGACCTTGTCGCCGATTCGGTTGAAGTCAGCGAGCGTCAGAGGAACTTCCGCCTCATTCGCGATGGCCAGAAGGTGCAGGACGATGTTGGTCGAGCCGCCGAGCGCCATACCCACAGCAATCGCGTTCTCGAACGCTTCCATCGTGAGAATGTCGCGGGCTGTGTGACCCCGCTCAAGCATTCCGACGACCGCTTCTCCCGATCGATGAGCGAAGACATCCCGCCGACGATCAGCTGACGCGGGGCTCGCCGAGCCCGGCAAACTCATGCCCAGCGCTTCCGCAACGCTCGCCATCGTGTTCGCGGTATACATGCCGCCGCAGGTTCCTTCGCCGGGCGCGAACGAGCACTCGATTCGATGAGCATCTTCCAGCGACATGGTGCCCGCCTGGACGGCGCCAACCGCCTCGAAGCTGTCAATGATGGTGATTTCCTTTTCTGTACCGTCACTCAGCTTCACCCAGCCAGGGGCGATGGAACCGGCGTACAGAAAAACGCTTGCGAGGTCGAGCCGAGCGGCGGCCATCAGCATTCCCGGGATCGACTTGTCACACCCCGCAAGAAGAACTGAACCGTCAAGCCTTTCGGCCTGCATGACCGTCTCGACGCTATCGGCGATGACCTCGCGACTCACGAGCGAGAAGTGCATACCCTCGTGCCCCATCGAGATGCCATCGGAGACACTGACTGTCCCGAACTGCAGCGGATACCCACCTCCCGCATGCACACCCTCTTTGGCGGCCTGCGCGAGGCGCCCAAGCGAGAGATTGCAGGGCGTGATCTCATTCCATGAACTGGCGATACCGACCTGAGGCTTGTCCCAGTCGTCGTCACCCATACCCACGGCGCGGAGCATGCCGCGCGCCGTCATGGCCTCGATTCCATCGGTAACGACGCGGGAACGGGGCTTGCGATCGACTTCGGTCATAGTCCGATTCTAGAGTGAGCCACGACCCTCGTCGTCGCGCCGAGAACTGACCTGATCGTCTCGGGACGGCAGGCGTCGGCCTCCGAGTTCGGGGGCAGGCTCCGGGAAGGCGCGCTGTGCGCGTTCAAGGTCAGCAGATAGCTCGTCGTCAACAAGGGTGCCCGGGTCGAACGTGCCGGTTCGATAGCCGGCACGACCCACCATGTGGGCGACAATGGGCGCTGTCAGCATCTGCAAGACTACGACCGGAATCAGCAGCAGCAAGACTTGCCAACTGCGCGCGCTGACGGCGATGGCGAGCACGATCGCGATCAACCCGAGAATCTGCGGCTTTGTCGCAGCGTGCAGGCGTGCGAGAGCGTCGGGGAACCGCAGCAAGCCGATCGCCGCCGCAAGCGACAGGAAGGCGCCGAGGCCCAGCAAGACGGCGGCGACAAGATCGAGCAGGTCGTCGAACGGTTCGGTATCGGCCGTGCCGATGACCCCCTGGGTGAGCACCTCGATCATCATGCTCCTTCCGCACCGGTGACGCCGGGTGCTTCCGATGGCTCGGCGGGCCTCGTGACGAATCGACTCACCGCGACCGTTCCAAAGATCGCTGTGGCGGCGAGGATGACCATGAGCGGAACGGTACGGGTGTGGCTGTTGATCGCCATCTCGGCGCCGATCACGAGCATCAGCGTGGTCAAGATCACGTCGGACGCGATCATGCGGTCGAGGATGCTCGGGCCCGTGATCACGCGCCAGAGGCACAGCACGGCGGTCGCCGCCAGCATGGCACCAGAGACCCACAGGAGGATCGCCGTCGCAAGCCCCATCACCGCACCGCCTCCCACTCGTCTCGCGCGCCGAGGGCCCGCACCAAACGACGCTCGGTGGCGAGGATGTTCGCCTTGGCCAGTGCGACGTCTTCGTGGGAGTCGGCGCCGAGGACGTGAACATACAAAATGGCATGTTCTCGATCAACCTCGAGGATGACGGAACCGGGCACCAGCGAAATAGCGATGGATGTGCCAGTCAGGATGAAATCAGATCGCGTGCGCAGGTGCACCTTCACGATCGCGCTGCGTTGAATGCGCCGGCTGAAAACGGCTAGGAACGCGACCTGGAAGGACGCCGTGACCAACTGACCGAAGAACACCGCCAAGAACACGACGAACCAGACGGGATTGAACCGGGGCGCCAGAATGACGCGGGGAAGATACAGAGTGCGCGTGACGAGGACGGCAATGACCACGCCCGTGAGGATGGTGAGTGGCGTGATCGATCCCCACAAGAGCATCCAAAAAGCAATGAGAGCCACGAGTAGCGGCGAAAGCTGCAGGAAAGTGATGGGGCGCTTGGGCTCAGCGGGCGGTTCGGGCGCGGAGGCCGGGCTCGGAACGCGGCCGTGATCGCTCATCGGTCAAGCACCTCCTCGATTACGTCGGTGGAGTTCGGCTCGGTGCCGCTCGGGAAGACGCTGAGAACGTAGCGCCCTGGCCCATCGAGGTTCTCGCCCGCCCGCTCAGCGACGCCGTACAGTGGGCCCGCAAAAACGGTGAGCGCCACTGACACGATGACCATCCCCGCCGTCGAAGCAGTCATCAGGAAGGGCGTCGTGCGGGCCCCGCTGATGGTGGAGGTGTCGAGCGGCGCCTCGTTCACGTGCTTGAGCAGGCGCGACGACCCACGCTCGACCTCGTCAGCACCGCGCCAGAAGGCGAGGTTCCAGACGCGAACAAGCGCGTATAGGGTAAGCAACGAGACGAGCGCACCTCCGCCGAGCAGGATGTACGCAAGCGCGTCGCCCTGAGCCGCCGTCGCTTGAAACAGGGCGAGCTTGCCGATGAACCCTGAGAACGGGGGGATGCCGCCGAGGTTGAGCGCCGGAATAAAGAAGAGCAGCGCAACGAGCGGGGCGCTCGCGAGCAGACCCCCGATGCGGCTGATCGAGGTGGACCCGGCCTCGCGTTCTATGAGCCCCGCCGCGAGGAAGAGGGTGGTCTGCACGACGATGTGGTGGGCGATGTAGTACACGGCCGCGGCCGTGCCTTCGGCGGTTCCCAGCGCCACCCCGAGAATCATGTAGCCGATGTGGCTGACGAGGGTGAATGACAGAATCCGCTTGATGTCGGCTTGGGCGACCGCACCCAAGGCCCCGACGACCATGGTCAGCAACGCGAGGACCATGAGCGCCGGGTTGAGCTCTTCCCCGGGGAAGATCACCGTTTCTACGCGGATGATCGCGTATACGCCAATCTTGGTAAGCAGGCCCGCAAACGCGGCCGTCACGGGTGCTGGCGCACTGGGGTAGCTGTCGGGCAGCCAGAACGATAGGGGGAACACGGCCGCCTTGATACCGAAGGCCACGAGCAACATGACGTGAAGAACGATTTGTGTGTCGATCGGAATGTCAGCGATGCGGATGGCGATCTGGGCCAGGTTCACCGTTCCGAGGGCGCCATAGACCATCGCGATCGCGGTGAGGAACAACACGGATGACACAAGGCTCACAACCACGTAGGTCACACCGGCGCGAATACGAGACTCGGTGCCGCCCAGGGTGATGAGCACATAGCTCGACACGAGCAGCACCTCGAACCCGACATACAGGTTGAACAAGTCACCCGCGACGAAGGCGATCATGACGCCCGTCGTCAAAATTAGATAGGTCGGGTAGTAGATCGACACCGGAGTCTCGTCGTCGCCGTCGGCGAGTCCCTGTCCGATCGAGAAAACCAGCACGGCAAGCAACACGATCGCCGAAATGAGCACCATGAGTGCGCTCAGACGGTCGACCACAAGCACGATCCCGAACGGGGCCTGCCAACTCCCAACCTCGACGACAACCGATCCGCCAGCATCGACCCCCATGAGGAGGGTCGCACCAACGAGAACGACAGCCACGAGCGCGATCAGCGCAACGATTCGCTGCGCGCGCGCGCGCCGGCCCACAACCAGCGTCACACCCGCCGCGACAAGCGGAATCAAGACGGCGAGGGGAACGAGAACACCCAACCCGGCCGTCATCGCGTCTCGCCCCGTTCGGTGCGCTCAGCGACCTCGGTGCCCGGCACAGCCTCGGTCGGGTCGAGCGGGTCGGGAAGAAACTCGGTGGTGGCCTCGTCCGGAGCCGTCTCCTCAACGGGCACAACCTGCGCTCCGGTGCGCAGGGCGAGGTCGTCGGCGTCGTCGTCGAGGTCGTCGGCGTTGGCGAGGCGCCAGCTACGGTAGATGAGAGCGAGCATGAATGCCGAGACGGCGAAGGTGATCACGATGGCGGTCAACAGCAGTGCTTGTGGCAGCGGATCGGTGTATTGATCCGCGTCGGCTGCGGGATCCTCGATGATCGGCGCGATTCCCTGTGCCCCTGCCATAAGGATGATCAACAGGTTCGCGGCGTTACCCACGAGCAGGAAGCCCAGTACGACACGGGTGAGGCTGCGCTCGAGCATCAGGTAGATACCGCAGGCAAACAGCACAGCCATGACAATGACGAGGGTGAGCGAAAGGGTCATCGTGCGCCCTCCGATGCGCCCAAAGGCGCCGACGCGTCTCCGCCTACAGTGAGCGCCTGGCCACCTCGGCCCTGCCTGTCGACCTCTGCCCCGAGACTGCGCAACACGTCGAGCACGAGACCAACCACGACGAGATAGACGCCAATATCGAAGATCGTCGAGGTCACGAACTCGACGTCGCCGAGCAGCCACAGATGACCCTCGAAATACGTGCTTGTCATCACCTCCGCACCGACGAAGAGTGGGGCAAGCGCGTAGCCGGTGGCGATCAGGATGCCCGATCCGAGCAACGCTCCGGCGCTGAAGGGGGCAGCGGCTCCGAGTTCGTAGCGGCCACCCGCCAGATACCGTGCAACGAGCGCGAGACCCGCGACTAGGCCGCCCGCGAAGCCGCCGCCCGGCAGATTGTGCCCCGCGAACAAGAGGTAGAGAGACAGAACGATGACGGCGTGGAACGTCAGCCTGACGACCACTTCCAGCAGGATCGATCGGTTACGCGGGTCGAGCGTCGGCCCGGCAAGAATCCAGGCGCTACGCTGCGAGCCGCGAGCGTCGCGCGCGAGTCGGTCTCGCACGGTTCTTTCGAGTTCGGCACGCGGCACGCGCGGGAGCGAGTCAGTGCGACCGCGCAAGAACAGCAGACTCGCCACACCGGTCGCCGCAGCGATCACGACGGCCAGTTCACCCATGGTGTCCCACGCGCGCAGATCCACTAGAGCGACATTCACGACGTTGGCACCGTGGCCGATCACGCGGCTCAGCGCTGGCCACGCCGCCGAGATCGGTTCGGCCGTGCGGCTCGCCGACGCGACCAGTGCAACGAGCGCCATGACCACACCGACCGAGATGCCGATGATGGCGCGCAGCAGTTTGTGGGTACTGCCGTGGCGGTCGCCCAGGCGTGCCGGCAGTCGGCGCAGCACCAGAACGAACGCGATCAGCGTGACGATCTCGACGAGTGCTTGGGTGATGGCCAGGTCAGGCGCTCCGCCCATCGCGAAGATCGCCGTCATGCCAAAGCCCGTGACACCGACGACGATGAGGGCGGCAAAGCGCTTCTCTGCGCGAGTGGCAGCGATCGCCGCACCGATCATGACGGCTCCGACCGCGACTTGCGCAGGGGTATCCCAGAGGCGCACGTCGGTCGGCCAGGTGTCGGTGAACACAAGCGCGGCGCCCGTGCCGAGCACAAAGACGCTGAGAATCACCGCGAGGTAGAAAGGCAGCGAACCGCGCTGGGTCAGGGTGGTGACGCGGTTGGCGATTCGGTCAACCCCACTCATGGTGCGCCAGTAGGCGTCGGAGGCATCAACCCCCGTTGCGAGGCGCGCCTGAAGGCGCTCGACGCGCGTTCGGGCTAGGAACATGCCGATACCGCCGGCAATCGTCAGAATCGACAGTCCGAGCTCGAGTCCGACGCCGTGCCAGAGTGCGAGTTCGTATTCGTACGCACGCGGTCGAGCGGGCGCCAGTGCAGCGACCTCTCGCAGGCCACGATGAGCGAGAGCTGCGAGGGGCCCGAGAGCAAGTGAAGCTGTCGCGAGCACCGCCGATGCGACCGTCATCGACGGTCGCGCGCGCACATCATCGGCGAGGGCCATGACCCCGGGTTTGGTACGGAACGCACCCCAGAAGAAGCGCAGGGCGTACGCGACCGTCAGGGTTGATCCCAGCACCACGCCGATCAGCGCGGCCAAGGCGACGGGGTCACCCGCCCCGTCGGCGGGCGCAGCAGCGACGAGCAGCCCGTGCAGCACGGCTTCCTTGGCGACGAAGCCGAACAGGGGCGGCACGCCGGCCATCGACGCGAGTAGCAGGGCGGCGATGCCCGCGACGACGGGCATTCGTCTGCCCAGCCCGGTGAGGGCTCGCAGGTCGCGCGTTCCCGCCTCCACGTCAATGATTCCGACAATGAGGAAGAGGCCCGACTTGAACAGGGCGTGCGCGAGCAGCAGCGCCGCAGCGGCGAGCGCCGTGTCTCGCGTGCCGTAACCACTGATCACGACGAGGAACCCGAGTTGGCTCACCGTGCCGTAGGCGAGCAACAGCTTGAGGTCGGTTTGCCGCAGGGCTGCCCAACCTCCGAGCACCATCGTCGCAACTCCGAGCGCGACGAGCGCGAGCCGCCAACCCGGCACATCGGCGAATGCCGGTGCAAGGCGAAGTACAAGGAAGACGCCGGCCTTCACCATGGCCGCCGCGTGCAGGTAGGCACTCACCGGGGTCGGCGCCGCCATCGCCCCGGGAAGCCAGAAGTGAAGAGGAACGATTGCGGATTTCGAGAGCGCGCCGACGAGGACCAGGAAAATCGCCGTGGTCGTCAGCGCACCCGATGGTGTCTCGGTGAGAATCACCGGGATGCTCGATGAGCCCGCCTGAACGGCGAGAATCACGAGACCCACCAGCATGACGAGGCCACCGACCGTCGTCGTGATGAGGGCCTCCAGCGCTGCCCCTCGACTCGCTCGACGGTTGGTGTAGTGCCCGATGAGGAGGTACGAGAACACGCTCGTCGCCTCCCACATGACGAACAGCAGATACACATCGTCGGCGACGACGAGCCCGTACATCGCGCCCACAAAGGCAAGGAGGACGGCGGCGAAGCGCCCGACAGTGGGGTCGGTGGGTCGGAAGTACGTGCCGCAGTAGAGCAGGACGAGGGCTCCAATGCCCGTCACGATGAGGGTCAACAGCCACGACAGCGCGTCCATGCGCAGATCGAGGGTGAGCTGCAACTGCGGAATCCACGAGAGCCGCTCAACGGGCGCGTCGGCGACCGATGTCAGCACGGCGGGGCTGAGAGCCAGCGTGTGAATGAATCCACCTAGGGCGACAGCGGAGGCGACGAAGAACACCCTGCCACCCATATACCGGGCGAGGAATGGAAGGAGAACAGACGCCAGCGCGAGCACCGCGAGCACGACGATCATTCGTCCTCCTCGCGAGTTGTGGGGGTTGTGGCCGAGAAGCGCGGAGGGCGCCGACCTCGAGACAGCACTCTACGGGTGCGCCGACCCCCCTTGCGCGGGCTCGGCCCTGAGAGACGCCAACAGGCGCAAGACGTCAGACATTCCCTGCGGATCCGACACGCGGTGTGACGCAACCGTCGGGGCAGCACCAACCTTGATGCCGAGATCATCGTGCGTCAGCATGGCCAGAGCGTCTTCGTCGGTGACATCATCGCCGGCGAACAGAACCGCGTCCGGTCGAAATTCTTCACGGAGCACGGCGAGCCCGTCGCCTTTGGTCGCGTCGCGCACCGCGAACTCGATAAGGTTCTTCCCATCGCGCACCGTCAGGTCGGGGTCGGCTCGTCGCGCCGCCTCGCGGACGGTTTCCGTGAGCGCCCGAGCAGACGGAGGATCGACTGTTCGGGTATGCACGGCGAACCCCGCAGGCTTTCGCTCGATCCACGCACCGTCTACCATCTCGACGAGTGGCGCGATCACCGCCCGAAGCGCGTCGACGCGAGCGCGATCCGCGGGGGTCGCCGCTGGCCGCACATCGTCAACGGCAAGTCGCACCTCCAACCCGTGCGAACCGACGAGCGGAACACTACTCGGCACCCGCCCCGCCCGCGCCAGGCTGTCGAGCGACCGCCCGGAAACCAGGGCGACCACGGTGTTCGGTGCCGCAGCGAGGTCGCGGATCGCCTCGTGGGCTTCCGGCAGAGCACGCGCCTCATCGGGCACGTCGACTTCCGGCGCCAGGGTGCCGTCAAAGTCGAGGGCGACGAGCACGCGCGGGAGGGCCGCGAATCGGGTGACCGCCTCAATCAGGGCGGGGTCAAGGGCGACGCTCATCGCGCATCCCGAATGGCGTCGAGTTCGGTGAGGAACGACGCCGACCAGCGAGCCACATCGTTCTCGCGAACACGCTTGCGCAAAGCCCGCATGCGGCTCGCGCGTTCCTTCTGCGGCATGGAGGCGGCGACGAGCATCGTCTCCTTCAGACCATCGATGTCGTGCGGGTTGACGAGGAGCGCGTTCTTCAGCTCGTCGGCCGCTCCGGCGAACTCGCTCAGGATCAGCACCCCATCGTTATCGTGGCGACAGGCGACGTACTCTTTCGCAACCAGGTTCATGCCATCGCGCAACGCGGTCACGAGCATGACGTCGGCGGCGAGGTACAGCGCGACCATCTCCTCGCGCGGATAGCCGTGGTGCAGGTAGGCGATCACCGAGTTGCTGATCGTCGCGTAGTCGCCGTTGATGCGGCCGACGGTCAGCTCGATCTCATCCCGCAGCTGCATGTACGCCTCGACGCGCTCGCGGCTGGGGCTCGCGACCTGCACGAGCACGCTCTCTCCGGCGCGGGTGCGTCCGTCGCGCAGGAGCTCGCCGAACGCCTTCAGGCGGTGGCGGATGCCCTTCGTGTAGTCGAGCCGGTCGACGCCGAGGTAGATGGTGTCGGGGTTTCCCAGTTCGTCGCGAATCTCGGCCGCACGCGCCTGGATGTCGGGGCGCCGCGCCATCTCCTCGAACATGGCCGCGTCGATGGAGATGGGGAAGGCCTTCGCGATCGCCGTGCGGGGCGCGGCGCCCTCGGCGACGGGCACGCGCACCTCGTTGCCCTTCGTGCTGGTCGCGCCGAACAGTCGGCGAACGGCACGCGTGAAGTTGCCGGCGTCGGCGACGCGCTGAAAGCCGATCACGTCGGCGCCGAGCAACCCCTCGACGATCTGCTTGCGCCAGGGCAGCTGCGCGTAGATGCCGTAGGGCGGGAATGGGATGTGGTTGAAGAACCCGATGATCAGGTCGGGGCGCAGCGCTCGCAGCATCTTCGGCACGAGCTGCAATTGGTAGTCCTGCACCCAGACGGTCGCGCCCTCGGCGGCGATCGCCGCACTCGCCTCGGCGAAGCGTCGATTGACGCGCACGTACGCATCCCACCACTCACGGTGGAAACTCGGGGGCGCGATCACGTCGTGGTACAGCGGCCACAGGGTGTCGTTGCTGAAACCCTCGTAGTAGTCGGCCACCTCATCGGCACTGAGCGCGACGGGTACGAGATACGTGCCATCGGCGCTGAACGGCTCGAGTTCCAGGTCGGGCTTGCCCGCCCAGCCGACCCACGCGCCATCGGATGCACGCATCACCGGCTCGAGGGCCGTCACGAGGCCACCGGGAGACCGCTGCCAGCGCTCCGTGCCGTCCGGGTCGACGACCCGGTCGACGGGGAGTCGGTTCGATACGACGACGAAGTCGTAATGGTGGCGATCGGTCATGCGCTGGCTCGTTCCTGCCGCATCGGTGGCGGTGTTCGGGGGCTGATCGTGAATCCGACGTGACCGTATCAGCCGAGATTCAGAGTTCTCTCAGAGACCAGGTGCGGGGCGCAGTGTTGCCCGCCGTACAACCCCGCGTTTTAACTCGCCGCCGAGTGTGGCTACGACGGCGTCGAGGTCATAGTCACCAGTGACCGGGCGACGCAATCGGCTCGAAGCCTCACCCACGTGCGCACTGGTTCAGCGCGCGATGTCTTCGCTCCGAGTTGGAATCCCGGTGAGCTCGATATCGACGCACTGACGCTCGACTTCTCCCACGCAGGTATGAGCGGCAGGCCCGCGAGCGAGCTCGCCGCGGCCTGGGGCGATCGGCTTCGGCACGTGCACCTGTGCGACTCGAGCAGGGATAGTCCGAAAGGTCCGCTGGTGGACGAGCACCTGCCCCCGGGCCACGGAGTGCAACCCGTCGACGACGTCCTGCGGGCGCTGGCCGATCACCATTTCGACGGCCTCGTCGTCGCCGAGATCACCACGCGGCACTGCGGCCGCGATGAGCAGATGCGCGCGACGGTGCTCGCGGAGACCCTGCAGTTCGCTCGCACTCATCTGCGCGTGGACGCCTCCTGACGACGTCGGCTCACCCGGCCGCGTAGGCGGTGCGCACGGCCTGCGAGCGCCGACGCCGCGCTGCGAGCATGCTCAACAGCATCGCTGCGACGGTGAGCAGCACGCTCACGACGAGGGCGGCGATCACACGGCCGGCGTCTCCCCCGGCGAGTGCCGCGAGCATCCCATCGGCGACGATCGGGATTGGCAGCACCGCAGCGAGCGCGGGGAACGGCGCGACGAGGGCATCGACGGGAATGACGACTCCCACGACCACCGCCTGTACGCCGAGCAGCACGAGCGAGCCGATCACGGTCGCCGTCCTGCCGAGCGCGAGGGACGCGGCTAGGTGCAGGGCGGCGAAGGCAAGCGACGCGACGAGCGCGAGGCCGAGCAGCGCGGGCAGCGTCGACCATGCTGCTCCGGCGAGCAGCGGAGCGAGAAGCGCGACGAGCATCCCCTGCGCCACCGCGACCCCGGCCATGGCGGTGACCCGTCGTCGTAGCTGGGCACGAGCACCGAGGGCCGAGCCGACGAGCGCAGCGCCGCCCCGCGGCGCCGCGACGGCGGCGGCGAGCGCGCCGAGCCAAAGGGCGATCGGAGCGAGCACCGCGACGATGACGCCCCCGATCCCGTCGACCGCGTTTACCCGCTGGTTCTCTAGCGCCACCGGGCTGAGAAGCACTGCCGGGTCAAGGTCGTCGGCGCTCGGAACCTCCGCGGCACCCTCCGTGAGCCCCGACCCTAGTTCGTCGGCACCGTCGGCGAGCTGGCTCGCCCCGTCGGCCGCCTCCGCGGCACCGTCGGCGATGAGCGTCGCGCCGTCGGCGAGCGCCGTGGCGCCCGACGCGGTCTGGCCGACACCGCCTGCCAGCTGGTCGAGGCCGCCGGCCAGCTCGCCCAGACCGTCGGTGAGCCCGTCCAAGCCCCCGACAAGCGGGGCGCCGCCTGCGGCAAGCTGGGATGCGCCGTCGGCGAGCGGCGCCCCGTTATCGGCGAGCACTCGCGCACCAGCGGCCGACTCGGCAACCCCGCCCGGCAGGGCGACGAGTGCGGACTCGGCCTGCGACGCGACCTGACCGGACGCCGTGGACAGCTGAGTAGCTCCGGCGGCGAGTTCCCCGAGGGCGAGGATCAGACCCTGCTGCTGCTCCTCCGGAAGCCCGGGGGTCGCCAGCGCGCTCGCGATCACGCTCAGGTTGTCGGCCAGCAGGCCCCACTGCTCGTCGATTCCGACGACGGCGGCGCCGAGCGTGGGCAGTGGCTCCACCTCGGCAGCGAAGGTCTCAAGACCCGCGGCAAGCTGGTCAACCCCGCCGACATAGGCCGTCACGCCGTCGGAGACTCCTTCGACGCCGCCGACGTAGTTCGCGAGACCGTCGGCCAGCTGACGAGCGCCGTCGCTCGATTGCGCGGCACCGCCCGCCGCCTCGCGCGTGCCGTCGGCGAGAGCGCCCAACCCGACACCGAGTTCTCGAGCACCGGAGCCGATTCCGGCCGCACCCTCCCCCAGCGCCGCGACGCCGTCAGCCAGCTCGCGCGTTCCGTCGGCGAGCTGACTCGCACCGTCTCCCGCCTCGGCGAGGGCCGTTCCGAGATCGCCAAGCCCGCCGACGACCCCAGCGAGCACCTGCTCGGTGATCTCCGCACCGAACTGCGCGACGAGCCCCTCGCCGAGCGCCTGCGTGACACTGCCGGCGAGGTAACTGTGGGCGTCATCGGTCTGGATGCGAATGGTGGCAATGCGGGCATCCGGTTCACCGAGCGTCGCGATTGAGGCCGAGAAGTCAGACGGAATCGTGACCACCGCGTACACGTCGCCGGCGGCGAGCGCACGTTCGGCTTCCTCGGCGCTCGTGGGTTGCCAGTCGAAGCCCGGTGCGTCGGGGCCCGTGAGCTCGGTGACGAGCAGGCGCCCGGCGAGAATCAGTTGCTCCTCGCCGTCGGGCCCGACCGTTGTGACGAACTCGTCGTCGTTCACCACGGCGGCGGGGATGCGCGCGAGCGGGTCGTCGCTGCCGCTTCCGAGAGCGGCGAGCGCCACCCCGACGATCGCGGCGGGAACGAGGGCCGCGGCGGTGAGGGCCGCGACGACGCGGGAGGGTCGGCGGGTCATGAGGAGGTCGCCTCCGAGTCGAGAATGCGAGTGGTCGGTGTGGGGCGCAGGCGGCCGGCCGCGCGGCCGTCCGCGGGAAGCGCAGCGATGTGGTCGCCGACGAGGATGCGCGCCGCTGTCGGCGCCGCGACCTCCAGCAGCCGGTCGGCGGCCGTGACGGTCGAGGGCGGCAGGTGAGCGGCATCGACGAGCACGATCGGCGCCTCGTCGATGGCGCCGAGGGCGGCTGCGACGAGCGCGCGCGTGTGGGGGTCAAGCGCGGCGAGTGGAGCGCCGTGGTCGACGCGCTGGATGACGCGCGCAAGCTCGGGCTCGTCGGCCGCACGCAGTCGAGACCCGAGCGACGACAGCCAGCTGTCGACGGTGCGCCGCGAGCGGGCTGCCGCCAGTCGCTCGCCGGCGAGGGTCGCCAGCGTGACTCCGGCGGGCAGCCGCACGGGGTCGAGGTCAACGAGGGTCACGCGACGCGCGACGCGGGAGGGCTGTGACGGCAGGAGCCCGTCGGCGACGCGCGCACGGCCACCGGCGACGGGCACGTAGCCGGCGAGCGCGGCAAGCAGCGGGCGCCGGGGTGCCGCGTCCATCGTGAGCGCCAGGCGCGCCCCGGCGGGCACGTCGGCATCGAGTACACCATCGACGCCCTCGGCCGCGAGCCCGTCGACGACGAGAATCGACGATGCGTGTTCGGCCGCCCAAACTTCGGCTTCGCGGTGCGCTCCGAGCGCCTCCCCCTCGACGTCGAGGTTCGGCAGGGCGCGATCGAGCGGCCGCGGGAACCACCAGCCGGCCTTTCCGAACAGCGTCATGAGGGCGGGCCCGAGCGTCATGCGCACGACGAAGGCGTCGACGGCGATACCGACGGCAAGGCCGAGCGCGACGGGCTTGATGAGGTTGAGCCCCTCGGGCACGAAGGCCGCGAAGACGAGGAACATGATGAGGGCGGCGGCCGTCACGACGCGGGCGCCGTTCGTGAAGCCCTCCTCGATGGCCTCGCGGGGACCCGCGCCGTGCACGTGCTGCTCGCGCATACCCGAGACGAGGAACACTTCGTAGTCCATCGCGAGGCCGAACAAGACGGCCATGAGGATGATCGGCATGAAGCTCAGAATCGGGCCGGGCTCGACGTGCAGCAGCTCGGCTCCGTATCCCCACTGGAAGACGACGACCGTGACGCCGAGCGCCGTGCCGACCGACAGCAGGAAGCCGAGCGCCGCCTTGACGGGCACGAGCACCGAGCGGAACACGGCCATCAGCAGCACGATCGACAGCCCGACCACGATAAGGGCGAATGGCACGAGCGCGTTGGTGAGCCGGTCGGAGATGTCGATACCGATCGCGGTGACGCCGGTGACGGCGATCGGGGTGCCGTAGCGAGCATCCAGTTCGACGCCGAGGGCGCGAATGTCGGCGACGACCTGCTTCGTCTCGGCCGCATCGGGCGCGGTCTCGGGCGCGACCCGGAAGATGGCGCGCTCGGTTCCCGGCGACGGGATGCCCTGGCTGACGTTCGCGACGCCCGGCACTCCTGCCAATTCGGAACGGATCGCGTCGAGGTCGTCGAGAATCTCAGTGGTCTGGGTGATGTCGACGGTGACGAGCAGCGGCCCCGCGGTGCCCGGGCCGAACGCGTCCGCGATGATGTCGTACGCCTCGCGCTGGGTCGTGCCCGTCGGCTCCTTGCCGCCATCGGGCAGGTTGAGGTCGAGGCTGAACGCCGGCAGCGACACGGCGCCCAACACGGCGACGACGCCGAAGGTCGTCAGCAGCGGCCGGCGCATAACCCCGCGCACCCAGCGGCGACCCATGGTCGGCTTTCCCCCCGCAACGGGATGCGCGCGGCGCCACGCCCGCGACCCCTCGCGCGGGATCAGGCGGTCGCCCGCAAGCCCCATGAGGGCGGGGAGCAGGGTCAGCGCGGCGACGACCGCCACGGCCACGGCAGCGGCGCCGCCGATGCCCATGATCGAGAGGAACGGGACACCGACGACGAGCAGCCCCGTGAGGGCGATGATGACCGTGCCGCCGGCGAAGACGACGGCGCTGCCCGCGGTGCCCGCCGCAACGCCGGCCGACTCGTACGGCGACATGCCCGTCGCCAGCTGCGTTCGGTGCCGCGACAGGATGAACAGGGCGTAGTCGATGCCGACTGCCAGCCCGATCATGAGAGCCAGCAGAGGGGCCGCGCTCGACACGGGCACGAGTGAGGCGATGAAGAAGATGCCGCCCATCGAGACGCCGACCCCGAGCAGAGCGCTCACGATGGGCATGCTGGCGGCGCGCAGCGAGCCGAAGGTGACGAGCAGGACGATGCCGGCGATGCCGACGCCGATCGCCTCGATGATCGAGATGCCGGGCACCTGGTCGGCGAAGATCTGCCCCGCGAACTCGACCCGGGCATCCCGCCCGTCGCCCGTCGCGACGACCGCCTCCAGCGTCTCATCGGTGATTTCGGCCTGCTGGCCGACCAGGGTGGTCTGGATGATCGCGACCGAGCCGTCGTCGCTCACCTGGTTGTCGGCGAACTCGTCGAACGGGCCGAGCACCTGATCGACGCCGTCGATGGCGGCGAGGTCGGCGGCGATGTCGGCGATCTCGGCCCGCACACTCGCTTCGTCGACGCGCTGACCCTCGGGCGCGACGACCACCGCCTGGATCGTGGCGCCCGACACCTGCGGGAAGAGTTCGCCGAGCTCGTCGAGGGCGTCCTGCGACTCGGTGCCGGGGATGGTGAAGGTGTCATCGGTCGAGCCCCCGAGCCCGAAACCGAGGCCGAGCAGGCCGATGGCGGCGAGCAGCCAGATGGCGAGGACAGTGCGGGCGCGCCGGTACGCGGCGCGGGCAAGACGGTAGAGCAGGGTCGACACGGCTTAGTCCTCGGATTCGGGGGCGAGCAGTTCGCGCAGGACGGTATTGAGGGCGGGGCGAATCTCGTCGACGGGAGGGCTGTCGAGCCCGAGCAGGTCGCTGGCAGCGAGCGTGTAGGCGGCGCCGGCGAGCGCAATGCCGTACCGCAGCTTCTCGAGGGTGCTGCCGGCGGCCAGCTCGAACGCCTCGGAGAGCTCGCGCATCAGCGCCTGGGCTCGCGCGAAGGCCGGCACGTCCTGCTGGGTTGCCGACTGGTTGACGATGAGGTGCACGACTTCGCGGTGCGCGAGCAGGGCGTCGACGAAGCGCTCGAGGAAGGCGATGCGCTGCGCGCGGTCGGCGGCGACGTCGCCGATGCCGCTCACGATGGCGGTCAGCTCGTCAAGGGCGGGGGCCATCGCGTCGGCGAGCAGTTGCTCTTTGGAGGCGTAGTGGTAGAGCACGCTCGCCTTCGAGGTGCCAGCGAGGTCGGCGATGCGCTGCAGGCTCGTCGCCGCGTAACCGGCGGACGCGAATTCGGTCAGCGCGATCTCGCGCAACTGGTCGTGGAGGCTCACGAGCCACCAGCGTATGTGACCGATTGGTCAGGTTCTGACCGATCGGTCAAAATCCGGGGATGCCCGGGGCCGATTCCCAGCCACGCCCGCGAATCTGGGCGCGCGCTGAGCGGAACGTGCATCCCGTCGGAGCGTCGCGATAGCGTGAAGGTTCCGATTCACGCGAAGGGGATCCGATGCGCAAGTACCTGACCAACGGGGCCGTGCTGAGTTCGGTATTCGGCGCCGTCGGCGTACTGAAGGCCACGAAGCAGGGGCCCCGCGACTGGCGGCTCGCCCTGATGTGGGTCAGCTGGGGCATCGGCGTCGCGATCGCCGTCGGCACCGTGATCGAAGACAACAAAGAGCAGGACGCGATCGAGCGCTAGGTCTCGAGGCTCAAAGGCCTGCTGAGAGGCCCATCCCGAGGCCGAGTGCGACGAGGGCCGCGCCTCCCCCGGCGCGGACTACCGCGATGCGCGCCGCGTTCGTGGCGAACCAGTCGCGCGCCGAGCCGGCCGCGATCGCCCACAGCGAGTCGCACGCGATGCCGATCACCAAGAACGCAGCACCCAACATGAGCATCTGCACGGTGGGCGAACCGATCGACGGGTTGGCCGCCTGGGGCAGGGCGGCGACGAAGAACACGATGGTCTTCGCGTTCGTGAGCCCCACGATGACGCTGTCGCGCACGAGGGTGCGCGTGCGTCCCGACACGGCCGACGCCTCGTCGGCGCTGATCGCGTTGCGGTGCCGGATCGACTGGATGCCGAGCCACACGAGCACGAGCGCCCCGCCGATCTTCATGGCCGTGAACAGCACCTCGGAGCGGGCGATGACCACGCCGAGGCCGGCCGCGACGACCATGATTTGCACGGCGACGCCCGCAGCGTTACCCAGAACGCTGATGAGCGCGCCCCGCGTACCCAGCACGAGCGCGCGTCCGACGACGAACAGCACGCCGGGTCCTGGCACGACGATGATGACGAGCGAGAGGGCGAGAAACGCGAGCGCGGACGCGGGGTCGATCACTCGCTGATGCTACGGCTCGCGGAAGGGGTGTGGTTACCTCTGCAGGGGCAGCAGCACCCCGATGCCGACAAACAGACCGCCTGTCACCCGGTTGAAGGTGCGCCCGACGCGCGCGAGCCAGGGTTGCACCGACTGCGATACGCGGGCCACGACGAACTCGAAGACGATCTCGACGATCACGAACGTGGCCGCCATGGCGACGAACTGGGTGAGCAGGCTGGCGGTCGGGTCGAGAAACTGGGGCAGGAACGCGACGAAGAACAGGATGCCCTTCGGGTTGGTCGTCGCCGCGAGCAAACCCTGGGCGAACAGGCCGAAAGGATGCGCGGGGCGCGCCCCCGACGGCTGGTTCACCTGAATCGGCGGCGATCGCCAAACCACGATGCCGAGGTAGACGAGGTACGCGCCGCCGGCGAGCTTGAGCCAGAACAGCAGGTCAGCGCTCGCGGCGAGCAGGGCTCCGATGCCGAACAGTGACAGCGCGATCACGGCGGTGAATCCCAGGGCGCCACCAAGGATGGTGAAGGCCGTGCGCCGCACGCCGTGAAGCGCGCCGTGGGTGAGCGCGAGCAGCCCGTTCGGCCCGGGCGTCAGCGACAGCCCGGCGCACGCCGCGAGGTACAGCCACCAGGTCTCGATCGCCACAGCGTCAGTATGGGGCCGACGGCCCCGTGCCGACAATGCGAAAGGCCCCGCACTGGCGAGAGTGACGGGGCCGTTCGTACACCCCCCGGGACTCGAACCCGGAACCCGCTGATTAAGAGTCAGCTGCTCTGCCAATTGAGCTAGAGGTGCGCAGCCCAGCGTGCGGGCCGAGAGGAAACGATAGCACCTGCGCGACCCGCTCGGCCACTCGGCGGGCACCCAGCCGCCGGTGGGCGAGCATCCATACACTGTCGAGCGGATGCGCGGATGACGGCGTCCGCACCGACCACCACATCGCACGCCCCGACACTCGAGGAGCCCGCCATGGCCGACCGTCTGGAAGCCGGAAACCCCGCCCCCGCCTTCACCCTCACCGACAAGGACGGCGCCGAGGTGTCGCTGTCGGACTACGCCGGCCAGAAGGTCGTCATCTACTTCTACCCGGCTGCCTCGACCCCGGGATGCACCACGCAGGCCTGCGACTTCCGCGACAACCTGAACTCGCTCGAGGCCGCCGGCTACCGCGTGCTCGGCGTGTCGAAGGACTCGGCCGACAAGCTGCAGAAGTTCGCCGACGACGAAGGCTTGACGTTCCCCCTGCTCAGCGACCCCGACCTCTCCGTGCACAACGCGTACGGCGCGTACGGCGAGAAGTCGATGTACGGCAAGACGGTCACCGGCGTACTGCGCTCGACCTTCGTCGTCGACGAGGAGGGCGTGCTCACCCACGCGCTCTACAACGTGAAGGCGACCGGCCACGTCGCGAGCCTGCGCAAGAAGCTCGGCAACGACGCGTAAGCCCCGCTGCGGTACTAGTCGCGCTCCGAGAGGTACTCGGTCAGCGTCGGTGTCAGGATGAGGACGATGCCGAGCACCGACGGGATGATGATCCAGGACGCGATGTCGGGTCGCGGCACGAAGCCTTGAACGCTTCCCACTCCGATCGCCAGCTGCAAGAAGTGGTAGGTCAAGACGCTCCCGCGGGTCCATGCGCGGGCGCGGAGAAGGCCGATCACGGTCAGCACGAGCCACAGACCGACGAGTGCTGCACAGATCAGAAACGCCACAGCGGTTGCGGGAAAGTCCGCTGATTCGGCGGCGAACTGCAGGGCGAGAAACGTCGTGAAGCCGACGATGAACACCGTCTCGAGCACCACCAAGGCGATCAGTACGATTACCAGAGGTGTACGGCGGGTGTCTGACACGGTAAGAAATTGCTCCAAAAGTATTGATTTGACGTTCTCGACATGAGACTCTATAGGCCGTTGTTGTGACGCCTACAGCGCCGTGGGCGACGAACACTCTGTTCGTTTTCTGACCTACCCCCGATTCGTTTCGGGGTGTAGCGCGTCCCCCAACCCTTGTGGCGCGCTACCGCCCAATGCTAAGGAGCTGTGCCATGGACTGGCGTGACAAGGCCGCGTGCTTGACCGCTGACCCCGAACTGTTTTTTCCCGTCGGTAACACCGGCCCCGCGGTCGACCAGATCGAGAAGGCGAAGGCTGTCTGCGGCCGTTGCCCCGTGACCGAGATCTGCCTGCAGTACGCTCTCGAGACGAACCAAGACTCGGGCGTCTGGGGTGGCCTCAGCGAAGACGAGCGCCGCGCCCTGAAGCGCCGCGCCGCGCGCGCCCGCCGCGCGTCCTAAGCGACTGGCACCGCGCATCCGCGCAGGTCGTCGGCCCGTGTTTCGGCACGGGCCGTTTCGCATGCTGCGGGTAAGCCGCTAGTCGCCACGCGGGCGCAGGTAGAGCAGCGGCACCTGGATCGTCACCTCGGTGCCTTCACCCGCGAGGGTGTGCCAGTCGATCGTGCCGCCGAGCTCACCCTGGATGAGGGTGCGGACGATCTGCGTTCCGAGCCCCGAGCCGACCTTCCCTTCGGCGAGGCCGCCGCCGTTGTCGCGCACCTTGACGCTCAGCGACTCCTCCGTCCGCGTCGCCTCGATCGCCACCTCGCCGTCGGTGCGGCCGGCAAGCCCGTGCTCGACGGCGTTCGTGACCAGCTCGGTCAACGCGAGAGCGAGCGGCGTGGCGTAGGCGCTCGGCAGCACTCCGAAGCTGCCAACCGAGCGTGGCCGCACGACGGTGTTGTGGCTCGACGCGACCTCGGCGATGAGCTTCAGCACTCGGGCGAAGACGTCGTCGAAGTCGACGTTTTGGGTGAGCCCCTCCGAGAGGGTGTCGTGCACGACGGCGATCGCCGAGACGCGCCGCATCGCCTGCGTCAGTGCCTCGCGCGTGGTCTCGGAGTGCGCGCGACGCGCCTGAATGCGCAACAGCGAGGCCACCGTCTGCAGGTTGTTCTTCACGCGGTGGTGAATCTCGCGGATCGTCGCGTCCTTCGTGATGAGCTCGCGCTCTTGCAGGCGCACCTCGGTGACATCGCGGCACAGCACAATCGCGCCAATGCGCTGCCCTGCCTGCCGTAGCGGGATCGCCCGCAGGCTCACGGTGACGCCGCGGGCGTCGATGTCGGTTCGCCAGGGTGCACGCCCGGTGACCACGAGTGGCAGCGACTCGTCGACCTGCAGCTTGCCGGCCAGAAGCCGCGTGGTGACGGCGGCGAGCGACTCGCCCTCCAACTCGCCCTGGAAGCCCATGCGGTTGAAGGCCGAGAGCCCGTTGGGGCTCGCGAAGGTGACGACCCCGTCGACATCAAGCCGGATCAGACCGTCGGATGCTCGGGGCGCGCCCCGACGCGGACCGCTCGGCGCGCTCGGGTCAGGAAAATCTCCCGTGGCCACCATGTGGAAGATGTCAGCGGCGCACTCGTTGAAGGTGACCTCCTGCCGAGAGGGCATGCGTGCCTCCGACAGGTTGGTGTGTCGGGTGATCACCGCGATCGGTCGCGCCGGCGCGGTCGGCTCTCCCGGTCCGGAGCGACGCTGCACGGGCACCGCGAGCACCCGCGTCGGGGTCTCCTCATACCAGTCGGGCGCCGTCGAGTCGACGATCGACCCCGTCTCGAACGCCTCGCTCACGAGGTCGGCCCACTCCGGCCGCACCGCCTGGCCAACGAAGTCGCGGTAGAACAGCGTTGCCGAACTGGACGGCCGCGAGTGCGCGACGGCGACGTAGCTGCCGGCCCGGTCGGGAACCCACAGCACGATGTCGGCGAAGGCGAGGTCGGCGATCAGCTGGCCCTCCGCGGTGACGAGGTGCAGCCAGTCGATGTCGCCGTCTGTCAGCGCACTGTGCTCATGGACCAGATCGGAAAGCGTCGACACGCGGCAAGGCTACCCGGTGCGCCGCCACGCAAACGGCGAGCGGCGGCCGGTCGACCGGGGAACGGCGTAACCAAGTGCGTCCGCCAGGCGGGCGACCGCCGTGCGCAAGGCCGACTTCGGCGCGGCGAGGGGAACGGGCAGTGCCCGCAGAAGCGCGGCATCCGCCGCGACCGGGTCGTCGTCCACGAGCACGGCGTCGCGGATCCCCGCGAAGCGATCGAGCGTATGGCGCACCTGGCCTGCCGGGTCGAGCCCGAGAATGCTCGAGCGCACCCGCGTGATGACGACCTGCACGGGGACGTCATCGACCGCCTCGACGAGGTCGGGGTACGTGCGCAGGAATCGCGCGAGCCCGAGCGGGTCGGCCGCTCCGACGGCGACGACGCGATCGGCGGCACGGAGCGCGGCGATCGTCGCGGCGTTGCGGCGCGGGGCAAAGATGTCGCTCGACAGCTCCTCGTCGGACTCCAGGTTGAAGCCCGCGTCGACGACCACGACGTCGCACCATTCGCGACACGCTTCCAGGGTCGAGGTCACGCGATCACTTGACAGTTCGGGCCAGCGCGAGGGCCGTCCGATGCCCGTCAACACGCGCAAACGGTCGGCGGCAACCCCCGACTCGGCGCTGAGCGGCTGTGACACGCGGGTGAGCTCGTCGGCGCTCAGGGCCCGCGACCCGGCGAGGCGACAGGCCGCGGCGAACCCGGGCGACTCGTCGAGCAGCCCGAGCGCCGGAGCGATCGTGCCCCCGTAGGTGTCGGCGTCGACCAGCGCGACCCGCCGTCCCCGCAGCGCCAGTTCGGCCGCGAGCGCCGTCGCGGTCACCGTGCGCCCGGGCGCGCCCGTCGGCCCCCACACGGTGATCACCCGCGACGGAATCGGCTCGGGATGCTCGCCTTCCGTCTCGACCGGATGGTACGGAATGCGCGTGGGCGCCACCGGCCCGGGATCCGGCTGCGATCGCGGTTCAGGCCGCGCAGCCGGATCAGGCTCGGGCGCTGGCGCGAGCGTGGGCTCGGGCCCTGGTGCCGGCGTGGGCGGCGACGCCGGCTCGGCCACGGCAGGGGTGCCGAAGGCGACGGCCTCGGGCGACAGGGCGGGGGCGGGCGCCGCATCGAGTAGCGACACGTCGGGGGGCGCATCGTTCTCGAGCGCAATGCGGTCGGCCACGTCGAGCCGCGCACCCTGCGCGCTCACCGCGCCGCGGTGCACGAGCACGCTGCGCACGCGCAAAAGGTCAGCGGTTCCGACGATGTCGGCGCGGGTGAAGGCGGGGTCGTCGAGAATGAGCACCGCATCGGGCGCCCGTTCCGCGAGCAGACTGATCGCCTCATCGGCGCTGTGTGCCCGCCACTCGATCCGGTGACCGGCCCGCAGCAGAGCCAGCTCCAGGGGTTCGAGCGGGCGAGCCCCGATGGCAAGACCGACGCTCAGGCTCACGGCGCCACCGCGAGCGAGGCGGGAACGGCCGAAAGCGCGTCACGGTTCGCTTGCGCATGAAGGATGCGCGCGACATCTCGGCGCGGAACGAGCAGTTCCACACGCCCCGCCTCCCCCGTCGCGACAACGCCCTCGGCCGCGATCGTGCGCACCAGTTGCGCGGACGACGCGATCACCGACGGGGCGCCGAAACGTCCGCCCTCGATCGCCGGCGCCGACCACAGGTCGAGCGTGTCGCCGGCGCGCACGGTGGCACTGAGAGGCGTGGCGAGCGCGACGACCACCGTCGTCGACTGCGCGCCGCGAGCATCCCCGACGGCGCCGAGGGGCACGAGTTCCCCCGCGCCGACCGTGCGCGCCACGATGACGCCGCCCTCGTCGAGGGTGGCCGGGTCGAGGTAGTGACGCGCGTCGGCGCCGAGGCCGAGGGTGCGCAGTTCGAGGTCGGCGGCGGTCACCAACTCGCCGGCGACCAGCGCGCGCGGCGCCGCGTACACCTCGACCCCGTCGTCGTTGACCGCAACGATGCCGACCACCGCGGCAACAGACGCGGCGACCAGAGCGAGGCCGATGATGAGGCGGGGATCGGTAACGCGGCGGGGTCGGTCGGCGGCGCGGAGGGGCATGCGGGCTCCTATTCGACGGGGGCGGGGTGCCGCGTCGATAGTGGGCGGATGCTCGGATTCTGCAGCAGAGTTATCCACAATCCGGCGCACCCTCAGCCCGCCCCGCCATAATCGGGGCATGTCCGATCACCCGCCCGGCGCAGTGGGGCGTTTTTTGAGCCTCACCGACGTTGCCGAGGTGCTCAGCCTCACGGCCGCCGAGGTAATGGCACTCGTGCGTTCCGGCGAGCTGCCGGCGATTCGTCTGGGCGCGATCGGACAGTGGCGCGTCGAGCACTCCGTCCTCGAGTCGTTCATCGCCGACAAGTACGAAGAGACACGGCGCATCGCTCTCTGGAACGAGGCCGAGTACGCCGACGTTGCCGAGCTGTTCGGCGACACGCGCGGTCACAAGCGCAGAACCACCACCTGATCGAGTCGCACGAGGCGCACTCCCCGCACGACATCGCGCCGACGCGGAGTGTCGAGATCATGTTCGGCAAGGTCGAGGTGATCGCGACCGACGCGGTCGATCGTGCCGGTCAGCGATGAGCTCACCGTGTCGATCTGCACGGCGACCCGACGACGGCACAGGTCACGCAGCAGAAACGGCAACCCGAGTCTGCTCGACAGGTCAGGCTTCGGCTCCTCCGGCGTCAGCGATGGAGTGATCTGTTCGTCGCGCAGGGTGATCGACTCGATCGCGTCGAACGGCACGACGGCCTGAGCGTCGTCACGTCCATCGATATCGCCCGCCATCCAGTCGCGCCCGACCGTCATCGGCTCGAGGCGGATGCGCGCTCCGGTACGCAAGGTGACGGCGACCTCCATGAGCGCGTGATCTCGGGTGCGCTTGAGCGCCACGATGCGCTCGCGCACGCCGAGACGGCCGAGGCGGAGGCGTTCTTCCTCCTTCTGCAGGTCAGCCTCTTCCGCCGTCAGCTCGTGCTCGAGCTGGCCGGCAAGGTCATCGAAGAGGTGGTCCCAACGCATGCGGGCACCGTAGTGACGGCCACCGACAGCGGCGACATGGTTTTCCACAGAACCGCGTCGGAATGGACAGATGAGGAATGCATCTGCTTAGGTGTGTTCTACCCCCGTAAGGGGGTAAACATTAGGGTCTGTGGTCAGTGGGGATCACGGCGGGTGCCGCACGACGGCCATGCCACCCCTCTAGGGAGAGGAGACACGAGTGAGCACTGCATCCGCACACGCCTTGCTCGACCAAGACGAGGGTCGTCAGCCCATGCCGCGCGGGCGTTCGCTCAGCGCTCGCATCGCGCAGGAAGAGTTCTTCGACTACCAGCCGACCTCGACTGTCGACCTCCCCGACCCGCAGCCCCTGGTCGAGAACCTCACGCGGTGCGTGATCGAGGTGCTTGCCGGGGCTCGGGAACTCGAGCAGATCGCCCGCTGGGTCACCGACGACGTCTACCGAACGCTCCTCAAGCGTCAGACGATCAGCGCGCGTGCCCGGGCAGCCCGTGGCACCCCTGCCATCCGCCCCGCATTCGTGCTCGGCGGCGTTCGTCTCTGCGAGCCACGCGACGGCGTCATCGAGGCCGTCGTCGTCGTGAACTCGCGTGCCCGCTCGCGCGCCGTGGCGATTCGCCTCGAGGGCCTCGACCGGCGCTGGCGAGCGAGCGCCATCCACGTTCTGTAACTCAACACACCCGCCCCCGCTGACCCGGTCCCCGCCGGATGCGGGCGGAGCGGCACCGGCGCTGGGGTGCGCCGAGCGCCGCAACCCGTGGATGCGCTGCATCGCACCGTGGGAATGCGAACGCCCCCGGGATGGCCTCTCCCCCGGGGGCGTTCGCTCACGCGCTCGACGCGCGGACTACTTCTTCTTCTTGCCCTGGGCGCGACGCTGGGCGCGGTTCGCCGCGGGAGCAGCGGCGCCGCCCCCTCCGGAGCGCTGACCGAAGGCGCCCGTCTGTCCGCCCTGTTGGCCGCCGCCCGCCGCGCCGGTGCGCGCCGCGGGACGAGCGCCCTGCGCCGCCGCCGGACGCCCGAACGCGGGGCTGACGGCCGGAGCCGCCTCCCGTGCGCGGTCGGTGGCCGACTGCTGCAACTGGCCGCGCTGATTGCGCACCTCGACGTCGCCGTCGGCGCTCGGCGCCGTGTAGCTCAGGTTTTGCGGCGTCTGCGGGGCGTTGAGACCCTTCGCGGTGACCTGCGCGCTTCCCTTCGAGCCGGTGACCTCGACCTCGAGGTTGAACAGGAAGCCGACGGCGTCCTCGCGAATCTGCCCCATCATCGTCTGGAAGAGGGCGAAGCCTTCGCGCTGGTACTCGATCAGCGGATCGCGCTGGGCCATGGCGCGCAGGCCGATGCCGTCCTTCAGATAGTCCATCTCGTAGAGGTGGTCGCGCCAGCGGCGGTCGATGACGCTCAAGACCACGCGGCGCTCGAGCTCGCGGGTGGCGGTTCGGCCGAGGCTTTCTTCGCGACGCTGGTACGCCAACTTCGCATCGGAGATGAGCTCGCGCTTCAGGAACTCCGGGGTCAGCTTCGCTCCGGCCTCACTCAGCACTTCGTCGATCGTCAGCGAGATCGGGTACAACGTCTTCAGCTCGGTCCAGAGCTGGTCGAGATCCCAATCGTCGGAGTGCCCGATGGCCGTCGCCTCATCGACCACGTCGGTGATGGCCTGCTCGATGAACGTCTGCACGCGGTCCTGGAGGTCATCGCCCTCGAGGATGTGCCGACGGTCGGTGTAGATCGCCTCGCGCTGACGGTTCAGGACGTCGTCGTACTTGAGCACGTTCTTGCGAATCTCGGCGTTGCGGCTCTCGACCTGCGACTGGGCCGAGCGGATGGCGCGACTCACGACCTTCGACTCGATCGCCATGTCGTCGGGCACATTCGTGCGGGTCATGAGCGACTCAGCGGCGCCGGCGTTGAACAGGCGCATCAGGTCGTCCTGCAGCGAAAGGTAGAAGCGGCTCTCACCCGGGTCACCCTGACGGCCGGAGCGACCGCGCAGCTGGTTGTCGATGCGGCGGGACTCGTGCCGCTCGGTGCCGAGCACGTACAAACCACCGGCAGCGATCACCTTCTCGGCTTCCTGCCTGACCTCCGCCTGAACGCGCTCGAACACGGCATCCCACTCGGCCTCGTACTCGTCGGGCGTGTCGACGGGTGAGAGTCCGCGGTTGTTCATCTCGGTGACGGCGAGAAACTCGGCGTTGCCGCCCAGCATGATGTCGGTTCCGCGGCCGGCCATGTTGGTGGCCACGGTGACGGCGCCCAGCCGTCCGGCCTGGGCGATGATCGACGCCTCGCGAGCGTGGTTCTTCGCGTTGAGAACCTCGTGCTTGACGCCCTTCTTCGCGAGCATCCGGCTGATCGTCTCGCTCTTCTCGACACTGGTCGTGCCGACGAGCACCGGCTGACCGGTCGCGTGACGCTGCACGATGTCGTCGACGACCTGCTCGAACTTGCCCTGCTCGTTCTTATAGACCAGGTCGGGCTGATCGATGCGCTGCATGGGCTTGTTCGTCGGAATCGGAACAACACCCAGCTTGTAGGTGCTCATGAACTCAGCGGCCTCGGTCTCGGCTGTACCGGTCATGCCCGACAGCTTCGAGTAGAGACGGAAGTAGTTCTGCAGGGTCACGGTCGCGAGCGTCTGGTTTTCGGCCTTGACCTGGACGCCCTCTTTGGCCTCGATGGCCTGGTGGATGCCCTCGTTGTAGCGGCGGCCGACCAGGATCCGGCCGGTGTGCTCGTCGACAATGAGCACCTCGCCGTTCATGACGACGTAGTCCTTATCGCGCTTGAACAGGGCCTGCGCCTTGATGGCGTTGTTGAGGAAGGAGATCAGCGGAGTGTTCGCCGACTCGTAGAGGTTGTCGATGCCGAGGTAGTCTTCGACCTTTTCGATGCCGGGCTCGAGCACACCCACCGTGCGCTTCTTCTCGTCGACCTCGAAGTCGATCCCGGCCTTCAGCTTCGTCGCCATGCGGGCGAACTCTGCGAACCAGCGGTTTGCCTCGCCCGACGACGGGCCAGAGATGATGAGCGGCGTGCGAGCCTCGTCGATGAGGATCGAGTCGACCTCGTCGACGATCGCGAAGAAGTGGCCGCGCTGCACCATGTCGCTCGACTGCCACGCCATGTTGTCGCGCAGGTAGTCGAAGCCGAACTCGTTGTTGGTGCCGTACGTGATGTCGGCGGCGTACTGCTCGCGGCGCACGTCGGGCGTCTGCCCCGAGAGGATGCACCCGGTCGTCATTCCGAGGGCGCGGAAGATGCGGCCCATTAGCTCGCTCTGGTAGCTCGCGAGGTAGTCGTTGACGGTGATGATGTGCACGCCACGCGAGGCGATCGCGTTGAGGTACGCGGGCAGGGTGGCGACGAGGGTCTTGCCCTCGCCCGTCTTCATCTCGGCGATGTTGCCGAGGTGCAGCGCAGCCCCACCCATCAGCTGCACGTCGAAGTGGCGCATGCCGAGGGTGCGCTTCGCCGCCTCACGAACCGCGGCGAACGCTTCGGGCAGCAGGTCGTCGAGCGACTCGCCGTTGCCGTACCGCTCGCGCAGCTCGGCGGTCTCGTTCTTCAGTTCGTCGTCCGTGAGGTCGCTGAAGTCTTCTTCGAGCCGATTGATCGCCTCTGCGTAGGCCTTCAGGCGCTTGAGGGTTCGCCCTTCGCCGACACGCAAGACTCGTTCGAGAACATTCGCCACGTCGATTTACTCCAGTCATTGGGGCCGCAAGACCACTGCGCGGTTGAGCGGGGACACATCGAGGCCCGCCGCGCGGTGCGGCGGGCCCCATGCTAGCAAGCGCGGTCAGACGCGAGCCGAACGCATCCGTACCACGATCATCCACGCCCCCGCTTGGCGGGCGCCTCATCGGCCTCGTGTTCGAGGCTGATAACGCCGTAGTTCCAGCCAGTGCGGCGGTACACAACGCTCGCCCGGTCGGTTGTGGCGTCGATGAACAGGAAGAAGTCGTGCCCGACCAGCTCGAGCTGGTCGACGGCCTCGTCGACCGTCATGAGCGACGCCGGGAAAACCTTCTGCCGTACGACGACGGGCGTGTAGGCGGGCTCGTCGGACTCGTCGGCCTGCTGCACGGGAATCGACCCGGTCGACACGCTCTCGATCACCTCGGGGCGCGCGGGCGTGATGTCGACGACGCTGAACCCGTCGGCCGCGGCCTCGCGCAGGGAGACGGGCCGATGCTTGCCGCGGTGCACCTTCTTCTTGTCTTTGGCGCGACGCAATCGCTCCATGAGTTTGTCGATCGCGAGGTCGAAGGCCGCGTACTTGTCGCTCGCCGCCGATTCGGCGCGCACCACAGGTCCCGGTCCAATCAGGGTCATCTCCACACGGTCGTCGCCCGGCTTGCCGTTCTTCTCGTGGTGCCGCGACACCTTGATTTCGAGAACCTGGGGGCGGTCCGCGAGGTGCTCGACCTTCTCGCCCTTCTCGGTGGCGTAGTCGCGGAACCGGTCGGTGATGCCAATGTTGCGTCCGGTGATTGTGATATCCACGTCGACCTCCTTGACCGTCGGCGCGTCGCCTGAGGGTCAGGCGAGTGTCGCGCCGTCCATGACCTAACGCTAGTCCGTGGCACCGGATGCGCAAGAGGACTTTCGCCCCGATTGTGGACACGCGAGGAGAGGTCTAATGAGATGCCCAGGGGATGCTCGACTCGCCGTCTCGACGCGGCGTCGCCATGACGGCCGCGCACGCCACGACCTCGGCCCCGGCCGCGCGCACCACGGCGGCCGCCGAACGCAGCGTCGCGCCCGACGTCACGACATCGTCGATCAGCACGACCCGACGGCCGAGCAGGCGCTCGCCTGCCCGCACGGCGACGGCGCCGTCGCGGGCGAGGCGCTCATCGAGGCGCCGCGACTTCTGTGCGGGAGCGTTCGCGCGGGCGGGGACGAGCGCCCGGGTGGCGTGAAACCCTGCCCGGCGCAGGAGCGCATCGGTGGGGTGGAAGCCGCGCCGCGCGAGCCCCGCGCGACTGCCCGGCACCGCCACGAGCAGGGGCGACTCTCGCCGGTTCACGGTGTAGCGGGCCGCCTGTCGGTAGGCCTCGACCACGGCCGCGTCGACCGCGGCGGCGAGCGGGCCCGCGAGCTCGGTGCGCCCCTCTTCCTTCAGCGCGAGAAGAGCCCGCCTCGGCACCCCCTCGTAGTCGAGCGCCGCGACGAGGGGAACGTCGTCACGGCCCACCGTGAGCGGTGCCGTGCGCACGCGGGGTTCGAGCTCGGCCGCGCACGCCTCGCACACCACCACGTCGGGCTCGTCGCAGCCCACACACTCGACCGGAGCGACCAGCGCCCAGGCCGAGCGCAACGCAGCGGCGATGACGGGCCGCGGCGGCCGCAGCGGAGACGAGTGCGAACGGGACGAAGACAGGGGCGTAAGCGCGTCGGCCATGCCCGGGAGGGTGCCCGAGAGGTGAGCTGCGCGGAGTGCCCGCACGCGCATCCGTGGACAGTCGCTACTGCTGCACGCCGAGGAAGGAGGCGCGGACGCCCGTGGACTGCCAGCCGTTACCGCGCGGCTCGACGACGACTCCCGTGTCGGTGAGAACCCTGAGGCCCGTGACGCCGCCGTTGCCGCCGACGATCTGCACGGCGCCGGGCGGCCGGCCGAGCGAGCGGGAACGTCCACCGAGTTCGTGCAGGTCGACGGCGGTGCCCTGCGAGGTCTCGATCACCGACGCCACGCGCACCTCGTCGACCCAGGCCGCGTCGACGGCCATCGCACCCGCGGCTCCCTCGATCGGGATGTCGAGCAAGTCGCCGATGCGCAGCGGGCGCCCGCTCGCCTCGTCGCGGGCGATCGCGCCGACGACGA
>Ga0208490_100146_pt1 | contig 57034 bp, 59 predicted proteins | sample SubbioAug_CSWold_FD_184818 | JGI IMG/M metagenome (GOLD analysis project Ga0208490, IMG submission 184818) | Serpentinite rock and fluid subsurface biosphere microbial communities from McLaughlin Reserve, California, USA - CR11Aug_CSWold (SPAdes) | ecosystem: Environmental > Terrestrial > Deep...
GCAGCGGGATGGCGCCCAGGTCATCGGTGCGCACACTGGACAGGGCGCCACCGTAGCGGCCGAAGGGCGTGCGGATGGCATCGACGATGAAGGCTTGGGGTGAGGTCATGGCAAAGGAAGAGGGACGATGAAAGAAAACGCGGCAAGGGATTGCAAGCGTCAGGCGAGCAGACGGTCCAGCATGGCCGGTGTGGCGCGCACGGAGCCGAAGCCATTCGCCGCGATGAGCCGATCCAGGTCCTGCTCCAGACCGGCACGGGGTTGGGTTCTGGCCCAGTGCACGGGGCCGCCCACCCAGGACGGGAAGCCGTAGCCGTTGACCAGCACCACATCGATATCGCCCGCGCGGTGCGCCACGCCCTCGCTGAACAGCAGCGCGGCTTCGTTCACCATCGCCAGCAGCGCGCGGCGCTGGATCACATCCGCGGCCAGTGGCGAGCGCTCGATGCCCCGCTCCGCCGCCGCCCGCACGACGACACCGCGCACCACGTCATCGGTGGTCGGGCTGGGCTTGCCGTCGGCATAGGTGTAGTAGCCGGCCTGGGTCTTGCGGCCCATGCGGCCCATCTCGCACAGGCGGTCGAGGATGTGGACGTAGCGCTCCCGGGGGTCGCGGGTGGCGGCATGGGCCTGGCGCATGCGCCAGGCGATGTCCAGCCCCGACAGATCGGCCACGGCAAACGGCCCCATGGCGAAACCGAAGTCGGTCAGCGCCTGGTCCACGTCCTCGGGCCAGGCCCCGTCTTCGAGCATGAATTCACATTGCTTGCGGTAGGCGTTGTAGATGCGGTTGCCGATGAAGCCGAAGGCGTTGCCACAGAGGATGGGCGTCTTCTTGAGCTGCCGCCCCAGGGCCATGGCCGTGGCGATGGCATCTGCGGCACTGTCCTTGCCTTGAACCACTTCCAACAGCTTCATGACGTTGGCCGGGCTGAAGAAGTGCAGCCCCAGAACGTCCTGCGGCCGGGACGTCACCGCTGCGATCGCGTTGATGTCGAGGTAAGAGGTGTTGGTGGCCAGCACCGCGCCGGCCCGCGCGTGCTGGTCGATCAGACGAAAGACCGATTGTTTGACCGCCACGTCTTCGAACACGGCCTCGATCACCACGTTGGCCGCCGACAGCGCCGACCAGTCCAGCGTGGCATGCAACCGGCCCTGCAGTTGTTCGGCCTTGGCCGACTCGAGCTTGCCGGCTTTCACCCGAGAGGAAAAGTGCTCGCCGATGCGCGCCACGCCGCGCTCCAGTGCCTGGGCCGACTGCTCCAGCAAGCCGACCTGCAACCCGGCTTCCAACGCGGCGATGGCGATACCCGATCCCATGGTGCCGGCGCCGATGACGGCGACATGGTCGAACGCACGCGGCTGCGCAGACAAACTGGGCGGCAGCTTGGCGGATTCGCGCTGGACCCGGAACTGGTAGCGCAAGGCGGTCGCTTCGCTGCTGGTCATCAGCGCCAGGAACAGCTCGCGTTCGCGCTGCATTCCCGCCTCAAACAGCAGTGCGCTGGCTTGGACAGCGTCCAGCAACGCCTGGTAGGCCGGCTGCGCGCGCTGGCGCTTGTTGAGCCGGGCCGCCGCTTTTTCAACTGCTGCCTCCACAGCAGCGACATCGACGGTTCGATCGCGTGCGCGCGGCAACGGCTGGGCCTGCTGCGCGAGTTCAAGGGCCAGCGCCGAGGCCGTGTCCCACAGGTCCTGCGACACCACCCGATCCAGCAACCCCGAAGCCGACAGCTGCGCTGCGGTCTCGGGCTGTCCCGACATCATCATCGCCAAGGCCCGCTCCGCCCCCATCAGGCGCGGCAGCTTCTGGGTGGCACCCGAGCCGGGAATCAGGCCCAGCTGGATTTCGGGCGCGCCCATGCGGGCCGATGCCAAGGCCACCCGGGCATGGCATCCCAGCGCCAGTTCCAGGCCGCCGCCCAGCGCCACGCCCGAAATCGCCGCCACCACGGGTTTCTGGCAGGCTTCGATGGTGGCGATAGCGTCGCGCAGCATGGGCGCCTCAAACTGCAGGGGTGTGCCGAACTCGGACACGTCGGCGCCGGCCGAAAAGGCTTTCTCGGAACCGATGAGCACGATTGCCACCACGTCGGGATCGGTTTCGGCAGCGCGGATTGAATCGACGACGTGCCGGCGCAGGGCGATGCCCAGACTGTTGACGGGCGGTGCGTTGAGTTCGACACGTGCCACACGCGGGGCAGCGGGACAAGATGGGGTCATGTGGGCAGTACCGGGGTTCAGATGATGTGACGGGCTTTGAGTGTGTCCAGCTCGTCGTCGGACAACGCTGCGAGCGACTGAAGGACTTCCTGCGTGTGCTGGCCCAGCAACGGAGGTGCGCTGCGGTAGGTCACCGGTGTGGCCGAGAGCTTCAGCGCACTGCCGGGTACGCTGACGCGGCCGGCCGTGGGATGGGGCAGGTCTTGGCGCATGTCCCGTGCCAGCACCTGGGGGTCCTGGAACACGTCGGCCAGATCGTTGATGGGGCCGCAAGGCACGCCGACCGATTCCAGCAGGCGGATCCATTGGTCGCGCTGGCGCTGGAGCATCAGCGCCTCCAGCAGCGGCACCAGCTGATCCCGGTGCCGCACGCGGGCGGGGTTGCTGGCGAAGCGCGGATCCTCGGCCAGTTCAGGCCGCCCAGCGGCCTGCATCAGCTTGCGGAACTGGCCATCGTTGCCACAGGCGACGATGACCCAGCCGTCGGCCACCTTGAACACCTGGTAAGGCACGATGTTGGGATGCGCATTGCCCCAGCGCGTGGGCGGCGTTCCCGTGGCAAGGTAATTCGTTGCCATGTTCGCCATCATGGCCACCTGGGTGTCCAGCAGGCAGATATCCAGGTACTGACCTTCTCCGGTTCGCTCCTTGTGGTTCAACGCGGCCAGGATCGCAATGGTGGCGTGCGCGCCGGTGAACAGGTCGGCAATCGCCACCCCCGCCTTCTGGGGCGAAGCACCGGGCAAACCGTCCCGCTCACCGGTGACGCTCATGAAACCACCCATGCCCTGCACGATGAAGTCATAGCCGGCCCGTGGCGCATACGGGCCGGTCTGGCCGAAACCCGTGATGGAGCAGTAGACCAGGCCGGGGTGCTCGGCGCGCAGGCTCTCGTGGTCGAGTCCGTAGCGCTGCATGTCACCCACCTTGAAGTTCTCGACCAGCACATCGCATTCGCCCACGAGACGCCGGATCAGGGCCTGGCCTTCGACGGTGGAGATGTCGAGCGTGACCGATCGTTTGTTGCGGTTGACCGCCAGGTAATAAGCGGCTTCGGTCGTGTCCTGCTCCGCGGCATCCCGCGCATAGGGAGGGCCCCATTGGCGCGTGTCGTCACCCACGCCGGGGCGTTCGATCTTGATCACGTCCGCACCCAGATCGGCCAGCGTCTGCGTGCACCAGGGACCAGCCAAGACCCGCGTCAGGTCCAGAACCCGCACATGACTGAGAGCGCCCATGTGCTCAGTCCAGCTGAACGTTGGCGGTCTGAACAACCTTCGACCATTTGGCGGCCTCGGTCTGAATGAAGGCGGCAAACTGCGCCGGGCTGTCGGGTGCGGCTTCAGCACCCTGATCCTTGAGTATCTGCTTGACATCGGGCTGTGCCAGGATCTGCCGGATCTCTTCATTGAGCCGGCTGACCAGGCTGGCAGGCATGGACGCCGGGGCCCACATGCCGAACCACGAGCTGGCGTCGTACCCCGCCACGCCAGACTCGGCAATCGTGGGCACATCAGGCAGTGCTGCAGAACGTTTGGCCGTGGTCACCGCGACCGCGCGCAGCGCACCCGACTTGATGTGCGGCATGGCCGAAGGCAGGTTGTCGAACATGCAGGTGGTCTGGTTGCCCAGCAAATCCGCGATCGCCGGCGCACTGCCGCGATAGGGCACGTGCGTCATGGAGACCTGGGCCATCTGCTCGAACATGGCACCGCACAGGTGGATCGAGGTTCCATTGCCCGCTGACGCATAGGTCAGCTTGCCGGGGGCGGCCTTGGCGGCCGCTATCAGGTCCTTGACCGTCTTGATCGGCTGGGATGCGTTCACGACCAGCACGTTCGGGACCATGGCGACCAGCGCAATGGGAGCGAAGTCCTTGAAAGGATCGTAGGCCAGTTTCTTGTAGAGATACTGGTTGATGGAATGCGTTCCGATCGTTCCCATCAGCAGGGTGTGACCATCACCGGCGGCCTTGGCCACCATCGCGGAACCGATGGCGCCACCCGCACCGGGCTTGTTGTCCACCACCACCGCCCCGCCCAGACGGGTGGCCAGATGGCGTCCCACCAGACGACCGAGAATGTCGGTGGTACCGCCTGCGGGGAAAGGCACCAGGATCGTGATCGGTTTGCTCGGATAACCGGCCTGGGCCCACGCAGGCAGCACGATGGTCAGTGCGCTCATGGACAGGAGCTGGCGACGGTTCATGAAGGGGGATGGGTTTTTTGACATGGCGCTGTTGCGATGGTTGAAGTGTGAATGGGGGTGGAGACGGTTCAGTCTTGGCGCATGAGGTGTTTGCCGATGATGAGTTGCTGAATCTGGGTGGTGCCTTCGTAGAGGCGCAGCAAGCGGACATCGCGGTAGAAGCGCTCCACCTTGTATTCGTTGATGTAGCCGGCGCCCCCGTGGATCTGCACACCGCGGTCTGCCACACGGCCGACCATCTCGGTCGTGAAGAGCTTGGTGCACGAGGCCTGCATGCTCACCTCGGGATCGGTCACCCCAAACGGTTTGGCGTCGTAACGCTGCGCCACGGCCTTCACCATGGACCACCCGGCCAGCAGTTCGGCCTGGCTGTCAGCCAGCATGGCCTGCACCAGCTGGAAGTCCCCGATGCGTTGTCCGAATTGTTTGCGTTCCTGGGCATAGGCAATCGACTCGTTCAGGATGCGTTGTGCCATGCCGCAGGCCAGAGCCGACACATGCAGGCGCCCGCGGTCCAGCACCTTCATGGCGGTCTTGAAGCCTTTTCCCGGTACCCCGCCGATGATGTTGGCCGCCGGCACGCGCACGTTGTCCAGGTTCACGTCGCAGGTCTTGGTCCCACGCTGGCCCATCTTCTTGTCCGGTTTGCCCAGTGTGATGCCCGGCAGGTGCGAGGGCACGATGAAGGCCGAGATGCCGCCGGCGCCAGGGCCGTCGGTACAGGCCATCAGCGTGAACGCCCCGGCGCGCGGTGCGTTGGTGATGTAGCGCTTGCTGCCACTGAGCAGGTAGTCGTCACCGTCGCGCACGCCCCGGGTCTGCAGGGCCGCCGCGTCTGACCCGGCGTTGGGCTCGGTCAGGGCGAACGAGATGATCAGCTCGCCACTGGCGATCCGGGGCAGGTACTCGGCTTTTTGTTCGGCCGTGCCGTCCATCAGGATGCCCTGCGACCCGATGCCGATGTTGGTGCCCGCCACCGAGCGGAATGCCAGCGCGGTCTGCCCCAGCTCGAAGGCGACTTCGCACTCCTGCCCCATCGACAGGCCGATGCCACCAAACTCTTCCGGGATCGACAGGCCGAACAGGCCCAGCTCTTTCATGTCCTCGACGACGTCCGCAGGGACGTCGTCGAGTTCTTCCACGCTGTTTTCGGCTGGAACCAGACGTTCGCGAATGAAGCGCTGCACGCTGTCTCTGAGCAGTGAGAACGTTTCTGTGTCGAGTGCCATGTCGTTTGATATTCCAAAGAGATGCCCTGGGCCGGGCTTTGAAGAGGTCGTGGGATTGTGTTGGTCGCACATTGACTTGACAATCCGAACAATGTTTAACACTCTGTCAAATAATGATTGACAATCAACCCATGGACCTGAGCGGACTGTTGCTGCTGGTCGACATACTCGACGCCGGCAACCTGAGCAGTGCGGCGCGCAAACTGAAGGTCAGTCGCGCTAACGTCAGCTACCACCTGCAGCAGATGGAGAAGTCGGTTGGCGTGCAACTGGTGCGCAGGACAACCCGGCGCATAGAACCCACCGAAATCGGACAGACGCTTTACCGGCACGGCTGCGCCATTCGCGACGAACTCGCCGCTGCGAAGGAAGCCGTCACCATGCTGGGACGAGGTCTTCACGGGTCGGTTCGGGTCAGTGTGCCAACAGGCTTCGGGCAGTTGGTCATGACCGACTGGCTGCTGGAATTCAAGCGCCAATACCCAGAGATCAGCCTGGATTTGCTGTTCGAGAACCGCGTGGACGACTTGCTGCGTGACGAGGTGGATGTGGCCATCCGTGTCATGTCCGAACCACCTGAAGCCTTGGTGGCCAGAGAACTGGCGCAAGTGCGCTACGTGGCGTGCGCCTCGACCGGGTTTGCCCGCACCACCGGTCTGCCTGAAGATCTGGAAGCGCTGAAGCGACTGCCGCTGATCACATCGTCGGTGGTGGGGCGTGAACTGCGCCTGGCGGCCTACAGGGACGAAATTCGCCACGAAGTCACGCTGAACCCGACGCTGGCCTCGGAGAACTTTCAGTTCCTGCGCAAGGCCATCCTCTCGGGCCTGGGTATCGGCCTGGTCCCCAGTTATGTCGTTCAGGAGGACGTGGAGGCGGGACGCGTGGTCACCACACTGACCCCATGGCGCCTCAGCATCTTCGGCACACGTCTTTTCCTGTTGCGGATGCCAGGCCGGTACCAGACGCAAGCCGTTCGCACGTTTATCGACTTCATCGTGGAGAAGGCCAGGGCGTGGTCCAGATGACATGTCGTCAACCGCGGCACACCCCCGGCTCAGACGAGCCGCGTGAGAAAAAAGCTCGAACAGCGCTCTGTCTGGCGTGATCGACACCTCACCACAACTGACGCTTCCAGCCCGCCATTTTGCGGACAGAACGAGTCTGTTGGGGTAATCGCTCCCCCCCCGGTCGGCGTGCACACCGTGTTCAATCCACGATCAGCTTGACCGGCTTGGCCAGGGTTTGCCACAAGGCAACGTCTGAAGCCACTGTGGCGGCAAACTGGTCGGCCGTCTTGAGCGGAGGGGGTGGCATGTTTTTGGAAATGAAGTTTTCCCGCATCCCCTCGGTCGCCAGAATTTTGTTGACCTCCTCATTCATGCGGTTCACGATCTCTGGCGGCGTGCCAGCAGGAGCGAAAACCCCATACCAGCCATCGGCATCGAACTTAAACCCTTGCTCGGTCAGTCGGGGCAGATCGGGCAATGCCGGGCCACGGGAAGAGCCTGTAATGCCCAGGCCCACCAGTCGACCACTCCGAATGTGCGGGACGGGCGACGCAATGTCAGTAAAGGCTACGCTGATGTTGTTGCCCAACAGGTCCGACACGACCGCCGACGTGCCCTTGTACGGAATGTGTGGCATGAACAGCTTGTAATGGGATTTGATCGTTTCCATGGCCAGATGCCCGCTGGATCCGTTGCCCCAGGTGCCATAAGCCAGTTTGCCGGGATTGGCTTTGGCATATCGCACCATGTCCGCGAGTGTCTTGAACCCCGTCGAAGGATTGGCCACCAGCAAGATGCCAGACAAGCCAATCTGGGCCACGGGCACCAAGTCTTTGAGCGTGTCGTATGGCATCTTAGATACCAGCAGTGGATTCAGCGCGATGGACGACGACGCACTGAACAAAAATGTGTGGCCATCCGGCTCTGCTTTGGCTACCGCGTTGTTGCCTATCAAGCCGTTGGCGCCCCCACGGTTATCAACGACCACAGGTTGCTTGATAGCCTCCTGCAATGGACCCGCGAGCAAGCGGGCGAAAATGTCGCCCCCCGATCCTGCCGGCCCCGAGACCACGAGTTTGACCGGGTGTCTTGGCCATGCAATCGGCTTGTTGGACTGGGCAGCAGCAGGCAACGCGAGCAAAGCGCTGCTGGCCAGAAAAGTGCGACGGTTAAGAAATTTGGTTGACACGGTTTGTCTCCTTATTTAAGTCCGTGGTTGAGAAAAAACTTCAGATACGCTGCGCTGTCACCGCAACGATTCGTACACCTGGGCGCCCAGTGCCGTTCCATGGACCGACAGGTGAGCACCCAACTGAATGGCTTGCAGCATCTGGTCTGTGTTCAGGCCCAGGCTCATACCCTGACGAATGTGGTGGCGCAGCGCAGGCGGGTTATGCGCCGTGAAACAGGCGTTCAGCGCGATATGCACCAGGCATTTTTCTGCTGGCACCAGACCGTGGTCTGGCCCTTCAGAGGCCAGCAAAGGCTGCACGACCTCGGCATAACCTGGGTCCAGGCGTTCAAGCAGCGTCATGGGATCCGACGCGCCTTCAGGGATCAACGATGGGTTGGTTTCTTGGGCGAGGATGGCAGCCGCCTGCACTACCGACGCCAGTCCTTGGGTCGCCACCAGGTGCAGCACATCGAAGATGTCGGCTGGCGTGGCACCGCATTCCAGTGCCTTGCCCATGTGGGTGCGCAACCCCGATTCAAACAGGTGGCTGGCCGAGGCATCCAGGGCAACGTAGGTCAACTCCACCATCCGTTCTGACATCGGGCCCGTGCGGGCTGGGTAACCCGCATAACACGCGTACTGGCGCAAGAATTCAGGCCGCTCTCGCAGGAAAGTGTCATTCCAGGGACGCCAGTAGCCGCGCTCACGGACAAATTCGGTCTGGATGGCCTCGCGGTCGATATCGGACGGGTTCATGCAGCGGCCCTCCCGCTCTCGGCTGCCATCGACAGGGTTTGCCCGGTCAGGTACTGGGCACCTGCCCCGGCGATGAAGTGAATCAGGGGCGAAAGCCGCTGCGGTGACATGCCCTCCCCCAGTTCCAGCGCGTTGATGCGCAAGCCTTTTGCGCCCCATTCGCACGCCAGTGTGGCCACCAGCATGCGCACGGCGGCAGCCTCGCCAGCCTCAGACCAATCCACGGCAGCAGGCCTGGGGAGCAACAACGTGAGACTCGCCTGCTGACCATGCCGCGAGGCAAAACGGGAAGCCAGCGCATGCGCCGCGTGCAGCCGCTGGCCCGGTGCAACTTGACACAGGCCGACTTCCAGACAGGCACGGTAAGCGGAAGGCGACTGAGACGACTCGTGCAACCAGGGTGCGGACTCAGAACCTTCAATGGCCAAGGCAAGTGGCGCCGAGATCGGCAGCGAAGGCAGTTCGGACGCTGGCAAGGGCTGACTACCGCCGTACACCGACGATCCGCCATCCACCGTCAACACCTGACCGCTCAGCGGCGCGGCGGCCGGGCTGGCCAGAAAACACAGGGCAGCGGCCATTTCCTCTGGCTCGGCCATGCGGCCCATCGGAATCTTGGCCAGCACACCCTCGGGCTTCAGCCGGGCCGCGGCTATCAGGCCGGCCACCAGTTCGGTACGGACAAAGCCGGGGCTGAGCACGGTCACGCACCAATCCGGCCGCGCCTGAGCGAGTGCCTGAGACTGGGCAATCAGCCCCGCTTTGCTCGGACTGTAGGCACCACGCCAGGGAATGGCACGCAGGCCAGCACCCGATGCCACATTGACAATTCGCGCCCCCCGGTCCAGCCGTGGTGCCAGCGCTCGAACCAAGGCAGCGGGAGCATGGAGATTGAGCGTCAGCAATCGATCCAGATCGGCCCAGGTCTGATCGACCAAGGGCAGATTGAGGCGGTCGGAAATGCCGGCGTTGTTGACCAGCGCATCCAGCGGCGGCGCGTCAACCGCCAAAGCCTGAATGTCCGAATCCCGCGTCAGGTCGGTCACGCAGACAAGATGATTTACCTGGGCTGGAGGTGGAAGTTCCTGGCACAAACTGTCGAGCCCTGCCGCGTCGCGATCCACGAGCACGCAACGCCACCCCTGCCTGGCGAACTGGAACGCCGCGGCACGGCCAATGCCAGACGCAGCGCCGGTGATCAAGACCGTGGAGTGGGTCATGTGCTTCATGCCCGCGTCAGAGATTGGTGAACGTCACGCCACCATCCACGACCAGCGCCTGCGCGGTCATGAAGGCGGCCTGGTCACTGGCCAAGAAGCAGATGCCCTTGGCGATGTCTTCCACGGTTCCCAGGCGGCCCAGCGGTGTGCGCGCGGCGCGGCGTGCATCGCGCTCGGCATCGCGGTTGCGCTGAGTGCCCTCGGTCGGAACAGCCGAAGGACAAACTGCATTGACCCGGATATTGCGGGCCCCCAGTTCGGCCGCGGCTGCACGCGTCAAACCCAGCACGCCCGCCTTGATACCGGAATACACCACGGAGTTGAGCGTGGAACGCAAGGCCGCCGTTGAGGCAACGTTGACAATCGCGCCACCCCGCTGCGGGTCCATGGCGGCCGAGGCCGCCTGCATGCCCCAGATAACGGCCTTGAAACCCACGTCAAGCATGCGGTCCATGGTGTCCAGCTGGATCTCCGGCAGCGCCTGATAGCGCACCCAGGCAGCGTTGTTGACCAGGATATCGAAGCGCCCACCCTGCTCCCGGGTTTGCTGCACCGCGGCGGCGATGCCCTCTCGGCTGGCGATGTTGTGCACAACGGAAAATGCCTGTCCGCCACAGGCGCGAATCTCTTCAACGACGGCGTCGACGAACGCCTGCTTCAGGTCATTGACGCCCACGATGGCGCCCCGTGCAGCCATTTGGCGGGCTGTCTCCTTGCCGATGCCGTTGCCAGCGCCGGTCACCAGGGCCACGCGGCCCTGCAAGTCTTGTTGAATGATTTCCATGGTTTAGGCCGCCTTGATGAATGATCGGCCCAGGTCGCGAGCCAGGGAACCGGCGCCGAATGCGGCGTCGAGCTTGCGCACTTCGCGCAGGGAGTAGTGGAGCGGAACCTCCCAGGTGAAACCCATGCCCCCGTGCAGGTGGATGGCCTTTTCCAATACGAAAACGGCGTTGGTGATCGCACCGGCAAGGGCGGTGTGAGCGGTGCGAGCCTGCCCATATTCGTTGGTGGCCAGTGCGCGCTGTATGGCGGCCATCGAGACCTCCTGCACCAGCTTCATTCGCGCCAGCCAGTGGCGCACGGCCTGTTTGGCCGACAAGGGCCTGCCAAACTGGACCCGGTTGGCCATGTACAGCGCGGACGCCTGGAGCGCACCATCTGCTGCACCGTTGACCAGCGAAGCCAGCAAAAGGCGGGCGTGATGCATCAGCGCACCCGTGGCTGTTGCATCCAGGCGCGCCAGTACCGTCGTTTCCGAAAGCGCCAACCATTGCTGCGGAAATTCGGGGTCGAGAGCGGTGTCAGACTGAATCACCACCCCAGCCAGATCCACCAGCGCAGCACCGTTCGCCTCGGGCACCAACACCCAATCAGAGACCGACGCATGCCGCGCTGTGCCCGCCATACCCTGTGCGAGGCTCCCGGCCCAGGCGATGGTGGCGATCTTGTCGCCAGAGACCAGCTGCTCGCCTTCGGGCGAGCCGGCCAGCGCCCGGGCCAGCAGCAGTTGCTCGATCAGTGGAAACGGCAGCCTCAGCTTTCCCGCGGCATGGGCAATGGGCACCGCAAAGGCAATGCCCAGACCCATACCACCGTCTTCTTCGGGCGCGCACACCCCTGTCAGCCCCGCCTGTGCGAGCACATGAGCAGCCTCTCTCGGACCACGGCCCAGGGCATCGGCAATCGCAGCGGCAGCGGCGTCGGCGAATTCTTCGGGTCGCAGGCTCTCGTCGTGCATCGTCATGTCAAATCCTTGGGTAGCTTCAGAATGCGTTGAGCGATCACGTCCAGCTGCACCTCGGTCGTGCCGGCGTAAAGCGTCTCGGCACGAGCGAACAGATAGGCGCCGGTGAATGTTTTACGGGCACGCTGGGCAGCAGGGCTGGACGTCGGGTTCACGTGCGACATAAGCGACAGTGCCAGCGAAGCAAACGCCTGATGGCACTCTGACCAGTACAGCTTGGTCAGCGAGCCGCGGGCCCCAATTTCGTTGCCCGCCATCATGGATTCGACCGTGCACTCGACCAGACCCTTGAGTCCATCAATCTCGCACAGCACATCGCCAATGCGGCGCTGGTAGTAGCCGTCCTGCAGGAGGCTGGACAATTCCTGGTCTGACTTGCAGGCCTGCACCAGATGACGCAACTCGCACTCGAAACGCCATGGGCGGTACATGCGATTCGTTGCCCGTTCAATCGACAACACACGCACCGCCGAACTCCATCCCTGGTCTGGCGCGCCAAGCCGGGCCGAATCGGGTACCACGACATTGTCGAAAAAGACCTCGGCGAACGACTCCTTGCCATCGATGGACTTGATCGGCACGACGCGAATACCCGGTGTGTCCATTGGCACCGCGAACATCAACATGCCGCGATGGGCATCCGCGACAGTGCCCGTGCGGGTCAGCAGCAGACAGAACTGGGACTTGGCGGCACCGCTGGTCCAGATCTTCTGGCCATTGATGCGCCAGTGGCCCCCCTCCTCCACGGCCCGGGTGCGCAGACGGGCCAGGTCGGAGCCGGCGTCCGGCTCGGAAAAGCCCTGACACCAGTAGTGCTCCATCCGCAGGATGGCGGGCAGGAAGGCCTGCTTCTGCGCTTCCGTGCCCACGGCCATGATGATGGGACCCGCGAGTTCCTTGCCGATGGAACTGACACTTTCCGGCATCGCCAAGGCGCCGACCTCTTTGTTCACCGCCAGGTGTTCACGCAGGCTCAGACCATGCCCACCATAGGTCCTGGGCCAGGTCATGCCAGCCAGGCCGGCGCGGTACATCGCAGCCTCCCAGTCACGGGACTCATCCAGTGAAGGAGACCGGTAATCCAGGCTGTCTGCGCGCATGTGCATGGGCAGGTTCGCGCGCAGCCAGGTGCGTGCATGTCGGCGGTACGCATCCCGTCCGGTGGCCGGATCAGGCAGGACCACATTCGTGTCAAAGTGCATGGGGTTCCTCAAGGTGCAGGGGCTGCGGATTGCAGGGGAATCATCAACGCGTCCAGCACGGCAACACCTTGGCCGCGGGGACGCACCAGAACCGGGTTGAGATCGATCTCGGCCACCTGGTCACGGTGCCGGTGGGCAAACTCGGACAGTTGGGCCACCAGACGAGCCGCCGCCTCCTGGTCCAGTGGCGGTTGACCCCGCACGCCATCGAGCAGCGGGAACAGGCGCAGCGAACGGATCATGGACAGGGCTTCGCCCTGCGACACGGGTGCAGCCTGTACTGCCACATCGCGCAAGACCTCGGCGTAAATGCCCCCCATGCCGACCATGACCACCGGACCAAAAACGGGGTCGCGCGACACGCCTGCGATCAGCTCCGCCCCGCCGGTCAGCATCGGGGCCACCAGAATGCCCTCAATGCGTGCCTGAGGCGCGCAGGTGCCCACATTGCTGAGGATCCGAGCATGCGCCTGCCGGACGGATTCGACATCGGCCAGGTTGAGCACCACGCCACCGACCTCGGTCTTGTGGGGCAGATCTTCAGACACGACCTTGAGCACCACCGGAAAACCCACTGCCTGAGCGGCCTCAACCGCTTCGTCCGCCGACTGAACCTGTTGCTCTTGCGGAATGGAAAAACCTGCGGCCGCCAAGGCTTGCTTGGCACCCCACTCGCTCTGAAAGGCAGAAGCAGGCAGGCGCGCCGGAGGTGTCGCGTCAGCGACCGGCGGCACAGGCGGCACAGCCTGCAGCTGCGACAGGCGCACCAGATGGGCCAGGCCACGGGCGGCCGAGTCAATGCTGGAGAACACCGGAATCCCCAACGCACGAATCTGTTGGACAGCGTCCTCCGGCCCCCGGCTGATGACCACCAATACCCGCTGCGGGTGGCGCTGGCGCAACTGGCTCAAGGCCTCCAGGTACACCCCCCGCAGGCGGCTGCTGTAGAGCGACAGCGACAGATACAGCACGGTCACCCCAGCGCCGGGCGCTTCCTGAAGGGCCGACAAAACGCTCAACAGGGTTTCGGGTTTGCTCGACAGTTGGGCAGACGCATCCACCGGATTGGTCGTGCTGGCGGTCGGCAACACACGCCGAATAAACGCTTGCGTCGCATCATCCAGGGGCGGCAGGCTCAACCTGGCCTCGCTCATGGCGTCGGCCATCATGATGCAAAAACCACCCGAAGCCGCTATCAAGGTCACCTCGGGTCCCATGGGCAAACGGTCGGGCAGCAGTTGGGCCAGGGCCTGGCCCAGCTCCATCAAGTCCTCGTGCGAGCGCACGCGCAGGGCCCCATGTCGCCGGAACACGGCATCAATCACCGCGTCTGAGCCGGCCAGCGCACCGGTGTGGGACGCCGCAGCGGCCTGCCCCATTTCTGTGGCGCCGATCTTCAGCACCAGCACCGGTTTGCGATGTTCACGAGCGATGTCAAGCGCGCGACGCAAACGGTCACCATCGCGGCAGGTTTCCATGCAGCACAGAATGACGCGGGTCTGAGAATCGCAGGCGAGAGCGGCAATGCCATCTGCCAGGTCCACATCGGCCTCGTTGCCCAAGGTCACCATGCGGCTGATCCCTACCCCGTTCTGCACCAGAATCTGCAGGGTGTAGCTTCCGATGTTGCCGGACTGCGAGACGATGCCCACGTGGCCAGGCTGGGGCATGTGGTCCTCCAGCGCGACCGAGAAGGAACCGATGGTCCGTTCCGCCACGCCGATGGTGCCCAGGCAATTGGGACCGATCAGGCGCATACCGTGCGCTTGGGCCAATCCGGTCATCTCTGCCTGCATCGCGGCACCGTCAGCACCTGCTTCGGCAAAGCCCGCCGACAGCATCACCACGCCCTTGACGCCACGTTGAGCGCACTCGCGAACCGCCTGCAACGCGGCCTCAGCGGGCACCGCCACCAGCGCCAACTCCGGCGCGGTCGGGGTGTCTGCCAAGCAAGGGTATGCGGCCAGGCCCTGAACCTCCCCGCCCTTGGGATTGACTGGGTAGATGGCGCCCGGATACCCATATTTCAGCAGCAGGTGCACCGGGCGCCCGCCGATTTTGGTGATGTCGTTTGAGGCACCGATGACGGCGATGCTTTTCGCTTTGAAAAAAGCATCCATCCCATCCCCGGGCAGGGGATGGTGTTTTGGAGTCAGCATGGTTCAGCGCCCCTTGAAAACGGGTTTGCGCTTTTCCAGAAACGCCAGGCGCGCTTCGCGCGCGTCCTCGGTTTTGGACAAGGTCATCGTGAATTCCTGCTCGAAGCGATAGGCGTCTCGCTGAGGCATCACATCGACCATGTTGGCGGCACGTTTGGCATACATCAAAGCCAGTGGCGCCTTGGACGCTATTTCGCGCGCCAGTGCCATCGTGACCGGCAGCAACTGTTCGGGAGGCAACACGTCTTCGAGCACATTGCGCCGCAACAGGTCAGCGGCTGTCAGACGCTGGCCCGTGAAAAACATGCGTCTGGCTGTGGAGCGACCGAACAAGGTGCGCAGCATGGAAGCACCCCCAGCCAGCCCCACGTTGATCTCCGGCATACCAAAAGTGGCGTTCTCCGATGCATACAAGATATCGCAGGCGGCCATCAAGCCCAGACCTGCCCCCAGCGCGGCGCCGTTTACCGCAGCGATCACGGGTTTGGCACATTCGCGGATGGCGTTGCCTGTTTCCCGGGTGATGCGGTTGTGCTCGAGAAAATCGCCCGGGATGTCGCTGTCAGGCCGGTCTTTCAGGTCGGCGCCAGCGCAAAACACGGTGCCGCTGCCCGTCAACAAGGCACAGGAAATGTCGTCGCGGGCCGAAATTTCATCGAATGCCGCAACGATCTGGCGCCGCATTGCACGGTTAAGGGCATTGACCGGCGGGCGATCCAAGGTCACCACCGCCACGCCCTCGCTCACATCGAGCCGCAGGCATTGCTCAGTCATGCAACCTCCTGAACTGTCGATCCGAACGCCCCGCGCCAGGCGGCGTGACCACCCTTCAAACCGACGCAGCAGTACGCGCCATTCACTTTTTTCATGTACCTAGTCTCCTGATAGGGACTGCGGCAGGACAAGGAACTTGCCATCTCGCAGAGTGACGCAAATTCTATGAATGCATGCGCGTTCCATTACCCGTTCAGCGGTTGGTTGTGTTCTGCAGAAAGTGCCAGAGTGACGATCCCGTCCTTGCCTACGATGGGACTCCATCCCTTCCCGACACGGCCTGTGGCCCTCTTGATCCAGAGAACGTGGCGGCGGTACTGCACACACCCCTCTAGAACCCTACTCTGCCGTGACCTCGACTGCCCTGAACATCACGCCCACGACCGATCGTGTGGGAGCCCTGGTGACCGCCTTGGGCGAATGCCCCATCTGGGACCCTCAACGTCGGCGGTTGTGGCTGCTGGACTGCCGTGTTGGACACATCCACTCGATCGATCTGGCGACGGGCGTAGGGGCACTGCAGACCGTGCCGGCCCCGGCTGGATCCATGGCGCTGAACAGGGATGGGCGACTCATCGTCGCGCTCAAGGAAGAGGTCGTCCTGCTGGACCCGGAGCGCGGCACACTCCGCTCACTCGGGCGCATCGACGATCAGCACCCCAATTTGCGTCTGAACGATGGCGCCGCCATGCCAGATGGCAGCTTTGTCGTCGGCACCATGCACGTGTTTCGGGATGAAGGCGAAGCGCCCCTGGGTGGGCTTTACCGACTGGATCCGCAAGGGCACTTTCGACGCATTGCGCAGGGCTTCGGGATCGTGAATGGACCTGTCATGCATCCCTGGAACGGACGGCTGCATGTCTGCGACAGCGCTGCAAGAAGCCTGTACTCCTATGCGATGGACGCGGACGGCTCCCTGCACGACAGCCGATTGTTTGCACAGACGAAGGCACTTGGCTCCGCTCCCGATGGCTGCTGCTTCGACCGCGATGGCGGACTGTGGACCGCACTGGTTCATGCCGGAGCGATCGTGCGTTTTGACGCCGAAGGTGGGATGACCCACCGAGTGAACTTGCCGGTGGCCCATCCCGCGTCGTTGTGCTTCGCAGGGGAGGCGCTCGATCAGATCGTTGTGACCACGATCAGCGACAGTGGACGCTTGCGAGGGAGCGGACCGCTCGACGGGGCCGTGCTGTGCGTGCGTGACCTGGGTTTTCAGGGAGCTGAACGCCCGCAATGCAACATCACGCCAAAGGACTGATGCCGCCTGCCCCTGCCGGGGCCTGAACCACTGAAAAGCGCAAAGATTCTCCCGACACGCGGGCTGCGACACAGTCGAGGAACAGCCGGATCTTGGTAGGAACCATCGGGGTGTCGAGAATGGTCGCGTACATGCCCTCTTCGAACGTGGTGTTCGTGATCTGAAGGTCTGGCAGCAACCGAACCAACGTGCCTTGCGCCACTTCTTGATGGACCGTGTAATCGTGGAGCAACGCAATACCCTCCCCCAGTCTGGCCAGCTCCAGCAACGCCATGCCGTTGTTGCTCACGTGCCGAGGCCGAAACGTGACCGCTTCAATGTCCTGATCAGGTGAGTGGGAGAAATACCAGACATATTGCTCTCCCGGCATCAGGTAAGCCAAACAGTCGTGGGCCGCAATGTCAGATGGATACCGCGGTGCAGGATGGTGGGCCAGGTAACGGGGTGAGGCCACCAGGAAACGCTCGCTGCGAAACAGGCGTCTGCGCTTGATCCCGGCCTCCACGGGTGGCGAGATGCGGAAATCAATGTCCGTCTGATGGCGCCGAAGATCCACCGGGGACTCCGACAGCACCAGTTCAAGGTGAATTTCTGGGTACTGCTCACGGAAAATTGCAATCAATGGCGGCAACACTCGCAAACCAAACATCATGCGCGAGTGCACACGCAAGACCCCCTTGGGCGCTGCACGAATTTCGGTGATGTTGCGATGCACCTCCTCGATGTTCCAGAGAATGCCCTCCAGCTGCTGAGCGTACTCCTGCCCAGACTCGGTGAGCACCACCTGACGTGTCGACCGCAACAGCAACTTGACGTTGAGCGTATTTTCAAACTCGGTGATGGCCCGGGACACGGCCGTAGCCGAGACGCCAAAACGCCGTGCCGTCTCCGAAAAGCTCTTGGTTTGAGACACCGACAGAAAAAGCTCCATCGCACGCAGACGGTCCATGATTCCTCCACTTTTTGCAGCACAGAACCTCGCATTATTGCTATTCCGGTTCAGAGAACGATACCCCAGAATTTGGGCTCACTCGCACATCCCCTCGTAGAAACGGAGACAACCCATGGAATTCGGCGTGTTCATCTTGGCCCAGCAACGCGGCTACCACCAGACCTCGCACCAGGTCATCCACAACTCGATCGAGCAAACCGTGGCCGCCGAACAAGCGGGCTTCAACACCGCCTGGTACGCCGAACATCACTTCAACAACTACTCGCTGTCACCGTCACCGTTGATGATGGTGGCCCACATGGCGGCGAAAACCAAGAGCATCCGGCTGGGCACTGCCGTCTGCATCTTGCCGCTCTACCACCCTGCGCGCTTCCTGGCCGAGGTCGGTTTTGTGGATACCGTGTCCAACGGACGCCTTGAACTGGGCGTGGGCTCCGGTTATCAGGAATTTGAATTCGAGCGCTTTGGTGTGAAGATTGCCGAGTCAGGCGAGATTTTTAACGAGTTCCTCGACATCATCCCCAAGGGACTAACGCAAAAGATATTCGAGTACGGGGGCAAATTCCTTCAGGTGCCACCCAGCTCCATCGCGGTGCGGTGCGTACAGGATCCGATGCCCCCTCTCTGGATCACCTCGGGTAACCCGGTGACGCTGTCACGCGGGGTGCGCGAAGGCCACAACCTGTTTGTCACCGCGCTACTCAACGGCACCGAGGCCATCACCGAATTGCGTGGTCGTATGGACAAAGTGGCCCAGGAAAACGGCAAAGACCTGGACGAGGACGTGAAGTTCGGTTTCCTGCGCTGCGCCTTTGCCTCAGACAAGCCCGCCGAAGTCGATGCCTATCTGGACAACGCGCGCTTCCAGCGCCGTATCTCCGAAAGCCTGAAATTCCGCCGTGCGCAATCGGATGACGGTTACATGGTCAAGGAAGTGCCCTCCCCCACCGACCCGACCTTCGAACAAATGCGCAAGAACCTGCCCGTAGGTTCGGTGAACCAGGTGATCGACAAGATGCTGGAAGAGATCAGCATCTTGCGTCCCAAGCACATTGCGGTGCAAACGCAGCTGGGTGACGTCGATCAGAAGACCATGCTCAAGCAGATTGAACTCTGGGGCGAAAGGATCATTCCCGCCATCCGCAAAGAGATTGGTCAGGACGTCCTGACCGCTGCGTAACCACTGGTTGAATCAGTAGAAGGTCCCCCTATGCAAGTCCACCTCACCAATGCGGGTGCCATCACCCTGTGTGCACCGACGGTCTTCAACCGACTGGACGTTCTGGTCGATCCACAACCGGCCACTCATTTGGAGCAGGCTATTGCGCGCATCGGCCGGCGCGAAGGCGAGCAGCACGTGCGTCTCGCACCATCGGTCCTGCGGTTTCTGTCGGGCCACGCCGGCGAGACAGCGTGGGAATCGGGGTTTGCTGCCATGTTGGACTACGCCACACGCCAGGGCTGGGTCAATGATCAGGGCGAAGTCCGCGCGCACCTGAGTTTCAAGGACAGTGACGCGGTGGTGTCGGCTGAAGACTTCAAGGCGGCCATGCGGTCCCTCCCGGCCGGTATTGCGGCCGTGACCACGGCCTATGGCGACTCTGTGGCCGGCATGATCGTCTCCAGCCTCACATCCATTTCAGCCGATCCACCGATGATTGGGTTTTTTGCGCACCAGCACTCATCGATCAATGAGCCCCTCATCCAGAGTGGCCGCTTTGTGGCCAACGTGCTGGGCGAGGAGCACGGAAAGGTCATGACCAGTTTTCTGAGTGAACCTCAAGGGGCGGCGCGCTTCACCACCGGCCAATGGACCAAGACGGAGCAGCACGTACCTGTGCTCAGAGACGCCTTGGCAAGCCTGGAATGCGACATCGTTTACACCCAGTCACTGGGTACCCATCAGCTGGTTGTTGGCAAGATTCGAAAAACAACCTGCTCAGCGGCCAATCCAGTGGTCCATTTCAACGCAGCCACGCACAGACTGGTACCCGCGTTGTCGCACTGAAGTTACGCCATTGGCCAGCCGCCCTTCCCGGGTGGCTCTTTTTCATTCCAACAGGGATGACCAGATCGTCATCGTCTTGCTCATGTCAGTCTCAACAACGTTTGATCCCAACGCATTGAGGGAACGGGTGGCTCTTGTCACGGGAGCCGCCGGGGGATTGGGTCTCTCCATCTGCGAACGCCTGCATGCGTTGGGCGCCGAAGTGGTCCACGCTGATATCAGCTACCCACATGGTGCCAACGACACCCCCACGGGCATCACCGTTCACTGTGACATTGCCAACCCAGACTCCATTCGGGCCTTGGGGCGGCTGGTTCAGGACCGCTATGGTCGTTGCGACGTGTTAGTCAACAATGCGGCCATCAGTGCGGCACCCGTAGGCCTGGAGCATTTTCCCATCGAGCTTTGGGAGCGCATCTTCAGCATCAACCTGCGCGGCGCCCTGCTCTGTGCCCAAGCAGTGGTACCCATGATGTTCGAGCAACAGGCCGGCACCATCATCAACGTGGCATCGATTGCCGCGCAGGTCGCTACGCGGGTGGGCGCCTACGGACCCGCCAAGGCCGGCCTGCTGGGCCTGACCCGCCAGATGGCGGTCGAGTGGGGCCCACGCGGCCTCAGGGCCAATGCCATCAGCCCCGGCATGATCCGAACGCCCTTATCTGAGGTGCATTACAGCGATCCACAGAAGTTGCAGGCTCGCACGTCCAACATTCCCGCACGTCGCATCGGGCACCCGCAGGACATTGCCGATGCGGTGGGCTTCTTGGCGTGCGATGGATCCGCTTATATCAACGGTCAGGACATCGTGGTCGATGGCGGCTTCCTGAAAGCCTCTCTAGCCAACCTGTACTGAATGGACCGACACAGAGGCTCTCATGGCCGCGGACCAACGCCATGTCACGATGGGCCTTTGCTGCTCTGCAAGCAGTGGTCTTTCGTACAAACGATGACATGGTGGTGCCCGCTGTTTCACATGATGGCCAACCCAGCATGCTGGCGGACTTTCAGCGTAGCGCGGAACAACGCCCTCCGAGCCGACTCATAACGGTTCATGCAGCCAAGGATGGGCGAAATGGTACCTATGGGAGGGTCGGCAGGGATTCATGTAAAAAACCGCAGAAACGAACCTAACCCTATGATTCCATTGGAATTATGGTGACATCGGAATTCAGCGGTCCGATCTTCCGACGGAAGTCGAGTGTGTAGTCTCCAAACCGGTTGATATGGGCCGTGCGGAACGGAGCGAGACCACCCAGGATCTCCGGCGTGACCTCGGCACCTTCGTCGCGAAGCTCCCGCAGTACACGTGTCATGCCGACCACGTTGTGCAGGATGATCATGTTGGCCACGAGGTGGTTGTACTTGATCACCTTGCGCTGCTCGTGCCGGATGTTCTCGGCAATGATCCCCTCGCCCCCGAAGAAGGACCAGCCGGCAAAGCCGTTGAACTGTTCGCTCTTGTTGGTCTCGGCGTGGATCACCTTGCGCAGCCCGACATCCCCGATGTAGCTCAGCAGAAACATGGTCCGGATCACTTTGCCGAGTTCGACGAACGCGAAGTACAGCTTGTTCTTGCGGCTGTAAGTGCCAAGCCGACGCAGGATGGCCGACGGCGTGATCTTGCCTGTCTTGATGGACACCGCCACCCGCAACATCGCCGGCAAATGCAGTTCAATCAGCTGCCAGTCGATCACGTCGCTGAACAACGCATTGATGTTTTGGTACACGGCGCCCGCCTGCGGGCGATGGAATTTCAGATCCTGAATGCCCCGGATGCGCGGCATGAGTTGGATCCCGAGCAAGTGAGCCAGCGCAAAAACCGGGTAGCTCTGTGCCTGCGTGTCACCGTGAATCGTGTCGGGCCGAATGTCGGACTCGTTACTCATGAGCCCATCCAGGATGTGGATGCCTTCATAGGTGCCACAAGAGATGAAATGGCTGAACAGCGCAATGAACTTGTCGGAGACATGGTAGTAGCCGATGCCGCCGTACCCACCATAGCGGATGTGGTGCTCGGACAGCAGGTTCTGCTCGTACAGATTCCACTTGGTGCCGTCGGCCGAGGCGTGTTTGCCGGTGCCCCAGTAACCGGGCAGCTCAAACTTGTTGTAGGCGTTGATCACCTTGACGATGGCACTGTCCAGAAGGTCTTCGCTGACGTATTTCAGGTTCAGCCAGGAAATCTGGCGCCGGCTCAACCCTTTGATCGATTTGGCAGTCTGAACAGGACCCAGGTTGCAGCCATAGCAGAACAAGGTCGTGATCACACGCAGGCGCAAGTCCTCAAGGCGGCTGTCGGTCCCCGCCAGGGGGCGAAACAGCTTGTGAAGGTCCAGCCAGCGCTCGGTGTCGATCATGACGTCCACGATGCTGGCCGCTTCCATCCTCTCGGTGATCATGCCGTCGATGCGGGCGGCCGCCTCGACGATGTCTGAGCGCGGCGGCTTTCGGAGGATCAGTCGCCCATCGACGATCTCTGCGTGGGCGTTTTCCGGAAAACTGGCATCGATTTCCAGGGCTCGCTGTGCCATGGACGATCTGAGCTTCGACACAAAGGTGCCGGGCTCCGTCTCGATGCCCGTGACCTGCCCGTAGTCGCCCAGCTCGCGTTCAAAGGTTTCATCGTCGACCAACTGCTCGCGGTAGTCGTCGTAGCGCTCCCCGTACTTGATGAAGAGGTCGCCCGACTTCAGGTCGTCCTTGACGGCGTGCATGACCGCCAGCTCAAAATACCGACGGCGGACAGCTTCCACGCGACCTTTGCCCTCCGGTTTGACCAGCACAAGCTTTCTCCATTGGGCCGACATCCAGCGCAAATCCGTGTCTTCGCTCAGACCCAGCATGTCCAGCGGCACGGTGTCGGAGCGGTTGTCTCGCAGTTTGGAGAGGGCCTCCATCAGTCGCTCCACCACCAGGTCCTCGCTGCTGGCCTTGGGCGATGCGATGTCGATGCAGTTGAGCAGCTGTGCTCGCACCATCTTGTACGGCTGCAGCAGGAACGGCAAGTGGTTTCGCCCGGCATAGGCCAGGTGCTGTTCACATTCGTTGAGCAGCTCGTCCACCTCAGCCACCAGGGTCGTGCTGATGGCTTCGACGCGCTGGGTGTCAGTCCCATCCAACCGGTAGGCCCCCAGGATGTCTTTGAGCTGCCCGACCAGCATGTCGGTTTTGTGGACGCGCTCCTGCTGGAACGACAGCAGTTTCTGCCGGGCATAGTTCTCCAGGTTCTGCATCAGGCGGATGAACAGGTCCGCGGCATCGTCCAGCGATTGGGCGTGCTGCGCCCGGATAAAGATCACCGCCAGCGCATAGCGCTTTTGTGGCTTGAGTTCGGCCATCTCGGTCGCATTGAGGGCACGCGCCAGGAGCCGGAACTGCTTGAGCTTGGGCACCGGCACCTCGGGCTTGGGAAGCTGCTCCACCAGGAGCTGCAGACGCCGGATGTGCTGGATGTAGGTGCGCGTCTCCTTGTTGGTGGGCCGCTTGGGCTCGCGCTTGAGCATTTGCCAGGGTGACGCCGACTCGCCCGTGGCCGTCTTAAGCAAGCCGTCGATCAAGGCCCTGGTCTGTGCCGTCAGTTGCCCAGCGATGGCGGAGAAATGCTGGTTGTTGCTCTTTTCCCGGGCACGAAACGCCATCCGGTCCAGCGTCGAGAAGGCCGGCAATTCGTAGCGATGGTGGACCAACTCCTCCAGCATCACGTTGATGATGTCGGCCACGGCGTGTTTCGTCTCGGCCGCGGTGTCCGCCACGACGTCCAGCCAGTCATGGCCCGCTGCGTCCAGCGAACGAACATTCAGATGGCTGCGTAACGCCGCAAAGAGCGCCGAGCGCGAGCCCGAGGCCTCCAAGCGCCTGAACTCCGTCGCCAAGGGTGGCCGAATCACGCCCGCCTGCAGCGCAATGTGCTCTCGAATCACCTGGGGCACCTCGGTCAGTGGGATGAAATATCCCAGACGCTGGAAGACCTTCAGGTGGATCAGCGCCGCCATGCGCAGCAAGGCGCGCTTGCCGATGTCGGCAGCCAGGCGTTGTTCATCTTCGGTCGGCGTGTAAAGCTCCGCCAACTCACGGGGTGTCGGATCGGGCCTCAGGCTGGGATAAGCCGTTTCATGGAGCGTGGTCATGGGCGGGGACTGCCCCGCCGGGATGCTTGCCTACCCATCGCCTCAATCCCAGTGTGAATCGGTCGCCGGCTCATGAAACGAGGTTTCCAGCAGGCACTGGTTGTCTTCGGCGACGCGGAACATGTCGTCCAGCAGCGCGGCAATGACCTCGTCCAGCGCGTCACGGGACAGGTGAGGAATCGTGAGCTCGTACAGCGTGCCCTCGGTGTTCAGGCGCTGCATGGCAAACCGTTCAAAGCAGGTCTGCTCGATCAACCGGTGGCCGCGCGCCAGGCCGCGCGACTGTTTGCTGAGCCTGGCCAGGGTCATCGTGACGCGCAGGACCGCCACAGACAGTGTTTCTTCGGCGGGTGGGTGTGCAACACCCGCCTGCTCTGTCACCAAGAGCAAAGGTGGCTGTAGCAAATGGCCTGGCGGCGCCAGGGCAGCCAGTCCCTGCTCGAAGCGCGCTTGCAGACTTGAATTCGATGCATCCAGGTAGCGCATGGCCGATTTGACATCCTTCCAGCCGACGTACTCCATCAGCTCCTTGATGTCCCAGCCGCTGGCGCGGGCCCACCCGGCAAAGCCGCGCCGCATGGAGTGGCTGCTGTACTCCTCGGGCGACTCAACGCCGGATTCAGCGAACAGGCTGCGCAGCAAGGGGATCAGGCTGTTGGCATGCAGGCTTTCGTCGGCGACATGCCCCCAGCGATCGATTTTTCGGAACACCGGACCCTCGGTCAAGCCGGCCAGATCGATCCAGGCATTGAAGGCCGCCACTGGACATAGGCGGGAAAGGGCTGGACATCTAAAAACGCGGCCCTGATGCTGCCTGTCGCCTTTGCTGCGGCCCAGGTAGCAGGTCATGCCTTGGCCGGGAGTGACCTCGATGTTCTCCACACGCAGGTTGACCAACTCGTCGGAACGGAATCCCCGCCAAAACCCCAGCAGCATGAGGCTGCGGTCGCGCATGTGGCGCAGCAAGGCCGCGCGGTCACCAGACTGCTGCGCATGGTTGATGGCGGTATCAAGCCACTGATCGACCTGCTGAAGCACGGCCAGTTCGAGTGGCCGGGCGCGCTCTTCTGGCACGCTGTGGACGGAGCGAATGCCCTTGAGCACCTGGCGCACCAGAGCCGATTTGGTGGGATCTGGAAAGCCCTGATCTGTGTGCCACCGCGACAGCGCCGCCAGCCGCTGGCGCAGGGTGTTGATGGCCAGGGTAGCCGCATGGTCGGCCAGGTAACGGGCGATGGCGTCAGCCGTGGAAGGCAGAAAACCTTTCCACTCAACTTCATAATGGCGAATCGCCGAAGCGTAGCTCCGGCGTGTGTTGTCGCTCTCAGCTGCCTCAATGTATTGGGCAAGACGGGTCATATCGCGGTCGTCAGGGCTACTACTCCGTCAGGAGGATTGACGCCAGCCGATGTTTTTTTCGCAGCCATCGTATCGGGCTTTGGAACGCACCTGTCGCCGTGAGGCGAGTTCAGGAAAATTGCAGCTCGATCTTACCGGCGCGCCGCCGCACCGGGCCAACCACGATCTTCACATCGTGCCCCAGCTTGGCCACCAGCTCGAGCAGCTTGGCTTCGCTGACACCGCGGAACTGACCGCGCGTGATGCGCGAGACCTTGGATTGATCGATGCCCAGCAGCGTCGCCGCACCTTCTTGCGTCAGGCGACGAGCCTTGATCGCACGGGCGATCTCGGCCGCGAGCTGGGATTTACGCTGCATCTCCGCAGCATCGGTGTAACCCAGGTCGGCATAGACATTCATGCCGCCTTCTTCAATCGTGATTTCGTTGTGCCGATTCATTTGCGTGCTCCTTGCTGCGCCTGCCATGTTTAGAAATCCTGCTTCGCGCCTTTCAGGCGGATATTGATCAAATCCATGTCCGGTTTGGGTGTGGCAATGTCACTTCTAGACTTCTTCTGGAAGCAGTGCAAGACATAAACCCAACAGCTAACTTGACGGTGTGGACAGCCCGGAAGGTGTTACCGTGATGGTCCTGGACGACATCCAGCACACTCGCCGAGCCGAAACCGGTCATCACCTTGGCATCCTGGTGTTTACCGCCGGTTTGAGCCAAGTCGATGGCATGACCGAAGATTTCCTTGGCGTCCTCCGGCATCGCATCCAGGTCGCGCTTGGCGGAACTGACCCATTTGACGAGTTTGCGCGCTTGCTTCAATATTGCTTGTGATTATGGCTGTTTGGGCATAATTCTGTCCGACTCGTTGAAAGCTTGCTGTGGCTTCTCTCAAAACAAAAAACGAGGCAAATCTTACCGACGAGAAAAGTAGAGAACCTTGATATCAGGTTCTTCCACTTGCGTACTGGTGCAGCGTTCGTGCCCACACACACCGATCGGCCTAACCTGAACTGCCGTAGGATCAGGCGGTGATCATCGTCTTACGATTGCTGATCTGGATACATACGCGTAGTGCGACTTGATGGGTATCTGCCGGCACCGTCTACCTGCTGGAGGGGTTGTGCAGAAGCTGCCTTCTTACAAACGATGCCGTCACGAGGTGGTGTTAGCTTGAAGTGGGCGCACCTGTCGTTGCGCTCATGCAGGCAGTGGGGAAACATCCTGCGTCGGCACCACGACTTCATCCGATCGGAATAAGCGGCTCTTGCGCCAGGCGCTTCATCTGCAGACTGACGCTGTTGCGATGCCGGCCCAGCATCTTCACCCGGTTGCTGAACGTGTACACCGCCGCAACAAACGTGGTTCATCCCCGTCTGCTCAATGTTGACCAGCGCCCTCGGGGCCTGATGCCTACGCTGAAGGTGGTGGCCGTAAGGTTCAGATACTCCGTCATCGCATCGTCGAATCGGAACATGGCGGCGGCCCAGGTTTCAAAGAAGGGCAACAACGCGCCTGGGTCCGTATCACTCAAGTGGATCTCCGCTCCGGCCGCACAAGCTCGGGGGGCGGAACGGGAACTTGAGGTGAGCGCGGCTGCTCAAAAAAAGTTAGAGACGTTGTCTTCCCAAGGGACCAGGAATGGCAGCAGGAAAGGCGCATCCCCCATGACCAGCGAAACTCACTTACTTTCCGTGCTCCGAATGAAGCATGGGACGGGTCGCGGTCGGGGCATGGCCGATCTGTCGCGACCCGGTTGGCTGGCGGCTGTTTCGACAGCCAGAAGTGTTGGCGTGGTTGCGACGTGCGTGCCCTTTATTGCTTCAATGTCTCCAAGTGAACGTGCACAAGCGTTCGGGGCGCTCGTGGAGGTCGATGTCGCGGACTTCAAGCCGGGAGAACTGCACACCGATGCGTGGTGCGGCAAGCCAGTGTGGTTGCTTATGCGCACTCCGTCCATGCTCGATGCCTTGCGCGGCCACGATGCGTTGCTTGTCGACCCGCAGTCAGATCGACAGGAACAAAAGCCAGAGTACGCGCGCAACGACTTCGGCTCGGTTAGATCTGACATCGCCGTCATGGTGGTCCTTTGTGCTCACCTTGGTTTCATTCCGTCCTTCCGGCCAGAGCCGGGCGCTGTTGACATCGGCGCATCTTGGCCAGGCGGCTTCTATTACCCCTGCCACGGGTCGCGTTTCGATTTTTCGGGGCGTGTTTTCAAGAACGTGCCAGCTCCAAGGAACCTGGAAGTGCCGCCTCACCACTATATCGGCGCGTCAGTGCTGCCTATCGGCGAGGATCCGCCCTCGACCTGCCCCGAACGTGAGACGAGTAATCCGTGATTCGCCAAATCCTATTCTTCGTGATCATGGCTGTGTCGACAGCGGCGGCTGCCACTGCAGACGAAGCCGCAGTGCGTGCGACCCTACTTCGCCTGTTCCCTCACAGCTCAACCCAGGGGATCTCAAAGACACCCATTCCTGGCCTGTTCGAAGCAGCGATCGACGGCCGGATTGTCTATGTCACAGGCGATGGCCGCTATCTTCTCGGTGGACCGATTTTTGACGTCAATGCCGACCAAAACCTCACCGACATCCGGCTCGAACAGATCAACATGATTCCCTTTGGAAGCCTCCCTCTTGAATGGGCGTTCAAACGGGTCAAAGGTACGGGTGCACGAAAAATCGCAATCTTCGTAGGCCCTGACTGCGCCTACTGCAGGGTTCTCGAGCAGTCACTGAAGAGCATTGACAACCTTACCGTGTTTGTATTTCTCTTCCCAATTGAACAGATCCTCCCCGGCGCGACCGCCAAGTCCTTGGCGGTGTGGTGCGCGAAGGACCAGCTCAAGGCGTGGGACGAAATCGCACAAATTGGCACCACACCCCCTGGCGCTGTGACGTGCGAAAACCCAATTCCCAAGATCGTCGAATTCGCCAAAAAGCACCGAATAACCGGCACCCCAACGACGATTCTTGAGGACGGGCGGCGGTTGGTCGGAGCAGTTCCGCGTGCCGAATTGGAGGCGCAGTTACAGAGATCGTCAAAGCGATGAGCCATGACAAGTGTTCTCTATGGTTACGATTCGATCCAATACGCATGAACTGCATGCTTGCCTGGTTGCTGTTGGCTTCATCCCCCTTGATGACCCGGAAACTGCAAGCAGAACCTCGCTGTTCCTGCTGCCGATGTAGCGGAGGCACTGCCACCGTGAGCAACCATGATGGCTTTGGTGATGGCCAGGCCCAGGCCAGCGCCATCCGATGAAGGGTGCGCGCGCGCCTTGTCGGCACGGTAGAACCGATCGAACAGCCGCGGAAGATCAGGTGCGTCAATCTGGTCGCCAGTGTTGGTGACACACAAACTAATGGAATCTTCCTGAGCGTAAATAGCCAGCTCAACATCGGTGCGTGGGTGCGCGTGCCGAAGTGCATTGGATAGCAAGTTGCTGATGGCTCGACGAATCATCAGGCGATCGCCCACCACACTGCCCGACCCCAACACCCGAAGGCGAATCTCCTTGTCTTCAGCGACAGCATCGTAGAAATCCAGAAGGCTCGCCACCTCGTCTTCCAGCGCGACATCTTCGCGATTTGGAAGTTGGATGCCGTGGTCCGTCTTTGCCAGAAAAAGCATGTCGGACACCATGCGAGCAAGGCGCTGTAACTCTTCGGCATTGGAGGCGAGGATGTCGCGGTACGTGTCCGGATCACGAGGTTTCGAGAGCGATACCTGGGTCTCTGTCAACAGGTTGCTGAGGGGTGTGCGTAGTTCGTGGGCGATGTCGCTGGAGAAATCCATCAACTTCGCGAAGTCCAGCTCCAATCGCTCCAGCATGGTGTTGAGGCTGCGAGCCAGCTCCGCCATTTCGACGGGCACTGCATCGATCGGCATGCGCTGGTCAAGCTTGTGGGCAGTGACCTTCTGCGCTCGCTCCTTCATGATGCGCAGCGGAGCAAGACCGCTGCGGGCCGCCCACCACCCCAGCAGACCGCTTATCAGGGTCGCCACCAAAACGTAGATTGCCAATTGCTGGTGCAGCATCTGTAGGAAATGGGTGTGGTGCTGCGTGTCCAGCGCGAGGGTCAGGCGCATGCTCTGCCCTTGACCTGCAACTCCACCAGGCAAATGTGCTGCGGAAAGCTCTGTGCTCATACCTCTCATCTGACGTTCACCATCGGCCCAGTCCATGGGCTGATCTGAGGCGCTTCGCGCAGCGAGCCACGCTGGAAACTTGATGCCGCTTGTACCGAACAGCTGTTCGTCACCGCGCGTCAGTGAAATAAAAAGACCTTGATGACTACTGAGCGATTCTTCCAGCCTGCCAGAAAGACCGGCTGGCTCTGGCGTTTCTTCCACGATTTTCTGGATCAGATGTACTTTGTCCAACAGGTAGTCTCGATCGAGGTCGATGAAGTGCTGATGGGTGGACCAGGCCACCAGGAAACCGAGGCCGAGCAGCACCGCAGCCGACACCAGGGTGTAAAGACAGGTGAGTCGTACGGTGAGGGTCAGGCGCCGGATCATCTAGAGTGCTCCGGCACTTCCAGCACGTAACCCATGCCTCGCACTGTTTGCAGCAGCCGGACCTCAAACCCGTCGTCCACCTTCACGCGTAGGCGGCGCATTGCCACCTCAATGACGTTGGTGTCGCTGTCGAAGTTGACGTCCCACACTTGCGAGGCGATCAGCGAGCGTGGCAATACCTCACCCTTGCGTCGCATCAGCAATTCGAGCAAGCCGAACTCCTTGGCGGTCAGGTCGATGCGCTTGCCGGCACGGGTGACCCGGCGGCGAAGCAAGTCCAACTCCAGGTCCGCGACCTGCAGGGTGGTGGGTTCCATCCCCGAACGTCCCCGTCTCAAGATGGTGCGCACCCTGGCCAGAAGCTCGGAAAACGAAAACGGTTTGACCAGATAGTCATCTGCACCGAGTTCCAGTCCGTAGACGCGGTCGTCCACATGGTCCTTGGCCGTCAGGAACAACACCGGCATGTGGCGGCCTTGCGCACGCAGACGCTTCAATACCTCCCAGCCATTCATGCCTGGGAGCATGACGTCCAGGATGATGAGATCGTGGTCGCCCTCCAGGGCCTGATGCAGCCCGTCAACTCCATTGGAAAGCCACTCAACGGCATAACCCGCCTCGCGCAGCCCCATGCACAGGTACTCACCCGTCTTGCGCTCGTCTTCAACAATCAAGATTTTCACGTTCACTCCTGATGTGATTTTCGCCGGCTACAGCGGCTCTCGACCGGACCTGACAACTTTGTAATGAAACCGACAGGTTCGCGACAGGGGGTCTTTTGCACACTGCGTCCAGCTTGAAACGAACAAACAGGAGCAAATCAGTGATTCGACGACGTTACCCCTCCAAAGCGCTGCATGCAATCGCCCTCGGCCTACTTGCCATCCCTGTCCTGGCATCTGCCCAACTGGCGCCTGCCCCAGCCGAAAAAGACTGGCGAGAAGCCAACGATGAGGTCGGCAAGTTCAAACGAGGGCATGCTGACATTCTCAAATGGGAAGCGCAAAACACTCCCGCTCCTCAAAGCCAGGAAGAGGCCACTCCTTCGCTGAGCTTGATGACAGCCGAAGATGCCGTCCGGCAAGCATGGAAAGCACATCGCGAACTCGTCTGGTCGATGGGCAAGGTGGGAACAGCCAACGTGGACCTGATTGCAAAAGGCCGGTGGACCGAGCTCGATCCCATGCTGCAACGAAAGGTGGGGGTCGTCGACGAATTGCTGGAGGTCGCTGTCCAGGGACGCAAGGCTTGGATTCAAGCAGTTGCCTCTCGGCAGACTCTAAAGCACCTCCGCGATGCACTTGGGGCGGCTGAAGCGGCCAACGAATTGGGCCGCCGCATGGTCAGCGTCGGCAACTGGAGCAAGCTGCAGCAGGCTCAGACACAGTTGGCACTGTCCTCTGCGCAAATGAATGTGCGCCGCGCCCAACACGCTGCAACCCAAGCTGAAGCCGCGCTGATCAAAACTCTGCGGTTGACGGGCGTGCACAGCACCATCGCCCTTCCCGAGCGGCTGCCGGACATGCCCACCATGGCGATTGACCAGGCTGTGTTCGACGATCGCGCTGAAGCAATCGCCTCACAACTCCCAAGAGCCGAGAGCATGCGAAACAGGGCGCATGTTCGTCTGGCTCAGCAGGCATACCAGGCCAGCCACGCTCTTGCGCTGAGCACACGCGATGAGGTCCTGAAAGTGCGGGAGTTCATCACCGAAGAAACTGTTCTCCACTACAACGGCATGCTCAAGAGCGTCTGGGACCTGCTGGGTGAGGTCTCCAACCAATCGCAAGCCGTTGTGGGCGCCATTGATGCGCAGCGCGACTTCTGGATCGCAGAGACCGATTTGCAATGGGTTTTGCAAGGCGGAGCGCCAGACAGTTTTGTGTCACTGGTTGGAAGTGGCGGAGAAACCGCAGCCGCTGCTGGTCACTGATCACATTCAATGCATTGAAAGATTTCAAACATGAGTCTCCTAAATTCACGTCGTCAATTTTTTGCGGGTGCCGCCGCTTCAGTGGCTGGTCTGGCGGTTGCAAAGTCTGCCATGGCCGCCCTGCCTGAGCCTGTCTATCAAACGTCCGTCGACACCGCGCCACCGCTGGTGCCCACCACAGGCCGGCCCTACAACCCGGTGGTCACACTCAACGGCTGGACCCTGCCCTGGAAGATGAACAACGGCGTCAAGGAATTCCACCTGGTGGCCGAACCGGTGGTGCGCGAGGTGTCGCCGGGCTTCAAGGTCAATATGTGGGGTTACAACGGCCAGAGCCCAGGTCCGACCATCGAGGTGGTTGAGGGCGACAGTGTGCGCATCTTCGTCACCAACAAGCTACCCGAGCACACCTCAATTCATTGGCACGGTCAACGTCTACCGAATGGTATGGACGGAGTGGCTGGCCTCAATCAACCGGCTATTCCTGTGGGAAAGACCTTCGTATACGAATTCGAGGCGCGCCGTCCGGGCACGTTCATGTACCACCCCCATGCGGACGAAATGGTGCAGATGGCGATGGGAATGATGGGTATGTGGGTGACCCACCCCAAGGCAAAGCACCCGCTCATCAGTGAGGTGGATCGCGATTTTTGCTTCCTATTGAACGCCTTCGATGTGGAACCAGGGAGCAGGACCCCCAAAATTGCCACGATGACTGACTTCAATATCTGGTGTTTTAACAGTCGGATTTTCCCAGCGATCGACACCTTGAACGTGCGCCTCAATGACCGGGTCAGGATCCGCGTTGGCAATCTTACGATGACCAATCACCCGATTCATCTTCACGGACACGAGTTTCTGGTGACTGGCACCGACGGTGGCCCAACACCTGCGAGCACACGATGGTACGAAGTGACCACCGACGTGGCCGTTGGGCAAATGCGCCAGATCGAGCTGATCGCTGACGAAGAAGGCGACTGGGCCATGCATTGTCACAAGAGCCACCACACCATGAACGCCATGGGCCACGACGTGCCCACCATGATCGGTGTGGACCACCGTGGCCTGGTCAACAAGATCCAGAAAGTCGTACCCGATTACATGATGATGGGCGAGCGCGGCATGGCCGACATGGGCGAGATGCAGATGCCTATTCCCGACAACACGGCGCCCATGATGACGGGTACGGGTCAGTTCGGCCCGTTGGAGATGGGAGGAATGTTCACGGTGTTTAAGGTGCGCAAGGACCAAAAGCCGGGTGACTACAAGGATCCAGGCCCGTACAAGTTCCCCGAAGGCACTGTTGCGCACGAATGGACCGGCGCGCCGCTGCCCGCTGTCAGGCCCAAGGCCAGTGCAGACACGACACCCGCCACTGCAAAGGCGGTCAAACCCAGTGGCTCAGCCATGAAGCACTGATCAAATCACCCACGTTCCCACCCCTCACCCAGACCGACCAGTTGACAAGGAACCTTCATATGCAAATCACCAAAACCCTGATTGTGTCTGCCATGCTGGCAGTCTCTTCTGCGTCGTTTGCTCATGGCGACAAGGAGCACGCCAAAGGAGCCGCGCCCATGAAAATGGAGCAAAAGGAGTGGGGCATCGGCGGCCACTCGAACGCGGTCAAACGCACCGTGGAAATCCGCATGACGGACAACATGCGCTTCACGCCCGACCTTGTTGAGGTCAAGCAAGGCGAGACGATCCGCTTCGTGCATGTCAACAACGGCAAGGTGATGCACGAGTTCGTCTTGGGCACCAAGAAAGAGCTGGATGAGCACGCTGCGCTGATGAAGAAGTTTCCCAATATGGAGCACGATGAGCCCTACATGGCTCACGTGGCAGCGGGCAAAAAAGGCGAGATCGTCTGGAATTTCAACAAGGTCGGTGAGTTTGACTTCGCCTGCCTGCTGCCCGGTCACTATGAAGCTGGCATGGTTGGCAAGATCAAGGTCGTTGCCCAATAAACATCGGTTATCTCAACAACCCAACTCTGAAACGACATCATGAAAACGTTCACCAAAGCTGCAGCACAACTTGTCGCCGCCACCGTGCTATCACTGGCGCTACCCCTGATGGCACAAGCAGGAGGAGACCACGCCAAAATGGGCATGGATCACGGCAAAATGGGCATGGCGGGGTCCCCTGGCATGACGGACGGCGAGATTCGCAAGATCGACAAAGAAACCGGAAAGATCACGATCAAGCACGGCGAGATCAAGCACATGGACATGCCGCCCATGTCGATGGTGTTCAACGTCAAGGACAAGGCCTTGCTGGACAAGGTTCAGGTGGGCGAGAAGATTCAGTTCATCGTCATCCAGGACGCTGGCAAGATGGTCGTCACCGACATCCAGGCGGGCAAGTGAGTTGACTGGCCGCCACCCTGTCGGCTCTCTCCCCGGGGCGCGGTTGCTTCAGCCGAGCCCCGCTTTTTTTGTGGCCAGTTTGATCGCCCTGGCAAAGACAGGGCAGTTGTCCCGTATGCGTCCGGTGATCCCATCTTGAGATAAACCCAGCGCCGAGGCATGGTGTGCACGATGAAGATCATGCACACCATGGCGAACGATACGATCGCCCAACGTGACAAGCGGCGCTATTACTCCCCAGAACTCAAAGCTCAGATCGTGGCCGAATGCCAGGTCTCCGGCGCGTCGGTGGCCGGCGTGGCGCTTGCACACGGGGTCAACGCCAACATCGTTCACCGCTGGATGCGCGAGCAAGCGGACTCCCTGTTTCCAGTGCCCCGGAACGAGTTCGTTGCGCTGAATCTGCCTCCACCAGTTGAACAGGTCCCTGCAACTGAGACCGGCTCACTGCCAGTGGCGCGCTCGATCCACGTTGAGGTTCAGCGCAGTGCCGGTGTGGTCACCGTGAACTGGCCACTGGAAGATGCAGCGTCATGTGCAGCGTGGCTGCGCGACTGGCTCCGATGATCCGCATTGATGCACTGTGGCTTGCCACCGAGCCGCTGGACATGCGAGCTGGCACCGAGACGGCGCTGGCCCGTGTAGTGGCTGTCTTTGGCGCAGCGCGCCCACACCACGCTTATATGTTCGCCAATCGACGGGCCAACCGCATGAAAGCGCTGGTGCACGACGGCATTGGTGTCTGGCTGGTATGCGTCCGGGCAAGTCATCTTGACTGTGAGCCGGGGGCTGAGTCGAGGCTGAAGGCGGGGTAAGTAAAATGACGCGGTGCAACATGTCCTCGCAGCCTCTCTCAAGCACCCGGTGTTCTACCCGGGCTGGGGCCTGCCACGGGGATTCTTCTGCTCGGTGACTCCACCGTAGTTCCCCTGGGCCGCCACGCGCCCTACTTGCTTCGCCTGACCAGCATCAGTTGGTCACACCCCTCTTGCAGCGCTTTCTGCCTTCGCCTCACCGCGAGGGCCATCTCTCCATGTCACTTCAAACGCTACGCCAGGACTGGCTGTCCAACGTGCGCAACGACCTCCTCGCGGGTCTGGTCGTCGCCCTCGCCCTCATCCCGGAGGCGATTGCCTTCTCGATCATTGCCGGGGTGGACCCCAAGGTGGGCCTGTACGCCTCCTTCTCCATCGCCACCATCATTGCCTTCACCGGAGGCCGACCTGGAATGATTTCCGCCGCCACGGGTGCCATGGCGCTCCTGATGGTGTCGCTGGTGAAAGACCATGGCCTGGAGTACCTGCTGGCCGCCACGGTGCTCACCGGGGTCCTTCAGGTCATTGCTGGGTGGGTCCGTCTGGGTGCATTGATGCGGTTCGTGTCGAGGTCGGTGGTCACGGGTTTCGTGAACGCCCTCGCCATCCTCATCTTCCTCGCCCAACTGCCCGAACTCACGAACGTGACGTGGCACGTCTACGCCATGACGGCAGCGGGTCTCGGCATCATCTACGGCTTTCCCTACATCACCAAGGCGGTGCCGTCGCCACTGGTGACCATCGTGGTGCTGACAGGTATCGCCATCGCGCTGGACCTCGACATCCGCACCGTGGGCGACATGGGCGACCTCCCCGACAGCCTGCCGATGTTCCTCATCCCGAACATCCCGCTGACCTGGGAGACGCTTGCCATCATCTTCCCGTACTCGCTCACCCTCATGGTGGTGGGCCTGCTGGAATCGCTGATGACGGCGACCATCGTGGACGACCTCACGGACACCAAGAGCGACAAGAACCGCGAGTGCGTGGGCCAGGGCGTTGCCAACATCGCCACGGGCTTCATCGGCGGTATGGCGGGCTGCGCCATGATTGGTCAGTCCATCATCAACATCAAGTCCGGGGGACGTGGTCGGCTGTCTAGCTTGGCGGCTGGCGCGTTCCTCCTGCTGATGGTCGTGTTCCTGGGTGACTGGGTGGCGAAGATACCCATGGCCGCCCTGGTGGCCGTGATGATCATGGTCTCCATCGGTACCTTTAACTGGGGTTCCATCAAGAACCTGCGCGAGCACCCCAAGAGTTCCAGCGTGGTGATGATTGCCACCGTGGCCGTGACCGTGGCGACCCACGATCTCGCCATGGGAGTGCTGACTGGCGTGCTGCTCTCCGGGTTCTTCTTCGCCCACAAGGTCGGGCAGATTCTGCGGGTGAAGTCGCAGAGCGAGGACGAAGGGCGCACCCGCACCTATCAGGTCATCGGGCAGGTGTTCTTTGCCAGCGCCGACCGCTTCGCCAACGCCTTCGACTACAAGGAAGTCATCGACAAGGTTCGCATCGACGTGAGTCGTGCCCACTTCTGGGACATCACCGCCGTGAGCGCCCTTGACAAGGCGGTTATCAAGTTCCGCCGCGAGGGAGCGGAGGTCGAGGTCATCGGCCTGAACGAGGCCAGCGCAACCATGGTGGACCGCTTCGGCATCCACGACAAGGATGGCGCGGACGACATGCTCATGGGCCACTGAAGGAGAACACCGATGAACGAAGACAAGAAAGTAATGGCCTGCGTGGACCAATCGAAGTACGCCGAGAGCGTGGCGGACTACGCCACCTGGGCGGCCCGGCGGATGCAGGCCCCGATGGAACTCCTTCATGTCATCGACCGGCACCCCCGACTGGAGGCCGTGCAGGACCACAGCGGGGCCATCGGCCTGGATGCCCAAGAGAACCTGCTCAAGCGGCTGAGTGACGAAGACGAGACAAGGACTCGCGCTGCCCGGGAGGTGGGTCGGGTGTTCCTCAACGGCCTGCGTGAACGGGCCATGGCATCGGGGGCGTTCGTGGTTGACGTGCGGCAACGCCATGGCGAGTTGGACACCACGCTCCCAGAACTTCAGGGCGGTGTCCGCCTGTTCGTGCTGGGCCGTCGCGGCGCATCTGCGCAGGCCACCCAACGAGACCTGGGCCGCAACCTGGAGTGGGTGGTCCGCTCGGTGAACAAGCCCGTGCTGGCGGTGCCGGATGAGTTCCGCGAACCAAGCCGCGTCCTGTACGCGTTCGATGGCTCCAGCGTGACCCGCCAGGGCATCCAGATGGTTGCCGGGAGTCCGCTGCTCAGGGGGCTGCCCATCCACCTGCTGATGGCCGGGAAGCCGAAAGTCCAAGGGCCAAAGCAAATCGAGGAGGCGCGCACCGTGCTGGAGGCGGCGGGCTTCCAGGTCTCGATGGAGATCCACCTCGGAGACCCAGAGACCCTGATTGCCCAAGCGATGAAGTCTCGGAAGTGCGACCTCCTAGTCATGGGTGCTTACAGCCATTCGCCATGGCGCAGCCTGTTCGTGGGCAGCAAGACAACTGACTTGTTGCGCTCGGCTGCGGTCCCCACGTTGCTGCTGAGGTGATCAACTGAATAGCCGGAGAGAGATCCAGGGCCTGAAGCGCATAAGTCCGATCATCTGTCGCTGAAAGCGAATTTACCCAACCGAACAGTCGCATTGCCGAACTGCTCCCGCACCATTGACGCCCGGTGACGCTGGTTGCGTGAAGCCTGTTCAGCTCTCGGCTACGAAGTCGCAGATTGGCCCTGAGCTGCCAACTCCGCTTGCACGGAAGTCAGTCTGCTCAACTCGCTAAGCACGGCGAAGTCCAAGACACCATAACGCTGCCAGCGAAGCCCATCCTAAAAAAAGGCGGTACACGCCATGATCGAAATGCATCAAGCGCTCAAAGCTTAAGACCATCGCGCTCAGCGATCAGCGATCAGTGGCGAGGGGTCGGCCAATGAGGATGGTGGTCGTCAATCACAAAAGCGTGGGCATGCCGCACGCGATGACTGACCTCAGCAGCGCCCGGGGCATGGGTGTGCCCAGCGGGCAAGTCCGCGTGATCATGCTCAATCACTTCGGGGTCTTGCGCCGGCCAAACCCGGGAAGCCAACCATGCAGCCAGAGCACCAGCTCCACCCAAGACCGCAAAGCTCGCTGGCATGCCGAAGTGCGCGCCAAGCCAACCGGACAGTGGGTAAAACAACAACCAGCAGGCATGGGACAGCGCGAACTGCGCGGCAAACAACGCAGGCCGATCCTCAGGGTGGGCGGAGCGTCGCAACAGGCGCCCTGAGGGTGTCTGCGCAGTGGAATAGCCCAGACCGAGAACAAACCACAACGCCATCAACGAGTTGTCTCCAACCACGAAGGTTCCAGCGAACAAGCCCACGACCATCACCCCGATGCCACCGAGCATGGCCGTGCGATCGGTAAGCTTCTCCAACAGACGTGGCAAGGCCAGTGCAGCCACCATGGAGCCGGCGCCGAAACTGGCGAGTGCCAAAGCAACCGCGCTCTGTGTCAAACCCAACCCCGCCTGCACGATGACCACGGTGTTGACAAACACCATGGAACCCGCCGCAGCCACACCCGCACTGACGGCCAGCAAGCCGCGCAAGCGGGGCGTGGCCAGGTAGATCCGCAGCCCGCGCGTGGTTCGGTCGTAGATGCCACGGCGCGGAGACACCGGATGCGCCGGCAGGACCACCGACACCACGAGCGTGGCCGAAACCAGGAAGCCCACCACCGTGCCGGCGAACAGATCGTGGAAGCCGATGACGGTGAGCAAGGCCGCAGCCAACATCGGGCTGACCAAACTCTCCATGTCATAGGTCAGACGCGAGAGAGACAGGGCATTGGTGTAGTCCTTCTCATTCGGCAGCACATCAGGGATGGTGGCCTGGAAGGTGGGCGTGAACGCGGCCGACGCCGCCTGCAGCACGAAGATCAGCACGTACACCTCCCAGATCCGGGAGACGAACGGCAGCAGCAGCGCCACGGCCGCACGAACCAGGTCCAAGGCGACCAGCATCGTCCGCCGCGGCAGGCGATCGGCAAACGCCGCCGCCACTGGCGCCACGCCCACGTACGCGATCATCTTGATGGCCAAGGCGGTGCCCAGCACCATACCCGCGTTATCGCCGGCCAAGTCGAAGGCCAGGAGGCCCAGCGCCACCGTGGCCAGCCCGGTCCCGATCAGGGCAATCACCTGCGCGGCGAAGAGGTGGCGGTAGGTGCGGTTGGAGAGGATGTCCAGCATGTCTGTTGTTCTCGTTGTCCATGCGCTCGGGGCAATGGACGCCACTGGCTCACAGGTAGCGCGTGATTTCTCTGAACTCGTCCAGTGAATGGCGGTGCCCCGATTTCAGGGGCCCCACCAGGTCTTCGAGACAGTGATCCAGGTGGTCCTGGATCAAGGTCTTCTTGGCTTGCTGAATCGCCTTCTCAACCGCCTGCAACTGCTGCGCGACATCGAGGCAGTCGCGCCCCTGAACGATCATGTCGATGGTGCTGCTCAGGTGTCCACTGGCCCGGCGAAGGCGTTTGATGATGGCCGGATGGGTGGTATGTGTGTGCGGTTGTGTCATGGCTGATCGTATCCCCTCGGGGAGGTTACTATAGCTCCCTTGCCATCAACGATCACCGCAGTGTCCATGTCCTCAAGCCTCACCAGCTCCACGCGCTCCGACCGGGCAGCGCTGGGCATTCGGTGGCTGGTTCTGATGGTGTTCCTGTTGGGTACCGTCATCTCGTCGGTGGGGAACATGAACTCCCACGGCATTGCGGCCATTGCATCAGTGGGTCACGCCGATTCAGCAGGCTCGGACACGGAGCACGACCGAGCACACGGCCATGCTCACGAAGGTGGCAGCAGCAAGTGGGTTATAGGCAGTCATGGCGCCGGCGCCGACCATCCCCACCACGGCGCAGACCACTCCCACGACAAGGCCCACTCCCTGCCCATCACGTGGGATGTGGCGGCTCCGCAGTTGCCCGTGTGGACAGGGCACGCACGGCTTTGGATTGAAATGGTCGAGCCATCGCGGCTTGAACGCCCACCCATGGGCTGAGGCGTCTCACCTCGCCTTCGCGCTGCGTCTCGCAGTGCTTTCCTTTCTTTCAGACCATCGGAGTCTTCATGCACAGCCATGTCTACGATAGGCTGCCGCGTTCGCCATGGGCGATCGGGCACCCCCGTCTCATCTTGCTCTTTGCCTTCTTCATATGCCTTCTCCTCGGCACGGCGGAGGCCTTCGCCCACGCCGTCACCGAGGGTGACAAGGGCTACATCCAGGAAATCTCGGGCGTTAACCTGCTGCCCTTTGTGTACCTGGGCGCCAAACACATGATGACGGGCTACGACCACATCCTGTTTTTGTTCGGCGTGATCTTCTTCCTCTACCGCATCAAGCACATCGGCATCTATGTGAGTTTGTTTGCGCTGGGTCACTCCACCACCATGATCCTGGGCGTCTATTTCAACGTCGGGATCAACAGCTACCTGATCGACGCGATCATCGGTTTGTCCGTTGTCTACAAGGCGTTGGACAACATCGGCGCCTTCCAACGCTGGCTGGGGTTCCAGCCCAACACCAAGGTGGCCACGCTGGTGTTCGGCTTGTTCCACGGCTTTGGTCTGGCCACCAAGATCATCGAGTACGAGATTTCGCCCGATGGACTGGTACCCAACCTGCTGGCCTTCAACGTCGGTGTGGAAATCGGCCAACTGCTAGCGCTGGCGGTCATCCTGATTGGCATGAGTTACTGGCGCCGCACGCCCAGTTTTGTCCGCAACGCCTACACAGTCAACGTCGCCATGATGAGCGCGGGCTTCATTCTGGTGGGCATGCAGCTCACCGGCTACTTCGTGTCGTGAACACCCAAGGAACCTTCAACATGTACAACAGCGATTCCCCCACCCGCGCCGAGCTGCCTTCTTCCAAACAGCTCCTGCGTTCCACCATCCTCGCCGCCGTGTCCGCCGTGGTCCTTCTCGTGGCCGTCGTGCTGCCGGCCGAATACGGCGTTGATCCCACCGGCATTGGTCGTGTCCTGCGCATGACGGAGATGGGCGAGATCAAGCAGCAGCTGGCGGCAGAAGCTGCGGCCGATGCTGCTGCTGCTCCTGCAGCTCCCGCGCAGGCAGACGGCGCTGTTGGCATGGCCACGGCCAACGCTGCTCAGCCTTCGACTCCAGCACCCGCGCCAGCGCCAGTTGCCGTCGCCGCCCCCAAAATTGAGTGGCGCGATGAGATGCCCGTCACCTTGGCGCCCGGCGAGGGTACGGAGATCAAGCTGAAGATGGCCCAAGGCGCCAAAGTGCAGTATTCGTGGGTTGTCGAGGGTGGAAAGGTCAACTTCGACACCCATGGCGATGCGCCCGGCAAGTCAATCAGCTACGAGAAGGGCCGTGGCATTGCGGCCGATGAAGGTGTGCTGGAAGCCGCGTTCACCGGAAACCATGGCTGGTACTGGCGCAACCGCGGCAATGCCAACGTGAAGGTGATCCTGCGCACGCGCGGTGACTACACCGACATCAAACAAATGAAGTGATGGCTGGGCGCTGCGTCTTTCGCCGTGGCGCCAGCCAAACGCACAACGTCCACAAACCTCTTCGATTTATCACACCATGAAAACTTTCAAATCCCTCGTCCGTGCATTCCTGATCGTCGCTTTCCTGGGCTCACTCGCTGGCTACGACAGGTTCGCCTCACACGGCAAGGATGGCGGCCACGGTGATAGTCACGAGTGATCAGCTTTATAAGGCCGGCGACGCAAGATGGGATGGCTGGACGCTTACAAAGACAGGGCAGTTGTCCCCTGCTCAGGTGCTGGAATCAGCTAACGATGAAGCACTATCCATTAAGGTCGTGATGAGTGGACATCGCACCTTGCCTCTGGATGCGTTACACAGGCCGATCAGCTCTTCCAGCGCACGTTCGATCCGGCTCAGATCGACCAGCCTGGCTCTCACGTCCGCGAGCTTGGCCTGTGCTTTGGTTCGGGCTTGGGCGCAACTGGCGCCATCGTCGAGCTGTAGCAGATCGGCAATGTCATCCAGGCTGAATCCCAGGCGCTGCGCCGACTTGATGAAATGCAGTCGAGATCGGTCCGCCTCCGCGTAGCGCCGAATCCCACCAGATGGGCGTAACGGTTCGGGCATTAAACCCTTGCGCTGGTAGAAGCGGATGGTTTCGACATTGACATCAGCGCTCCTCGCCAATCCGCCAATGGTCATGCCGAGTCTGGAAGGTGTGTGGGTATCGTGCATAGTGCTTGACTCCGTACTTAGGTACGGCGCTAAGGTTAGTCGATGACAACGCACACCACCAACTCAGACCCACCCACCCCAACCACGGCCACTTCAACCAGCACTGCAGAGCATGGTGGAAAGGCCCTCCTGGCCGGTGGTCTGGCTGCCCTTCTTGCATCGGCCTGTTGCTTGGGTCCTCTGGCATTGATCATGTTGGGCATCTCGGGGGCCTGGATCAGCCATTTGACTGCTTTGGAGCCTTATCAACCGATATTCATGGGCGCGTCACTGGCGGCGCTGCTGTTCGCGGCTAGACGCATCTGGTGGCCAGCGGCTGTCTGTGCGCCTGGGCAGGTGTGCACGATTCCCTACGTCAACCGTGCGTACAAAGTTTTTTTCTGTGTTGTAGTGCTGTGGCTCGCAACTGCATTGGCATTCCCGCTGATTGCCCACTGGTTTTATTGATGAAAGGCATGACTGTGAAACGCATCCTGATTACTCTCGGCATTGTGCTCAGCCCGCTTACATGGGCGGCACAGCAAACTGCCACACTCTCCGTCCCGGGTATGTCCTGCGCCACGTGCCCGATCACCGTAAAGAAGGCGCTGACGAAACTCAGCGGTGTGGTCGACGTGAAGTCCAACCTGGACAAGCGGGAAACTACCGTGGTATTCGACGACACCCAAGTTTCACTGGACGCCCTGACCCAGGCAACGAAGGACGCCGGCTTCCCCTCAATTGTCACGGGAGGGAAGCCTTGACCGATGTGCTCTTGACGTCTGTGTTGAGTTGTCCGCAATGCGGGCACGCCAGAACCGAAGCCATGCCCACCAATGCCTGTCAGTGGTTTTATGAGTGCGAGACGTGCCATTCTGTCCTTCGGCCGAAAACGGGTGATTGTTGCGTTTTCTGTTCCTACGGAACGGTGCCATGCCCGCCTGTTCAAGAGGGAGGGCGATCAAACTGCTGCAAAGGCTCCTGACTTTGCGCTGACCAAGAAGTAATGCATTCGCAAGCTGCCACTCACTACATTGATCTCGTACCCAGTACCGCATTGTTTCAATCGAGCAATGTGATTTTTATAGGAGATCTTCATGATTCGCACGCTCAGCATCTTCGTTCTGTCCACTGCCGCAATGGTCCCAGCCTTCTCGATGGACGCTGCCAGATCCGAGGCCAAGCAGATCATTGAACTGCAAAATGGTGAAACGCTCTACGTTTTCAAGAACGGATTGATGGCGAAAGAGAGCCGCTACGGAAGCGTCGCCCACCTCCGCGAGGGCGAAGTGGTTCAAACAGCCGATGGCAAAAGCATCGCGACAAAGGGAAATGAAGTCGCCCTGTTGGCCTCACTTCTGAACAAAGGTCACGGCAGGTAGTTCTTCCCAGGCGGCGGGATAGGTTGGATCGACAACCCGTTCCTTCATCATCATCCCCCCTAGCCAAACAAGGATAGGGGGGGCGTCAAAAAAATCAAAGACAGCGAGGCCATCAGAGCCTTGTGAACAAGTGGCGTTCACGCCAGACACTTTGAGCAGTACGAGAAGCAATGTCTCCTGGCTTGATCATGTTTTGCGGTTTCGTAGACGCAGTGCATTGCCAATCACCGACACTGAGCTCAAGCTCATGGCCAGCGCAGCTATCAACGGCGATAGCAGCCAGCCTGTGAGTGGATACAGCACGCCGGCCGCAACCGGGATGCCCAGCGCGTTGTACAAAAAAGCAAACACCAAGTTTTGCTTCATGTTCCCTACAGTCGCCTCTGACAGAGCACGTGCAATCGCAATTCCGCGCAGATCACCTTTGACCAGCGTGACTTGCGCACTGTTCATCGCAACATCAGTCCCAGTACCCATGGCAACCCCTACATCGGCTTTTGCCAGAGCCGGTGCATCGTTGATGCCGTCACCGGCCATGGCCACCACGCGGCCTTCCTTTTGAAGCCTTTCCACCAGCTGCAGCTTGTCGGCCGGCTTGACCTCGCCGTGCACCTCGTCGATGCCCAAGCGGGCTGCAACAGCCTTGGCCGTGGTCAGTCCGTCGCCGGTCGCCATCACAATGCGCAGGCCGGAGGCCTTGAGCGTCGCCAGCGCTTCCGGCGTGCTGGCCTTGACCGGATCGGACACCGCCAACAGGCCCATCAACTGTCCATCAACAGCCAGGTGCATCACGCTGGCACCTTCAGCGCGCAAGGCCTCCGCCTGCGGCACCAAAGCACTTACCGAAACACCGATCTGCTCCATCAGCGTGGTGTTGCCCAATGCCAACTGACGCCCTGCCACCTGTCCGCGCACGCCGATGCCCGAACCGGATTCGAAGTTCTCGGGTTTGTCCAAGGACATGCCGCGCTCGCGGGCGGCGCGTACGATGGTTTCGGCTAGAGGGTGCTCGCTGCCTTGGTCCAGACTGGCAGCCAGGCGCAATACCTCATCGGCGTCAAAACCAGGCGCAGGAACAGCGCGCTCAAAAGTCGGTCGGCCTTCAGTGAGCGTCCCTGTCTTGTCAATGATGAGGGTGTCGATCCTGCGCATGTTCTCAATGGCCGCTGCGTCCCGGAACAACACGCCGTGCGTGGCGCCGCGACCGGTGGCCACCATGATGGACATGGGCGTGGCCAGGCCCAACGCGCAAGGACAGGCAATGATCAGCACAGCCACGGCGTTGATCAGGCCGAACACCCAACTCGGCTCGGGACCGAACAGACCCCAGCCGAAGAAGGTCAACAAAGCAATGCCCACCACAGCCATGACGAAGTAACCTGCCACCACGTCTGCCATGCGCTGCATCGGCGCTTTGGAACGCTGAGCCTGGGCCACCATCTGCACGATCTGCGACAACATGGTGGATGCGCCGACGCGTTCAGATCGCATCACCAGCGCGCCACTGGTGTTCAGCGTTGCGCCGATCACTTTGTCGCCCACACGCTTGGCGACCGGCATCGGTTCACCAGTGAGCATAGATTCATCGATCGAACTGCCGCCTTCCGTCACCTCGCCATCTACCGGGACCTTTTCGCCTGGGCGCACGCGCAGCAAGTTGCCCACATGCACATGGCTCAGTGGCACATCCTCTTCTGTGCCATCGTCACGGATTCGCCGGGCGGTTTTGGGCGCCAGGCCCAGCAAGGACTTGATGGCTGCCGAGGTCTGCGACCGGGCCTTGAGTTCGAGCACCTGCCCCAACAGCGTGAGCGAGATGATCACAGCGGCGGCCTCAAAGTACACGGCGACGCGGCCCATGGAAATGAAAGAATCCGGGAAGACCTGGGGCGTGACCGTCGCGACCACGCTATAGACAAATGCTGCGCCAGTGCCTAGACCGATGAGGGTCCACATATTGGGGCTGCGGTTCAAAACGGACTGCCAGCCGCGCGCAAAGAATGGCCAGCCCGCCCACAACACAATCGGAACAGACAGCACCAATTCGATCCAGGTCTGGGTCGAGGTGTCAAACCACTGCAGCTGATGACCGAACATCGCCAAGACTGTGACCACGACGGTCAGCGGAAGCGTCCACCAAAAGCGGTGCTGGAAATCACGCAATTCGGGGTTGTCGTCGTCCTCAAGATCCGGCAGCAAGGGCTCAAGTGTCATCCCGCACTTGGGGCAGTTGCCGGGATGGTCTTGCCTGATTTCCGGGTGCATGGGGCAGGTGTAAACCGTGCCCGCCGCCGCAGGCGCCTGTGCTGGCGCTGGCGCCGGGTCGAGGTATTGCCGGGGACTCGCCACGAACTTGCCCAGGCATTTCGCGCTGCAGAAATGAAAGGTCCGCCCTTCGTGCACCGTCTGATGAGGCGATTGCTCGGTCACCTTCATGCCGCAAACAGGGTCCTTGAGCGCCGCTGGATCGTTCTGGTTGTGCTCAGAATGGCCGGCTGGGTGCCGGTGTGCTGTCATGTCCATGGAAGTGCTCCTTGCTATTTCGCCGTTTCAATCCGTCCGATTCGCGCACCGATTGCGCTATTCCTGGCGGTCCTTCAGGGTGTCACGCTGATGCCATTAGGCCCAGCACCCACCGGGACGGTGGCCACGGTCGTGCTCGTCTGCACATCAATGACCGTCACCGTGTTGGCGTAGAGATTGCTCACATAGGCATGGCGACCGTCCGTTCCCACAACCACACCATGGGCGCCACTGCCCACCTGGATCTGCCGCGTGCTGAAATTGGCAAGGTCGATCACGCTCACAGTATTGCCAGGGTTCTTCCGGCTGCCCTGATTGGCCACAATGAGGAAGCGGTTGTCGGGTGTCGCATAGAGCTGGATCGGCACCTCGCCGACAGACACTTTGCGGATCACTTTGCGGGTGGCCGAGTCGATGACGGCAACGCTGGCTTCTTGCGACAAAGACACGAAGGCCAACAGGCCGTCAGATGTGAAGCCCACCTGGGCAGGACTCTTTCCCACCGGGATCTGGCCGGTTTCCTTGCGGCTTTCCGTGTCGATGACCGACACCGTGTTGCCTTTCAGATTGGCGACATACAGCTGTTTGCCATCCGGGCTCAGGCGGAGGCCGTGGGGGTACTCGCCGGTGGGCAAGGTGTCGGCAACTTTGAGCGATGCCGTATCCACCACGCTGACGGTGTTGTCGCCGCCGTTGGTGACATAAGCCCAGCGGCTGTCGGCAGACACCACCACGTGGGCCGGGTGCTTGCCCACCACCACCCGCGCTACCACCGCGTCGGTCTCGGTGTCGATGGCCCAGACCTCGCCGGCCTGCGCCATGGCGCCGTGTCCGGCGCCTGAATGGCCCTTGGCTGAGGCAGCCGCTTTCGGTACGCCATTGTTGGTGACCCAGGTCAGCTTTCCATCGGTCGACACCTGGACGTTGTGCGCCCCTGCACCCACCGCAATGTGGCGGGTGACCTTGAAGGATGCCCCGTCAATCACGCTCACGGTGCCAGCGCCCTCGTTGGCCACATAGATCTTGCGATCTGCGGCGAAGGCAGACAGGCTGCCCACGACCAGGGTGGCTGACAGGATGGCCAGTTTCCAGGTTGACTTTTTGGGGTTCAAGAGATTCTCCAGTTTGTAATTCAAAATGGGGCCAGTCAGGGCGACAGACGGGATGGGCATGTGTCAACCAGCCGCAGTTGCACCGAACAGGCGGGGAACGAAACGAGGGGTTCGCTGAACGTAGTGCTGGTAGGCCTCTCCAAACTGTTCGCGCATTTCGTTTTCTTCGGTGATGGCGAGCCGCCCGTACATCAGAAGCAAGACCGGGAACATCAGCAAGGTCAGCAAGGTCGGCCACTGCAGCAGAAAGCCCAGCAGGATCAGCACGAAGGACACGTACTGCGGATGGCGGATGCGGGCGTAAGGACCTGCGGTCGCCAATGAGTGCTTGCGCTGTGCGTGGTACAGCACATGCCACGCGCTGGAGAGCAGGTAGAAGCCGTATCCCAGAAACACGTAGCTGGCCAGATGCAAAACACCGAAATGGGGATCCCCTGTTTCGCCTAGCAAGGTGGACCACAAGTGGCCGGTGTTGTGCGTCAGCAGGTCAAGACCGGGAAACCGCGTCGCCAGCCACCCCGACAGCAGGTAGATGGTCAACGGGAAGCCGTACATCTCGACAAACAGGGCCACGATGAACGCGGAGAAGGCGCCAAAGCTGCGCCAGTCGCGCATGGTGGCCGGCTTGAAGAAGCTGAAGGCGAACAGGATGAAGATGGCCGAGTTGAGGGCCACCAGAAACCACAGGCCGTAGCCTGTTTCACCGTGATTCATGGTTGCTCTCCTGGTTTGTCTGCTCGGGTTCATGTGCCCCGGCCCGCGGTTGATCCGCACCCGTGTGATGACCATGAGTACCATGGCCGCGGTGCATGAACAGATGCATCAGCGGACAGATCAGGATCAGCAGAAACGGCCAGGCGCCAAATATGTGTGCCCTGTGCTCAGCCAACAGAAAGAATGCCGCGACCGCACCCATCACCATCAGGCCGACGCCATAGCGTGTGCGCCACAGGTTTCTGGGTGGATTCGCCTGGGGGGGTGTTGGGTGTTTCATCCTGGGCCTTCTTTCACGGCGTAGCGCAGCATCATTCCGGCTTCCGCGTGTTCTAGCGTGTGGCAGTGGAAGACGAAGTCCTGGTCGCCCGCGTGCGGGTGGGTGAAGTCGATGGCGATCCGCACCGATTCGCCGGGCCACACGTGCACGGTGTCGATGACGCCCTGGTCCTGCGGCAGAAGGCCTCGTGCGCCCGCCAGCTCACGCACGGTTGCGGGGCTGCCCAGGCGCTCAATCACCCGGAACAAGAAGCCGTGAAGGTGCATGGGGTGGGGCATGCTGCGTTCGGCGTTTTCGATCAGCCAGTTCTCGCGGGCTCCCTGCTGCACGCTCAACGCCGCCACCTTGGGGTCGAAGACCTGACCATTGATCGTCCAGTTGCCTTTGTCGTTGTGCCCGAGTTGCATGCGCCGAGGCGGGTTCGCAGAGGCTGAGGCGGCAGGCAGGCTGGACAGCACCGTGGGCATGCGCCGCTCGTATGGAGCGGACGGCTTCAGGTCGATGCGCATCAGGGCACGCGCGTCGCCCTCCATGGCCATTGAGTGGGACGGTTCTGCCGCGTGTGCGGCGCCGTGCTGGCCATGGTCCATGCCGGCCATGGGTGGTGCAGCATGGCCGGCGTGGCCCGCCTCATGACCACCTTCGTTGTGCATGGGGTCGAAGGTGAGCGAGGCCAGCGTCACGGGCAGGGCCGGGTCGGCTTCGCGCAGGTCCACCAGCACGTCCAGGCGTTGGCCGGGGGCGATGAAGGTCTGGTCGATGCGCAGCGGCTGGGCCAGCAAACCACCGTCGGTGCCGGCCAGAAAAAAGCCGAGGGGGCGCCCGCCCTGCACGAAGGCCAGCCGGTAGTTGCGTGCGTTGCTGCCGTTGAGGATGCGGAAGCGCACGATGCGGCGCCCGGCCTCGATGAACGGGCGTTCCGTCAGATTGACCAGCAAGCGGTCCCCCACCCAGCCTCCAAATGACTGGGCAGCCGTGGGCGCATAGCGCAATCGCCCCTGCGCATCGAACTCGCGGTCCTGCAGCACCAGCGGGATTTCGGTGTCGCCCAGGGCCAGGTCCAATTCCTTGCGCAGTGCGGTCTCGTCGTCGTCTTCCACAAACAGCAGACTGGCCAGGCCATGGTAGGCCTGCTGCGGGATGTAGCCGTGTGCATGGGGGTGGTACCAGTACATGGACGTCCGATCGCGCAGGGTGAAGTCGTAGTCCATGCTGCCTCCGGGTGGTACCACCTTGAGCCCGTTGCCGTCGTTTCGCGAATCCACGCTCAGGCCGTGCCAATGGATGACGGTCGGTTGATCAATGCGGTTGATCATTCGCACACGCATCTGATCGCCGCGGCGGGCCAGAATCGCCGGATTCAGGAATGTCTTGCCGCCCGATTCGACGGCATAGGCCAGTATGGGTGTGCGCCGACCGGGAAGCACCTCGATCTCGCTGCGCACCACCTGCACCTCCCGGAATTCGGACACTGGGAGCACGCCGAAGAGGCCGCTGCTACCGGGCAGTCGCAGAGGGTTGGCGAAACCCGCCGCTTCTCTTTCGATGTGGGTGATCTCTTCAGTCAGGGCAACTGCCGCGCCTGGGTTGGCCGCAAGAACACCTGGTGCTGCACCGGCCGCGCTCAGCGCGCTGATGCTGCCGATGAAGTGTCGTCGCGTAAATAGGGACATTTCAGAACTCCTGTTGTGGGTTGGGGTTTGGGCGGTACTGGCCCGTCACTTAACCGCAGGAGGCATGGCAGCGCCCGGCATGCGCTGCATCATCATTTCCATCATGGTCTGCATCATTTCCATGCGCATCTCCATCATCTGATGGTGCTGGGCCTTGTCTTTCATCGGCATGTCCTTCATGCCCGACATGCCTCCCATGCCTTGCATGTTCCCCATGCCTTTCATGCCCTTCATGCCTTTCATGCCTTTCATCATCGCCATGCCTTCGTGCATGGCTTTCATGTGTTCGTCCATCAAGGCTTGCCGTTCGGCAGGTGTCTTGGCGTTCATCATCTTGTCGCTCATGGCCTGCATGTTCTTCATGCGATCGTCCGTGGCGGGAGCGGCCGCCGGTGCAAGTGCCGGAGGGGCAGGCGCGGTTGCTGTGGCTGGATGGTGCTCGGCGTGCGCGGCGGCGTCAGTCTCCGGTGCAGGGCTTGAACCCGGTGGGGTTGCACTCGCGCATGCGGTCAGAAAAGCGGTGGTCGAGAGCGCGATGAGGGTGATGAGCTTTTTCATGATGATGATGTCCAGTGGATGAATAGGGGGTGCCGCCAGCGATGGCGTCACGATGGGGCTGTTCGGAAGGGGCGGGCCACTGGGGCCGGCCAGAACGAGGGAGCGCTGATCGCGGATGCCCGCGATGCGTCCTATAAGGTCAGGCGATGGGGGCGCGCAGCGCTGGGCAAGGCCAGGTGCGCAGGTCGGTGGCTGAGCACCGGAAGTCGAACGGGAGCGGCCGAAGCCACTGTCAGCACCGGTGCCTGGGGCACCGTGGCGAACATCTCACCACCGCCATCGCTGAGGGGCTGGTCCAGCTTGGTGATGGCCAGCCTGGGTTCATCGCAGAACTTGAGGCAGCCGGCGGTACCGGGATTCGGCGCGTCTTTCTGGTGAGCGTGAGCGACGGGCGTGCCGGGGGATGCCAACGAGAACGATGACTGACTGCTGTGGTTCGGCGTGTTCAACAGGCAGGCATTGGCCACACCAGCGCCCAGCGCAAACAGCCACATCACCAGCATCATCGTGGTGATGTATCGCAGTGAGCGGCGGGACAGGTGCATGTTCGTTCAGGGTTGGCGGGCAACTGTCCAATTCTAAACCTTGGTGCTTTTGTCGCATTGACACAGATCAATAAAGACACCCACGACACCAGGCCAAGTGGAGGCAGTTTGAGGCTGAGCGTGGTTCCCGTTGGTTGGCCACCGAACAGACCGCCGCCCCGTCGTGGCCGAGCCGCGCCGCCCTTTTCAGGGTGCGACATGGTGCACCTGCACGCCGTGCATCCAGACCTTGTGATCGATGTGGCTGGCGGTGCTGACACCGGCCTGCCTCAAGCGAGCTTTTCCAGAACCCCAATGGCCACCCAAGATTCCCCCAGGCAGGAAGCACAGGTTATTACGATTTCGGGTTGATGGCGATGCGAGTGGCGGCCTCTTTGAGGCGGTAGGTGCTACCCGCAATTCCAGCGAGCGTTTGTAGCGGAGCTCCATCAGGCGCGTTCGGCGAGCTTTAGCCCGTCTTGCCGTATGGCCCCAAAGGTCCCCAGTAAAGACTCCTGACATTACGCTGACGAAGAAGTAATGCATTCGCAAGCTGCCGCTCAGGAGGGACTCGCTACATTGATCTCTTACTTGGTACCGCATTGACTCAACCGAACAATGTGATTTTTATCGGAGATCCTCATGATTCGTATGCTCAGCATCCTTACTCTGTCCACCGCCGCAATGGTCCCAGCCTTCGCCATGGACGCTGCCAGATCCGAGGCCAAGCAGATCATTGAACTGCAAAACGGTGAAATGCTCTACGTTTTCAAGAACGGGTTGATGGCGAAAGAGAACCGTTACGGAAGAGTCGCCCACCTCCGCGAGGGCGAAGTGGTTCAAACAGCTGATGGCAAAAGCATCGCGACAAAGGGAAATGAAGTCGCTCTGTTGGCGTCGCTTCTGAACAAAGGTCACGGCAGATAATCCTTCCCAGGCCGTCGTGGTTCACACTGACATCAAGCTCAAGCGCATGGCCCGCGCTGCTATCAACGGCGATAGAAGCCAGCCTGTGAGTGGATACAGCACGACGGCCGCAATCGGGATGCCCAGCGTGTTTTGCAGAAAGGCAAACACCAAGTTTTGCTTCATGTTGCGCTCAGTAGCCTCTGACAGAGCGCGTGCAATCGCAATCCAGCGCAGATCACCCTTGACCTGCGCACTGTTCATCGCAACCTCAGTCCCAGTACCCATGGCAACACCCACATCGGCCCTGCCAGAGTCGGTGCATCGTTGATGCCGTCGTAGGCCATGGTCACCACGCAGCCTTCTTTTTGAAGCTTTTCCACCAGTTGCAGCTTGTCGGCCGGCATGACCTCGCCGTGCACCTCGTCAATGCCCAAGAGGGACCGGAATCCTTGAGCGTGGCCAATGCTTCTGGTGTGCTGGCCTTGGCAGGATCGGACACAGAGCCAACAGTCCCATCAGCTGTGCATCAACGGCCAGGTGCACTACGCTGGCACCTTCATCGCGCAAGGCCTCGGCCTGCGGCACCAAAGCTCTGACCGAAACACCGATCTGCTCCATCAGCGTGTTGTTGCCCAATGCCAACTGACGCCTTGCCACCTGTCCGCGACCGGTGGCCACGGGCATGGGCGGCCAGGCCCAACGCGCAAGGACAGGCAATGACCAGCACAGCCACGGCGTTGATCAGGCCAAACACCCAACTCGGCTCGGGACCGAACAGACCCCAGCCGAAGAAGGTTAAAAAGGCAATGACCACCAGTGCAATGCAGACCACAAGCCGCTGATGGCGCGCCTCAATACGGCAACCACATGAGCTGCGTGCATGACGCTGGACGTGGTGTGCCTGTGTGCCGAATTGTGCGGCACCTGCCACGACTACCTTTCCGAGTTTGAAAAGCTCGCCGGTGAGCGTACGACATGAGCCCAGTTCAAACGGCACGTCCGATCATGTTCACAGGCAGAATCACACCATGCGCCTATTGTCTGGAATCGACCACATCTCCCGCCTGCCTGAATTCAACGTAATCGTGTTTGCATTGCTGCTCAACTATCCTTGGGAGTTCTTGCAAGTTCCGTTGTTCGCAGACATGCCCCAGGCGGCACACTGGGATGCGATTAAGACCTGCACGAGAGCGACGCTGGGAGATGTTGTGATCATGCTCACCGCCTATTGGACAGTGAGCTTGGTGGCTCGCAACCGGAACTGGGTGCTGGCGCCAAGCACGGCACGCATCTTGATGTTTGCTACGACGGGTGTCGTGATTACGATAACCATCGAGAGGCTGGCTGTTGCGGGAATATGGCTCGGCGGTTGGCGCTACTCATCGCTGATGCCGGTAGTCCCCGGTATCGGAGTCGGTCTTTCACCTCTGCTTCAGTGGGTGGTGCTGCCCCCACTTGTGGTCTGGTTTTCACGTCGGCAGATCCTTGGCTCAGACCGTTAAACAACAGTCCAGACGCCGGCAAGATGGTCGTCACCGACATTCAACCCGGCAAATAAGTTGACTGGCTGACCCACTGAGACGTCTCTCATGCAGGGCTCGGTTGTTTCAACCGAGCCCTGTCTTTTTTGTGCGTCCGGCTTGGTGGCTGAAAAAAGAGACAACGCTGTAGTCTCAAGCGCAAACGCCGGCTCCGGTACTCAACGAAGCATCCTCCTTCAAGGCCGCGATCAGCGGGCATCGCACATTGCCCCGGGATGCGCCACACAGGCGAATCAATCCCTCCAGCGCACCTTCCATTCGGCGCAGGTCCCCCAGCCTGGCCCGCACATCCGCGAGTTTGGCCTGCGCTTTGGTTCGGGCCTGGGCACAACTCGAGCCGTCTTCAAGCTGAAGCAGCTCGGCAATCTCGTCCAGACTGAATCCAAGGCGCTGCGCTGTCTTGATGAAATGGAGTCGAGATCGATCCGCTTCCGCATAGCGCCGGATCCCTCCCGATGGGCGCTGCGGTTCGGGCATCAATCCCTTGCGCTGATAGAACCGGATCGTCTCGACATGGACGTCGGCAGCCTTGGCCAGACCGCCAATGGTCATGCCGGTCCCGGTGGGGGTATGGGAATTGATCATGCCGCTTGACTCCGTACTTGGGTACGGGATTAAGGTTACTCCATGCCATCTCATCCCACCACCCCCGATCCCGCAACCGGGTCCGGCGGCAAAGCCCTGCTGGCAGGCGGTCTTGCCGCTCTGTTGGCATCGACCTGTTGCCTCGGCCCACTGGTATTGATCATGGTGGGCATCTCGGGCGCATGGATCGGCCATCTGACGGCATTGGAGCCCTATCAGCCTCTGTTCATTGGTGCATCGGTGGTGGCGCTGTTCTTTGCCGCTCGAAAGATCTGGAGGCCAGCGGCTGCATGCGATCCAGGCCAGGTGTGTGCGATACCCGGCGTCAACCGCGCATACAAACTGCTCTTCGGTGTCGTGGTGCTGCTGCTCGTCGCCGTGATGGGATTTCCACGGATCGCACACTGGTTCTATTGATGAAAGGCTTGCCTGTGAAACACATCTTGATCGCTGCCGGATTTGTGCTCAGTCCGCTGGCGTGGGCAGCGCAGCAAACCGCCACGCTCTCTGTCCCTGGCATGACCTGCGCCACCTGCCCCATCACGGTCAAGAAGGCGCTGACGCAGTTGGGTGGCGTGATCGGCGTGAAGTCCAACCTGGACAAGCGCGAGGTCACGGTGGTGTACGACGATGCCCGGGTGTCACTGGAGAACCTGACCCAAGCGACCAGGGACGCCGGCTTCCCGTCAACCGTCAGCGGAGTCAAGCCGTGACCGAGGTGGTCCTGATGTCGGTGTTGACCTGCCCGGAATGCGGGCACGTCAAAACCGAATTCATGCCCACCGACGCGTGCCAATGGTTTTACGAATGCGAAAAATGCCAGGCGGTCCTTCGGCCCAAGCCTGGCGACTGTTGTGTGTACTGTTCTTACGGAACTGTGCCTTGTCCGCCCGTTCAAGAGGGAAGCCAGTCGAGTAGCGGCAAGGCCTCCTGACTTTGCGCTGACCAAGATGTAATGCATTCGCAAGTTGCCGGTCATGGGTGCCTCGATACATTGAGTTCGTACGCTGTACCACATTGATTCAGTCGAACAATGTGATTTGTTCTCAAAGGAGACCTCCATGATTCGCAAGCTCAGCATTCTCGTCCTCTCCATCGCCGCCATGGCACCCGCTTTCGCGATGGACGCAGTCCAGTCCGAGGCCAAGCAGGTCATCGCATTGCAAAACGGTGAAAAGCTCTACGTCTTCAAGGACGGGTTGATGGCGAAGGAAAGCAAGTTTGGAAATGTGATTCACCTCAGCAAGGGTGAAGTCGTCCAGACGGCCGATGGGAAAAGCATCACGACGGTGGGCAACGAAGTCGCGCGGTTGTTTTCCTTGCTGAACAAGGGCCACGGCAACTGAGGCTGGGCCAACTGCGCTCCTGCGGTCAAGGCTTCTCTGCTTTCGCAGGCATTCAAGACCTTCTCTCCAGTGCTGGCGAGGAGGTCTTTTCAGTTGGATGTCTGCGCCTGCTTCACTTTTCCCGGATGACAGCACCGCGCAGCCGCAGCGCGTTGCCGATCACCGAAGCCGAATTCAGGCTCATGGCCAGTGCGGCGATCATGAATGACAGGAGCCAGCCGGTGAACGGGTACCGCAAGCCCGCGGCCAGCGAAATGCGCAGGGCCGCTCGCAGCAGTTGTTGACGGGTTTAAGAATCCTGCTACGTCGTGCTCGCGCAGGGGCTCAGCGGCGCGCAGTTTGTGGATGCGCCGACTTCACTTCGTCGCCACCCCTGCGACGGCAATCTGTGTCCACGTCTTGCCCAGGTCGTGACTGACATACACGTTGCGGTTGAACGTCGCGATGGCGATTTCTGTAGAACGCACAGGATTCTGTGTGATGCGGGCCACGGCGTCCTCGCCCAGCAGCGAAAGCCCCAGGTCGGCAGCCGTGGCACCGCTAGCCAATCGAATCCTCATGAGCGACGGCTTGTCCGCAGCATAGCCGCTGAACCACAGGTGCTCCCCGTCAATATCGAAGTTGACCGCGAGCACGTAACCAGGATCACCCAACCGCTCAAACGTGTCAGCCCGGTCACGCGAGAGATAGAGCCCCTCATCGCTCGCAGCGGCCACCATCCTCGGATTGGAAGGGTGAACGGCCAGTTGGTGGATCGGGCCTCCCAAGCCTTTGACCTCGGCGCGTCGCCAGTGAGCACCGTCATCGAGCGTGTAGTGGATGCCGGTCCCACTCATCCTTGAATTCGGCTGGCGATTGGCGACGTACACAGCATTGACACTGAGGCTCGCGGCCATCGTATGGAAATCCGACTCGCCGTGCAGCCCGAGCTTGCGCCACGGCTTTCCTCCGTCCGTGCTCTTGATCAGACCCATTGGATCGGCAATGCGAGAGCCCGGCGCAGGATGGCCGCTGCTGTACAGCGCACCACGCGAGGCGGCGAGGCTCTTGAAGTCGTGCGCTGGCCCTGGAGCCGTCGACCATCTCCCATCAGCATAGATGGCCAATCCCTCGTGACTGGAGATGATCAGCTGCTTGCCATCGGCGCTGTATGTCAAGCCGTGGGAATGCGTCAGCATGACCGGTTGGGCGGCATGCGCGATGGCGGGCATGAGGAGGGCCACTGCCAGTATGGCGATTCGAAGCGGGAACCTATCCATGAGGGCATGGTATCCCTCGGCGAGGATAGCGTCCACCTTCGTGAGGCCTGCAGGCGGCCAGGATGGTCTGTAAATGAATCCCTGCCGACCCTCCAGTCAGTCAGTTCGGGCATTGCTGAGATCCATGCGGCTGCCCTCATTGGAGGCAGGCGAGATCCCCAGACACCTGTTCAAGTAACGACGCATCGTCACCGACCTGAAGATTGCCGGCCTAGGATCAGGCCATTGTTAGCGGCGGTCTAAACCCGCGTAAATCTGGCGGCGGCAAATGGTGGCGGAATATGGTGACGGAATCCGGTGGTCATTTGTGGCGGCGGATTCTGGT